>FWPV01001621.1_pt1 | contig 61292 bp, 71 predicted proteins | sample 2228371 | NCBI WGS metagenome assembly FWPV01 (sample SAMEA103939776, study PRJEB20133) | metagenome
GAGTCTAGAAAGGACAATAGAGAGGCAATAGTATGTTGTTACAATAATAGAGAGGCAATAGTAAGGATTAGAGATAATCTTTTCTTGACAAAATAATATTTTTCCTTATAATTTTGGAGATGAAATTAATAGGAAAAATTAATGATAGAAATAAGACTTGAAGCAGTTTTGTTTAATAAAGAGGGGAAACTTTTACTCATTCAGCATGAAAAAAATCAGAAGAAATATTGGGTATTACCCGGTGGGCATTTAGAACCTTTTGAAAAATTTGAGGTTGGTTTAAAAAGAGAGCTTAAAGAAGAATTATCTATTCATGAAGTAATCGTTAATGAAATTGCTTTTGTAAGTGAATACATTGATGAAAAAAGGCATATCGTAAAAATAGGTTTTAATTGTAAAAGTGAGGAAAAATCTTTCTCTAAAATTTGTATCCCATCTAAAGAAGAAAAGATAAAAAATTTTAACTTTTTTTCAATTGAAGAAATTTCATTATCAGAAGAAATATTTTATCCTGATAAAAATTTTTTTATCGAATTGATAAAAAAGTATTCTCATTAGCCAGAGGAGTATATAATGGATAAACTACATTTTCTCACACCGGGGATTCCTTATTCTACAAAAGGCAAAAAAACAATAGAAAATGGACTTAAAAGGATTAAAGAAATGGAACTTGATGGAATGGAAATAGAGTATGTAAGGGGTGTCCATCTTGACTATAAAAAGGCAAAAGAATACGGCGATATTGCAAGAGAGCTCGGGCTTATACTTACTGCCCATGCTCCGTATTATATTAACCTTTATTCAAATGAAAAAGAAAAAGTGATGGCAAGTTATAATCATATTCTTAATACTGCAAGAATGCTTGATGCGATGAATGGTTACAGCATTGTTTTTCATGCTGCATATTATATGGGTAATAAGCCAAGTGAGGTATATCCGATAGTTAAGGAGAGACTGAAAGAAATAATGGATATAGCAAGAAAAGAAGCCTTAAAAGTCTGGATAAGGCCAGAAGTGATGGGTAAAAAAACTCAATTTGGGTCATTAAGTGAGATTTTGAATCTTTCAAAGGAAATTGGTGGGAGAATTATGCCATGTATTGATTTTGCTCATCTTCATGCAAGATCTGGCAAGCATAATACATATGAAGAATTTGCAGAAATACTTGAGGAAATAAAATCAGTTTTAGGAGAGGAAGCTCTTCAGGATATGCATATTCATGTTTCTGGAATAAAATATTCAGAAAAGGGAGAAATAAGCCATTTAAATGTAAGAAAGAGTGATTTTAAGATCAGGGAATTTTTGAAATGTATAAAAGATTATAATGTTTGTGGAGTTTTAGTTTGTGAAAGTCCCAACATTGAAGGAGATACCTTGCTTTTGAAATTGATTTATGAATCTATGTAATTACCAGGGCATTGGGTTACCTTGATAATCATAAAATCCAGATTTTAATTCATTCATTTTGTCTATTAGATTTATAATGCCGTCGGCAGATTCATTAGCTGAAATGTCTGCTTCTTTACCACCCATATCTGTTCTCATCCAGCCCGGATGGATGCTATAAACTTTAATCCCTTTATCTTTTGAATAATTAATGAGTATTGCTGAAATCATATTTAATGCTGCTTTTGACATAGAGTATCCAAATTCTCTATCTCTCCAGCAATTTGTTATACTGCCAGCTTCTGATGAAATATTTATTATCTTTTTTTCTTTTCCTTTTTCTACTAAAGGATAAAAATATTTTAGCACTCTTAATACACCAAGGGAATTAACATTATAAGTAAGTAAAGCTTTTTTTATATCAATATTTTCGATAGAAGGTAGGTTTGGTTTCTGTCCTTCAATGTAGATTGCGGCATTATTAATAAGTATATCTATATGGTTAATAAGTTTTTTTATTTTATGATAGGTATTTTTTACTGAAAGTTCACTTGAGACATCCATCTTGAGTAGTTTTATGTTTGGATTTTTTTCAAGCCGGCTTAAAAATTCTTTCTTTTTTCTATAAGTGGCAACGACAAAAAAATTTTTTTCAATCAATTTTTCAGCTAAAGAAAAACCAAGCCCTTTTGAAGCACCGGTAATTAAAACAAATTTATTCATCTAAATATTTTGAAATCTTTTTTCAAAAAAATCAATTTTTTCTCCCATATTTTTTGACATAAAAATGATGAGATTATAAAATAATTTGCTTAAAAATTTTAAAAGAGGTTGAGTATGATAGATTTTGCAAGACGGGTAAAAAAGCTTGAACCATCAGCGACCTTAGCCATCAGTCAAAAAGCAAAGGAGCTAAAAGCCCAGGGATTTGACGTTATTTCTCTCTCTGCTGGAGAGCCCGACTGGAACCCGCCAGATGAAATGAAAGATGCTTCAATAAATGCCATAAGAGATGGGAATGCTCACTATACAGAAAATTCAGGTATGAAAGCTTTAAAAAGTTTGATAGTTGAGAAGTTAAAAAATGAAAATGGTATAATAGTTAATGAAAAAAACATTATAGTAGTTTCAGGTGCAAAGTATGGTTTATATCTTACAATGCAGGCATTGGTTGATGAAGGGGATGAGGTTATAGTATTTGCTCCTTACTGGGTAAGTTATATTGAACAGATTAAACTTGCTGGTGGAGTACCAAAGGTTATTAACACTGCTGAAGAAGATGGATTTCAGATTGATATAGAACTTCTTGAAAAAAATATAAATTCGAGGGTAAAGGGAATTGTGCTTAATTATCCTTCAAATCCTACTGGAGTAACATTCTCATTGGAAGAATTGAAGGCTATCCTTGATATTGCTGAGAAAAAAAATTTGTTTGTAATATCTGATGAAATATATGAGTATTTTAATTATGAAGGTAAGCATGTGTCTATTGCTTCTTTGGCAAGCAAATATCCGTCAAATGTTATATTGATAAATGGTTTTTCAAAGGCTTATTCAATACCGGGTTGGAGAGTTGGTTATGTAGTTGCAACAGAAGAAATTGTGAAAAAACTTGATGAAATTCAAAGTCACTCAACATCCAATCCAAATAATATTGCTCAATTCGCCTGTATAGAAGGTTTAAAAAGTTGTGGGTATTTTGTAAAGAAAATGGTAGCAGAATACAAAGAAAGAAGGGATTATATGGTTGAAGCACTTAATTCCATACATGGAATAAGGTGTATTAAGCCAGAAGGTGCTTTCTACCTTTTTCCAAATATTCAATATTACCTTGGTAAGGAAGTTGCCGGGAAAGTTCCAAACAATTCAGAAGAGTTTTGTGAGATCATACTTGAGAAGGCAAATATTGCAGCAGTGCCCGGGAGTGCTTTTGGTATGGATGGTTATATCAGGCTTTCATATACTCAACCACTTCCAAGGTTGCAGGAAGCTATTAAGAGGCTTAAATCTATACTTGATGCATAAAATAATAAATTAAAGAGGACGTTATGGCAAAGGAAATATTTGGTTTTGATGAGAAGTTTTTATCCCAGCTAAGGGAAATGTTTGATAAAACCAGACTTGAAGAGATTGAAATCGAGCTTGAAGATAATTATTTAAGGGTTTCAAGATATTGTGAATGTGAGTTATATCAGACTGTTGCTACACCTCTCCAGGTTCCACAGGTTTCGATGCCGACTTCTGTAGCATCGGCTACAACTGCAGTAGAAGCTCCACAGAAGGTTGAAAGCAAGCCAGAAGTAAAAGAAGAATATACAGGCGAAAAATATTATAGAATTAAATCTCCACTTGTGGGGACATTTTATGAGTCACCTTCTCCAACCTCGCCACCATTTGTTAAACTTGGAGATGTTGTTATGCCAGATACAACAGTTTGTATAGTTGAGGCTATGAAGGTTATGAATGAGATTAAAGCTGAAGTAAAAGGTAAAATTGTAAAGATATGTAAAATGAATGGGAGTTCTGTTAAGGCAGATGAGGATCTTTTTATTATAGAGAAGATGTAATTTTTTGGAGATTTGATGGATCTTTTAACTCTATCAGGTATTGCCTTTGGTTTGTCTATGGATGCCTTTTCTGTATCAATAGCTACAGGGTGTGTTACGAAGAAAAATTTTAATTTTCAGGCATTCAGGATGGCTTTATGGTTTGGTACTTTTCAAGCTATAATGCCAATACTGGGTTGGTTTTTAGGTGTTAATTTTAAATCACTTCTTGAAAATTTTGACCATTGGGTAGCTTTCTTACTCTTAGCTTATGTTGGTGGAAAGATGATTTATGAAAGTTTTTCTAAAGAAGAAAGGAAAGAATGTGAGCATTCCAGTGGGAAAATGTTAATGCTTGCTATTGCGACAAGCATTGATGCATTTGCTGTTGGATTTAGTATTTCATTACTTGGGATAAAAATATTTTTTCCAGCTTTTTTTATAGGTGCTACAACTTTTCTTTTTTCTTTAATTGGATTTTATGCGGGTAAAAAAATCGGAGAATTTCTTACGAAAAAATCAGAGTTTATTGGTGGTTTGACTCTAATCTTCATAGGAACAAAAATCCTAATTGAACACATGATAAAGTAAATTTCTTTGACAACCTTATTTAATTTAGCTATAATATTTGCTAAGAGGTTGTTATGATTCAGGTTAGAAAACTTTCAGAAGAAGATTTTGAAAAGTTAAATATTAAAAGCTGGCCTATCTGGCAGAAAGAAAGAAGTAAGTTCAAATGGTATTATGATGAGACAGAAAGCTGTTATATCATAGAGGGTGAAGCTATAGTAAGATATGATGATAAAGAGGTAAAGTTTGGAGAAGGAGATTTTGTAGTTTTTCCAAAAGGTTTATCATGTGAATGGGAAATAATAAAAAATATAAAAAAACATTATAATTTTGGATAGGACTGGAGGCTTTATGAATAATTATTATGAATATGCTTTAGATATTGCAAGAAGAGCTAAATCTATTTCTAATATTGTGGCATCAAAAAGTACAAAGGAAAAAAATTCGCTTCTTACAAAAATTGCATTTAATATTGAAAAAAATAAGGATTATATAATTCAGGAAAATAAGAAGGATATAGATTTTGCTAGTTCTAGTAGTAAACCTAAGGCTTTTATCGATAGACTCATCCTTGATGAAAAAAAGATAGTCGGGCTAAAAAATGCAATACTTGAGATTGTAGCTTTACCAGACCCTGTGGGAAGTGGAAGTTTGATTACAAAAAGACCTAATGGGTTAAAAATCGAAAGGGTAAGGGTGCCGATTGGTGTTATAGCAATGATATATGAATCAAGACCAAATGTCACAAGTGATTCTGCTGCATTATGTCTTAAGTCTGGCAATACAGTTATATTAAGAGGTGGAAAGGAAGCAATAAATTCTAATAAAGCTCTTGCTAATATAATAAGAGAAACACTAAAAGAAGAGAATTTTCCAGTTGATGCAGTGATACTTATTGAAAATCTTGAGTATCAGGTGGTAGACGAACTTTTAAAACTCAATCAATATATTGATCTTGTTATACCAAGAGGTGGAGAAAGTTTAATAAAATCTGTTACTGAGAAGTCAACAATTCCAGTTATTAAACATGATAAGGGTGTTTGTCATGTTTTTGTTGATAAGAGTGCAGACAGAGAAAAAGCAGAGAGAATAGTAATAAATGCCAAATGCCAAAAACCTTCTGTATGTAATGCCATGGAAACACTTTTGATTCATAGGGAGTATCCATATATTAAAGAGTTAATAAACAAATTGATAAGTGTAAATGTTTCTCTCAAGGTTGACAGTTTTATAAAAAAGAACTTTTCTGCCTTAGAAGAAGTAAAAGAGGAAGATTTCTATACAGAATATCTTGATTATAAGATGAATGTTAAAACAGTATCTAATATAGATGAAGCCATAGAACATATAAATAAATATGGATCTCATCATTCTGATGCGATTGTAAGTGAAAGTTATCATAATGTCCAGAAATTTTTAGATAGAGTTGATAGTGCAGCAGTTTATGCAAATGCCTCTACAAGGTTTACGGATGGAGGAGAATTTGGGCTTGGTGCGGAAATGGGAATTTCTACTCAGAAACTTCATGTTAGGGGTCCAATGGGGCTTGAAGGACTCACTACAGAGAAATGGATAATTTATGGTGATGGACATATAAGGGAATAATGGAAAGGATAGGGTTTTTTGGCAGTAGTTTTAATCCACCTCATAATGGGCATATAAAACTTGTTAATACTGCTTTAACTTATTTTGATTTTGATAAACTTATTTTAATGCCGACATATATTGCACCTCACAAGCAAATAGAAGAGATATTTTCACCAGAAGTCAGATACTTTATGGCAGGAATTTCTTTTTTTTCCTTTTTTCCAGAAGAATTAAAAAATTTTTACAGAAAAGAATGGAACAGAGAAAAATGGACTATTTTTGAGGATTTATATATAGAAAATCACAAAAAATTTTCTAATTCAAAAATAATTCTTTCAGACTATGAAATAAAAAAGAAAGATGTATCTTATACCATTGATACAATAAAATATCTTAAGAAAATCTATAAAGAAAGTGATTTTTTTATAATAATCGGTATGGATGAAGCAAAAATACTTGAAAAATGGAAAGATTTTGATATTTTAAAAAATATTGCAACCTTTGTAGTTGCTGATAGATGTGGTGTAGATAGAGAAAAAAGATTTTCATTTCTTAAATTTTTTCCATTTGAGGAAATTGATATTTCTTCAACTATATTAAGAGAAAAGATAAAAAAGAAAGAAAATGTTTCAAATTTTATTCCAGAGATTTTAAATTTCTTTATTGAAAATTTTATTTTTTCTAATTAAAATATGTTAAAAAATAGGAGTTTTCAAAATGCTTACAAAAGAAATTTATGAAAAATGTAGAAAAAGAGCGATAAAATTTTTAAAAAAAGCAAAAATAGTCATAACTGAAAAGGAAGCAAATGAAATGGAAGTTGCTGAATATGGGCTTGGGATGGTTGAAAAGATTGGACTTGAGCTTATAGTCTATGTTAATACTGATAGATGTTGTGCAAAGGAACTTGTCCTTTTTCCTTATCAGACCTGTCCAGAACATCGTCATCCTCCTATAGAAGGAGAAGAAGGAAAAGAAGAAACCTTTAGATGCAGGTGGGGCAAGGTTTATCTCTATGTACCCGGTGAACCTACTCCCGATCCAAAGGCAAAAATACCAGAAGGAAAGGAAAAATATTTTACTGTATGGCATGAGATTGAACTCAATCCTGGAGAACAATACACACTGAAACCTGATACATTGCACTGGTTTCAGGCTGGACCAAAAGGGGCGATTGTTTCAGAGTTTTCCACTAAAAGCAGGGATGAATATGATATTTACACAGACCCAGATATAAAGGCAGACTTAAAGAGGAAAGTTTAAATGAATGTTTGTTGTTTTGGAGAGTTGCTTATAGATTTTACTCCTGTTAAAATTAATGATAAGGTTCTTTTTGAAAAGAATGCTGGTGGAGCAGTGGCAAATGTTGCAGCTGGTTTATCAAAGTTGGGAATTAAAGCATCTTTTATTGGCAAAGTAGGAAATGATGGTTTTGGAGTTTTTCTTAAAGATACACTTGTTAAATATGGGGTTGATACTACTTCACTTATTCTGGATGAAAAATTTAATACAACTTTAGCATTTGTAGAATTAGACGAAAGAGGAGAGAGAAGTTTTACTTTTGTGAGAAAAAATGGTGCTGATACAAAAATAAAATTTAAAGAAATTAACCTTGATGTGTTAAGAAAGGCAAAGCTCTTTCATTTTGGTTCTCTTTTGATGACAGATGAACCATCACTCTCAACAACATTTAGACTTTTAAAATTAGCAAAAAAGTTGAAAAAGATAATCTCATTTGATCCAAATTTAAGAGAATTATTATGGAAAGATCTATCAATAGCAAAAGAAAGAATACTTTTAGCGTTAAAATATTGTGATATTTTAAAGGTTTCGGAGGAAGAACTTTTTTTTCTTGCAGGTATTAGAGATATAAAAGAGGCAGGGAAAGAGATTTTTAAGAATTATTCTTTGAGAATTTTACTTGTAACACTTGGAGATAGGGGAAGTTTTTATATGACTGATGAAACAAGTGGTTTTGTGAACTCTTTTAAAGTTAACGCTATAGATACTACAGGGGCTGGTGATTCTTTTTTAGCTGGTTTTTTATATCATTATATCAAAAATTATTTTAGATTCGATGAAGGAGCTATGAGATTTGCCAATGCCTGTGCTGCTTTGACAGTGAGAGAAAGAGGAGCTATTCCAGCTTTGCCTACACTTGATGAAGTTACAGATTTTCTCCAAAACAATGCACCATTTTAAAACCATCTTCGTTAAGATAGTATTTCTCTAATATCTTTTTTCTTTTAAATCCCAATGATTCATATAGTTTTATTGCACTAACGTTAGATTTTCTAACTTCAAGAAAAATTTTTTTATATTTTTTTGAGAACTCTTTAAGCCTTTTTTTAAGGTACTCTTTACCATATCCCTTTCCTCTGTAAAGAGGATCGATGCAAAAGGTATAAAGTCTTATCCATTTAGCTTTTTTATTTGTAAAATATGTTGCCCATCCTATTTTTTTATCATCAGCTAAAATTATATCGGTTATTATTGAATTGTTTGGATTTTTAAGAAAATATTTGATCTGATATGTTTTAAATCTATCTATTTCATTGAAACTTTTATTTTCAATAAATTTCATAAATTCAAAGTCAGTAGAAATTGCTTTTCTAAAAGTTAACATAAACCTTCAAATTCTTCACCGACTAAATATTTTATTATCCATTCGTATATCTTCGGGGAGTTTTGATCTTCAACTCCATTATCGATATTTGGATTATCATTAACCTCTATAACATAGAATTCGTTATCTATTTCTTTTATATCGATTCCATATAATCCTTTCCCGATAGAGTTTCCAGCATTTTTAGCTATATCTATTAAAGCTGGTTTTACATTCTCAATGTCAAGACCTTCTACATCACATTGTATTATTCTTCCACTTTCATCCTGGTCAACAATTCGCCATGCATTTCCATTCATTATATATTTAACAACAGATATAATTTTTCCATCAAGCATTACTACTCGATAGTCAAATTTGCTTGGCATATATTGTTGAACTATAATGAGGTCAGATCTTCTAAAAAACTTTTTACCAATTTTTATGAAATCTTCTTCGTTATATGCTCTATCTACATAGGCTGAAAAACTCGAATTTGGAGCCTTTAGAACAACTGGAACACCTAATTGTTCAAGAATATCTTTTGCATTTTCTTTTGTTAATTCTTCTTTTGTTAAAAATATAGTTTCCGGGAAAGGGACATTCGCTTTTTTTAAATGGGAATACATATTTACTTTATCAGAACAAATTCTTATATCTCTTGAACTATCTAAAACTTTTATTCCATTTATTTCTGCAAGTCTTGAGACAACATAGCTATTATTTAAAGGATCTGTAAGTGCTCTTATAAATATGGCATCGAAATTTTTCAAATATTTTATGTCATCTTTAAATATAAAATCCAGGTCATGTCCTAATTCAATGGCTGCTTCTCTAAATTTGAACAAAGCATTTAACTCGCCAGATCTTCTTAAGCTACTTCTCTCTGTAAAAATTGCTATTTTTTTTGCCATTTTCCCATCTTTTCTATAATTTTTTTTTCATTTATTGTTAAAGATTCATAAGGTAAAGGTTCAATTGAACTGAATAAATATGCCTGCGATTTAACTATAACTTTTATCTTCATAAGAGGTATTTTAAAAACTTTAAAAATTAGCTCCGCAAAAGAATTATATTCCGGTACAGCTGTCTTACCAAGAACGCATCTTATAGTGTCAATTCTATAATCTTCTTTTGGTAATTTTTGAAATAATGCAAAGTATTTGTCTGAAAGTGTGAGGGATTTTAAGTGTTTAATATAGGATTTTTCATCTTCTACTATAAAAGAATTATTTGAAAAAGGATTCATCGAATATCCAATTAGTGGAAAATAATTGGATAGAGTTTTAGAGGTAGCAATAAAATACTCCGGTACTTCTATGTCATTCTTTTTAGCTTTTTCAAGAGCAATAGCGGTAATATAAGCGTCAAGAGCTTCTTCTGGAGTAGGATGAACTAAAATATCTTTTATATAAAATTCTACACTTTTATAGTATCCTTCAAGTAAATAAGTATAATCTCCATAAAGATTAAAGTAAACAGACTTTTTGCTAAGAATTGTTTGATTTGATTTAAAGAGCCACAGTTCATTCATATATTATTCAGGGAAATACCCTGTCTTTAACCTCTAACATAATTATAATTTAAATATTATAAACATCAGGATATTTTTTGTCAAAATTTTAACTGTATTAATGTGTCAATTAAATTAAAAATTTGCTTTTATCAAATAAGAAAAAGCTATTTGACATAAAAATCATAGATGCCATTCCAATTTATCACATTCTTGTTGTTTTTTGTCTATCCAGAGAGAAAGAAGGAGAAGAAACTGTTTCGACTGAGAATCACTTATCTTCTAGATATTCAATATAATTACCTAATGGAATGCAATCTTTTTCTCTACTACATGAGAGGAATAAACCAAACAAAAGAAAAATAATAAATATTTTATTTTTAATACTTTTTCTCCTAAGATTTTTTATTTAAACATAGAAAAAATATCTGAAGGATAATCGATTATACCTTGTGTTTTTTATTATGTCAAGACAAGAAATAAAAAATGTTGAATTTATTTAAAATCAAAAATTTGACTTTTTCTTAAAATTCTATTAAAATAAAAAGGTAGATTTGTAGGTAATGGTATATTATACCGGGGCGTAGCGCAGTTCGGTTTAGCGCACCTGCCTTGGGAGCAGGGGGTCGGAAGTTCAAATCTTCTCGCCCCGATTGTGCGCCTGTAGCTCAGCTGGATAGAGCAACAGCCTTCTAAGCTGTGGGCCACAGGTTCGACTCCTGTCAGGCGCAGAGCCTGGTGGACATAGCTCAACGGTTAGAGCACCGGTCTGTGGAACCGGGGGCTGTGGGTTCAAATCCCATTGTCCACCCATTGCTTGCTTTTTAAGGAAGATGGGTGGATAATGGAAGCGCTCGTAGCTCAGCTGGATAGAGCAGTGGGCTTCGAACCCGAAGGCCGCAGGTTCGAGTCCTGCCGGGCGCGAAGTTGGGCGGTTTGCTGGGCATTGGCTCGGTTGTTTTTTTATTAGAGTAGGATTTATATAGACGGGTCATTAGCTCAGATGGTAGAGCAGCTGACTCTTAATCAGCGGGCCACAGGTTCGACTCCTGTATGACCCATTACATAGGATTCTTTCACCCGCGAGTATGGTGGAATTGGCAGACACGCCAGACTTAGGATCTGGTGCGGCAACGCGTGGGGGTTCAAGTCCCTCTACTCGCAAGATTCAGGAGTTCTATGTAATATTAATTTTAAAATGCGGGAATAGCTCAGTTGGTAGAGCGCTACCTTGCCAAGGTAGATGTCGCGGGTTCGAGTCCCGTTTCCCGCTATTTTTTTTTGTGTTAGGAGATTTTGATGGAAATAGCATTAAAGAAATTTGCTGATTGTTATAGGGAAGCATATGTTTCTCTTAGTGTTGATGAGGTTAATGGTTTTTTTGAAAAGGAGCTTATTAATCTTCAAAAAACTGTTGAATTTCCAGGATATAGAAAGGGTAAGGTTCCTTTTGAGATAATAGAAAAGAATTTTTCTGAAAAACTTGGAAATCTTGTATTTTCTGCGGTTATGGCAAAGTTTTATAATGAAATTTCTGCTTCTATAAAACTAAAATCTTTTGTTGATATATCTCCTGTTACGGTATTGAAAAAAGGTAGTGAATTTACTTTTTTTGTCGCTTTTTATGAAAAGACTTTGATAAAAAATGAGATTAAACCAGAGGAACTTGTTGTTGAATATGATGAACATTATTTTGATGATAAGATTATAAATGATATTCTTGCAGACAGACTTGTTAATTATGAAGAATCTACAGGAAAACTTGATGAAAATGATAAAGCTATTCTCAGAGTAACAGATGGAGATGGAGATGGAGATAGTGATATTGAAGTTTTAGTTGATGATAAATCTAAACTTATTGGGAAAAAGGTTGGAGATGAAGTTACTTTAAGTATATTTGATCTTGATAAATTTAGTGTTTCTAAGATAGGCAGTATTAAAGAAACTCTGGATTTCAAGATTATAAAGGTATTAAAACCTAAAAAATTAGCACTTACTGATGAAAATGTTGCAAGTAAAACGCCTTATAAAACATTAGATGAATATAAAGAAAATTTGAAGAATGTTATTCCGTTGGAAGTAGATAGAAAAAATGAAGCCAATAAGAGAAAGGCTCTAGTTTCCTATTTGTTAAATAATATTGATGTAGAGTTAAATACAGATGGTTTAAATGGATTTTTGTCTCATAAGATAGTAACTTTTTTTAATAAAGAAATATCTGATAGAGAGGAGTCTTTTAAAGATAGATTTTTTGATAAAAAGGTCAGAGAAAATTTGCTTTCAAGCCTTGATGATTATTATAATGAATATGTTGAACAAGAGATTTTGTTTTCTTTGGCTGATAAATTTGATATTAAGCCAAATCCAATGTACATTGAATATTTCTTATATAATAGGGCAAGAAATGAAGGTGTTACAGTTGATGAAGTAAAGAAAAACATCTCTGAAAAGGAGATGAGAGAACTTGAGGAATTTGCAAAAGCTCAAACGCTTATTGATGATTGGATGTCGAAAGTTAAATTTAAGGTAAAGAATAAAATTCCATATAGTATAAACAAAAATTGATTCTTTGCCGGAATGGCGGAACTGGCAGACGCGCTGGACTCAAAATCCAGTGGGAGCAATCCCGTGAGGGTTCAAGTCCCTCTTTCGGCAATTTCACTTCTAATTAACTTTTCTTATCTAAAGTATTTGACTTCTGTTTGTTTTTTTGTTAGTATTTTTATCAGGAGTTTTTTATGAAGAAATTTTGGTTATCAATTTTTTTGATATTTAATTCTTATATATTTTCTAAACCTATAGTTTTTGTTTCTATTCTTCCCCAAGCTGAATTCGTGGAACGGATTGCTGGTGATAGGTTAAAAGTTAATGTCCTGATAGGAAAAGGAGCTAATCCTCATAATTATGAACCTACTCCAAGACAGGTCTTTGAGCTTGGTAAAGCAAAAATATGGTTTACCATAGGAATTGAAGCTGAAAGGGGCTTAATTCCAAAAATATCTTCTATAAACAAATCACTCAAAATAGTTTATCTTACAAATGGAATAAAATATAGGCTAATTGAAGAACATGAACATGAAGACGAAGAAGAAAATCATGAAGAAGAAAGACCTTTTGACCCACATATATGGCTTGGTTATAAAGAAGTAAAAATTATTTTATCGAATACTCTTTCTATACTAACTAAAGAATTTCCAGAGGACAAAGGATTTTTTGAGAAAAATTATGAAGGTTATATCAGAGAGATTGATAATACATTTGGTGAACTTGCAAGTAAGTTGAAGGGTTTAAAAGGCAAAACTATTATAGTTTATCATCCTGCTTTTGGATATTTTTTTGATAATTTTGGAATTATTCAGAAACCTGTAGAGATAAAAGGAAAAGAACCAACCCAGAAAGATATAGTTAACTTAATAAACTTTGCCAGAAAAGAAAATATAAAGGTAATTTTTGTTCAAAAACAGTTTTCTAAAAATGCGGCTAAAACTATAGCTAAGGCTATAAATGGCAGAGTGATAGAGATTGATCCTCTGGAGAAAGAGTGGCTTAAAAATGCAAAGAAGATGGGAGAACTTATTGCAGGAGCTTTAGAATAATGTTTCATGAGAGAGCAATTCAATTTGAAGATGTGAGTTTTTCTTATGATGGGATTAAGATTTTAGAAAATGTTTCTTTTCATATACATAGAGGAGAATTTGTTTCGCTTGTAGGACCAAATGGTAGTGGGAAGACTACGATTTTAAAACTGATTGTTGGTATTCTTAAACCAGATAAGGGAAAGATAAAAATTTTTGATAATATTAATTTTAAAAGAAATCAAATTGGCTATGTTCCTCAATATGTTGATATTGATAGAACTTTTCCAATTACTGTTTATGAAGTTGTCGAGATAGGTTTAATAGATGGTCTTCTAAAAATTGATAGGAAAGAGGCAGAAAAGAAAATAAATCATGTACTGGGATTACTTGATATAATGAAACTTAAGGATAGACAGTTTACCACGCTTTCTGGAGGTGAAAAAAGGAGAGTTCTTTTAGCAAGGGCGCTTGTTTCTAATCCAGAGTTGATTCTTCTTGATGAACCAACCACTAATATTGATGAAGAAAGTGAGAGAAAACTTTTTGACATTCTTAAATCTTTAAAGAAAACTAAAACAATTCTTGTGGTAACTCATGATTCTGATTTTGTATCTTCTTTGACAGATGTTGTTTTCTGCACAGGAAAGGAAGCAAGTAACATTCATGGTATAAAGAGGCATAATTTTGAACCAATTAATGGAAAATCTGAATATTTAAAGGTAATTCATAATACAGAAATTTCTAATGATTGTTGTTGCAGGAAAGAAAAATGAATTTTTTAAAGGAAATTTTTAATCCAGAATTTGAATTTATTAGAAATGCTATTATTGCTGCAATATTTTCTTCTGTGCTTTTTGGTGTAATTGGTTCAATTACTTCTGTGAAGAGAATAACCTCGCTTGCTGGGGCAATCTCACATGCAGTGCTTGGGGGAATAGGACTTGCTCTGTTTTTATCGGTCAATAAGATAATTGTCTGGTTTTCTCCACTTTTAGGAGCAATAATCTTTGCAATAATTTCAGCTTTTATAATTGGGTTTGTTTCTTTTAAGGCAAAACAGAGAGAGGATACAGTTATCAATGCAATATGGGCTATTGGAATGAGTATAGGGGTTCTTTTTATTGCTAAAACTCCGGAGTACGTTGACCCTATGAGCTATCTTTTTGGAAATATTCTTTTAATATCAAAAGTTAATCTAATTTTGCTTGCTTTAATGGATATATTGGTTGTGATACTTCTTTCACTTTATTATAAACAGATAAAAGCAATGGCTTTCGATGAAGAATTTGCCTTTGTGAGGGGAATTAATACAGGTTTGATGTTTATTATCATACTTATAGTTTCAGCTATTTCTATTGTTTTACTTCAGACTTTTGTTGGAATAGTTATGGTTATTGCAATGCTAACTCTTCCAGTAGGGGTGGCAACATATTTTTCAAAAAATCTGTCATCACTTATCATAATTTCTACAGTTTTAGTTTTTCTTTTTTCTATAATAGGGCTTTTTATTAGCTGGCTGTTAGACTTACCTCCCGGTGCAGTTATTGTTGTTTTTTCTGGATTTATTTTTCTTTTAGTTTCTTTATTTAGATTGAAAAAGTAGTTTTATTTTTTATCTTCTTCCTCAGGATGTTGTTTTTCTTTTTCTTCAGGGGTTGTCTCTTTTTTTTCTTTTTGTGATAGAGTTTTTTTATCTTCTTTTGGTTTATTAAATTCGAGACTTATTTTCTTTAGACTTTCTATTGCTTTTTCATCGTCTATTATCTTTTCAATCCACCTTGTCTGGTCAACTTCGAGCATTACAAGGATTGGAAATTTGACTTTTTGTTGCTTTGAGTTTATGTAAATTTTTACTGTTGGTTTTAATGTTGATTTTTCAGATAGTTCTACAATTTCACCAATTTCTTTTGTATTCAGTAAGACAAAATCTCCAACTTTTATAACAGCTTCACCAGCTATTTTTTGAGGCATTTTATTTACGAATTCTATTGCAAGTCTTGGTATGAACTTTATTCCAGCACTTTGTTGAATTGATAAAAAAGCATTCCATAAGGGATAACCAGGTTTATAGCTTCTTTTGGTTACAATTGCATCAAAAATATCAGCTATAGAAACAATCTGTGCAAGTTCATCAATTTTTTCTCCAGACAGTCCAAAAGGGTATCCACTTCCATTATAACATTCATGATGGAGTAGGGGGATGAGTTTTGTTCTTTCACTGAATTCTTTATAAGGTTTTACAATTTCATAACCGTAGATAGTGTGTTTTTTTACAAGCTCAAATTCTTCTGGAGTGAGTTTGCCATTTTTATTTATTATTTCCTTAGGAATTAATATTTTTCCCATATCGTGAAGTATTGCACCAGTTCCAAGTTCTTTTATTTTATCACTATTCCAGTTCAGAAAATTTGCAAACATTATAGAAAGAAGACTTACATTTATCGAGTGGGTATAAGTATATTCATCATATTCTTTTAGCTCCAACATGTTTAATATAGCTTCTGGCTTTGATGAAGAAATTTCATCCATAAATGATTCAACTGTGTTTTCGATGTCTTTTATGGGTAATGGTTTATCTCCTTCTATATTTTTTACTACTTCTTGAGAAACTAGATATCCCTTTTCAAGAGTTTCTGGCTTAATGATTTCTGGCAATTCTTTATTTTTTTTTGGTTTAGGTTTTGAGTAATAGACTTTTTTAACCCCTCTATTCTTTAAATCGTCTATTAGCTCTTTTGTAAGAGGTTCTCTTGCATTTACAACCTTTTCACCACTTTCTGTGAAAAGATCACCCTGGAGAACCATTCCTTCATAAAGAAAAGATGTGTATAATTCAATTTTGAGCCATTTTTCTTCCATAATATTTTACACCAATAAAATTATTAGCATTCCCAGTAATATTATAGCTATAATACCTATGGCAATAAATATAAAATGAAAAGGTATTTCGAGAGCTTTAGCTTTCTTTTCTATGTTTAAATTTTCTGTTATTTGTTTTTCTGGTATTTTTGATTTTTGTTTTCTTTTATCAAGCATTGGGTCATACATTTTAACTTTTACAGTATCTTCATCGAGTGATTTACCATATATGCCTGGACCAATATTTACGATTACTACATATATTTTACCTTCTTTTGTAACCTTAACAACTGTAGCTGGAATTGGTAGTATTTCTCCATCCTGTGAGGCATTGAGTAAATCAATAAAGTATTGTCCTCTATTGCTCTGTTCTGTTATTTTAATAAATATTTTATCACCTTCTTTAAGTTCATAGACAGGGACGCCACTTACAGGAGATAAAACCAGAGATACTTCGAGTAATACAGCGGAATCCTCTGGAATATATGATTCTTTTTCCTGTTTTTGTTGATTTTCTTGTTGGGAAGAAGGAGTGAGAGCAGAAAGAATATCTTTTGAACCACTTTCAGCTTTATTTTTTCTAATAGCTTCAATCTGACTTGATGGGAGTGTTTCTATTGCAATATCCACTTTGATGTTTTTATCGCTTGTAGGTCTTGCCAGAACCTCTTCAAATATATTTTCTACTTTGTTGAATTGTAGTTTTTTTATATTTGACCAGATTTCTCCAGATCTACCAGTACCTGCTTGAAATAGATCTTCCAGAGTTGCCTGGACATCGTGAGTAAGACTTGTGGCATATTCTCCTTTCCATTTTAGTTTTGTTATTAGATTTTCGATTTCATTCCATGGAATAGAGATATTGTTTTCATAAAGTGTGCTGAAATGAGAAGCAACAACATCAAACTTTTCTATATTTTTACTTGAATTATCCATAAAAACAATAAAAACTCCAAAAGAACTTGAGGCTGTTGCTTTGAATCTACCTTTTATTATTATGGTTGTTTTTTCAGTTATTTCACTCATAATTACTCCTAATTTTAACTAAAACTTGATGTAATGTCAAGAAATAATATTAATAAATGTTTACTAAAATAGAAAAATATTTTATAATCTTTAAAGAGAATATCGGCTTATTAAATGTTTAAATTGAATTTTTTGTTTTTAAATGGTGGAAAGATGAAAAAAATTTTGTATTTTGCTGTAAAATATCTGAGATTCAAATCGAATGAAAGAGGATTGTCTGCTATAGCAATAATTGCCTTTTTTACAATTGTTATAGGTAGCATGGCATCAGTTGTAATACTTTCTGCGGCAAATGGCTTACATGATAATTTTCTTAAAAAGATAATGGCAAAGGATGCTCATGTCATTTTTATAGGAAGTGGGAAAGGAATTTTGAATTACGAAAATTATGTTGAAAAGCTGAAAAAGGTTAAGGGAGTTGTTTCTGTAGAGCCATATTTTGAAAAACAAGCCCTGATAAAGGGTAGATTAAACACTATGGGTGTTAATATAATGGCGTTTAGTCCAAAAATTTTTGAGACAGATAAAGATTTAAAGAATCAGTTTAAACTTGAGGCTGGTGAATTTAACCTTTACAGTAATAAATCTATCCTTTTAGGGTATAATTTAGCATATAATCTTGGAGCTAATGTTGGGGACATTGTTGATATAACAATTTTTAGTGATGATTATTTGAGTTTGCAATATAGATTTAAGGTTACTGGGATATTTACAGCGGGGCATAAAGATTATGACTCAACACTTGCTTTTATTTCTTTTAGTGATGCACAGGAGATATTTGATGCTAAAGGTTATGCTTATGGTATTGCATTGAAGGTAGAAGATCCTTATAGGGTTGAAAAATATCTACCTGAGATCAGAGAGGCATGTCCTCAGTATTTATTTACCTGGAAGAGGCTTCATAGAAATGACATAGCGGCTTTAGAGGATGAAAAGATGCTTATTAAGATAATACTTTTCTTTTTCTTTCTTGTAGTTACTTTTAATATACTCAGTACTATGATTGCTATGGTTCTTGATAAAAAAGAAGAGATAGCAATACTTAAAGCGATGGGGTTAAAACCAAGCAGTACAATGCAGATATTTTTACTTGATGGTTTTTTTATAGGTATGGCTGGAGGGGTTTTTGGTTGTTTTATGGGATTACTTATAACAATAACATTAAATGATATTCTTAAATTAATAGAACATTTTATTAATTTTAATTTTAACGTTGCTTATCAGCTTATTAAATGGACTGGTAGATTTTATCCGCTTCCAAAGTTTGAATTTTTTAAGTCGGATGTTTATTATATAAGTAGTTTTCCTATCAAAATTGAATATGGGGATATAGTATTTATAATGCTTCTTTCTTTAATACTCGGGCTTTTAGCTGTAATATTACCTGCAATGCGGGCTGGAAAGCTTAAACCAGTTGAGGTTTTGAGAAATGACTGAAATTATTAAGGGAATAGGATTAAATAAAATTTATAAAACTCTTGTAGATGAAGTGAATGTATTTAACAATCTTGATCTGACTATTTATAAAGGTGAGGCTGTTGCAATTGTTGGTGAAAGTGGAAGAGGTAAAACAACTCTTCTTAACATCTTGAGCGGTCTTGATAAACCAACTTCTGGAGAAGTTATATTTAATAACTTCAGAATTGATAATATGTCAGAAGAAGAAATTTCAGATTTTAGAAATAGGAATATAGGATTTATATTTCAACATCATTATTTACTTAATGACTTTAATGCACTTGAGAATGTTTTAATACCTTTTAAGATTAGAAATTGCAATACCGATAAAAATATGTTACAATATGCTATAGAAATACTTGAAAGAGTGGGTTTAAAAGATAGAATATACCACTATCCTGATCAACTTTCAGGAGGGGAAAGACAGCGGGTTGCTGTCGCAAGAGCTATTATCCATAAGCCTCTTGTTATTTTTGCAGACGAGCCAACCGGTAGTCTGGATCAAAAAAATGCAACAAAAGTAGAGAAAATCCTCTGGGAACTTAAAGATGAGTTTGGGATTACTTTGATAATTGCTACACATAGCAAGCAGATTGCTGATATGTGTGATAGGGTAATTCAACTGTAAAAAATTTAATTAAGAGGTGATATATGGGTAAAATGGTTTATCTTAACGGAAAGCTTGTAGAAGCAGAGAAAGCAACTGTTTCTGTTTTTGATCATGGACTTTTATATGGTGATGGAGTTTTTGAAGGGATCAGAGCCTACAAAAAGAGAATTTTTAAACTTAATGAACATATTGATAGGCTTTATAACTCTGCAAAAATAATTATGCTTGAAATTCCGATTTCAAAAGAAGAGTTTAAGAAGGCTATTATCGAGGTATGTAAAGCAAATGGTATAGTTGATGGTTATATAAGACCTGTTGTTACAAGAGGTAGTGGAACGCTTGGACTTTCGCCATGGTTATGTAAAGAACCAAACTATTTTATCATTGCTGATACTATTCAGCTTTATCCGAAGGAAATGTATGAGAATGGACTTTCTGTTGTTACTGTAGCTACCAGGAGAAATTTGACTGAAGCAGTTAATCCTATGATTAAGTCATTAAACTATCTGAACAATATTTTAGCTAAGATAGAAGGAAGAATAGCTGGAGTTGAAGAAGTAATAATGCTTAATCAGGAAGGATATGTTGCAGAATGCTCTGGTGATAATATATTTATTGTAAAGGATAAAGTAATATATACTCCACCAGTAGTTGTAGGAGCTTTGCCAGGTATAACACAGGCTTCTGTAATTGAAATAGCAGAGAAAGAAGGATATAAAGTAGTGGAAAAGATGTTTTCAAGGGCTGAAATGTATATATCTGATGAAGTTTTCTTAACCGGAACTGCTGCAGAGATTGTTCCTGTAGTGAAGGTTGACGGTAGAGTTATTGGGGATGGTAAACCTGGAGTCATTACAAAATTGTTAATTGAGAAATTTAAAGATTATGTAGTTGAACATGGAACACCGATAGAATGATAGAAAGCTACCCACATAAGGGTAGCTTTTTTAATTTATTAATAAAGTATTATCTATATGTTTTCCGAAACTTATTAAGGGGAAGAATAGTATGAAATTAAAATTAAGCGAGTTGATGACGTTATCGGAAAAGTATGGAGATGAACTAGATTTAATTTTACTTAACGATATTTATATTCCAGCTGGAACGAAGGTGATAGAATTAAAAGCAGGCACTCAGTTTAATCCAGCCTATTATGAAGATTATAAAAAGATGAATTTACTTGAAATAGACATAAGATATGATGAAAGACTTATGGCTAAACTGATAAGTAATTTCCCGGAAATCTATCATCAACCCGATGGTAGAAGAAGTGTAATAGAAATTGATAGAATAATAGACAGTCTTGAAACGATGAATCTTTCTTCAAAGAGAAAAAGAAGCCTTATATCTATGTGTGAAATCTATAGAATTAATCAGAATGGATATGATGAGCCAGTAATATTTTATGGAGACAAACTTGATAAAATAAGGTGGAATCAGGTGAAAGTTAAAATTAATAGAAATACGTTAATTGATTATAAAGTTGATGAGAGAGGAATAGTGATTTTTTATCCACTTATGGCAGGAGATCCAAATTATGCATCAAAGTTTATTCAATTTACGGAACTCGTATCAATGATAGTGGAATCAAGAAAAAATGGTGTAATACTATATCCCGATTTTAATCCACAAACTGATGTCTTTACTGCAAATAATAAAATGGAGTTACTTAAAATTTATAATGATAATAGACCTTCTCTTGTTGTTGTAGGAGGTGAACTTGACGAAGAATGTAAAAATTCGTTACTTCAGTTGAAACAATTTGATAAATATGCTAAAATGATATTGATTAAATCTCCCGAGCCTCAAAAAAGACTTGCTACGCTTCAGGAGATTAGTAAGATTTATGGTAAGAGAGTATGGGAAGAAGAAACGTAGAAAAGAGATATTTTGTTTCCAATGTTATCTGGCTAAATCTTAAGAGGTTATCCCATCAATTGGGATGGAGGTTATTGACATTTTTCATAAATTTAATGTTTATTTTTTTGTTTGTTTTTAAGTTAAACATAACCATCTTTTGTTATGTTTTTTTAATTGTTACCTTTTCAAATATACTTTTCATAATAACAAGGATTCAGGCAGAAAAGGATTCAATTGTACTTCTGAGAAGTTTTGGAGCTTCTAAGTTTTTTATTATCTTTGATCATATTTTTCAGAGCCTTTTTCAGATTATAATTGCTTTCCTAATTTTTATTTTAGTATTTCCTATTTTGTTCTTTTTTAGAAAGATAAGTTTAATCTCGTTTGTTTTTTTATTAATTGAGATAGCTATAGTTATAATTACATCTTTTATAACTTCATATTTTAATATATTAAAGCTTGAAAAAGAACTTAATGCCTGATTGGAGAATTTATGGATATAAAGCTTATTAATGTTTCTAAATCATTTCTATCAACAGATTCAAATTATATTGAGTCTCTTTCTAATGTAAATATAGATATTTATTATGGGAGTTATATTTCTTTTGTTGGGCCGTCAGGTAGTGGAAAAACTACACTTTTGAACATAATTACAGGCAACCTGAAACCAACCAGTGGGGAAGTTTATTGGGGGAGATTTCCAATTACAAAAACGAGTGATAAAATGATTTCAAAATTAAGAAGAGAAAAATTTGGGATTGTCTTTCAGGATGTGAAATTTATAAATGAAATATCTGTAAAAGATAATATAATGTTACCGCTGGTAATAAATTATATTCCTATTTCTTCCAAGTTAAAATATTTTGAATCACTTGTAGAAAGTTTAAAAATTTCTTCAATAATTGATAAAATGCCATATTCCTTAAGTGGTGGAGAAAAGAAAAAGATAGCTATAGCTCGTTCACTTATAACAAATCCAGAAATTCTTGTTGCTGACGAACCTACAGCAAATCTTGATGATATCTCTGCAAGAGAGATATTTCATATCTTTTCCAATCTAAACAAAATGGGGCTTACAATAGTTGTAGCAACTCATGATGAGAGATTTGGAATATATTGTAAAGAAACTTATTTGATGAGGAAAGGTAGAATTGAAGAATTTAAGTCAAGATAAAGAGGAGTGGTTGTATGAGATTTTTAATTTGTTTAATATTGCTTTTGTTTTCATGTTCTGGAAAGGAAGTAAAATCAGAAGTCAACAAAAATGTTGTAAACTCTGGAAATAAGGGTGTTTATCCAGAAGGTTCTGTTGTTGCAAAATATGGAAGACTGAAAGTTATAGGTACAAAATTGTGTGATTCAAAGGGCAATCCAGTTCAACTGATGGGGATGAGTACACATGATATTACTACAAGCTATGCATATATAACTCCAGAAACAGTAAACTACCTTGTAACAAAATGGAAGATTGATATTCTTCGCATAGCAATGTATTATGATAATGAAAGATATTCTCAAAAACCAGAAGAAATAAAAAGTATTGTAAAAAATATTGTAGATTTATGTGAGACAAATGGAATTTATGTTATAATTGATTGGCATACACTTCATGATAAGAATCCGTTAAAACATAAAGAAAAGGCTAAGGAATTTTTTAAAGAAATGTCGTATTTATACGGTGAAAAGGATCACGTGATTTATGAGATTTGTAATGAACCAAATGGTGATGATGTAAGGTGGGCAAACGCCATAAAGCCTTATGCTATGGAGATAATACCGGTTATAAGAAAGCATGATGATCACGCTGTTATACTTGTTGGAACTGCAACTTGGAGTCAAGATATAGAAGAACCGGCAGAAGATCCACTACCATTTGATAATATAATGTATGTATTTCACTTTTATGCAAACACTCATAAACAGGAATTGAGAGATAGAGTAGTCTCAGTTGTTGATAAAATTCCTTTATTCTGTTCAGAATGGGGGACAACTGGTAGTACAGGACTTAGTGGCTTTAATCCGGAAGAATCAAAAAAATGGCTTGATCTTCTTGCAAAATATAAGATAAGTTGGTGTAACTGGGCTTTCTGGGCAGCTGTAGATGATTGTGCGGCTATAAATATAAGTAAAATTAAAGCAGGGAGTCTTGAGAGTGGAGAGATTCCAGATTCAATGCTTTCTAAGTCTGGTAGGTTTGTTAGAGATTATTTAACTAATAGATAATTTATCTTCAGGAGTTAAAGTGAAAGTTGCTATTTTAAAGTGTGAAGATTATATTTTGAAGGATGTAAAAGATGCTGTAACAAGGGCATTGAATCTAATAGGTGGTATTAATGAGTTGAAAAAATTTGGGAGGAAGGTTTTACTTAAACCAAATATCCTTGCTGGAAAGGATCCAGAATTTGCAGTGACAACACATCCAGTTGTTTTTGAGGCTGCAGTAGAGTTGTTTATTGAGAATGATTTTGAGGTTTATGCGGGAGAATCTCCACCACTCGAGCCACTTAATATTGCTGCGAAAAAAGCTGGTTTACTTGATGTTGCTGGTAAATATAATATACCATTTCTCGAATTTAAGAATCCAATAAAGGTTTCAAATCCAGAAGGTAAGTTGATAAAGAGTTTTAATATTTCTGAGGAGATAGAAAAGGTAGATTTTATTGTTTCTCTTCCAAAGTTAAAAACTCACGTGCAGATGTATTATACGGGAGCAATGAAAAATTTATTTGGGTGTATAACAGGATTACAAAAACCACAATTTCACATGAGGTTCCCTGAGAGAGAGGATTTTGCTGATATGATTGTTGATCTTAATCTTCTTTTAAAACCAAGACTCGGAATAATGGATGGAATAATTGCAATGGAGGGTAGGGGACCTCAGAGCGGGAGACCAAAAAAACTTGGGATTATTGGAGCTTCTTTTGATCTTCTTGCTTTAGATATCGTTTGTGCAGAGCTCATTGGTTATAATCCACTTGATATTCCAATATTAAAAAAAGCACTTGAGCGAAAAAAATTTTTTGTTTCTTCTATTTCTGATATAGAAGTTTGTGGGGATAAAATAGAAAAAATAGAGTTTGAGAGGGTTAAAATAGTTTCCTCAATTCATTTTCTTGAGAGTAAAGTTCCAGATTTTATTAAACATTTTATAAGTAATATAACAGTTCCACGACCACACTTTAATCATAAGAAGTGTATCAGATGTGGAAAATGTATATCAATCTGTCCAGCAGAAGCGTTAAAGTTTAAACAGACAAAAGCAAAAAAAATAGTTAAAATAGACTACTCAAAATGTATAAAATGCTATTGCTGTGATGAAATATGTCCAGTCGATGCAATTAAGTTAAAAATTAGACCTTTTTAGTCAATTGGAAAAACCCTTATAGAATCATCTAATTTTTCATTTAAATAATTCTGTATAGCGAAAAGGGTTCCTGTTTTACTTGCAGCACAACCGTGACATGCTCCAAGATAGTTTATATAAACATCTGTGAAGCCTTCAACTTCTTTTACATCTACAATTTCAAGACTGCCGCCATCTGCTGCAAGCATAGGCCTAATATCTTCTTCGAGTACTTTCTCAATTTCCTTGAGTTTTTGAACAAGTGTCATTTGTTTAAATGTTTTTGCTTCCATAGCTTTTTTTACCCCTTCTTTATCTAATTCTGCTCTTACTTCTGCTAAAATATCTACAAGATAGTATTTTCTCTGTTCATGTCCGCCGGGTCTAATGCAAGATTTGCAAAAGGCTCCGGCTTTTGTGTATTGAGTTATTTCTTCTACTGTTTTTAGATCATTGAGTCTAATAACTTCTTTTATCGTTCTTAATGATACTCTTGCGCATTCACATACTATTTCTTCTTCTTCAAGTTTTTCCATGTCTATACCTTTGTAAAGGGATGCAGCTTTCTTGATTACGTCGTAAGCCATTACGCTACAGTGCATTTTCTGTGGGGGTACAGCAGGAGTATCTGGATCATCTCTTAATGCTTTTTCTACATCAAGGTTTGTTATCTTCATTGCCTCGTCTACAGTTTTACCAACACAAAGTTCTGTCATCATATCACTTGAAGCTATTGCCGTACCACAACCAAAGCTCTTAAACTTAGCTTTTATAATCTTATCTGTTTTAGGGTCGACTAAGAGATATAATCTTACAGCATCTCCACAAGCTTCAGCACCCCAATCAGCTACAACAAGTTTTGCACCTAAAGCTTTTGCTTCTTCTTCTGTTATTTCTCCTCTATTACGTGGATTATTCATCCTGTCAGCCACTTTATTTGAATATTGCTCCCAGAGAGCACCACCTATTAAATCTTGTTTTGCCATAAAAACTCCTCAGTAACTTGATGAAATACTTCTAAGTCTTTCAACACTTTCTTTTATAACTTTTATAGTATAGTCAATTTCTTCTTCTGTAGTGTATCTTGATAGACTAAATCTAACACCAGTATGAGCAAGTTCTTTTTCAATATCCATAGCTACAAAAACTGGGTTTGGTTCGAGTGATTCAGATGAACATGCACTTCCTGTGGAAGCGGCAATTCCATTTTTATTCAAATCCCATATCATGGCTTCACCTTCTATACCTTTAAAGCTTGCTAAAATTGTGTTAGGCACCCTTAGTTCTCTTTTACCTATAACTCTTGTGTCTTTAATAGATAAAATAGCATCTTCAAGTTTATCTCTTAACCTTGCAACTTCTTTATTTTCGTAAGGAAGATTTTTTATCGCAAGTTCTATCGCAACACCCATGCCTACAAAGCCGGGAACATTTACTGTACCAGCTCTTTTTCCAGCCATTTGTTCTCCACCATGGAAAAAAGGAATGAATGGCACATCCTTTCTGATATATAGACCACCAACTCCTTTAGGTCCATGAAATTTATGGGCACTGAAACTCATATAGTCGATAAAATTCTTTTCAACATCAACTTCTATTTTACCTATAGCCTGTGTTGCATCAGTATGAAAAAGAACATCATATTCTTTGCATAGAATTCCTATTTCTTTTATTGGGAAGATTAATCCGGTCTCATTATTTACCCACATTATTGACACCAAAGCAGTTTTATCAGGGTCTAAATATTCTTTTACCATTTCTCTGGTTACTATTCCATCATGATTGACAGGGAGATATACTACTTCTGCTCCAAGAGATTCAAGAAAACGAAGGGGATTTGTTACAGATGGATGTTCTACCTGTGTTGTAATGATTCTTTTCTTTTTTCCTTCCTTTATAAGGGAATAATAAACTGACATAAAGACAGCGTTGTTACTTTCAGTAGCACATGAAGTTATTAATACATCATCTTCATCATTTGCGTTAATTGCACCATATATTCTATCGGTAGCAAGTCTTAAGTATGGATGTGTCTCTGTTCCAAAAGAATGTAATGAGTTTGGATTTCCATACATCTGACAGAAAAATGGCTCCATAGCATTTTTTACTAAAGGGTCAACAATTGTTGTGGCGTTATTGTCAAGATACACTCTTTCCATCTTTTCCTCGAAAAATTAATATATATTTAATTTAAAAAAGAATACTTAATTAGTCAACTTTTTTATTAATTCATTATAAAAGTCAACAGTAAGATAATGTATAACTTCCATATCAGAAATAACATAATCTATTTTTTCTTTTATAACCATTATTGTAGCTTTATCAATGTTTTTTTGGGCAATTCTATAGATTATTTTTTGTTCTTTTAGTTTTCTTGATGGATCAAGATAATCAGAAATAAATATAATTTTGCCAAAGGTGTTTAAATCTTTTTGACCTGTTGAATGATAGTAAATAGCATTAAAAATTTCATTATCGATATTAAACTTTTCTTTTGCGATTATGGCACTTACATAAGAATGAAGAATACCTTTACAACTAAAATCGATTGAAGTTAAATTAATTTTATTTTTATTTAAAAAATCTAATTGTTCTTCATATGACATTTCTTTTGCTATATCATGAAGTAAACCGGCTATCATCAGTCTTTCTTTATCTATTTTGTATATTTCACCAAAGTTAGCTGCAATTTTAGCTACATTTATGGAATGAATAAATCTTTTTTTTGATAGATTATTTTTTACGAAATCAATAACTTCATTCATGGATAATTCTCACCTCTGTTTCTAAGGTAAAACCATATTTCTCTTTTACCTTTTTTTGTATAAATTCAATTAGAAAAATTATGTCTCCCTGTGTTGCATTATTTACGTTTATTATAAAATTTCCATGATATTCAGAAACTTTTGCTCCACCATTTGAGAAGCCCTTTAGTCCGAGTTCGTCTATTAATTTGCCTGTTGGACTTCCAAAATCGTAGTTGTTTTTAAAAACTGACCCACAGGAAGGATAGTCGAAATGATGTTTGTTTATTCTATCGTTTTCTATTTTTATCATTTCTTCTGGAATATCTTTAAGTTTGAAAAATCTTTTTATGCTTTCAATTCTGAAAACTTCATAAAATACTTTTAAATCTGAAAAATTTTTTTGTAGTTTTAAGAATTTTTTTAATTTTAGTTGATCAAAAAAGTTTAATTTTCCGTCAATATTAAAAGTCGCACCTATTATTACCCATTTATGATGTTGAAAGATAGAACTTTTGTAAGAAAAGGAGCAGTCTTTTTGTTTAATTGATCTTACTTTTAGATTTTCATCAAGATAAAAGATTTCATCAAGAATGTTACAAAATTCGTTATTATAACATCTTGCGTTCATAAATATTCCACCGCCAATAGTACCAGGAAGAAGGTGAGTAAAAAATAGATTTTTAGTATTTGTCAAGATTCCAATAATGGGAAGTATGGAAGCTGGCACACCTGCAGAAAGATATATTTTATTCTTTTTTAGACTTATTTGCTTAAGATCTTTTAGTGATATGAAAATACTATTGTTAGATATATTTTCGGGAAAAAGAATATTTGAACCAATACCAATGATATATATTTTATTTTGAAGGGCTTTAGCTGTTTTTAGAATCTTTTTTAAGTTATTTAAACTTGAGGGGGTTGAAATTTTAGCAACTCCACCAATTTTATAAGTGGAGAAATTTGATAGTTTTTCAGTTAATATCATTTTACAACTCTTTCTTTCCATGTAATACCTTTTCCAAAGCTGATTTTTATTAAAGAGTTGAATGCCATTACTAAAAGATTTATAAAGAAAATCGGGTAGAGTATTACTGGAATGAGCCCTAACTTTCTATCCAGCATAGTAATACCCCAGCTTAAAAAGAAAATTGAGACAGAATAAAGAGAGATCTTAGTATAGTTTATATCAACTCCATAATTCAATATCAAATAAAAAATTGGAAATAGTATTGAGAAGAAAACAAAGGTAACAAGACCAATAAATAGAAATAAATTTTTACCAATGGCTGGAAAAATAACCCTTGAAATTCCATTAAATCCCTGATAAAAATTTTCATACATTCTACATTCAAGATAGTTTTTTAGGTCTAAAAATATAGTTTTATACCCATTTTCTTTTACTTTTCTGGCAAGATACATATCTTCTACGATTTCATTTTTTACGGATTCAAAACCACCGATTTTTGATAATGTTTCTTTTTTTATGAAAATAGCCTGTCCTATTGCGAAAGAAAAAAGCGAATTTTTACTTTTGTAAACAAGGCTTAAAGGTAAAAAGAGCCCTGAAAGTATATATAGACTTGGAACGATAAGTTTCTCTCCTAATGTTATAGTTTTTTGATTTGCAAAACCAGATATGAAGTCAACATTAAATTCTTCCATTTTTCCTACAAGAAATTTGAGTATGTCCTTTGAATGAATGGTATCCGCATCTGTAAAGAAAAGAATTTCTCCTTTGGCCAATTTAAACAACTGTTCTGATGCGAATGTTTTACCTTTCCAGTCATAAGGCAAATCCTTACCATTATAGTATCTAAAATTTGGAAATGATAGGTATTTTTTAAGTAGATTTTCTGTGTTATCGGTTGAGTTGTCATTTAACACAATTACTTCATAATCCGGATAATCAATATTTAGAATGGAATCAAGACAGCTCTCTATATTTTTCTCTTCATTTCTGGCAGGAATAAGAATCGAAATTTTAGGAAAAATTTTGGGTTTTCTAAAAAATGATGTTTTTCTCAGAAACAAAATATTTGTAATTGAAACAATTAGAAAAAAAATGTTTATGAGTAAAATCAAGTTAAAATAGTCCATTGTTTGTACCCTGATGTTAGAATATTAAATTTTAATAAAAATTAATAATTTAGTCAAAATATTGACTAAACTAAATTTTTGTTTCAAAATAAACTCTTATAAAAAGCTTAAGAAGAAAATTATGAGGAACAAGTATATTGGATTTGCATTAGTTTTTTTTGTTTTATTTTTCAATCTTAAACTGTTTTCTACTTATCTAAAAAGCAAAAAGAACTTTATTTATAAAGAAAGAAATCTTACAAAAATAGAACAAATTATTTCTCAGTTGGACATAAAAACAAAAATTGCATCTTTACTGATGGTAAACTTTTATAATGATATAAATCTTACCCTTGAATTGATAAATAGATGTAGAATTTCAAGTTTCATTATAATGTCATACAATGTGAATGAAAATTATGAAAATTTTAGAAAGAAATTAAAATTTATAAAGTCAAATTCCAACATATTGCCAATAACTTTCTCAGTGGATCAAGAAGGAGGTCATGTTGAAAGACTTTCACCAATTTTAGGAGCAACACCCCCACTGAGAAATTTATTTAATGAAAAGGGTGTAGATGGAGTGAAAGAGATTGCGCATAAATTTGGTAGGGAATTAAAAGAACTGGGTATAGATATAAATCTTGCTCCTGTTGTGGATAAGATTTATGATAGAAATAGCATAGTAAGGGGTAGAGTTTTTTCTATTGATAACAACTCAAATATTATTGCTGCACAAAAATATATAGATATACTTTCTTCATATGGTGTGACTGCTGCTTTAAAACATTTTCCGGGTTATGGGACAGTCTCTCTTGATCCTCATTATTCAATTTGTATAGATAAATCTTATACTATTGAAGATCTCATAGAGCCATTTCTTAAGTTGACAAATGTAAATATGCTTATGTCTTCACATGTTATCTATGCAAAAGTGGATAATGTTCCAGGAACCCTTTCCCCACGGGTAATTTCATATGCTACAAACTTTTTTGATGGTATTATAATTACTGATGATATAATGATGGATTCTATTAGTTTATTATATGATTATAAAATGGCGACATTAAAGGCAATTCTTGCTGGTAATGATATAATACTTTTAGTTGATAAGGATGGTGATTATAATAAGTGGGTCAAAAAAATCGAAGGTTTAATTGAATATTTGTATAATGCTTATAACAGTGGCGAATTATCAGAAGAAAGAATAGATTATTCTTTAAGAAAAATATTAGCCTTTAAATTTAATTTGTAAGTTTTTTTTCTGAAACTTTTAAATCATAATTACCAAGAAATAAAAAAATCCCACCGTAGAATTTATTTTCTTCTTTTCTCTCAAGTTCTTTATCTTTAAAATATGGATAATAAGTCCAACCAATTTTTATTCCTACTCCACTGAAATAGTAGCTTAAATTTACATCATAATAACTATAGTATGGTAAAAGACCACACCATTCAGCTGTTAAAAAGAGGTTTTTTCTATTGAATTCATAAGTGTCCGGAAAAATATAAAGTGGGATATATAACGATATAGGCAAAATACCACCTGCATTTGTGTTATGTATATCAAAAATTCCAATTCCAATACCAATTCCAAAAAATGTTTTTGGTATAAGCCATATTTTTGAATATTCAAGAAGTTTTAGGGTGAAGCCAAGAGAACTACCGAAATTCACTCCTTCATTATAGAAAATTCCTACATTTAAGAAATCAATCATATCATATTCTATTGGATATTTATCTTTTGTCATTCTTCTGGTATATATCTTTCTATAGTCACTTAATTCTTTATAAGGTGTTAAGGTTTTTCCACTTATTAGTTTAACAATTCTTTTGGCTAAATGTTTTCCAGATTCTTCAAAACCAAGACTACCCCATATATCTTTTGTATAGACAATATCTTCTATTATTTTTTCTTTTTCCGATACACTTCTTATTGTAGTGGTTATAATAAACGTTTCTTCATATTCCATGAATTTTATATCAAAAAAAAGTAAATAATCAGGATTATAATCTTCTTCAAAAGGAATATATTCCAGACTATATTTCTCTAAATTCTGAATAAGAGAATTTGTAAAGGCATATACCTTATAAGATTCAATATTATTGTTTATTTCTACAATTTTATAAGAAGCACCTTTAAATGGATAAAGATTTGATACAAGAAGTAAGAAAAAGAAAAAATAAAAAAATCTCATAAAATTTTTCCTAACTTAATATTTTATGTTATAATAAATCTTAAAAAATTTCAATTATATTTTCGGAGGAAATCTTGAAAACCAAAATTATTCTTGCATTAGATGTAAATTCTGAAACAGAAGCCTTTCAGGTTATAGATGAAACAAGTGATTATGTGGATTGTTTTAAAGTTGGAAGTATATTATATGCAGAGAGTGGGAATACGATTATAAATTATATCAAACAGAAAGAAAAAGAGGTTTTTCTTGATTTAAAGTTTTTTGATATACCAAATACAGTAAAAGGTGTTTCTAAAATTGCAACAAAGATTGGTGTTGATATGTTTACTATTCATCTTCTGGGTGGGCAGGAGATGGTTAAAGCTTCTATTGAAGGTGTGTATGAAGCATTTGAAAAATATCAACTTGAAAGGAAGCCTCTAATACTTGGTGTTACTATTCTTACCAGCATGAATGAAGATATAATAAAAAATGAGCTTAAAGTAAGTCTTGACTTAACAGATATGATAATACATCTTGCTAAAATGGGATATGAAGAAGGGGTTAGAGGTTTTGTCTGTTCACCACATGAAATAAAGTTGTTAAAGTCTAATGTTTCAAAAGATATTGTTGTTGTGACTCCGGGTGTAAGACTGAAAGAGGATGAGAAAGGAGACCAAAAAAGAGTAATGACACCTAAAATGGCAAAGGAAGAAGGAGCGGATTATATTGTAATAGGAAGGTCGATACTTACGAAACAGGATAGAATAGCCACTCTTGAAAATATAAGAAGAGATTTATCTTAAATACCTTTTCAATCTTTGAGTGTTTAATGATCTGATTATTTCTTTTGCATCATTTAAAATAATTTCATCTTTCGTTTTGCTGTCGATTTTTGTGAGGAAATTATATTCCATTTTGATAGTAAAGCCTTCCTTTTTTTCGTTTGTTGAAATTATTTGAAGCATTGTTACAGCATTGTTTTCAATTAAAAGCGGGGTTTTTTGAATTTCTAACTTTTTAAACCCTTTTTTATCTGACAGAAAATCGAATGAAACGAAGAGATTCAAATTTCTGTTAAATGCATCTTCATTTGCATCTATAGTAACAATGAGATTGATATTTTTGTTTGAGAAAAATTTCTGGGAATATAATTCTATTTCATAATTTCCTTTTTGCATTACAATTCTTGAAAATGTATTGGTATTATAAAGGTTATAATTTTTAAGATCAGGTATGGAGTTAAGCATATATCCTTCAAGGAATAGAAATAGTTTATCAGAAAGAGCAAGAGAATTTATAATAGCAGAATAATAATTTTCTCTTTTTATTGAAGAATTTAAGTCAGAAAACTCCTTTGAGACATTTTGAGAGAATACAAAAACCGGTATTAAAATGAAAAATAAAAACCTCATTGTTTTCCTCCCTCGGGTTCTATTTTTATTATTACAAATTCTGGTAGAGAGAATAACCTAAAAGGTATGTAGAAACTTTCTCCCAGACCTTTTGTAACAATAAGTTTCGTTTCATTGTGGTGTGAAATCCCTCTTATCCATTTTCTTTTCAATTTACTCCTTACTATAATTGGAAGACCAAAGAATGTAATCTGTCCTCCGTGAGTGTGTCCAGAGAGTAAGAGATCGGCTTCTTTATAGTTTTCAATAACCTCTGGATAATGAGACAATAAAATTTTAAACTTTTTACTGGAAAAGTCAAATTTTATTTTAGTTTCTTTTGAAAAATAATCAATTCCATATATTATGATGTCATCTTTTTCAATGTATTGATCTTTTAGAATTAAGATACCATTTTCTTTAATGACATTTTCAAGAGAAGTTATATTTTGTTCTTTTTTATCAAATTTAGCAAAAAGTGGATAGAAAAAATGTAGTAAATTGTAGTTCCAATAATCATGGTTGCCTAAAACTGCATATGAGTCAAGTCTTTTAAAACTTGAGAGAAATGACGAGAGAAAAGGTAAACCACCATCATTATCTATAAAATCACCTGTAAAAAAAACATAATCAAATTTCTCTTTTCTAAGAAGATTATATAGTCTTGTTTTTAGTACTTTTAACTTTAGAAAGGAATTGTTATGAAAATGTAAATCTGATATTAGTAAAATTGAGATAGTTTTGTTAATTTTATCTGTAGTTACTTTATAAACTTTTCTTATAATAATAAATGTTTCGATATAAGCCCATAAAATAATTATTCCAGAAATCAAAAAAGCAAAAAGCAAACTAACTCCTTATTCTTCCTGTAAATATCCCATGTTAAATAGTTCTGACTTCTGGAAGTTAGTAGGTTCTTTGACTCCCTTCTCTCTCCCAAAGAATCCAACACCCACAAGTTCACCTTTTTTGGCAATTGGAACAACAAATATTTCCTCAAGATTTTCTATATCTTTTTCATTGAATTTACTTCTAACATATCTGGAATTTATATTTCCCTTTATTGAGATAGATTTACCTTTTGACAAAAACATAGTTACAAGAGGATCATCCATTGTAAAAGAAACGTCTGAACTAAAATTTTCTTTCATATTTAATGAAAAATGATTATTTTCTCTCTTTAAAATCATAATTTTCGACATTCCAAGATAATTTTTGGCAAGTTCAAAGGCTACTTTTCCGTAGTCTTCAACTGTGCCTATGGTACTAATCTTATGTGGAGGCTCTTCCATAACATTCTTAAGGTCTTCTTCAATTTCCTCTATAGTTTCTATCTTTTCTTCTTCTTTTTGTACCGGGGTTGCTTCTTCTATTTGTGTAAGATTATCTATTGATGCTAAATTTTCTTCTATGTTTTCTGATTCTACTGGAATATTTTCAACTTCAGGAATATTAAATTCAATTGTTTCTTCTATGTTGGTTAAGTGATCTTCGGGGGTTACTCCTTTAAGACTTTCTTCTTTTTCTATATAATCATTTGTAATACCGTGTAGAATGTTTTCTTCTTCAGCAAAAATTTTTGTTTTGTGATCTGGTTCTAAATTATCATATGTGCTTAAAGTTGTTGGTTCGCTTGAAGGAGTTAAATCTTCAGTTGAAATTGTTTCAGGTTCTAATGATACAGTTTTTTCAGTTTCAAAATCTTCTGTTGCAACAGAAGGTTCTTTTTCTTCTATTGGAGCTTCATATTTTGTTTCATAGGTGAAAGTTTCTTTTTCAAGCTCTTTTTCTTTAGGAAAATCTTTTGGTTCTTGATATAAATCAATCTTATTTTGCATTATCATCTGTTCTATACCCTGGTTGGCAAGTTCGCTTTGTTCAATGTTATCTTCTTCTATATCTCTTACAAGATCTCCTATTTCTGACCTTTCTGGGACTGTGTCGGTTTTGAGTGTGTTTAGTGCGACTTCTTTATACATTTTTTCTTCTCTAAGTAATTGAAGCAATGTTAAAACTACGAGCATTAATAATATTAAGTCAATTAAGAGAAATAGAATTGTCCATGGTGAAATAAATTTCTCATTCTTTGAGTAATATATAACTTTTATACCATCAATATAAGAAATTCCACCTATAGTCTTTTCAAGTCCATCTTTTTTTGCATCTTTTAACTTTTCATAATTTTCTATAATTAGATTTACGTCTTTGTTATCAATATTGCCTTTTGATAAAAACATAAAACTGTCAAATGAAAATGGAACTTTTAGTCTTTGATTTAAACCATTAAGCAATTTTTGAGAATTATAGTATATTGCTATATATCCCTCTTTAATTTCATTTGTGATTAAAATATTTATGCTTTTTATAGTAATAAATTGTTGATTATTTAGAAAATAAAAATATGGAGAATCTTTTTGAGAAAAATGGGATTTTATTTTTTCAAAAGCGGTTGATTTTATCTTTTGTTTATAACTTTCATCTTCTAATGTGGAAAAAATGATAAGTCCATCTCTATCAAGAAGTTGTATTTTTGCACAGTTTTGTATTTTGCCTGCTATTTCATTTATCTTTTTTGAATCTATTTTATCTAAGGATAAATAGTGAGCTTCGAAAATTTCTCTTACTACATTTTCCTGTGAGAGGGAATTTATTTCGTTTTTTATAGTATTAATATTTATTTGGACTGTTTTACTAATTATTTCGGTATTTCTTTTAACATGGTCATCATATATTTTACCAAACATTCCTATACGATTCTTAGAAAAATATACTATTACAAAAAGTGATAAGAGAGAGAAAAGTAGAAGTAAGAAAAGTATTATTTTCTTGAAACTCATAAAAAACCTCTCACAAGAAATAATATATATTTTCGGAAAAAATGATAGATTTTCTTGAATAGAATTATTATTTTTTATAAAAAAAAGAGGATAGTCCGAATTATTTCGGACTATCCTTTATCTTAAAAACTAAAACTATTTTCCACTTACTACAGCCTGTTTCATTTCTCTCCCTGGCTTAAAGAAAGGTGTTTTTCTATCTGGTACTTTTACCTCTTCTCCAGTTTTAGGATTTCTTGCCACTCTTGCTTTTCTCTTTTTTATACCAAATGTTCCAAAACCTCTGAGCTCAATTCTGTCATCTTCCTTTAGTTTTTCAATAGATTCTCTTAACTTCTCAATGAAAACTCCAACAACAGCAGCAACTTCTTTTCTTGAAAGACCATACTCCCTTATTTCTTGAGATTCATAAACTTTTTCAACAATATCAGCTTTCGTTAACTTGTTTTTTGACATATAATCCTCCTACTTATTTTGCGATAATATCTTATTTGCCAATTTATCGATTCTTGATACTAATCTTGAAGATTTGTTTCTCTTAAATATACCTTTTGCCCACATTTTATCAAGTTGGCTTCTGTAATAATTAAGAGCTTCTCTCTTTTTCTCAATTGATTCATTTGAATTAAGAATAGCAATAGTCTTTTTTCTTAGATTCTTAATGAATGTCTTGAGAGCTCTGTTTCTTTCATATCTCTTCAGGTCTTTTTTAACCTTCTTTTTTGCCGATTTAATTATTGGCACACATTCCTCCTTTCATTATTTTATATGCATTAAATATTTTATTTGATATTCTATAATTAGTCAAATTTTTTTAGTAAAAACTTTAAAAAATTTTTTTAATGCCGAAAAATAGGTAGGAGGCGGTCATGTCAGCACCAGAAATTATAGATTTTTTCAATGAGGAAAAGAATCAACCATCAATGCTTGATAGAGATTTTTCTTTTAATGATAATGAGGTTGAGCAACCTTCTAATAAAAAAGCGAGTAAAACTTTCCATAATGTGAATTATGATGACAATGGCATAGATGATAAAGTCGTATGGGTTACTGCAATTTTTGTATTTTTTGGAATTATGGTTTTTCTTTTAGGTTTCTGGCTGGGTAAAACAAGTATAAGGAATATGATTGAAAAAGAAAAACAAAATCTTATTGTCGAAGAAAGAAAATTAGAAGAGAAGAAAACAGAGAATCTTATAATTTCATCTCCACAAGAAACAAAGGATATAGCAATTCCAGTGGAAACTTCTAAACCTCCTGTTTCAGAGGTTGTGAAACCACAAATGGAGAAGACTTTACCAGAAATCAATACTTCGCCTAAAACTGTAGTTAAAGAGGAAAGTTCAAAAAATTTGAAATTCCCAGAGAAAAAAGAGGTGAAAAAGCAAATAGAAACAGCCCAATCTACAAAAGTTAAATCCACTCCAGTTTCAGCAGAAGGAAGCTATAGTATACAGGTGTCAGCACATACAAGCATGGAAAAAGCAAGAAGTGTAGAAGATGCTTTAAGAAGTAGTGGGCTTTATTCTTATCTTGTTGAAGCAACTGTGAATGGAGTTACTTATTATAGAGTAAGGGTAGGAAAATTTTCTACAAGAGAAGAAGCCGAAAATACTCTCAAAAAGCTAAAGTCCCTAAGCTATGGAAAAGATAGCTTTATCATTAATCTTAAATAAATAATGGGCAAATAATGAAATACTTTTATCTTACTTTATTTTTATTCATTTATTGTAGTCTATTTTCGTCAGTTGATTTTAATATTTTTAATTCTTCATATGCTTATAATGGAGAGAATGGAGCATATTGGGAGGAAACAAGATATACCCTTACATATTTTGAAAATCTGTTTCAACCATACTTTACAATAAAAAATAGTGAAAATCTTATCTTTAAAGCAGGAATAGCTTTTCTTATTCCATATAATCAGGAAGATAAGATAAAAAATTTTTATCCTTATATACAAACTAAGGTTATAAATGAAGGATTTGAGTTTATAATTGGCAGCCTTGATAATGATCATGATTTTCCTCCATGTATTTTAGATCCTCTTGTTAATCTTACACCTCAGATTAGAGTAATTACTAAGAGTCAGATACCTATAGATTATGAAACATTTCCTTATGGAATAATGAGTCATGGCTTTTACGAATATGGTCTTCAGATAAAGTATAAGAAAAACCTTGATGTTTATTATAACTGGCAACTTCCAGATAATGTCTTTCATAGAGAGAGGTTTGATATTGGACTTATTTTGAATTATAATTCTATCTATTTTGCCACACATTACTGGCATAATGGTGGGCATGAGAATCCACATCCTGTTGAAATTACAGAAAATTATGTAGTAGCAATGGGGCTAAGGAATACCAATTTTTCTTTACTTTATCTTATATCCTATTTTTTACCCGATAGGGATAGTCGTCCAGAAATGAATGTGTTTGGACAGGCGATCTATTTAGAAGGAAATATATATTTATTTGACTTTAAGTTTCAGGGTTTATTATTTTTAACAAGTAGTTTTTTAAATAATAATGAAAAATTTATTTCAATTGAAGGCGATCCATTTTATAGGGTGCCTTTGTATATTGGTTTAAATATTGAAAGAGTTATAAAGATTTCAGAAGACTGTAATTTGAGATTGGGTTTTGTGAATGGAACATTCTTACCATATATTTATGTAAGGTGGGATCCTTTGATGATAAGATATGATCAGAAATTACAGTTAACAGTGGATTATACATTTTCTATTGTGGAGTGAAGATGAAGAAATTTTTTCTTTTTTTTATTTTTTTATCGGTTTATTCTTTTTCACTTACGGGAATTCTTGAAGATAGGATTGAAACAAATTCAATTCATTCATATGGTATTCTGTCTTATGGCTTTCATAGTAATACTTTTCATTTAAGGAATGCTTTTTTTCGCTATAATCTAAATCTTTTAGAAGAAAATGCTCAATTTTTTGTTACTTTAAAAGGATACAGGGATACGCATGTTCCAGAGAGCGAATATCCGTCAATCTTAAATAATATTGAACTTTATGATTATGGTGTTAATCTCTGGATTAAATTTTTCTATATTTCTTTAAGAGGTGCTGCAAATTATACTCAGAATCCAGATACATTTCTCTTATTTACTCCATATCAACTTCAAGAAGAAACAGAATTTGATGCTCCGAAAATGTATAAAAAACTTTTTATGAGTTATGCAGGGGTAAGAATCGGTTTTAGTGGAGAAAATTATCTTATTGCTTATTCGCAGGGCGACTATAGACATATGATTCCATCTGGAGTGAAGTTAAAATATTTTAATTCTGATTTTTATATCAGATGGGTTTCTTTGTTCTATCATAATAACCCTCTTGTATATGAAGCAGAAAATTTGTATTTTGTTCATCAAATGAGTATTAGAAAAGATTTTGATTTTAATGAGGTTAACTTTTTGACAATATTTGAAGTTACATATTATACTGATGAAGATTTTATCTTAAGAATAGAAGAGGGGGTAAGCTATAAAAGATTTATTTTTGCTTTAAGAGAACTTTATAACTTTAGGAATAATGATTTTATCTTTGAAGCATCCTTAAAAAGAAATTTTGGTGAAATATTTAATATTGGTTTACAGTTATCAACAGATGGCAGATATTATATAGGTACGGAAGTAAATTTTTAAAGACTTTCTTTTTTAACCCTTATATCTAAAAAATCAATAATCAATAAGAACATAAACCTTCTTCTTTTAGATAGAAAAGATATATTTTCTTTTTCATTTATTCCAAGATATTGGTCGTATTTTTTATCAAATTTATTCTTGTATTTTACTCCGAGGAAAAGACTAACTATAAAACTAAAACAAATAAAAATAGAAATTATATCAGAAATTATATTATAAATGGAGACGTTACTTTGAATGTTAATAATAAATGGAGAAAAGATAAAAATAGAAAAGAAAGAAATTATGTTTATCCAGAATGAAAAAATAAATTTTTTATAAAGGATTAAAAGTTCTGCTTTTAGATTTGATTTACCATCAATTTTAATATTCGAGAGTATTAATTGAAAATTTTCTCCATATCTATCCTTTAAAACTTCAAGGGCTAATATTTTATAATATTCATCATAGTTATAATTTTTGTAGTTTACTATTATATCTAATAAATGGTTATCACTTAAATTTTCTAAATCTGTTTTAGAGTGCATTGTTGCCCCATGATTTTTTATTTATATTATATAGGAATGATAGATAGATGTCAATACATGGGGCTAAAGATAGAGAAGCTCGCAGCATCGAGTCTCTAAGCTAAAGCTACAATCGTCCCCTTGGAAGGTAACGCAAGAATTTTTGATAAAATCTGGCAGAAGTGTAATCGGAAAAAACTTATCTTTCTGCCAAAATTTTTCACTTTTTGGAAAAAAGTGGTTTAAAAACTATATCTTCTTTCTTTTGTCGGAAGCTGTAAAAGAAAGAAGCAAAGAAAAACACCACCACCTTGTGGATTTTTCAATCGTTAGACTTGAAAAAATCTACCCTAGCACATTCGACATCCTGTCTCAACGTGCTCGGAACAGAAAACATCCTGTTTTCTTTTTTAAAATATTAGGGTATGATTTTTTCAGTGAGTTAGAATCAAAATCCAGCGTTGGAGAAATTTAGGTTAAACAAGTAGCTCTATCCTAAAAGTTTAATTCATTACCTTAAGTTTAAAGCATAAAAAAGACTGAAATAAAAGACTTTCACTTACACCAAACTTTATGAACTTTCAACTAATATACTTTCAACTTATAATCCACAACTTCTTGATAAACTTAGAAAAAAGTTTTAAAATATAATTATGAAGATTTATTTTAATGGAAAAGTTGTTGTTTGTACAGGTGATATTACAAAAGAAGAGACAGATGCTATTGTGAATGCCGCAAATTCTTCTCTTATGGGTGGTGGTGGAGTTGATGGGGCTATACATAGAGCTGGTGGACCAGAAATATTAGAAGAATGTAAAAAGATTAGAGCTAAATTTTATCCTGAAGGTCTACCTACAGGATATGCGGTAGCAACAAAGGCTGGAAGGTTAAAATGTCAGTATGTTATACATACTGTTGGTCCAATATGGCATGGTGGAAGAAATAATGAAGATAATTTATTAAAAAATGCTTATTTGAATTCCATAAAAGAAGCTGAAAAGTTAGGATTGAAAACTATTTCCTTTCCTGCTATTTCAACTGGTGTATATGGTTTTCCTAAAGAAAGAGCGGCAATTATTGTAAGTGAAGTGTTAAAGGAATACTTTTCAGGCTCACCTAAATTAGAACTTATAAAGCTTGTTTTTTATAGTGATGGGGATTATCAGATATTTATCAAAAATGCAAGACTTGATTAATCTTTTTTCTGGTCAAGGTAACCTTCAAGCATTGCTTTACTTATGTTTTCTGCAAGTTTATCTATGGCATAAGAGATATAACTTGGGTCGGTTATTTTTTTTCTTAAAATTTCCATCCTTTCTTCTGAAAGTGAACTGGAATTTGTTTTTACAATAAGACGGTGAAAATTTCTTTTTTTCTTCTCAATAATACGTGTAAATTCTAACTCATCCATAATAAAATCCTTAAATCCAATTAATAAAATGAGAAATTTGATATTCTTTTTCTGAGCTTTCTATAAAAACTGTATCTAATCTTATTTCTTCAAAATCAATTTTGTTTTCTTCTATATAAATTTCGGTAGTTTTTAAAATCTTTTTAATTTTTTTCATATCTACGGTTTTTTTTATATCTATGATATTGTTCTTCTTTCGATACTTAACTTCTACTATTACAAGAGTTTTTTTGTCTTTAAAGATTAAATCAATTTCTCCATATTTACTTTTAATATTTTGAGTTATAAACTCATAGCCCTTTTTTATTAAAAACTCTTTTGCAATGTTTTCGTATTTTTTACCAGTGATTATATTATTTTGGTTCATTTTTAATGTCTTTTGCTTTTACGCTTTTTACAATGTATACATCTCTTGTTTTAGAGAGTCTTATTACTTCACCGTTTTCTACAAAATCTCCAAATTCGTCCTTGATAATTTTAACAGTTGGAAAAAATGGAGAAACTGGATCAGAAGATATTACCTGAGCAATTGCAGTGTTACTTAATTCTACATAAGATCCTATAGGATATATTGACATCATTGAGATAAAGTATTTTAAAATTTCTGGGTCCATTTTTTTAGAACCTTCTCCAAGTACTACTTTAATTGCTTCATAGCTTTCTTTTGCTTCTCTGTGACTTCTATTTTTTATTAAAGCCTCGTATGTATCAACTATGGAGATAATTTTTGTCATTTCTGATATTTCAGTACCACTGAGTTTTCTTGGATATCCACTTCCATCAAATCTTTCATGGTGTTCAAGTGCTACTCGAGCTATTTCCATTGGTAGTCCGAGTTCTTTTGTTATTATTTGATAACTGTAGATAGGATGAGCTTTAATCTGATTAAATTCTTCTGGACTTAGTTTTGATTCTTTTTCAAGAATTATTGCTGGAACTTTTGTCATTCCTATATCATATACAAGGGCAGCTGTGGCAAGATTGTTGAGCTTAATAATTGAATATCCTAATTTTATGCCAAGGAGTAAAGAAAGAATGGTTACGTTAACAACGTGGTTAACAAGATATTCTCCTTTACCAGCAATATTTACAAGGTTTATGAAATTATCTTTATTTTTCTCCTGTAATATCGTATTTACTATATTTTTTGATAAATTTTGTATTTCTTCTGGATTGACACTTTGTCCAGTCTGGATTTTTTTGTATATTTTGCCAAGAGTGGTTACACATTCCTTGTAAAATTCTATGTATTTAGCTGTTTCTTTACTCACGATTATCTTTTTTTGTTCAGATTTTTTTTCTTCATCATATGATGAAGTCAACCTTTTTAGTTCTATTTCATCAACCATAGACATTTCGCCAGCTGTTTCAAGGAATTCTATACCTTTACTTTTCAGCGAATTGATTTTATATTTGTCAATTGGCTGGTTTGCTTTTACCACAATGTTTTTGTGTTCATCGTAAAGGGCTTTTGAAAATTTCATTCCTTCTTTTAATTCATCAACTCTAATTTTTTTCATTTGAAGGCCGATGCCAGAAAAATTATCTGGACCCATATGTTCCTCCATAAAAAATTTTTTAAATATTTTTTTTCTCCTTTAAAGCATACACAAAAATGAAAATTTCTGCAACTATTGAATATAATTCTTGTGGAATTTCTTCATTTTGTTTTAGTCTATAAAGAGATTCTGCAAGTTTATCGTTTTTGTATATTGGAACATTGTTTTTTTTAGCAAGAGAAATTATATAGTTTCCAATTTCTCCCATTCCTTTTGCAAGAATACGGGGCGCATTGTCTACTTCATGGTCATATTTTAGTGCGACTGCTTTTGTTCTTTCCATAAATTTCCTCCGTTAAATAATAATATCAAGGTTGCTAACTTTATTATTTTTATTTTCGGAAGAAATTTCATTTTCAAAAATATTATTTTTTTTGTATTCAAAAAAGTTTAGACTAATGTTTTTTTTGGGGTATAATTTTTTTAATTTTTCTGTAAAATTTTTAAGTCCTTCTTTTAACTCTTTTTCAAAATTTGAAATTATTTCTTTTTCAAGGTAGATTTTTCCGTCTAATTCTGAATTTGATATGTCAATGATAACGAGAAAATCTTTTATTTTTTCTGATGAAAAGTCAAAATAATATCTTTTTTTATTTTTCTTTGTTTCTATTCTTGTTAAAATCATTTTATTTTCTTCAAATTTTATTGATAGGTTTAATTCATAGTGTGATAGGGCATTGATAAGATTTATAATCTTTTCAATTTCAGTTATATTGTTTTCATTTTTGATTATTTCTTTCAAATTAAGTATGATATCTATGAAATCTTTGTCTATCTTTTTGCCTTCTGTAAGTAGTTTTATAATAAATTCTGGAATTTTCTCATATTTTCTTATTGAATATTTAAAAATATCAAAATTTATAAGTGTCAGCGGAACATTTTTTTTAAGCATTTCTAATACAATGTTTATGTTATCTTCAATGAGTGGGATGGAGTTTGAAAGTATAAAATTTTTTACTATTTCAAGTTTACTTTTTCCTGATATTGTGGTTTCTATATTTTTAAAGCTTTCAATGACTTTTAAAGTTACTTTTAATGAGCCGTTTTCTACCTTTTTCTCAACATAGGCAAAAAATGATTCTGGTATGTCTCCTTCTATTCTTGCTTTTATTTTTTCACCATTTAAGTCAATTATTATATTATTTTCTGAAAGCTTTTCGATAACTTTAACGAAAACAATCTTATTATCTTCAATTTTATTAATATTAAAAGAAAGGTTGTGTATCTGGATATTCAATTTGTAACCTTCCAATTTTAAATATTTCCAGAAATATTTAAGAAAAAACCATATTTATCAAATGCATTTCCAGTTATCGAATAATAGAAGCCAAGTTTATATACCAGGTTTGCAAAATTAAAATAAGTATATAAGCCAATCTTATCAGATAGTTCATAACTTGTGGAGTAAGTAACAGTATTTTCAATTCCAGTACCAAAATCAGTAGTAGCAAAACCAAAAGAAGCATAAACATCTATATCATTTGAAATTGTTTCAACATAGCCATTGTATGATGAAGGTCTTGAAAAAACTGATAATACCTGTTCAAAATAGCCGAGTTTTATTTTTTCTGATACATGAAAGTAAAAATCATCTGCTACAAGTGGAGCATCAAGTTTTGAATCAGGAGAATAAATCCCTATTACAAGCTCAATTTTCCCAAAATTTGCATAACTAAATATTCCAAATCTTTTTAGTAACCGTCCTTCAATATAGGCATTGTAGAAGTCTATATTATTGAAACCAAAATATATTTCAAAAAAGAAGTTTTCTCCACGATAATACCATACCATATCACTACTTACAATATTAGTATCATCGGGGCTATATAAGTATAGATGAGGTTCAATCGTTTCAAAAAAGATTGTAGAGAGTTCAATTCCCATACCAGAAAGATCTTTATAACCAATATATTCAAAATTTTCTCTTTTATGATGTTGAAAACCAACATAGCCAAATTCAGAGTAACCCAGAGTTTTTGTTCTACCAAGGAAGAAATTAAAATTTAGAAAATCTAAGGGCTTTGTGTCAATTTTGAATGAAGAAAACTGGACAAAGTTTGATCTCATACTTTCAATATTATAATCTTTTATACCCATTCCTACAAAAATATTGTATTTAAGTCCAGTGTCTATACTCAAATTGATTCTGTATGAAGAACTCATTGTTGCTGTTGAATCTATCTCTGAGTAAATAAAAAGCTCTGGAAAAAAAATTTCAGCGGTAAAAGAAAAGTTTAAAATAAAACAAAATATAAGTTGATAAATTAGTTTTTTCATATTATATTATTTCGGCTGGAAAGAATAATAAACTGAAGGATTTTTATGAAAGCGTTAATTTATACATATTCTATCGGTTTTGCAAGAGAGCTTGGAATTGAGCTTATAACCGCAGGAATAGAAAGTTATAAAACATCTTCAAGTGAAGAGGTTTTTATAATACTTGAAAAGGCAAAGGATATTTTAATTTTAATAACAGAAAATTGGGAAATAGAATTTTTGACAAAGGTAAAAAGTGTAAAACCAGATTTGATAATATTTACTTTGCTCAATAAGGCTGTTGATCCTTATAAGTTTATGAAATTAAAGGAAATAGGTATAAATTCATGCATAGTAATGAGTGAAAATATAAATGAGCTTTTTGATGAACTTATAAATAGCATTATAAAACAAAAGATAAATGTGTTAGAAAGAAGGCATTTCTTAAGGGTTACACCATCTAAAATTGATAACTTTGAGGCGGCTGTATTTCATAAGGAGTATGGTAATTTTATAAGAGGTAAGGCTGTTAACATAAGTATGGGTGGATTTGCCTTTATTCCAAATGATAGAAGTTTAGATAGGTTTATGGTAATATCAAGGGTTTATGATCCATCTTTTTTATCATTTCATGGTCATACTATCAAGAATGTTTCGACTCTTGTGGCTGAGAGAAATGGAGTTTATGGATTCAGGTTTGATAATATTGAACCTAAGGATAGAAAAAAACTTGCCGCATATATATATGAAAGGCTTGAAGAAGATATAAAGGAACTTCTAAGAAATGTATAAAGGATTTATAGATGCGACTCTGGTCTATTTCTCCTTGTTATCTTGATAGTAAAGGGCTTATTGCGTTATGGAGAGAGGGTTTACTTGCAAAAAAGGTTTTAGAAGGTAAGACAAAAGGATATAAAAACCACCCCCAGCTTGGAAGGTTTAAAAATTATTATTCACCTATTGAAGCTATTAATTCTTATCTGACTTTTGTCTATCTTGAAGCAAAAAATAGGGGATATAATTTTAGTGAGAAAAAAATAGCATTGATTGAAAGAGAAAAAATTATAAAGGTTAGTTTTGGGCAAATATCATATGAATTTAAACATCTTTTGAACAAACTAAAGATAAGAGATCCAGAAAGGTTTGAAGAATTAAGATTTTTGAAACCTGACAGTATAAAGCCCCATCCAATTTTTGAAATAACAGAAAGTAGAGAAATAGAAAGCTGGGAAAAGATTTATAATAAATAGTTAATAACCTTATCTTTGATCAAGAATATTATATTTTTTATTCCATCATAGCCTTTATGTATGAATTCGCATTTTGGTTTGAGATTTTCTACAGATATTTTTATTGTATTAAACTTACCATCTTGATAATCCATCGTTTTTCCATCATCTTCATAGTATATGAATTCTGAATTATCGGTATAAACCTTTACAGTTATAGTTTTTGTTTTCTTTTCATCAACATAATTTTCTACTTCTCCAAAGGGGATAATGTTTCTGGCAAATACGGGAATTTTTTCAATTGGTGTTTCAACTTCTATATATTTTCCTCCTTCATATTCTACGTCATTCCAGAAATCTACCCATTTTCCTCTGGGAAGGTAAACTTTTATAGTTTTTGTGTTGGGTTTATATACTGGAGCAATAAGTAGATTTGGTCCAAACATAAATTGATAAGGTAAGTCAAAAGTATTTATGTCATCAAAAAATTCAAGAAACATGCTTCTAATAAGAGGGATACCTTTTTCTCTTGCTTCATAAAAAATTGAGTAAATATATGGCAATAATTTATATCTTAACTTGATATAGTCGGTTATAATCTTTTCACACTTTTTCCCGAATGACCATACTTCCTGTCTATGAGTATTTAAGGCTGAGTGAACTCTAAAAAATGGGTAAAATACTCCAAGTTCTATCCATCTGATAAAGAGTTCTTTTGATTTTAGGCTTTTCCAGAAACCACCAACATCCTCTCCAACAAAAGGTACACCAGAGGTAGATAGATTTTGCATTGAAATTATAGACATTTCTAAATGTTTCCATGTACTCTGGTTGTCACCACCCCAGACAGCCGCATATTTTTGTATTCCCGAAAATCCAGCGCGCGTTAGAATAAAAGGTCTTTCTTTTGGATTTATTTTGCTTAATCCTTCATATGTAGACTTACACATTAAGTAACCATAGATATTATGAACTGCTAAATGATTACCAGCTCTGTGGATTGTTTCGTCAGGTAAAGTTTTCATTACAATCTTTTTTATCTTATCTATTAGTAAATTAGTTTTATTTATGGCTGGTGGATAATTGAATTTCAGGAATTTAAAAATTAAATTCATTAAAAAATAATCGTTTTTACTCATTATTGCTGGTTCGTTCATATCATTCCATATACCATTAACACCATTTTCTAATAAAATTTGATGATTTATCCCCCACCATTTTCTTGCTTCTTCATCTGTAAAGTCTGGAAATACACAGTTACCGGGCCATACATACCCTGTTGAAAAATTCCCATCGGGCAGTTTACAAAAGTAATTTTTTCCTTCTTCAAATATTTTGTAACCATCTTCTATTTTTACACCGGGGTCTATTATTGTTACTATTTTGAACCCTTTTTCTTTTAAATTTTCCGTCATTTTTTTAAAGTTTCTAAATTTTTTTCCAAAAGTAAATACCTTATATCTATCCATATAATCTATATCAAGATAAATAACATCACATGGAATATTTTTTTTTCTAAATTTGTCGGCAATTTTTTTTACTTCTTTTTCGCTTTTATAGCTCCATCTTGATTGTTGATAGCCGAAAGCCCATTTTGGTGGAAGATATGCTTTTCCAGTTATTTTAATAAAGTTTGAAAGTACATCTTTTGGTGTTTTTCCATATATGAAAAAATAGTCAAGTTCTCCATCCTCTGCTTCAAATGAGAAAAAATCATCATTTCTAAAATCAAAAAAACTCCTTGAATAATTGTTAAAAAACATGCCATAACAATAATCATTGGCTAAAGCAAGAAAGAAGGGATGACATTCATACAGTGGGTCTGTTTCAAAAAAATGGTTTGGGTCGTCGGTATTCCAGTTTATTAAAAATTCGCCTTTTTTATTCAAATTTCCTCTTCGCATTCCGAAACCATAAAAACCCTTGACATCAAGTGTTTTTTTAAAAGTAAAAATTTTTTTACCTTCTTTAATATAAGATTTATTTTCCACATCTGAATGAATAAGTTTATTTTCCTGGTAAATTTTTATTCCCTCTTTTGAAATATTAATGTTTAATGATTTTGTAGTTAGGATGTAGTTTTCCTTTTCTTTTTTAAGTTCTGGAATAAGGAAATGAATATTATCATCAAAAATAAATGAATTTTCTAACATCTGACCGTTCTTAGAAAAATGAAAACGAATAATCTCATCTGAAAGGGTTTGAACTAACAACTTCTCATCTTGAAATGAAATTGTCATTTTAAACCTCCATTTTTATAAATATATTTTTAACATTTTAGAGGTTTATATTATTTATGTCAAAAAATTTGCATGTAGAAAAAGAGAGGCTGACTGCAATCAGCCTCTTGCTACGCTAAGATCGTTCCTCTGTTGCCCGTTAAATCAACAGGCAACATAGCCAAATTCATGTCAAAGTTCAGGGAAGAGATAGAGGATATTTTTTCAGAAGTGTTATTAGTTTTTAATTGTAACGGTGCGATAGATTGGAGTTTAGTAATAACCGATGGAGTAAGGATTTCGTCTAATGCCTCTAAAGAGTTGACTGTAAGTAAGGAAAATGTAGATAAAAAACTTGAGCAATATCGTAAACTTGCCACAAAAATTGTAGAAAGGAGTCAAAGACTTGAAGAAAGTGAAAAAGATGATGGTGAGAAGGAGTTAGAGAGAAAAAGGATAAACAGGCAAAGGAAGAAGTATGAAAATAATGTAAAGGATTTGGAAGAATATAAACAAAGGGTTGAAAAAGGAGAAATAGATGGGGAAAAAAAGATAAATCTAACTGATGAAGAAAGTGCTTTGTTAAGGACGAAAGATGGTTTTATTCAGGGCTATAATGTTCAGGTTTCTATGAGCAATAATGATATTATTGTTAATAGTAATAAAAGTAGTTTTACAGAAGTTCTGGCTTATCCCAAACAAGATTTATTTGATGATGTTATTTATATTTCCTATGGGGTAAATCATTTTATGCTTTTAAAAGATGATGGATCTTTATGGGAGTATGGTGAAAATAAATATGGTAAGCTTGGCACTGGAAGTACTACAAATGTTTATAGTTTTGTAAAGGTTTTTGATAATGTAAAAGCTGTGTATACTGCTCCTACATATTGTATGATAATTACAAAGGATAACGTATTGTATGTAGCTGGAAATAATGATAAGGCCCAGATTAATTCAGGTAAACAAAAGATTGTTACAAAGTTTACTCAAATAGCAAAGAATGTTAAGAATGTTTTATGTTTTGAGGATTTTTCTTTGATTTATTATGAAAATGGAGAAATTGCTAGAACAGGGAGATGAAAAGTATTTTTTTCTTGAAAAGTGTTTTAAATGATGTTATAATTTTTTTAGTTAAAAGATATTCAATGTTTGAGATCAGCAAAGTAAAGATTGAAATTTTTATAAATTTTATGAAAACCAATAAAATTTTCATAACGGCAAAAATATCCAACATATTTTCTCTTTTGGGTTTTAGTCTAATTAATTTTTGTTTTTATTATAAATAACATCAAATAAATTAATAAAAGATCTAAAAAGCAGATTCTAAGAGTTTTTTAGGAGGTTTTTGTGAAGGGGGGTGATTTTTTTGTGTCAAATTTTTCTTTTAAAAAAAAGACTTTAATTTATATAATTTTGTTATTATTCTTTTCATGTGCTCAAAAATTGCCTTCTATAACAGATAAAGCTACTTCAAATAGCAATGATGGTTATGAACCAGATGATAGTTTTGAAGCTGCAAGTTTGATTACTTTAGAAGAAACTCAGGAGAGAAGCATTTCTTCTGAAGATGATATAGATTATATAAAGATTAGTTCAGAAAAATACCAGAAATATCTTATAAAACTTGAAGATAATAGTGGAAATGTGTCAGGTTGTTTCTTTTCAAATTCTATACCGATTCTTTTTAAAAAAAATATAGAGTTTATAGGTGATGAAAAAGATTGGTTTATTTCTATTATGGGAACTTCGGAACTTTCAGATAAAATAATAGGGAGTTACTCTATTTCATTGTTAGATAATGGTGTTATACCTGATTCTTATGAGGATGATAATTCAAATATAAACGCAAAAGAGATTAAAACCAATGAGTTACAAAAAAGAACCATTCATTCTTCCAATGATATAGATTTTATAAAGTTTAATTCTCAATTAGGTAAATTTTATAAAATATCACTAAGTAACTTTAACAATTCAATTAAAGCTGATATTTATGATTATACCAATGCATTTCTTGGGGTTTTTAAAAATTATTCTGTGATTGAAGGTAATGGCAATGAATTTTATATTAAAGTTAGCTACCTTTCAAAAACTGTAGTTTATACAACAAAAGTTGAGGAGACAATACCAGATAAAGACAGTTACGAAAGCGATGATAGTTTTACAAGTGCAAAAGAAATAAAGGTAGGAGAAACACAATCAAGAACTATTCATAGTCTTACCGATATGGACTATATAAAACTATCTACTACTACAGTTCATAAGTATAAGGTTGTATTATCATCATCCAATATTAATTTAACACCTGAAATATACGATAGCTTTTATGCTTATGGAGGTAGTTTTAATTCTACAACTTTTATTAATGGTAATGGCGGAAATTTTTACATAAAAGTAAAAGGAGATTCCATAGGAGATTATACCATAAAGCTAGAAGAAGCTGGGTTCAGAGAAGATAGTTATGAATCAGATAATAATATCTTGAGTGCAAAAGAAGTTTCAGTGGGTCAAACTCAGTTGAGAACAATTCACTCGTCTGATCAAAGTGAATGTGATTATATTAAGTTTTATAGAGAGCCTGGCAAATCATACAAAATTGTCCTTTCAAATGGAAGTTCTGCAGTAGAAGCTGATATAATTGATAACTCTTCTACTAATAAATTGAATTATTTCAAAAAGGCTGCAATTATAGGAGATTATCCTGGAGATGGCTACTGGCATGTTAAAGTATATAGTCCACAGCAAAAAGTTGGCACTTATTATATAACTCTCTATGAAATTTCTTCTCCAGAACCGGATGATTCTGTTGGCTCAGCTTTTACTATAGGAGTTGGAGAGTTGTTATTAAACAACATTAGAACTTCTGGCACTACTTATGATTGGATTAAAATAGTTAACTTAAGATCAGGTAAGAAATATCTTGTTTCTTGCATTTTTAGTGAAACTTTTAGTTTGTTGGCAAAGTTGTATCCAGATTATTTGAATGATCAAAAAAATTATTTTAATTTAGTTTCCAACCCATCTAGAATTGTTGATGGCAATAATAAGGATTGGTATATTAAAGTCGAGGCGAATACGTTCCTTTTTTCAGTTGATTGTAATTATATGATAAAAGTAGAGGAGTATTAGTATGATCTTTTACTTTTTAAAGCATAAAAAGCCTATTTATATGAGAATGTTTTTTTGTTTACTATTTTTATTTTTTTTCTCCTTTATCTATGCAGCTAAAGAAGAAAAAGTGAAGGTAGAAGATAAAAAAACTAATGTGTTAGTATATCTATCTTCAGCAATTGATGATATTAATCAAGAGAAATTAGAGAGCCTTTTTATTTCAAATGTTTTAATGCTTAATGACAGTTTTAAGTTAACTGAATATAACAGTATTAGTAATAAATTGGCAAAGGAAAGAATCAAGTTAGAAGATTCTCTAGATTCTAATATAGTAAAGTTGGTTGAGTTTGGTATTCAAAAGTTATGGGTTGTAGAAATAGATGGTGGTTTTGGAATTTATAAAGTAAGAATGAAATCTATTGATTGTGAGAAAGCTCAAAAAGAATTCGAAGAAGAAATCACTGCTTATGGAGTTTCTGAAATAGAATCATCTATAATTGAAATGTCGCATAGGATGGTGGCAAAAACAACAGGAAAGAGAATTAGTAAAGAAAAACATATTTCAGAAATTGATAAACCACTTAGTAAGTCCTTTGATTTATATTTTTCTGGTGTAGGTTTTGTTAATTTTAGTGAAGATAAATTTTCTTTTTTAGATTCGGCAGGTGCTTTTGCTATCTCTTTAATGTTTAAATATCATTCCTTCTATGTTATTGAACCATTTATTGATGTTAAGTTTTACCATGGATTGGCAAATAAATTCTGGAATCTTACTGGTGGAAGTGGAAGTTTAGGAATAATGTTAAATCCTATTTCTGAGAATAAAAGTATTCTTGGTTTTGGAGTGGGTATAGGGATAGATTTTCCTTTTTTTTATGCTAATGGTGATGAAGAATCGTACTATCTATCTTGTTTTAACTTAATCTTGCCTTTTACATTTCAATATGGTTTCTATATTTCTAAAAATGCTTCAATGAGGTTTATTTTAGGAGTTACTAAAGTATTCCCTGCAAATATCTTAGATGCTAAATATTCTTCTCAATATCCTGATGTGGAATATGTTTATGATAAGTTGAATAACAAATCATACTACTTACCTGCTCAGCTTAGAGCTTTCTTAGGAAATGGAATTTACTCTATAAATCTGGGAATACAATTAAACTTTATGTTTTAGCTTATTTTTGTTTAATGAACAAGCATTTTGTACCCTGATATCCCGAAATGTTCATTGGTAAGAAAGTGATACTTTTTTCTTTTGTTCCAAGAGAATTGGTATAAGTAAATTTTCCTTCATAGATTTCTAATTTTTCTTTATCCATCTCTTTTGAAAGAGTATATTTTATTGATAGAAGAATGGTATTTGTGGTATATATTCCAAAATGATTTGGAAACCATGCAGAAGGAGAAAAAGATACAATAATCTTTTGATTGTCAATTTCTTTAATAGTGCCTTCATCATTTACATTAATTTCCTCTGCTATAAAATTAAATTTCATAGATGAACGGTTGATTTTTATTGAAATTACAGAATTTGAAAAGTATTGTTTTACTACATTTTCTTTAGCAGAGATTGAACTTTCACTGCCCCCAGATTTATAGTATAGTTCAGACATTTTCCAATGACCATCAATATCAATGTTTTCTAAATCTAAAATACAAGAATAAATTATTAGAAGAAGAAAAAACAAAAATCTTTTCATTTTTACCTCACGAAAACACTTTCTTAAAATTTATTTAACTTAACTCTTAAGTTTTTAGGCATTATAAAGTTAGTGGATTCATTATTACCATTTGTTCCTTCAAAGATAGAATAGGTCAATTCAAGAGTATCAACTTCGTGAAGTATGTTAATATCAAAATATATTTTCCCCGTAAAACTGACATTCTCTATGATAATTGTAATGTTACTTACTATTAAAATATCTTTTTCAGATTGGGAAATAAAAATATTTGGGAATACATTTGTTTGTATGAAGTTAGTTCCATCGTATAAATATTTTTTTGATTCGTTAAAACCAAATTCCCATACAGCATTATAATTTTGTGAAGAAAATACGGAATTAGTTCCAAAGTAATTGTCATCTTTAAAAATCCATTTTTCTTCCCAGACTTTTAAGATTTTTGGAGTTTGTAGAGAACAAGAGTAGAATAATAAAAATATATATAATAATTTTACTTTCATATTGTAATTATATAATCTTTTTATTCTTATGTCAAATTTGAGAATTTAATTATAAAATAAAAAATTCAAATTTAAAATATTTTTTAAAAAAATCAAATAAACTATAACTCCAATTAGCTGATTTAGTTAATGTAAATAAAGATGTTATCTTTTTTTTGAATTTCTGAAGATAACATGTTATAATACTAATTATAGATAAAACATGTTGATATGGGAAATTTTATGAAGGTAGTAAAATTTCTTTTTGTATTGTTATGGTTTTATTTGTTCTTTTTCTTTATTAGTCATAAAGGGGTGGAAGAAACTATTTCTTTTTTTGCTTCAACAACAAGATCCAAAGGAACCTCATATAAAAGCCTATTTAATGATAAAAAAATAACCGTTAACTTAACAAATACTAAAATAACTAATACGTCAGTAAAAGTTTTAGATTCTGATACAAAAAGTTATAAATTTTCAAATAAAGTTAATATTGCAATTAATAACTTCAAAACTGAAGTGAGAAGAGTAAAAGAAGATTTTAAATTAAATTATAAAGGCAAAACATCTGATAAAAAATACAAGAATGCGATTAGTTATCTTGATAAAGCAGAGAAAGAGTTGGTTAATTTTTTAGTAAATAGTTTAAAAAATTCAAAAGAAGAAGAAGAAGCTATAAGAGATTTTGAATCAAAAGCTCAAGAGATGTTTGAAACTTTTCAGACTATATATGATTATGAAGCAGATAAAGGAGGTTATGATGAAGAAGATTATTAGTTTTTTATTATGTTTTATACTTATTTTACCGTTGTTTTCTTTTTCTCAGGAAGAAGATGAAGAAGATAATTATAATAAGATAAGAATAGTGGTTTTTGATTTTGAATATTCAGGTGGTTTTAATAGATATACAGCAAATGCTTTATCTGAGAGCTTTCGTACAAAATTAGGGGAAAAAGCAATTTTTGAAGTGATAGATAGAAAAGTAGTTGAAAAGGCAATTAAAGAGATGAAATTTCAATCGACTATGGTTAAAGAAAGTGATCCAAATGTGATAAAGTTTGGTGAACAACTGGCAGTGAAAATTGGTGTATTTTCTTCTATTTCAAAAACTTATGATAAAGTTACGATTAATGTAAGAGTTGTAGATATGGAAACAGGGGTATCATTTATTAATAAAGTGCAAGAAGTTCCAAGTCAAAATGAAATAAGAAATGCTTTAGATAATTTAGCAGAAGAAATTACAAAAGAAGCTGAGAAAAGAAAAATAAAATTAAGTGAAATAAAAAAGCTTTATGCCAGGAAAAAATATAAAGATGCATTAGATAAGATGAAGTTATATGAAAAATATAAAAAACCTAGTCCTGCTTCATCTGAATTGAAAATGAAGATAATTGCTGAATATTCGGAACTAGTTCTTAAAGATTTAGAGATTGCTTTAGATTTGAAGAAGTTTGAAGCAGTGGAGGTGGGTATATTGGAATATAGAGATAATTTTGGTATTGATGATAGAATTCAAAATTTAGAAGAAAGGTTTAAGTTAGAAAAGGGAAAAGAATATTATAAAAGAGCTAAAATTCGTTATGATAATGGTGATTATGAAGAAGCATACAAGTTTGCTATAGAAGCTGCTAAAAGTGACCCAACCAAAAAAGAATATAAAGAATTGGCAACAAGAATAAATAACAAATTAGAAGAAAAGAGGGCAAAGGAAGATATAGAAAACCTTAAGAAAAAGCAAATTGAAGAAAAGATGAAGAAGATTAAACATGGTGGTATAGACATATATTATAATGTTTATATTCCAGCTGATAATAGTTTGTCAAAAAATCCAGATATTAGTGGTTGCGGACTTGGTTTAATGATACCTTTTGGCAAAAATGTTATATTTTATAATAGAGTAACATTTTCAGGTATTAATCTAAATGGATTTAATTTTTTTAGTTTTCATGAAGGTTTGAGATTTCATTGGACTTTAACTACTTTTTTAGATGTTTATTTTCAGGGCGGCTGGAATATAACACCTCAAAGTATTCAAGTGAACGATAATTTTTCATTTAAAGTTTCAGATAGACCAATTAGATTTGGTGGTTTTGGAGGAGAGGGTGGAATTGGTTTTAAAATTATAATTTTGCCTTATTTTTCAGTATTTGCAGAAGCTTTATATTTTAATAATTCTTATGGTATAAATTACATTGATAGATCTTTTGTTCATTTTAATGCTGGAATTTCTTTTGGTTTATTTTAAATTTGTTTGGGCATAAATAAAAAGGGGGGTTTTATGCCAATATATTTACTTTTTGTTTTGTTGTTGTTTGGTTGCGATATTCTCGATTCAGTTGAACCTTCTCTTACTGTAACTGCTATCCCCACTAAATTAGCTCCCAAAGATTCGTTTATACTCTACGCAGATGTTGATAATCCTACATCTAAGAAAATTTCTCTCAGTAGTTCTGATGTTAGATTAGTTTGTATTGAAGGATGGGATGTTAATAAAGTTATAAAAAAGAATTGTTATCTTGACAAATATTATGTTAACGCAAAAGAAAAAAAGACAGTCATAGAATCTATTATAACTTTAACTAATCAAGGAAGTACTGATTTGGTTTATCGAGTTGAAGTATCTATAAAAGTTTATTATAATGATGAAACAGGTGAAACAAAAACTATTAGCGGTTATACTAAAATTACTCAAATGACTTCATCACCTTAATTGACTTTTTAATATATTATTTATTAATTCCCTTGTTTAATTTTATTTTCTTGATTTTTTGAAAAGGTTTTCTATTTGTGTTATATTATAAATTGGTAAATATTTTTTATAATTTTATATAAGGGGATAAGTTATGGAGGACAATCTTCTTCATCTTATTGTCAAAAATATGTTTGTTATTTTTTTTGCTGACAAATCTAAAGTTGATGAGATAGAACTACAAATGTTAAAGAAACTTATTGTAGAAATGGCTGTTAAAAATGAGAAAAAAGATGAAATTATAAAGAAAGCTTTTGATTCATATAAGAAAAATTGCAAATTAGAATTTTCTAATGATATTGAAAGTAATTATCTTATACTATCTTCAATAACTTGTTCTTCAAAGCCAACAGAGGCTCATATAATTTCCCATCCTGCCTTAGAAGAGAAAAACGGAGTTACAGTTAACTACTCATGAAAATGGTCCTTTATGTCTTGCGATGTTAAATGGATGGATATTTTATGGTGATGAGTTTAATCTTTTGAAAGAAGATGTGCAAAAAAGGATGAACAGTGCTTTTGATGAAAGAAGATTTATAGATAGAAGCGATGGGGGTCAAATTAAAGCTTTACCAGGTTTTTTGGTATAATTTCTTACAATCCTTCAAAAAATATTGGTTCAAGAGATTTGGAAGAATCTGTGGCTGATAGGTTTGTTCATTTTCATTATTTTGAATGGCCATCAGAAGTTAAAGCCTACATTTCCCTTCAAGAATCTGGTAGAAGGCTCGGAGGAAAGGAATATAATTATAAAGATTTTGGAATATTATTAGAGCTTAGGGGGATAACAAAAAATGGTCTTTTTTTAATTAAAAAAAAATGATAGCTGGTTAAATTTTTTTTACCTTTGAACCAGTTAACATAGAACCAGATTTTAAATATTATGCTTATAAGACAAAACACTCAACAGTCAAGAAGGTGGAGTACAGAAGTTAATATCAAGTTTATCACTTGAAAGTTTTAATGAAGTAGAATTATCAAGAGTTTTTTCACGTTTTACAGAAATTGTGAATGAATTGGCAACAACAGGACGTTCACCAATACTTGATAAATTGGGACTTGATAATATTAATAAACAGGAAGAAATGGAGCTTTTAACTGTTCACAAGACTTCAACAAGAATTCAGGTTGTTGCATTACTTCATTATCAGTACTTATGTTCAAAAGGTTGGCATAAATATCTTGCACAGTCTTATGCAACAAATATAATTATAAATCAGATTACTTATTGAAGTTATAAAGATATGAAGGTAAATAACATTGTTAATTATACTTTAATGCAAAATATTGCAAAAGCTTTATGTTTGAAGGCTGGGCAAACAAAATTTAATACAAAACTTATTAAGGAAAAAGTATTATGAAAAAAGGGGCATTGGAAACTTAAAAAAAGATTCCCCCAAATATTCAAAAATTATTTGATAAAATCTATGTTAAAAATACTCAAAACCGTGAAGTTTTATTTAGAACAGCAGAAACATTTATTAAAGATAATACAGATATATCAATTTTTATAGAACTTTTACAATCAAAAGAATTCTTAGAATATTTAAAAATTTCAAAAAATTACAGTAGAAGAAGATTTTCTCTCACCATTGAAAAGTTTATAAAAGAACTTATAACCTCAAAAAATGTAGAAAATGTTAAAAAGATTTGTTTAATTCTTACTGAACCAGTTTATATTCAAGCTTTTAGAAAATTTTTTCTTCCTAAAAAGGTTGATTTTGATTTATATAACTTTTTTGAAACAACTGTAATGCAATTTGCAAAAAGGGATTTGGTAGTGGCAAAAATATATTGTGATTTATTACTTGATTTCAATTTTTTAAACGAATTAAAAAGTATATATTCTTCTGATTTTTTCAACTTTTGTTCAGATTTTTTAATAGAACTGATTATTCAGGGTAAGAGTAAAGAACTTATTAGCTATTTAATTTCTACTTTATTGACAGAAACTTTTGAAAGACTAATAAAAAAATTAAAATATAAATATGAAAGAATTATTAGCATAGATGAACAAAGAAAGCTATATGAGATGATTTTAACTTCAATAATTGCAGTATGTTCAATTAAAAAAAATCTTGTAAAAGAATTTATTAACTTTTTAAATTTTATTTTAGATTATGATGCGATAGAATTTATTTATAATTTTATTAACATATTTAAAATTATTACAAATAAACAAGAAACATTAGATCTATTTTATGAAATATTAAAAAAATTTCCATTAAAAAAGGAATCTAATAATATTATTATCGGGGAATTTTTATTAAAATTATCTGAAGAAGATGTTATTATTGAATTTATTAAACTCTTAGATTCGAATGAATTTTATAATTTCTATTGGTTTTATACAAATAATGAAAAAGATTTATTTGGGTATTTGCTGGAACATATTTTTTATGCTGTTGTGAGATGTATTGAAGATTTTAAGCCAGCTTTTTATCCCATAGTAATTAAAGAAATTTTGAATTCAAGAACAATACAGGAAACTAGTTTTTTTAAAAAGAGATTTCGTTTCATTTCTTATCTTAAATCAAAAAATAATTCATTTTTATTAGTTAAAATAATAAAGTAGAAGTTTATGCATTTACTTCATACACATAACAACAATCTTTCATGCTTGTCCTATAGAGGCTTTGTCTTCTTTTGAAGCATCTTTGGCTAACAGAGATGGTGATTTTATAAGATATATTACTTCAATTCTCCAAAACTCTAATGAAGAAATGAAATATTTCTTTTTAATTTCTGATGGAAAACCAAATAGTCCCAATTATGAAGGAAAATATGCATTAGATGATACTTTGCTTGCTATAAGAGAATGTAGAAAAAAGGGTATTAAATTTATCTATTTTAATATAGATTCAAGTCTTCGAGAATATTTCTTTGATTTTAAAAGTGAAGCGACTTATGCAGAGCATTTTTCAAGCCCTATTGAATTAATTAAAATCATCCCGAGTCTGGTATAAAGGCTTGTTGACGAGATAATCTAAAAAAGTGATAACTTTTAGATAAAATTGGACATTTTTAGTTAAAAAAAGAGTGACATTTTAATTTAATTGATAAAAAATTTTTTATAATTTTTTGAAAAAGACATGATTTTGTGTTAATAAATAATTCTAAAAAGGAATTATTTCGATTCAAACTTTCTGCAAAACTAATTTATTTTATGTAAAATTTTATAATTTTTATTATAAAATCAGGGGGTTTAAGATGAGAGTTGCAATTTCAAAAGTATTAGGAGATGGTTTTAGAAATTTTTTCAGACATTTCTTTGTGTCGTTTTTCCAATTATTAGGTGCTATTATCGTTTATCTTATAGTTAGTGCGATCCTTGGTTTTCTTTTGGGTATAAATTGGAGTATTTGTTCATTTTTTTTGAACATGATTTCTGCAAAGATTTTTTTATATTACTTGATTACTTTTGTTTTTGTAAATGAGAATAACGATATATGGAACTATGTGGCTGGCGGGCAGTATGATAAAAGAGAAGAGGCAGAGGCTACAAAAAAGCATCTTATAGCAGATGAACTAAAAGAATCTACAGTAGTAAATCTTTCAAACTTCTATACTAATGCTATGCAATATAAAAATGCAAAGGTTGAAAATAAAACAGAAGAAGTTACAAAGATTGAGTTACCCGAAATATCATCAAATATTATGATAACATTAAGAAAATTTTCGGTGGATAAAAACTTCAAGATAAAAGAATTAATCTTAATAGATAGTGAGCTTGCAGGGCACAGAAAGTTTAAAGATATAGGTTATGACTTTTTTTATTATTTAACTACTGCTTATATGCCTACTTATAGTAGATTAATTGAAGATAGTATAGCAAGGTCAAGTGCAATTTATGAAGATAAACTCACAGATAAAAAGATAGGTGTTTCTGTTTTTCTTGCGAGAGATAATGCAAGAGATAGTCTTATGGATTTTTAATGAATAAGGATATGAATAATTATAGATTAGAAGAAGTGAATTCAAATATAATATACAAGATTGATAAAGGTATATTAAAAGGTAATTTAATTAGATACAACACGTATAATGAATCAAAGATGTATTCATTTGTCGGGAACATAGAGGGTAGTGATATAGTAGTTTACTATAGAACATTTGATATGAATTTAAAAGAACTAACCTCATTTATTAGTAATGATAGTAAGGATAAAGGTTTGTTAGTTTATCCCGAAGTGATAAAGTCACTCTCAGTCTTACCTAAGAATAGTTATTCTGATGAAAATAAATTAGCA
>FWPV01001622.1_pt1 | contig 61224 bp, 58 predicted proteins | sample 2228371 | NCBI WGS metagenome assembly FWPV01 (sample SAMEA103939776, study PRJEB20133) | metagenome
TTTTACGCGCCGCGCAAACCAAGCGATAATAGCCTCGGAACAGTCGCGCTTAACAACGCGAAGGGAGCTGGGAACATCATGATTGATGGTGTAAAGACAACCAACGTTTATGGATGGGATGCTGCTTATGCATCCTTCTGGGCTATCTAGTCTTGGCATCGTAGGCGCCGGCCCGCAGACAAAGTTGGCATTGGCTCGCGCGGCCGAACAGGCGGCACCGTTGACCTCGGGTCTGGGACAATCAAAGCCTGGGCCTTACGTTGAACGTTTGACAACCGACCACTAGGCATTGCAGACTGCACTTCTTTGCTGGGTGGGGTTTGATAAACAGATGGCTGGTGGTATTAATGGCGTGAGATATGCGCGTCCGTCCATATTTGACGGAAAGGTCGTCTTCGAGTTCAGCGCTCCAGGCATCCACGACACCATCTATTTTGCCTGCCCGCGCGACTTTCACTTTCACAATGACCTTGCCGCCGCCTGCCTAGTCAGTATTTTTGGGCGGCGGTTCCCAAGCGCGCATTTTGACTTTGAGGTATCAGAGCCATGCTTGGCTGACCTCCAGCGGATCAGCGGCGTGCCCATGACGGCCAAGGCGGCGATCGAGCCTAGACGGCGGGGCCGGCGGGCAGTGCTTGGATTTTCTGGCGGTTTTGACTCACTGGCCGGATACCTGATGTCACCGGATCTCTATGATCTGGCCTCGATCGACTTCGGCCCACTGTGGAAGCGTGAGCGCGATTTTTTCGCGACCTACGACACGACTATTATTGAGACAGACTTCCGCGTCAAAAAGTACGACCGGCACCATTGGATGATGATGGCTGCCCCGCTAATCCTCTACGCAGACTATCTCGATATGGCGGGTATTGGGTTCGGGACTATTTTTGAAGCGACTCAGGATCATCTATTCAGCCCCGACGTTCGCCATCGCGTGCCAGACGATTTTCGGGTTGCCGTTGGGCTGAGCGACTATACACTGACGCGGGGGCTCACCGAGTTTTCGACTGCTTTGATCGTGCACCGGCTTGCCCCGGACCGGGCGGCAGACTCCCTAAAGTCGCTGGCCTATGAGAACACGGAAAAAATGTTCCGTAAGCGCGTGTTGCTCGGTCTTGTGCGGGGCGCCGGCCGTGATCACTTCTCGTCCATACCGGCGCCAACGGAAACCGTCACTGTCGGCAAGTCGTTTGCCTATGATTTCCTCTACTATGCCCTTTCCTCGCAAGTAGGCGTCGATGCCGTAGCGCCTGCGGTCACGAACCCGGATGCACTTCACCGCTTCGCATCCCATGGGATCGATATGGGGTGGGTGCATAAGTACAATCCGATTTTTATCGACGATCTACCTCATACCAAGGTCGGCGACATTATCGCCAAACTGCAATCTCTGGGGATTGCAATATTCGGGGCGGCGGACTTCGAAAGTTACCAGCAGTTTGTCAATTTCTGGCTTGCGTCATCGCGCGGTCAGTAGATTACCTCAATTCGGCATGGATTTTGCTACAAGCCCCGCCTTAGAGCGGGGTTTTTCTTTGCCTATAGGTAATGGCATCGACCTAGGCCATCGCGCCACTGACTGCCCATCCCCACTATAATCAGGAGATCATCATGGCTCGGGAAACCCTTCCCGTCGCGCTCAAGCTCATGTTCGGGCATGAGGGCGGCTATGTGAATGTTGCCAGCGATCGGGGCGGCCCGACGAAATATGGCATTACCCACAGGACGCTGGCCGCGCATCGGGGCAAGGCCTCGGTGACGGCGGCACAGGTCAAGGCAATGTCGATCGAGGAGGCGACCGATATTTACCAGCGCTCCTACTGGGGGCAGAGCGGGGGCGACGTGCTGCCTCCGGGGCTGGACTATGCGGCATTCGATTTCGGTGTGAACTCCGGTCCGTCGCGGGCGGCCAAGGTTTTGCAGGCGGTGGTGGGCGTTCGCGTTGACGGTCATGTCGGCGAGGAGACGCTCAAGGCGGTGCGGGCCTATCCCGGCGGTGTGGCGACGCTGATCCGGGCCTATTGCGATGCCCGCATGGCCTATCTGCGCACGCTCACCAATGCCAAAACGGGCTTTCCCGTTAATGGTCGCGGCTGGACCATTCGCGTCACGGGCAAGGACCCGAAGGGGCAGTGGCGCGATCAGCCGGGCGTGCTGGGCAATGCGCTGAAGCTGGCGGCCGATGCCAGCGGGCGGGGGGTCGAGGTACCGGATCTGCCGGCCGAAGCGCAGGCGAGGGCCGACAGCCGCGATACGGGGCTGGGCGAGATCCTGAAAAAGCCGGAAGCCTGGGGGCCGCTGACCAGCCTTGTGACCGGGCTGGGCTCCCTCACGGCCGGCTCCGGTCCGGTTCAATGGGCGCTGGCGCTGGCCATGCTTGCCGGCGTCGGCGTCGGGGTGTGGTTCTTCGTTCAGCGGGTGAGGGAGCAAGGGTGATGGCTGATTTCATTCTTCCCGTTCTGCTGATCATCGGCGGGCTGTCCTGGCTGTTCTTGCTGCTGGTTGCCGAAAGCATGCGTCCCGTGCCGCGGGGCGAATGGCCGGGCGTCATCGGGCCGGCCGTTGTGCTGATCGGCGCCGGCTGGCTTGCTCACTCGATCTGGGGGGCGCTCTGATGTTTGCGGCCATCATGCGCAGGGTCTGGCCCTATCTGGCGGCGGTCGGCGCCGTGTTTGGTGCGCTGGCGGCGGCCTACCTCAAGGGACGTGGCGAGGGCGCCGCGAAGGAACAGGCCAAGACGGCGCAGCGGGAAATCGCCGCCCGTGACGAGCAGCTTGAAATGTATCGCGAGGCGACCGAGGCCGAGCGGGCTGCGGCGGCCATGACCGACGAGCAGGCGCGCAAGGAGGCGATGCAATGGGCAAGGCGCTGATGCTTTTGGCGGCCATGGCAATTGCCGGCTGCACGACGACGCCGGCGCCGGTTTCCAATCCGCGCCAGATCTGGTGCGACACCAATGATCCGCGGCGGGACGCGACGGCAGAGACGCCGCGCGGTGAGCTCGACGAAATCAACGCGCACAACGCCAAGGGCGCGCGCTGGTGCGGCTGGACGGCCTGACCCATCCAGAATCACAGACAATGGAGAGACGGGGCGAGATGACGGATTCGGCCTTGCATAAACTCATCATCGAGACCATGGCCGCGATCCGCGCCGATGTGCATTCCCTGCGCCTGGAGGTGCAGGGCCTCCGGACCGAGATGGGCACGGCGCGCGCGGAGATCGACCAGGTGCGGCAGGACGGCAGCAAACGCGGACGGGATCTCTGGGACCAGACCAATCGCCAAGGCGAGCTTTTGATCCGGGTCGACGAGCGGACGAAGAAGCTGGAGGAGCAGATTTCCGAGGCCAAGCCGACGCTGTCGCAATATCGGACCTGGCAGACGCGCGCCGAGGCGGCCGGCTGGCTGGGGCGCAAACTCTGGCTGCTCGGCGGCAGCCTGATCAGCCTCGTGGCCGGCGCCTATTATTATTGGGACCGGATCACGCACTGGCTGCGGATCATGCTGGGGGTGAAGGGGTGAGGGCGTGGGTGGCCTCGGCCGGTAACCTTAATCTTGGAAACGCCTAAGCTTAATTATCAAATGCTAAATCCCCACAAAATTGCCAGTCGCGTTTTATGCTACATCTGGCAGTAATCGGTTGCGGCGTTTTTCCATCGGGAGTTTAGCGTCAAGAAGAGGCAGCGGCTGTGATCAAGCCGCGCGCGAGCAAGAGGGCGGGCCGATAGGCGGCTGCTAAATCGGTTGGATAGGGCGCGGTCATGCTCTGGACACAGGGAGGTGTTCCGCTTATGTTCTCGCCATGCGAAGACGCCGCCCCAAGCAACTCTCCGAACTCAACCGCGCCCGACTGCTGGAGCAGTCGCGGCTCTATTGCCAGATGCTCAACGAACTGTCGTCGAGCGTGTCGGCGGTGAGTGAAGACTGTGCGGCGATCAGCGGTCTCAATGCCGCGGTGCTGCGCACGATCGAGGCGGTGACCGGCGATATGGCGCCCTGGGTGCTCCCGATGACGGCGGCCAGCTATCCGGACGACAGCCGCCGGGACTGAGGGCGGGCCCTCGCCACGGTGTTGACGAGGGCCCTGGGATTACCGGGCGACCTGGTGTCGGGTTGGGGCGCCGGCGGGAAGGATCATGGCACATTCGCAGCGATCGGATAAGCCGGGCAAATTGAGGGGGCGCAAGCCGCCGTGCCGCCTTTGGGGCTGATATCCGTGGGACACTCATTTCAGAAAACATAATGTCTTCAGTGCCCGATTTTTTGTCCCACATTTCTGCAAGTGTTTGACAATCAAGCATTTCCTGAATTCCTCCGGGCCCACCATTTCTCTTCTTTATCAGTCATTTGCGCCGCCGGTGCAGGCGCCGCCTCCCGCCTTCCCCGTCTGCCTAGTCCATCGTCCTTAGCGGCGCGCGGCTCAGTTCGTTGTTGGCGTCGACCACCTTGCCGATCAGGCGCATGAAGTCGTGGCGTTCTTCGGCGGTGAGTGCGGCCGTCATGACGTCCTGGGCGCGGCGGGCGGCGGGCCAGGCGGTGCGCAGCAGGGCGGCGCCGCGGTCGCTCAGGCGAAGGACGCGGGCGCGCCGGTCGGATTCGCTGACGGTTCGTTCGATCAGTCCGCGCGCCTCAAGCCTGGAAATCACGCCGCCGATCGTCACGCGGTCATAGGCAATCAGACCCGCCAGCGTCACCTGGTCGATTCCCGGGTGTTCGTTGAGCACGCACATCGCTCCGAACTGCACGGGCGTCAGGTCGAAACCGGCCTTTTCCAGTTCGGTCGTGAAGGCTGACACCGCGATTTGTTGCAGACGTCGGATCAAGTGGCCGGGCAGATCGTAAATCGGGGACATGTCCCTTGCTAGTACATGTGACCGGCACAGGCAAGCACGGCGCGACCGCCGTGGAGAATTTGACAAATGCCCGTTTGAGCAATTGACAAGCACACTAATGAGAAGTATGCGTCATATTATGAGATAACACTTTGGGAGGAGTGGCCATGGACAATGCCATGCAGCCTGTCGACAGCCCCGCGCTGAGCCAGCTTTATAGAGATTTCAAGGATCAACACCTGAACCCGCTGTGGACGCAGATCGGCGATCTGATGCCGCGGCATCCGCGTCCGAAGGCTGTGGCGCATGTCTGGAAATGGTCGAAGCTCTATCCGCTCGCCCGCCTGTCCGGCGATCTGGTGCCGGTCGGCCGCGGCGGCGAGCGCCGGGCGATCGGGCTTGCCAATCCGGGCCTCGGCGGTGAGGCCTATGTTTCGCCGACGCTGTGGTGCGCCATCCAGTATCTCGGTCCTAAGGAGACCGCGCCGGAACATCGCCACTCGCAGAACGCCTTCCGCTTCGTCGTCGAAGGCGAGGGGGTGTGGACGGTGGTGAACGGCGATCCCGTGCGCATGAGCCGTGGCGATTTCCTGCTGACGCCCGGTTGGAACTTCCATGGACACCACAACGAGACCGACCAGCCGATGGCCTGGATCGACGGTCTCGACATTCCCTTCAGCTACCAAAACGATGTCGGCTTCTTCGAGTTCGGCTCCGACCGCGTCACCGACTATGCAACCCCGCAGTTTTCGCGCGGCGAGCGTCTGTGGTGTCACCCCGGCCTGCGTCCGCTGTCGGCGCTCGAAAACACCGTTTCCTCGCCGATCGGCGCCTATCGCTGGGAATATACCGACCGGGCGCTGACCGAACAGCTGCTGCTGGAAGAGGAGGGCTATCCGGCCACCGTCGAGCAGGGGCATGCGGCCATTCGCTACGTCAATCCGACGACCGGCGGCGACGTCATGCCAACCATCCGCGCCGAGTTCCACCGCCTGCGGGCGGGCTGCGAGACGCCGATGCGCCGCGATGTCGGATCCACCGTGTTCCAGGTCTTTGAAGGGCGAGGGGCCGTCGTGATGGGCGGAGCCACGCACACGGTCGAAAAGGGCGACATCTTCGTCATTCCTTCGTGGATCCCCTGGTCTCTCCAGGCCGAGACGCAGTTCGATCTGTTCCGCTTCTCGGATGCGCCGATCATCGAGCGGCTCCACTTCAACCGCACGCTGATCGAATCTGTCGAATGACGGATACGCTGGAAGACGCGCGCGCGGCCTTGCGCCTGCGGCAGGGACGAGGGGCGCGCTACGATGCGCCCGAAGCCCCGGCCGAGGCGCTGGCGCTTGCCCGGACCGGAACGGCCTATTTCGCCCGCAAGGTGAATGAGCTCGCCGATGCGGCGCTCTACGAGCCCGCAAAGGTGCCCGGGCTGACCCGGGCCGGCGTCATCTGCGCTGTCGCCTACCAGGCGCGGGCGATCGCGCGCCAGGTGGAGGCGGCGACGCAAGGAGAACCGGTTCCGCCGATGTATGACAGCGAGGTGCTGCGCCTGGAGGCGATCGTGCTCGGCGCGACCTTGCCGCCGCGGGCGATCCGCCACCTGTTCGAACATGCCGCGATCCATCTCGACGTGGTCTGGCGCGATCTGCCGGGGCCGCTCTGGGACGCCTCGGCGCCCGGCGAAGACGGTCGGGACCGGCCCTTGCGGCTGACGGCTACCGAGCGGGCGCGGGCGCTGTGGCACGGTGCGCTTGATCTCGGCAATGGCGCGCGGCTTCGCGACCTGCCCGACGCAATGCGTGCCGCCTGACGGCGGCGCGATCGACATCAAAAGGAAAAGAAAAGACCATGACGAAAGCAACCCTGTTCGCCTCTCCCGCCTGGCCGACCGTGCCCGTCAAGGGTGAGGACGCCGCCTATCCTGTACACCGCATTTTCTGCGTCGGACGCAACTATGCCGCTCACGCCGCCGAGATGGGTGTGGCGGTCGATCGGGAAGCGCCGTTCTATTTCACCAAATCGGCGCTGATGACGGAGCAGAGCGGAGCCACCATCCCCGTGCCGCCGGGCACCAGTAATTTCCACTATGAAATGGAGCTGGTCATCGCCATCGGCGCGCCGGTGTTCAAGGCCGACAAGAGCGCGGCCGCACAGGCGATCTACGGCTATGCCTGCGGCCTCGACATGACGCGCCGCGATCTGCAGCTCGATGCCCGCGCCAAGCAGCGCCCCTGGGACATCGGCAAGGATGTGGAGCAGTCGGCGGTCTTTGCGCCGATCACCCGGGCAGCGGAAATGGGCGCGATCGGCCCGCAACGCATCCATCTCGAGGTCAATGGCGAAGTGCGCCAGGATGCCCGTCTGGATGACCTGATCTGGAAGGTCGAGGAGATCGTGTCGCATCTTTCGCACTATTACCACCTCGCTCCGGGCGACCTGATCATGACCGGAACGCCGGCGGGTGTCGGTGCCGTGGTCGCTGGCGACGTCATCACTGGCGGCATTGATGGGCTCGATCCCATCCGGCTGACGATCGGGAGCGCGGAATGATCCGCTTTCACGGCTATTTCCGCTCGTCGTCCGCCTATCGCTGCCGCATCGCCTTCAATCTGAAGGGGCTGGAATATGATTTCGTGTCCGTCCATCTGCGTAAAGATGGCGGGCAGCAGAAGACGCCGGCCTATCGGGCGCTCAATCCGCAGGCGCTGGTGCCGACGCTCGAAGCCGGCGACTTCAAGCTGACCCAGTCTCTGGCGATCATCGAGTGGCTGGACGAGACGCAGCCGGGAATGAAGCTTCTGCCGGACGATGCCAATCTGAGGGCCGAGGTGCGCGCCTTCTCGCAGATCATCGCCTGCGACATTCACCCGCTCCAGAACCTGCGGGTTCTGGATTACCTCAAGAACAGTTTTGCCGCCGACCAGGCCGCCCTTGATGCCTGGTGCGGGCGCTGGATTTCCGACGGGCTTGGCGCCTGTGAGGCGCTGCTCGCCACCCGCAAGGAAAGCGCTTTCTGTTTCGGGGATCAGCCCACGCTCGCCGATGTCTGCCTGGTGCCGCAGGTGTTTTCTGCGGCCCGCTTCGGTGTCGATCTGACGGCCATGCCACGTGTGCGCGCCATTGCCGAGACCTGCGAGGCGCTGCCCGCCTTTGCACAGGCGCATCCGCGCCAGCAACCGGATTGGGAGGCCTGATCGAGGCCTGCCGATGAGAGGAATCTAGTCATGCCCAGGGAGGAAACACCATGACATTTGCAAGACTTAGCCGCATGGCTCTTGTGTCCGTTCTGATGAGCACCGCCGCATTCGCGGCCGAGGCGCGCGAACTGCGCATGGGGCTCATCACCCCGCCGAGCCATGTCTGGACGAAGGTGGCCCAGCGCGTCGCCGAGAAACTGCCGGAAGCGACGAAGGGTGAACTCACCGTGGCGGTTTTCCCGGCCGGCCAGCTTGGCTCCGAGCAGGAAATGTTCCAGCAGATGTCCGCCGGCCTTCTCGATGCCGGTCTGATGACCGCCGCCATCACCAGCCTGCGCGCGCCGTCCCTGCAGGGCTGGTTCACGCCCTACCTGTTCGCCGACGTTTCGTCTGCGATCAAGGCCGCCGACACGCCGGCCGCCGGCAAGATGCTGGAAGAACTCGAAGGCGCGGGCCTGCACGGACTGGGTTACACCTTTGCCGGCATGCGCCACATCCTCATGAAGGATGCGCCGGTCAAGTCCGCCGCCGACCTCGCCAACAAGAAGATCCGCATCGTCCCGTTCCCGGCGATGAAGACCTGGTGGGAAGCCGTCGGCGCGGTGCCGACACCGGTCAACCTGACGGAAACCTACCAGGCGCTGCAGACCGGCCTGCTTGACGGCATCGACATCGACCTCGATGCGCTGGTCGGGCTGAAGTTCAACGAGGTGGCCAAGGGCCTGACGATCAGCAACCACATGCCGTTCCCGGCGGTCATGACCGTGTCGCAGGCCACCTGGGCCGACATGACCGAGGAGGAACAGCAGGCCTTCTCCGCCGTGGTCGCCGAAGCGCTGGCCTGGGGTTCGGCCCAGCAGGTCGAGGCCGAGAAGGCCAACCTGGCGACGCTTGAGGCAAAGACCACCGTTGTGCGGCTGGAAAACGGCGAGACCGCCTTTGCCGACGCCAACGCTGCCGTTCAGGCGAGCTTCGCCGCGCTCCCGCTGATCGGAGAATTCCAGACGCAAGTCCTGGAGCTCTCCAAGTGAAGTTCTTCCCCGTCCTTTCGGGGCTTCTGGTCCAGCTTGAGCGCTGGGCCAGTCGGGCCCTCGTCGTCGGCTTCGTCGGCCTGATCGTTACCAATGTCGGCCTGCGTTACATCGTCGGTCGTCCGCTGATCTATGCAGAAGAGCTTGCCGCCATCCTGCTCGTGTGGCTGGCCCTCGTCGCTGTGTCCATTTCCATTCACGACAAGGCGCAGATCGGCGTCACGCTTCTCGTCGAGCAGCTGTCGAAGCGGATGCAGCGCCTGCTGGACGTCGTCGTCTGGGCGCTCATCGCCGCCATGCTCGCCCTGTTGCTGAAGGCCGGTCTGTCCTGGGTTCTGTCGCCCGTGGTCGCCTTCGAACAGGTCATCACCACCGGTTGGCCGAAAATGCCCTTCTTCACCATCATTCCCGTGTTCAGCGCCTGCGCGCTGATCCACGCGCTCGCCCATCTGACGACCGCGATCGTCGCCTTGAGGGGACCGAAATCATGACCGGGCTTTCTTTTCTCGCCCTGATGCTGAGCGGCATGCCGATCGCCTTCGTCCTTATCGGCTCGACGCTCGTCTTTCTGTTCTTCGCCGGCAAGCTTCAGCTGCTGAGCGCCCTTCCGCAGATCGCCTTCGGTTCTGTCGAGAACTTCGATCTTCTCGCCATTCCGCTTTTCGTCCTGCTCGGCGAAATCATGAACGAAAGCGGCCTGACGCGGCGTATCATCATCGCCGTGCGCGTCTGGCTCACGCGCGTTCCGCACAATCTGGTCATCGTGAACCTTATCTCCAACCTCGCGCTGGCGGCGATCATGGGATCGGCCACGGCGCAGATGGCGGTGATGACGCGGGTCGTCGTGCCGGAAATGGAGAAGGACGGCTATGATCGCGGCTATTCCGCAAGCCTGACCGCGGCCGCTGGCCTGCTCGGGCCGATCATTCCGCCCTCGATGATCTTCATCATCTTCGGTGTCATCGCCCAGGTGTCGATTGCCGACATGTTCACCGCAGGCATTGTGCCGGGCTTCGTGCTCTTCGCCTTCATCCTGGTCCTGGCGCTCCTCCAGGCGCGCAAGAATCATACGCCCATTGAAGGCGGCGCCTTCCACGTCGCCGGGTCGAGGATCGCCGCGACCATTCCCGGCCTTGCCACCATGACCATTCCGGCGGTCATCGTCGGCGGTATCTCGTTCGGCCTGTTCACGCCGACGGAATCGGCTGCGGCGGCCATCGTGGTTGCCCTGTTCTTCGGCATCGTCGTCTTCCGCGAACTGCCTCTGGCGAGCCTGCCGCGGATCATCGACCGTACCGTCGGCAATTCCGCTGTGGTTCTGTTCCTCATTCTCGCCGCCAAGATCTTCGGATGGGTTTTGACCTTCAACCAGATCCCGCAGCATGTCGCGGACTTCATCGTCTCTCTCACCGATAACCCGACCGTCTTCCTGCTGTTGATCGTGCTGTTCCTGTCGCTGGTGGGCATGTTCCTCGACGGCATCGCTGCCCTGATCATCCTGACGCCGATCCTGCTGCCGGTGGCGATCAAGCAATATGGCATCGATCCGATCCAGTTCGGCGTGGTGACGGGACTGACGCTGGTTCTCGGCCTTCTGACACCGCCGGTCGGAACCGGTCTCTACATCGCGGCTGCTTTGTCGAACGTCTCGATCATGAAGCTGTCTCGTCTGCTTCTGCCTTATGTGGCGGCGACATTCGTCGTCATCCTCATGGTGGTGTTCATGCCCTGGATGCTGCGCCCCTTCTGAGGACGTGCCTTCAACTGCTGATTTGATGACAAGTTCCGGCCGATGCCGGATCAACGGAGGAGATTTGCCATGACTCAGGAACTGCCCATTCTCATTGCCGGTGGCGGCATTGGTGGCCTTGCGGCCGCAATCGGCCTGGCTCAGAAGGGACTTCGCTCGCTGGTGCTCGAACGGGCGCCGGAACTGGGTGAGATCGGTGCCGGCATTCAGCTCGGTCCCAACGCCTTCCACGCCTTCGATTATCTCGGTGTCGGCGACGAGGCGCGGGCGCTGGCCGTCTATGTCGACAATCTGCGTCTGATGGATGCGATTGACGGCACCGAGATCACCCGCATCCCGCTCGATGAGGCCTTCCGGGCGCGTTTCCGCAACCCTTATGCGGTGATCCATCGCGGCGACCTGCACGGTGTCTTCCTCCGCGCCTGTCGCGAGCATCCGCTGGTCGAACTGCGCACCTCGGCGCAGGTCATGGATTATCAGCAGGACGGTTCTTCCGTCACCGTGACGCTGGCCTCGGGCGATACCGTCAAGGGACGCATGCTGATCGGCGCGGACGGTCTCTGGTCGAACGTGCGCAAGCGCGTGGTGGGCGACGGCGCGCCGCGTGTGTCTGGCCACACCACCTATCGCTCGGTCATTCCGACCGAGGATATGCCGGAGGACTTGCGCTGGAACGCTGCCACCCTCTGGGCCGGGCCGAAATGCCATATCGTGCATTACCCGCTGAAGGGCTGGAAGCTCTTCAACCTTGTCGTCACCTATCACAACGACGCTCCGAGCCCGGAAGCCGGCATCAGCGTCACCCATGACGAAGTGCGCAAGGGCTTCGAGCATGTCGCCCCGGTCGCTCGCCAGATCATCGATCGCGGCCAGAGCTGGAAGCGCTGGGTGCTGTGCGATCGCGACCCGGTCGCCAATTGGGTCGATGGCCGCGTCGGTCTGCTCGGCGATGCCGCCCATCCCATGCTACAGTATTTTGCGCAGGGCGCCTGCATGGCCATGGAAGACGCCGTCGCACTGGCGCATTGCATGGCAGCCCAGCCGGATGATGCCGAAAAGGCGCTTAAGGTCTATCAGGACATGCGCAAGCTGCGCACGGCGCGCGTCCAGCTGCAGTCGCGCGAAATCGGCCAGCACGTCTATCATCCCGGTGGCGCCCATGCGCAGCTGCGCAACGCCGTGATGCGCGCGAAGACGCCGGAGGAATGGTACGACATCGTCGCCTGGCTCTACGGATCGAGCGGTCTCGAAGGCGCCGTCTCCTGAGGGGGACGTGCACCATCAGCGCTCGGATTGCCCGGCGCTGATCCGGCGTGAAACAGGGCGAGGATCTGCTGTGATCCTCGTCCGGCGACGGGTCGCGCTCCTGCCTGGCGGCCAGGGGCAAGAGGTCGGTCCGGCCGCAAATGCATCGGGGCGCCGCAGGGCGCCCCGTCCTTCGCTTTCAGTCGTGAGGTCCAACGAAAGAAACGCCGGCCTGTCCCCGAGCGCTCAGCGCCTTCGGTGGCGTCAGGGAATGAGGGTCGGATTGGTCCAGATCGGACCGTTGCGCATCTCATCCTTCAGGCTGTCCGAGCCGAAATGGCCCTTGACGCCGACCAGGAAGGTGTTCGTCGACTTACCGTCGAACCTGTAGCCGGAGACTTCCGGCGTCACGTGATCGAGGCGGTAGCCGCCGTAGAGCGAGACCGGCAGGCCGTCCAGTCGGTAGTTCAGGATCGTCTGCAGCGACACGATGTCGAGCTTGGTGTCCAGATCATCCGCATTGAGATTGTGATAGGCGAGACCGCCGTCGAAGCGGATATTGTCCGACAGGAAGTAGTTCATGCCCAGGCCGACCAGAATATGGTTGGCTTCGGTACCATCGATATCCGTCTTGCCCAGGCCGCCCTGCAGCGTGAAGCCCGCCTGGTCCGTGAACCAGCCGGCTTCGGCGCCGAACAGGTAGTCCTTTGTCTGCGCATCGCCCGAACCGCCTAGACCGTAAATCGTCGTGTCATTGCGGGACAGGTGGGCAAAGCCACCCACGGCATAGTCGATCTGCGGCCGGTAATAGAGGTGTCCCGTGCCGGAATACTGTGTGGCCTCGCCACCGTCCTGGTCGATCCAGCTGATGGCACCGTCAACCTGCATGTTGACGCCGGCGCCGATCGCCGCATTGAGCGAGCCACGCAAGCCCCAGGAATTGGCATTGACGTCGGTGTCGTCCGAAGAGGTCCGGCTGTAATAGGTGTCGAGGAAACCGGCGACGCCACCGAAGGGCTTGGCGCCACTGACCTCTTCGATCGGGCCTGCGTAAAACTGGTTGCCGATCAGCGGCGCATCCATGTCGGCCGCCCAGGCAGAGCCGGCAACCAGGGTGAAAATCGATGACGAAAAAAGGACTTGTCGAAGCATATCTACCCCCGAAACTGAATGGTCCGACGGTAGAAGCGGTATGGTTAATCAGCCGTTACGGGTTGAGTGCGAGATCCTCCACGCAATTTTTTGGCGTCTGTTCTCCCATGCATCGCCCGAGTACTAGACGGGTCCGACGGGCGCCGAGGCCGGCGAAGACGGATAAGACGGAGAAGACGGAGAAGACGGAGAAGGGGGCTTCACCGGATTGCCTTTCCTGCATCGCATCTCCCGGCGTGACCCACGCTTCGGCTGGCGTCCGCAGCTTGCGCGATGGCGAGGTCGCGACGTTGCAAAAACAGGGTTCCTGCCGCAACATGGGATTGACTGGGCGGTTCATTCGTCGGATGTGGCGAAACGCCTTGGAACCACGGAGTTTTTATGCGCCGAGCGCTCATCGGTACGGCGATCATCAGTCTGGTGCTCAACCTACTGGGCCTGACCGGTCCGTTCTTCATGCTGCAGGTCTATGACCGGGTCATCCCGTCGCAGAGTGTGCCGACGCTCCTGGCGCTCAGCGCCTTTGCGCTCCTGCTCTTTGCCTTTTCCGGCCTGCTGGACATCCTGCGTTCGCGCATTCTCGCCCGCTTTGCCGGCGTCGTCGATCTGCGGCTGACCGAGCGCGTCTTTGCCGTGATTGCCGGCGCGCCCCTGAAGATGCGGCTCGGCGGAGATATCTTGAAACCGGCGCAGGATCTGGACCAGATCCGTCTGTTCCTCGCAGGCCCCGGGCCCGTCACCTTTTTCGACCTGCCCTGGCTGCCGGTCTATCTCGTGGCCTGCTTCTTCCTGCACCCGGCGCTCGGCTGGCTGGCGACCGGCACGCTGGTCGTGTTGTTGCTGCTCAACTTTGCCGCCAGCTGGCAGACGCGCGCGCCGACGCTGAAACAGGCGGCGGAGCTCTCCGCCCGCAATGCTGTCGGCGAGGATGCAAGCCGCAATGCCGAGATTCTGGTGGCCCTCGGCATGCATGGGCGCGCCGCCGAACGCTGGAACGAGACGGCGGATGCGGCGTCCGAGGCGCAGCGCCGGACCGGTGATATTGCCGGCTTTTATTCCGGCCTGTCTAAGACCATCCGCCAGGTGGTGCAATCCGCCTCGCTGGCGCTCGGCGCTTATCTGGTGATCGAGGGCAGTCTCAGCGGCGGTGCGATCATCGCCGGCTCGATCATCGTCGCGCGCGCGCTCGCCCCGGTCGAACAGCTGGTGGCCAACTGGCGCAGCCTGATCTCGGCGCAGCAGGCGTGGAGGCGCCTTGACCGCGCTTTTTCCGCCTTCCCGCCGGAAAGTGTGCGCACAGCCCTACCGGCACCGACCCGCAGCCTGTCGGTCGAGGGCGTCTATGTCGGCCCGCCGGACGGTGGCCAGCGGATCACCGTCAACAATGTCGGCTTCCGGCTGGAGGCCGGAACCGTTCTCGGCATCATCGGGCCGAGCGCGTCCGGCAAGTCGTCGCTCGTGCGTGCGATTACCGGCGCATGGCCGCTGATGCGCGGCAAAGTGTGCCTTGACGGGGCGAGCCTCGACCAATGGTCGGCCGAAGCGCGCAGCCGCCAAGTCGGCTACATGCCGCAGACATCGGACTTCTTCACCGGCACGATTGCCGAGAACATCGCCCGGCTGGAGCGCACTGTCAATCCGGAGGCGATCGTCGCGGCGGCGAAGGCTGCCGGCGCCCATGATATGATCGTGGCGCTCCCCGACGGCTACGAAACCCGGCTTGGCGTCGGTGGCGAAACGCTTTCGGCCGGCCAGCGGCAGCGGGTGGCTCTGGCCCGCGCCCTTTATGGCGATCCGTTTCTCGTTGTACTCGACGAGCCCAATTCCAATCTCGACGCCGATGGCGAACAGGCCCTGGCGGCCGCTCTGCGCGGGGTCAAGGCCCGCGGCGGGATCGCCATAGTGGTGGCCCATCGCGATAGCGTGCTGGCGGTGCTCGACCGGCTGCTGATCCTCGACCAGGGGACGGTCAAGGCGTTCGGCCCGCGCGACGACATCCTGAAGGCGCTGGCTCAGGCGCAGGCGCGTCCGCCGGCGCCAAGACCGGCGGCCGCTCCTGCATTGACCGTGATCGAAAACGAGGGACAGGCATGATCCCGGTTCTGCGCCAGAAAACGCTCGGCCGGTCGCTCGACCGTCATCTGATGGTGGGGCTTCTGTCGAGCGCGCTCTTCCTCGCGGCCGCCGGAGGTTGGGCGATGACCACCAATCTCTCCGGTGCCGTTATCGCCGGCGGATACCTCGTGGTCGAAGGCAGTGTGAAGAAAGTGCAGCATCCCAAGGGCGGCGTGGTCGGCGCCGTGCGGGTCTCCGAAGGAAGTCCGGTCGATGCCGGCGAGGTGCTGATCAGCCTCGACGATACGGTGATCCGCGCCAAGCTCGACGCCACCAAGGCGACGCTCGATCAGCTGTTTGCGCGCAAGGCGCGGCTGCTGGCCGAACTGGCGGGAGCGTCCGAGGTGGAGATCCCGTCCTCGCTCGTGGACCGCCTGCCGGCGGACAAGCGCGAGGCCATCATGCTCGCCGAGCGGCGATTGTTCGCCGACCGCCGGGCGGAACGCGAGGGCCAGAAGGACCGGTTGGCGGGCCAGGTGACGCAGCTCGAGGAGCAGGTCGCAGGCCTTTCGGTGCAGGTTAAGGCGAAGGAAGGCGAAATTGCCCTGATCGCCGAGGAGGCAAAGGCTCAGGATACGCTCTACGCCAAGAACCTTACGTCGCTCAGCCAAGTTTTGGCGCTCAGGCGCGAGTCGGTCCGGTTGAACGGTGAATTCGGGCAGCTCAAGGCCCAGATCGCCGCCACCCGCGCCCGCATCGAGGAGATCGGCTTGCAGAGGATCCAGATCGACCAGTCGATGCGAGCGGAGGTCTCGACCGAGCTGCGCGACCTTGAGACGCGCGAGGGCGAATTGCGCAGCGAGGAGATCGCGCTGATCGAGGATTTGCAGCGTGTTGATATCCGCGCCCCGGTGGCCGGCGTCGTCCACAAACTTGCCGTTCACACCACAGGCGGCGTCATTTCGCCGGCCGAAGCGCTGATGGAGATCGTGCCCCGCGAGGCCAAGCTCGTGGTACAGGCGCAGATTCGCCCCGACGATGTCGATCAGTTGCAGGTCGGTCAGCCCGCAGCCGTGCGCTTCACCGCCTTCAACCGCAACACCACACCGGAATTCGACGGCCGGCTATCTCGCCTGTCGGCGGATCTCGAGGTCGATGAACGCACGGGGGCGGCCTTTTATCGGGCGGATATTGCCGTCGACAAGGCCAAGGTCGCCGAACATGCCGGCCTCGATCTGGTGCCCGGCATGCCGGCCGAGGTTTTCGTGCGCACCGGCGAGCGGACCGTGCTGTCCTGGCTGATGAAGCCGATCAGCGACCATGCCGCGCGCGCGCTGCGGGAGGAATAAGGCTTGGACAACGGCCCGTCGCGGCTTCGCCGGCAGATGCGGGGTTACTTCTGCTTGGAAAGCAGCGATTGCGCCTCTTCGAAACGCCGCTGGCGTTCGGGGTTCTTCTCCGTGGACGAGTAGCAGGTGCTGCCGAGGCAGAATTTGACGAGCTTGAACGGGGCGGAGGCGGTCTCGAACTGGCATTCGATCGTGTCGGTGATATCGGCGTCCTCGGCGTCCAGTCTGGTCGAATAGGTCAGGCGCACGCCCGGGGGCTTCAGCTCCGGAAAGGACTGGACGACGCCGACCTTGACCGCCTTCACCATTTCGAAGTTCTGCGCAACGAGGGCGCAGGTGTCTTCGATGCCGGCGGACTGGGCAAGGGCAAGCGTCGGGACGACAGACAGGACGGCGGCGAACAAGATCGGCTTCATGATCCCTCCAAGGGCAAAGACTGAGATCCACCAAAGGTTTCGGAGGGGGAGATTGTTCCCTCGTGGCTACACTCTAGCGCCAATTGCCACGCCTGTCCCGTTCTGAAATAATCGCACAGGCGGATCGGAGCAGCACGGGCATGGCATATTCGAATGCGAGCGAGGCCTGGCCGGCGATGCCGAGAGGCGCTGCTGATGGAGACTTCCTCGCCGACGGCGGCGCAAGCGGGGAGGAGATCCGCCGGTTCGACTGGGACGCAACCAGCCTTGGCCCGATCAAGGACTGGCCGATTGCCTTGAAGACGACGGTGCGCGTGGTTCTGTCGTCAAAGCAGCCCATGTGCTTCTGGTGGGGGCGCGATCTCCTGCACTTCTACAACGATGCCTATGTGCCGATGCTCGGCCAGCGGGCCGGCCATGCGCTCGGGCGCCCATTCAAGGACGTCTGGTCCGATGTATGGGAAGATGTTCTGCCCTTCGTGCGCACGGCGCTTTCGGGCGAGGGCACCTGGATGGAAGACATGCCGCTGGTCGTCCTGCGCAACGGCTATCCCGAACACACCCATTGGACCTTCTCCTATAGCCCGCTCTTCGGCGACGATGGCGCCATAGAGGGGCTCTTGAACATCGTGACCGAAACGACGCAGGCGGTCGCCGACCGCGCGGCCCTGCAGATCGCCTACGAACAGGCGCAGGAGCATATCCGCGAGCGCGACCGCTACGATACGGAATTGATGCTCCTCAATCAGGAGCTCGCGCATCGGATGAAGAACACGCTGGCGATGACGCAGTCGATCGTCACCCAGACTCTGCGCGGATCGGCATCGCTGTCGGACGCGGTCGCCACCGTGACCGCCCGGATCGGAGCGCTGGCCAAGGCGCAGGACATCCTGACCGGCACGCTGCGCTCTGCTGCAAGTTTCGACGAGATCGTCGCCGCGGCACTCGGACCCCACCGTGACGGCGAGGGGCGGTTCGTCATTTCGGGACCGACCGTCGCGCTGACGGCGCAACAGGCGCTGGGACTATCGCTGGCGATCCACGAACTGGCGACCAATGCGACGAAGTACGGAGCCCTGTCGCTGCCGGATGGACGAATAGAGATCGGCTGGGCGGTCTCGGAGACCGGGGCCTTCTCTTTCCATTGGATCGAAAGCGGCGGCCCGCCGGTCGTTGCCCCCGAACGCCGCGGTTTCGGTTCGCGGCTGACCGAGCGGATCATCTCGAGCTTCTTCTTCGGGGAGGGGCGCATGAGCTTCGAGCCGCAGGGATTGTCCTTCCGCCTTGTCGGCAGGCTCGATATGGTGGACGCGTGACGGCTTGAAGGGCGGGATGTTCGCTTAAGGGTTGCCGATGCCCTGCTAGCCTTTGACAATGGTCAAGGCCGGTCGCGGCAAGCTATCCTATCCTTTGCGCGAGACCGACAGGGTGGATGATGGCCGAGCCGCTTTTCCAGGTTGAAGGGGTGACAAAGACCTATCGCACCGGCGATGTCGAGGTCTGGGCGCTGCGTGGCGTCGATCTCAGCCTTCAGCGCGGCGAGATGGCGGTGCTGCTCGGGCCCTCGGGTAGCGGCAAGTCGACACTTCTCAACATCATGGGCGGGCTCGATCGCGCCACCGCCGGCCGGGTCCGCTGCGCCGGCCACGAACTCTCCGGTTTCAGCGAGCGCCAGCTTACGCAGTTCCGCCGTGACCATATCGGCTTCGTCTTCCAGTTCTACAATCTGATCCCCAGCCTCACCGCCTACGAGAACGTAGCCCTGGTCACCGAGATCGCGTCCAATCCGATGGATCCCGGCGAGGCGCTGGAGATGGTCGGGCTCAAGGCGCGCATGGATCATTTTCCAGCGCAGCTTTCGGGTGGTGAGCAGCAGCGGGTGGCGATCGCCCGCGCCATCGTCAAGCGGCCGGATGTGCTGCTCTGCGACGAGCCGACCGGGGCGCTCGATTCCAAGACCGGGGTGCTCGTGCTCGACGTACTGTGCCGGGTGAATGCCGAGTTCAACACGACGATGGCGATCATCACCCACAATGCGGCCATCCGCCAGATCGCCCACCGGGTCTTCTCCTTCCGCGACGGGCGGATCGAGGAGGCTTCGACCAACGCGGTGCGGCTCGCCCCGTCTGATGTGAGCTGGTAGCGCGCCATGTCCATGCTCGACCGCAAGCTCTATCGCGACCTGATCCGGCTCTGGGCGCAGGTGCTTGCGGTGGCGCTGGTCATGGCCTGCGGCGTCGCGACGATCATCATCGCCATCGGCTCCTATCGCTCGCTCGAAGAGACGCGCGACGTCTTCTACGAGCGCTACCGCTTCGCCAATCTGTTTGTCGAAGCCAACCGGGCCCCCCTGCATCTGCGCGAACGGCTGGCCGCGATCGAGGGGATCGGCGGGCTTGAACTTCGCATCGTTGAATATGTACTGCTCGACATCGAGGGTATGGCGGAGCCGGCGACCGGCGTTGCCGTGTCGCTGCCGGACGGCGGACAGCCCGGCGTGAACCGGCTCTACATCCGCAGCGGCCGGCTGCCGGAGCCGGGGCGGGTGAATGAGGCGGCCGTGCTCGAAAGCTTCGCCAAGGCGCACCGGCTCACCGAAGGCAGCCGTTTTGCCGCGGTCATGAACGGCCGCAAGCAGGTGCTGACGGTTACCGGCATCGTGCTGTCGCCGGAATATATCTACACGATCGGACCCGGCGACATGGTGCCCGATCCGCGGCGCTTCGGCGTGTTCTACATGTCGCGCAAGGCGCTCGAAGGCATTTTCGACATGGGCGATGCCTTCAATAATGCGGTGTTCTCGACCCTTCGTGGCACCAATCTCGACGTCGCAAAAGCCAGTATCGACGATCTTCTCGATCCCTATGGCGGACGCGGCGCCTACGGGCGGGGCGACCAGATCTCCGACACCTTCCTCGCCAACGAACTCGACGAGTTGCGGGCGATGGCGGGGCGCATTCCGCCGATCTTCCTGTTCGTCGCCGCCTTTCTCGTCAACATGATCCTGACACGGTTGATTACGCTCGAGCGCGAGCAGATCGGCCTTTTGAAGGCGCTCGGCTATCGGGAAACGGAGGTGGCTTGGCATTACCTGAAGCTCACCCTGGTGATTGCGCTGATCGGCGTGGCGATCGGCTTTCTCGCCGGCAACTGGACCGCGCGCGAGCTGACGCGGCTCTATGCGCGTTTTTTCTCCTTCCCGTTCCTGATCTTCCGCGAGAGCTTCGATCTCTATGCGATCTCTGCCGGCGTCTGTGTTGCCGCCGCCTTTGCCGGAGCGGTCAAGGCGATCTGGTCGGTGGTGGCGCTGCCGGCGGCCGTCGCCATGCTGCCGCCCGCGCCCTTGCGCTTCCGCGCGCTGTTCAATCGGCACGGACGCGGCCACAAGTTCTTTTCGCAGCTGACCATCATGGCGTTTCGCCAGATCATCCGCGCCCCGGTACGCGCCGGGCTCACCTCGCTCGGGGTGTCGTTCTCGGTGGCGCTCCTGGTCGTGTCGATGTTTTCCGCCGATGCCGTCGGCTACATGGTCGACCAGATCTTCTTCCGCATGGAGCGGCAGGATGCGAGCGTGTACTTCGATCGCGACCGGCCGCCGGGGGCGAGCGATTCTGTACGGCAATTGCCGGGAGTGCTCAGGGCCGAGCCGTTCCGCGCGATTTCGGTCAAGCTGCGCAACCGGCAGCACGAAAAGGACCTGACGATCTTCGGCGTTGAGACGAAGACCGATCTCGGCCGCATCATGGACGCCGAGATGCGGCCCATGGCGCCGCCGGAGCACGGAATTACGCTCATCGGGCGGGTGGCCGATTCGCTCGGCGTGCGGATCGGCGACGCCGTCGAAGTGGAACTGGTCGAGCGCGATCACCGCAAGGTGACGGTGCCGGTTACAGGCATCAGCCAGAGCCTTGTCGGCATCGATGCCTACATGCATATCGAGGCGCTCAACCGACTGGTCGGCGAGGGCCGGCGGATTTCCGGTGCCCGGATCGCTCTCGACGCGCAGCAGCGGGATGCGCTGTTCGCCGAGGTGAAGAACACGCCGGCGCTCGCCTTCGTCATGTTGATCGGCCTGTCGCGCGAGCGTTTCCGCGCCACGATCGAGGAGAACATCGTGATGATCCAGATTGTCTATACGACGCTGGCGGTCATCGTCGCCTTTGGCCTCATCTACAATTCCGCCCGCATCCAGCTGTCCGAGCGGGCGCGGGAACTGGCGAGTCTGCGGGTGCTCGGCTTCACGCCGGCAGAGGTGTCGCGCGTGCTGCTGACGGAGCTTGCAACGGTGATTCTTGCGGCGCAGCCGCTCGGCTGGCTGCTCGGCTACGGCTTTGCCCGGCTCGTCGTCGAGGGCGTCGAGAGCGATCTCTTCCGCATACCTTTCTTCATCAACGCGTCGACGTTTGCCGTGGCGAGCCTGATCGTTCTGGCCGCATCGCTTGTTTCGGCGCTGATCGTCCGCCGCAGGGTCGATGCGCTCGACCTCATCGCGGTCCTGAAATCCAGGGAGTAGCCCCATGCAGGGAAAATGGATCAAGCGTGTCCTCGCCGTGGTCGCGGTTGGCGCCATCGTCGCCGGCTTCGCCTATGCCCTTCGGGAGAAGCCGCAGCTGGTCGATGTCGGCACGGTCACGCGCGGACCCATGCGGGTGACGGTATCGCAGGAAGGTGTCACGCGGGTAAGGGAGGTCTATGCGGTGTCCTCGCCGATTGCCGGGCATCTTTCCCGCACCGTGCTCGACGAGGGCGATGCGGTGCGCGCCGGCGTCACCGTGGTTGCGGCCATCCACCCGCTTGATCCGCCTCTGATCGACAGCCGCAGCCAGGCCGAACTCGTCGCCGCCCGCGAGGCGGCCCGCGCGGCTGTGTCGATGGCCGAGATCGATCTGAAGCGGCTGCAGTCCGACCTGCAGTTCTCGCGCGACAACCTGGAACGCGCAAAGGCGCTCGCCAAGACCAATTTCCTCGCTCAAAGCGCGCTGCAAAAGGCGAGCACCGATGTCGAGGTGCTGGAGGCCCAGATCGCGTCTGCCGCGGCGGCGATCGAACTGCGCAGGGCCGAACTCGCCAGCGCCGAGGCCCGGCTCAGTCCGCCGAGCGATCCCAACCGCAAGCCGGAGGCCAGCTGCTGCGTGCATCTGACGGCGCCGGTCGATGGCGTCGTGCTCTCGGTCTTCGCCAGGAGCGAGCAGCCGGTTGCGGTCGGCACCAAGATCGCCGAGATCGGCGATCCGCGCGACATCGAGGTGACGGTCGACCTTCTTTCTTCGGACGCGGTTCGCATCGCGCCGGGCTCGCCGGCCGAGATATTCGACTGGGGCGGCGACAGGATACTGGCGGCCCGCGTCCGGCGCATCGATCCGGCCGGCTTCACCAAGGTCTCGGCGCTCGGCATCGAGGAACAGCGGGTCAACCTCGTTCTCGACCTCGATGACAAGGATCCGCGCCTCGGCCACGGTTTCCGCGTCTATGCACGCCTTACCCTCTGGCAGAGCGAGGATACGCTCAGGCTGCCGATCAGCGCGCTGTTCCGCGACGGGCAGGACTGGAGCCTGTTTGCGATCCGCGACGGCCGGGCGCGGCAGGTTGCCGTCGATATCGGGCAGATGAACGACGAGGTGGCGGAATTGAAGGACGGCCTTGCAGATGGCGACCGGGTCATCCTGCATCCGAGCGATATGGTGAGCGACGGCACGCTGGTTGAGGCTCGGCAGGAATAGGAGCATCACGAATAGGGGCGCCGGGGCTTCCGTCTTCCGCTTGCGACCGTCGCGTCTCCGCGGCATGCTGCTTTGCCGACGGCGGGGAGGGCAAGCATATGCGAAACGGTGGAACAGTCGGCCTGGGCCGGGCGGCCGGTCTGCTGGCGGGCCTTCTGGCACTGGACGCTGCAGCGGCCTCCGAGCCTCCGGCCATCAAGAGCTTCGACACGCTTCGGGGAAGCTGCGAGAGCGTGATCGTCGCGGCGGAAGATCTGACCGTCGGCTGCGGGGCGAAGATCGGCATCATGCGCTATGCCGACGGCCGGACCGGGTTCTATTTCCTGCTCGCCGGCGACCGTATCCTGACCTTTTCAGGCTTTGACCGGGGTGGCGACGGCAAGACCTTTGCGCTCGAGCGCATCGTCTACAATGACGGCACCTCACCCACGACACCCAAGGCTTATCCGGCCAGCGGCGCCTGTCGCTTGACCGGGGAAAAGCCGGGGGCGGTCGTCGTCACCTGCGAAGGCCGCACCCAGAAGGGTGCCCGGTTCGCCGCGCGCTTTCGCGGCACCGGGAAATGACGCCGGCCTTCAGAGCGGGCCGCCGGTCTCGGCGATGACGCGGGTCAGGCTGCCGGTCGCGGGAAAGAGCGGGATCAGGCAGGCCTGCAGGGCGTGGTAGATATCGCCCTTGCCGGGGAAAAGCGAGTTTGAGGGTTTCAGGTCCTCGGTCAGCTCCTCGTGCCAGCCGCCGAAGGCGTGGTCGAGGCTGTTGTTGGCGATGAAGCTCCAGATCCTGCGGTAGCTTTCCTCGTGGAAGTCGCTCGGCAGGTGCTGGTTGAGGAAATGCGCGGCGGCGGCACCCTCGCAGAGCGGCCACCACAGCTTCATCTTCTTGTCGGGCACGTTTTCCCAGTCGAGCGTGTAGAAGAAGCCGCCGCGGTCCTTGTCCCAGCCGAGCGACATCGACTGAAAGAACAGGCCGCGCGCCGCTTCCGGCATCCAGTCGTGCGTCTTGCCGCCGAGCACCCAGAGTTGCAGCACCAGGCGGGCCCATTCCAGCCAGTGGCCGGGCGTTGTGCCGGCCGGCCGGAACATCTCGTTCGGGTGATAGTAGATGCGATTGAGCGTCCAGTTCTCGTCGAAATGCTCGGGCACGCGATAACCCTGTTCGGCCGCGCGACGGCGAATGAGCAGGTCGGCAATGCTCACTGCCTTGTCCAGATAATGGCCTTCGCCGGTTGCCTCGAAGGCGGCCATCAACGCTTCCGTGAGATGCATGTTGGAGTTCTGGCCGCGATAGACGGGTACCGGCTGCCAGTCGGCCGAGAATTCCTCAGCGATCGCGCCGTGCTTTTCCTCCCAGAAGCGCGTCTCGAGAATGTCGGAGATATCGGCGAGCATCCGGTCGGCGAGCGGGTGGCCCACAGTCTTGGCAGAGGCGGCCGCCAGCAGAACGAAGGCGTGGCCATAGCCCTGCTTGGATGCGTCGGCGGCGCCATCATCATCAACCTGCCAGAAATAGCCGCCATGGGTCTCGTCGCGATGGCGATTCCACAGGAACTGCATGCCGTGGTCGACGATATCGGCAGAGCCCGGGCGGCCGAGCAGGTCGCCGATGGCAAAGCAGTGGACCATGCGGGCGCTGGCGTGGATGCCGCGCACCGGATTGTCGGCGTTGAGCGGCTTGCCATCGCGGGTGAGGTCGAAGAAGCCACCCTTCGGGTTGACGCTGGCCGGGGCGAAGAAATCGAACAGCCCGTTGGCCTGATCGAGCAGCCATCGGCGGTGATAGGGCCGGTCGGCCCAGTGGGCGGCGAGCGTCGAAGCGGTGGTGAGCGCGGTCATGCCATCCTCCCGGAATGCATTTCAATCGGTTGAATTTCTTATCGGTATTTCGCCCTCTTGTCACCGCAAGACGCCGCTTCTCCACCGTGGCTAAGGACCAAGGTAAATGACCGGCAAAGGTCAATCGTATGTTGACATAAACATATCTTTATGTGATTTCGAAATTCTGACATTTGTAAGGAAGGGTCTCCCATGCTCGACACGCTGTTCGGTTCTGACGTCACGAAGCGGGATGGAGCGGAGGTCATGCGCGCTCTGAAGCAGGCCGCCAGCGAACGCATCCTGATCCTCGACGGGGCGATGGGCACGCAGATCCAGGGGCTCGGCCTTGATGAGGATGCCTTTCGCGGCGACCGGTTCATCGGCTGCGCCTGCCACCAGCAGGGCAATAATGACCTTCTCATTCTGAGCCAGCCCAACGCGATCGAAGACATCCATTTTCGCTACGCCATGGCGGGCGCCGATATTCTTGAGACCAATACCTTTTCCTCGACCCGCATCGCCCAGGCGGATTACCAGATGGAGGAGGCGGTCTACGACCTCAACCGCGAAGGTGCGGTGGTCGCCCGCCGTGCCGCCATCCGGGCCGAGCGCGAGGACGGCCGGCGCCGTTTCGTCGCCGGTGCCATCGGCCCGACCAACCGCACCGCATCGATTTCGCCGGACGTCAACAATCCCGGCTACCGTGCCGTCTCCTTTGATGATCTGCGTCTGGCCTATGGCGAGCAGATTGACGGTCTGATCGATGGCGGCGCCGACATCATCCTGATCGAGACGATCTTCGATACACTCAACGCCAAGGCGGCGATCTTCGCCTGCGAGGAGCGCTTCCTTGCCAAGGGCATGCGTCTGCCGGTGATGATTTCCGGTACGATTACCGACCTCTCCGGCCGCACGCTGTCGGGCCAGACGCCGTCGGCCTTCTGGTATTCGGTGCGCCACGCCAATCCGTTCACGATCGGGCTCAACTGCGCGCTCGGTGCCGACGCCATGCGGCCGCATCTGCAGGAACTGTCGGGCGTTGCCGATACCTTCATCTGCGCCTACCCGAATGCCGGCCTGCCCAACGAGTTCGGCCAGTATGACGAAAGCCCGGAAGACATGGCGCGACAGATCCTCGGTTTTGCCGAGGAGGGGCTCGTCAACGTCGTCGGCGGTTGCTGTGGTTCGACGCCGGAGCATATCCGTGCCATTTCCGACGCCGTAGGCGGCAAGGCGCCGCGCAAGCCCGCCGAACATCGGCCTTTCATGTCGCTCTCCGGCCTCGAACCCTTTGTGCTCACCAAGGACATCCCCTTCGTCAATGTCGGCGAGCGCACCAATGTCACCGGCTCGGCCAAGTTCCGCAAGCTCATCACCGCGGGCGACTATTCGGCGGCCCTGGTGGTTGCGCGCGATCAGGTCGAGAACGGCGCCCAGATCATCGACATCAACATGGACGAGGGCCTGATCGATTCGGAAAAGGCGATGGTCGAGTTCCTCAACCTGATCGCCGCGGAGCCGGACATTGCCCGCGTGCCGGTGATGATCGATAGCTCCAAGTTCCCGATCATCGAGGCGGGGCTGAAATGCGTGCAGGGCAAGGCGGTCGTCAACTCGATCTCGCTCAAGGAGGGTGAGGAGAATTTCGTCGCCCAGGGACGTCTCATCCGCAATTACGGCGCGGCCGTCGTCGTCATGGCCTTCGACGAACAGGGCCAGGCCGACACCTATGAGCGCAAGGTCGAGATCTGCCGGCGCGCCTATCGCATCCTGACCGAGGTCGTGGGCTTTGCGCCGGAAGACATCATCTTCGACCCCAACATCTTCGCCGTCGCCACCGGCATCGAGGAGCACAACAATTACGGTGTCGACTTCATCGAGGCGACGCGTACGATCCGCAAGGACATGCCGCTGGTGCATATCTCGGGCGGGGTCTCCAACCTGTCCTTCTCGTTTCGCGGCAACGAGCCGGTGCGCGAGGCGATGCATGCGGTCTTCCTCTACCATGCCATCCAGGCCGGCATGGACATGGGCATCGTCAATGCCGGTCAGCTGGCGGTCTATGAAAGCATCGATCCGGAGCTGCGCGAGGCCTGTGAGGATGTCGTCCTCAACCGCCGCAGCGACGCCACCGAACGGCTGCTGGACATTGCCGAGCGGTATCGCGGCACCGGTGAGAAGCAGGCGCGCGGCCAGGATCTCGGCTGGCGCGAATGGCCGGTCGAGAAGCGGCTGGAGCATGCACTGGTCAACGGCATTACCGAATTCATCGAGGCCGATACCGAGGAAGCGCGGCAGAAGGCCGAGCGGCCGCTGCATGTGATCGAAGGTCCGCTGATGGCCGGCATGAACGTCGTCGGCGACCTGTTCGGCGCCGGCAAGATGTTCCTGCCGCAGGTGGTGAAGTCGGCCCGCGTGATGAAGCAGGCGGTTGCCGTTCTCCTGCCCTACATGGAAGAGGAAAAGCGGGCCAATGGCGGCACGGGCGAGCGCGAGGCTGCCGGCAAGGTGCTGATGGCGACCGTGAAGGGCGACGTCCACGACATCGGCAAGAACATCGTCGGCGTCGTGCTCGCCTGCAACAATTACGAGATCATCGACCTTGGCGTCATGGTGCCGGCGACGAAGATCCTGGAGGTGGCGCGCGAGCAGAAGGTCGACATCATAGGGCTGTCCGGCCTCATCACGCCATCGCTCGACGAGATGGTGCATGTGGCCTCCGAGATGGAGCGTCAGGGCTTTTCCGTTCCGCTTCTGATCGGCGGCGCGACCACCAGCCGCGTACACACGGCCGTCAAGGTGGCGCCGCAATACAAGGCAGGACAGGCGGTCTATGTCACCGATGCCAGCCGCGCGGTCGGCGTCGTGTCGTCGCTGCTGTCGCCGGAAACCCGGCAGGCCTATGCCGATGGCATCCGTGGCGAATATGCCAAGGTGGCCGAGGCGCATGCCCGCGCCGAAGCGGAAAAGCAGCGACTGCCGCTCGCCCGCGCCCGGGAGAATGCCGTGAAACTCGACTGGTCGTCCTATCGGCCGGTCAAGCCCGGTTTCTTCGGGACCAAGGTGTTCGAGGACTATGATCTCGAGGAGCTGGCGCGCTACATCGACTGGACGCCGTTCTTCCAGACCTGGGAGCTGAAAGGACGTTTCCCGGCGATCCTGGACGACGAGAAGCAGGGCGAAGCCGCCCGTCAGCTCTATGCGGATGCCCAGGCCATGCTCGGCAAGATCATCGCGGAGAAGTGGTTCCGCCCGCGCGCCGTCATCGGCTTCTGGCCGGCGAACGCCGTCGGCGACGATATCCGTCTGTTCACCGACGAGAGCCGCAACGCAGAGCTTGCGACCTTCTTCACGCTGCGCCAGCAGCTGTCCAAGCGCGATGGCCGTCCCAATGTCGCCCTTTCCGATTTCGTTGCGCCGGTCGAAATTAGACTTGCCGATTACGTCGGCGGTTTCGTCGTTACCGCCGGTTTCGAGGAGATCGCCATTGCCGAGCGCTTCGAACGGGCCAATGACGACTACTCGTCGATCCTGGTCAAGGCGCTGGCCGACCGCTTCGCCGAGGCCTTCGCCGAGCGCATGCACGAACGCGTGCGGCGCGAGTTCTGGGGCTATGCGCCGGCTGAAGCCTTCACGCCGGACGAACTGGCCGCCGAAGCCTATGCCGGCATTCGCCCGGCGCCCGGCTATCCGGCCCAGCCCGACCATACCGAGAAGACCACCCTGTTTGCCCTGCTGGACGCGGAGAAGGCGACCGGCGTCAAGCTCACCGAGAGCTTTGCCATGTGGCCGGGGTCGTCGGTCTCCGGTCTCTATATCGGTCATCCCGACAGCTATTATTTCGGGGTGGCGAAGGTCGAGCGCGATCAGGTCGAGGACTATGCCATGCGCAAGGGCATGGCGGTGCGCGAGGTCGAGCGCTGGCTTGGACCTGTCCTCAACTACGTGCCGGCTGCGCCCGACGCAAAGGGCGAGTGACGGGCGACGGGCGGTGGTCAGGATTGGTGTCGCCCGAATGCTGAAGCATCGATTCAACGTCTTGAAATCCTGATTCAAGCGGTTCGAATCCTGATTCAGCCGATCGCCGCAAGTCCTTGAAAGGCGAATCAAAAGAGGCGGCCGGAGCTGCGCTCTGATCCGTGTTCGGTACGTCGCGCCGGCTGCGTCAGGCGGAGCGGAAACGGGCCATGATCTCGGCCCGGGTCTTGTCGGTCAGGGTGACGGCGGCGCTGAATTCCAGCACGGAGAGCGCCGCCTCGTCGGGATAGATAATCCGGTCGGTGCGGATTTCTTCCGGCAGCAGGTCAAGCACGCGGCTGTCCGTCGTTGCGGCGCCATTGGCGAGATGTTCCTTCACCGCGACCTGCGGATCGAGCAGGAAGTTCAGCAAGGCATAGGCCTCGGCCTTGTTGGAGGCCGACGACGGAATGGCGTAGAAATCCGTCCAGAGCTCGCCGCCGTCGCTGCCGAGCCTGTAGGCGATCTCGGGGATGTCGCGATGCAGCTGCTGCCCGTCGCTGGCCCAGCACATGGCCAGCCATGCGTCGCCGGCGCGCATGGCCGGTTGATAGTCGCTGTCGACGGCGGTGAGATGCGGCCTGGCCGACATCAGCAACCGCTCGGCTTCGGCCAGTTCGTGGGGATCGATCGAGTTGAACGGGTAACCGAGCGAGACCAGCGCGCTACCGATCGCTGTCAGCTGGTAGTCGTGGATGATCGTGCGCCCGGTCGCCTCGTTCATTGCGGTCCGGAAGAAGTCCTTCCAGCTCGTGATTGGGCTCGACAGGCGCGCCGTGTTGGTGGCGATCCCCGTCGTCCCCCAGTTCTTCGGCAGCCCGTAGATGCGTCCGGAAACCTCGCCGGCGCCGGTGAACAGCAGGTTCTGCGAGCGGGCGTCGTAATTGGGCAGCCGCGAAAGATCGAGGGCGTCGATCAAACCGAGCTCGACATAGGGCGCGATCACGTAGTTCGTCGGGACGATGAGGTCCCAGTTTGCCGTTCCGTGCCGCAGCTTCTGCAGCATTTCCTCGTTCGAGCCGGACACGGTCACGTCGACCTTGACGCCGGTCGCGGCCGTGAAGGCTTGGAAGGTCGCCGGGTCGTGGTAGTTGGGCCAGGAATGCAGCCGGACCCGGCTGCCGAGCGGCTGCGCATGGGCCTCGTCGAGGAATGGTCGCGTCGGCAGGCCAAGCGTGGCCGAGGCAAGCCCGAGACCGGTCACGCCGAGAAAATGCCGACGGGTGACCGAGCCGCGCTTGAGGCGCATGAACTCGTCCATAAACCTGCGGACAGTCATCGGCAGATCATCTCTGTCGTGCTTGCGCATGGGTGTGATCCTCGCGCTTCCAGTAGAACCGATCTATTATCCCACGATTCTGTAAAGAAAATGGATCGTTTCGGAGCAGAGGGATCATCCGCCTGACGAGGCCCAGTTGCGGGCGAAGGCCCGCATGGTCAAGGGGCCGCGTCCGGTTGGACGCGGCCGTCTCAGGCCGCGAGGATCAGCAGATCGCCGGAATCGATCTTCAGCGCGACATCGTCGCCAAGCGCCGGCGGCTTGATGTCCGGGTCGTTGAACATGTCGAAGGACACGATGTTGCCGGCGACGTCGATGCGGGTGCGGATGACCGAGCCGAGGAAGTGGCTGGAGACCACCTTGCCCTTCAGCGTCGTGTCGCCCCGGGCGCCGTCCATGATCGAGCCGGCCTCGGGGCGCATGGCGAGCTGCAGCGTGCTGCCGGCCGGGGCTTCGATCCTCTGCTTGATGGAGATCGTCATGTCACCGATCGAAACCGTGTTGTCGGACGGATTGACGACCTTGGCCTCGATCAGGTTCAGTGTGCCGACAAAGGAGGCGACGAAGCGGGTTGCCGGCTTGTTGTAGATCTCGAAGGGCGTGCCGATCTGGTCGGCGCGGCCGGCATTCATGACGACGACCCGGTCGGAGATCGACAGCGCCTCTTCCTGGTCGTGGGTGACGAAGATCGTGGTGATGCCGAGCTGTTGCTGGATTTGGCGGATTTCCTCGCGCAGCGACACGCGGATCTTGGCATCGAGCGCTGACAAGGGTTCGTCGAGCAACAGCACCTGCGGCTTGGGGGCCAGCGCACGCGCCAGCGCTACGCGCTGCTGCTGGCCGCCCGACAGCTGATAGGGATAGCGGTCGGCCAGATGGTCGAGATGGATCAGCGCCAGCATTTCCTTCACGCGGCTTTCGATATCGGCGCGGGACATGCCGGAGATTTTCAGGCCGAAGGCAACATTGTCGAAGACGTTCATGTTGGGAAACAGCGCATAGGCCTGGAACACCATGCCGATATTGCGCTGGTTGGGCTTGAGGCTCGACTGATCGCGGCCGTCGATGACGATCGAGCCGCCCGACGGTGTCTCGAAACCGGCCACCATGCGCAGGATGGTCGTCTTGCCGCAGCCCGACGGCCCGAGGAAGGAGATGAACTCTCCCTTGTGGATCGCCATGTCGAAGTCATGGACGACCTTCACCGGCCCGAAGGACTTCTGAACGTTGGTCAGGGTCAGGAATGTCATGGGTTTGTTCCTCAGGCCGGGCGTTGAGTGGTTTTCTGGAAGCGCGAGACGAGCTGGATCAGCCCGAGGCAGCCCCAGGTGATGCCGAAGGCGATCACCGCCAGCGCGGCTGGTTCATAGGCGCGGTTGGCGCCGAGCAGTTGCATATAGGGGCCGAAGGCCGGCCGGTTGAGAAGGGCAGCCATCGTGAACTCGCCGATCACGATGGCGAAGGTCAGGAAGGCGCCGGAAAGCACCGCGATCAGAACGTTCGGCAGGATGATGCGAAAGAGGATGCGGGTCCAGCCGGCCCCGAGGCTCTGGGCGGCCTCGGTGAGCGTGCGCACGTCGATCGAGGACAGGCCGGTGTCCACCGCCCGATACATGTAGGGCAGGGACAGGGTCGCATAGCCGAACATCAACAAGAGGTTGGTGCCGGTCAGCGAGCCGGTCAGCGGCAGCCAGCTCGACGTGTTGTAGAGCCGGATATAGCCGAACACGATGACGATCGCCGGAATGACGAGCGGCAGCAGCGTGACGAACTCGATGTAGGGGCGCAGACCCGGCATGCGCAGGCGCACCCAGTAGGCGGTCGGCACCACCAGGATGACGCCGAAGAGAATGGTCACCAGCGCCATCGTCACCGAATAGGTGAAGGTCTGCTGGAACTGCGGGTCGCCGAGCACCTTGGCGTAGGCGTCGAAGGAATATTCCCCGCGGCGCATCTTCAGCGAGAAATTGGTCATGCCGATCAGCGGCAGGAGGAAATAGAGGAGGCCGAATGCCAAGGCCCCCCAGGCCCAGATCTTCTTCATTTCAGCCACCTTTCGCTGCGGGCGCGCAGCCAGATATAGATCGCATTGGCAACGCCGGTGACGACGATCATGCCGAAGGCGAGCGCGTAGCCGAGATGCGGATTGCCGAGCACGTCGCCGCGGATCTGCGCAAACAGCAGGATCGGCACAATGTTCAGAGAGGAGCCAGTGAGCGCGATCGCGGTTGCGACGGCGCCGAAGGCATTTGCGAAGAGCAGCGCCAGCGTGCCGAGGATCGAGGGCAGCAGGATCGGAAAGGCCACCATGCGCCAATATTGCAGATTGCTCGCACCGAGGATCGAGGCGGCTTCCTTCCACTCGCGCTTCAGGCCGTCGATCGCCGGGGTGATGATCAGCACCATCAGCGGGATCTGAAAGAACAGATAGGTGAGCGTGAGCCCCCAGAAGGACAGAAGATTGAAGCCGAGCGCGCGCAGATCGATGCCGACCTCGGTGCGCAGAAAGACCGTGACCAGGCCCATGGGTCCGAGCGTCGCCAGGAAGGCGAAGGCGAGGGGCACGCCGGCGAAATTCGAAGCGACGCCGGAAAAGGTCAGGAGCGGCCCGCGGATCCATTGCGGCAAGCCACCGAGAATGACCGCGGTCGCCATACCGAAGCCGATCAGGCAGCCGAGCAGCGCCGAGGCAAGGCTGATCTTGATCGAAATCCAGTAGGCGGCGAGGATCGAGGGCGTGAAGAGCCCGTTGATGTTGTCGAGCGTGAAGCTGCCATCCGGAGTCTGGAAAGCGCCGAGGACGATCTTCATCGTCGGCAAAATGAGAAAGAGCAGCGTGAAGGCTGCAAAAGGCGTAACGCCGATCCAGTGCAGCGGCAGCCTTATTGCCGGGCGCGTCGCCTTCTGGTCGATCGTGCTGTCAGACGCCATCGAATTGTCCCCCGTCCGCGCTTCATGCGCGGCGTCTATTGAAGAGAAAAGCCGCCCCGGCCTCAAGACCGGGGCGGCGATTCACAGCATTTTTTCATTACTGTACGTTGGCGCCGACGACGCTGTCCCAGCCACCGGTGACGGCAGCCTTGTTGGCATCGACTTCTTCAAGCGTCGGGAAGTAGGCCTTTTCGTAGGAAGCGGCCGGCGGCAGCTTGTCGAGCAGGTCCTGCGGGATCTTGCCGGCCTTCGACATGGCGTTGAAGCGTGCCGGGTGGCAATAGCCCTTCAGCCAGCCGAGCTGACCGTCGTCCGAGTACAGGTGTTCCATCCAGAGCTTGGCAGCGTTCGGGTGCGGGGCATAAGCCGAGATACCCTGAACGTAGACGCCGGCGAGAACGCCCGATTCCGGAACGATGACGTCAACCGGCGGGTTGCCGGCCAGCGTGTCCTTCCACGACAGGGCATTGTAGTCCCAGGCGATGACGATCGGGGTCGAACCCTGGGCGAGCGTGCCCGACTTGCCGATGACCGGAACGAAGTTGCCAGCCTTGTTCAGTTCGGCGAAGAACTTCAGACCGGCTTCACCGGCGTCCTTGCCGGCCTTGGCGCCGGAAGCGAGGCCAGCGGCGAGAACGCCGAGGATGGCCTGGTTGGATGCGCGCGGGTCACCGGCGAGAGCGATCTGACCGGCATAGTCGGCCTTCAGGAGGTCGGACCAGTCCTTCGGGGTTTCCTTGACCAGGTCCTTGTTCACGATCATCGACATGACGCCGTAGTAGTCGCCGTACCAGTAGCCTTCGGCGTCCTTGATGCTGTCCGGAATTTCGTCCCAGGTCGAAACCTTGTACGGCTGCAGCAGGCCTTCGGCCTTCATCTGCGGTCCGAAGGCGAGACCGACGTCAACGACGTCCGGAGCCTGCGGGCCCTTGTTGTCCTTGTTGGCCTTGATGGCTTCGACTTCGTCGGCCTAGCCGGCATCCGGGTTCAGTTCGTTGACCTTGATTTCCGGGTACTTGGCCTTGAAGGATTCGATCACGCCGCCGTAGCCGCACCAGTCGTGGGGCAGGGCGATGGTGGTCAGCATGCCTTCCTTCTTGGCGGCTTCGATCAGTTCGGCGCTCGGCTCGGCGGCGACGAGCGAAGCGGACGCGACGACCATGGCGGTCGACAGCGAAAGCATGCGGCGGAAGTTGGTAATCACTGACATTCTCCTTTTTGGATTTGGCGATGCGGGACTGATATTCAGCTTACATGATAGTTATGTGACGGCCCGGTCAGCCCGGAAAAAGGGGGCGGGCGCGTCGTCGTTCCAGCTCTTCCTGCTCCTCTCTTCTCCCCTTCGTACGATGGCTCAGCGCGGCCTGCGAAACAGCCGCGCCTGCTCGAACAGCCCCTCGAGCGTATGGATGCGCTCGCGTGTTTCGTCCCAGGCCGAATTCTGCACGGCTTCGATCAGCGCTTCCACGACAAACAGGGTGACGACCGACGAATCCCAGGCCGACGGCGCCTCGATCTGGACCTTGAAACTGTGCTGCGCGTATTTGGCGACCGGCGACGTCCAGTAATCGGTAAACAGCACGATCGTCACGCCGACGTCTTTCGCGACATTCGCAAGCGTCGCGATATCGTCCTCGTAACGGCGGATGTCGAAAATCACGAGCACGTCGCCAGCGCTCATGTTGAGCATGTGCTGTGGCCAGGAACTGGTGTTGGACGACATCAGCGTCGTCTTCGGCCGGATGACCTGCATATGCGTGAAGAAATACTCGGCGAGCGCGCCGGTGATCCGGCCGCCGACGAAATAGATGCCGCGCTTGCGGTCGGCGAGCAGCGCCGCGACCGCATCGAAGGTCGCCGTGTCGAGCTCGCTCAGCGTCTGGCGCATATTGTTCATCACCGCTTCGGCAAAGCGATTGAGAATATGCGTGCCCGGCGCATTGGCGGCCCAGCGGTCGTGCTTGGCGATCGGGTTGGAAAGTGTCGCCTCGAGCTCGTGGTGCAGATGGGCCTGGAATTCGGGATAGCCCTTGTAGCCGAGCTTCTGCACCATGCGCGCGACCGTCGGCGTCGATACGCCGGCATTGTCGGCGACGGTGGTGATGGAGCCGAGGCCGGAGACCGGATAGTTTTCCAGCAGACTGTCCGCGAGCTGGCGCTCAGCCCGCGTCAGCCCATCGAAATGGGCGCGGATCACGTCCGAGACTGTCTTTGCGGTCTGGCTCAATGCCTGATTTCCCCTGCGGCCGATCTTTCGCCGGCCTGTCACAAAACTATCGTGGCAGGACGAACCTCTGTCAATGTGTGCGGTGAAGAGAAATTTTCATGACGTAGTTGACAGCACCGCAAACGTGAAGAATTCTCTTCGCAATGATAAAAAGCCGAAAGGCGCCGGGGGAGTTTCTGCATGCTCTTGAGGTCCGATATCCTGACTGAGGCGGACGGCGAAGCCGTGGCCGTCGAGAACCCGGAAGGGGCGGGGCGCTGCCTTTTCGTGTGTGAGCATGCCTCGCGCCGCATGCCGGAGCATGCCGGAAATCTCGGGCTGGACGATGATGCTCTGATCAGCCACATCGCCTGGGACCCGGGCGCGTTCGATCTGGCCAAACGTCTATCCGCCATGCTGGATGGTCCGCTCGTCCATCAGCGGTTCTCGCGTCTCGTCTATGACTGCAATCGCCCGCCGGAGGCGCCTGCCGCCATGCCGGAGAAGAGCGAGATTTACGAAATTCCGGGCAACCGTGACCTGTCTGTGGCCGAGCGCTATGCCCGCACGGCTGCCCTGTACGTACCGTTTCACGATCGCGTCTCGGCGATTTCGCAGGCTCGTGCCGTGCGTGGTCAAAAAAGCGTGATCGTCACGGTTCACAGTTTTACGCCTGTTTACATGGGCCAGCAGCGCGACGTCGAGATCGGCATCCTCCACGACGACGACAGTCGGCTCGCCGATTGCATGCTCGATGCGGCAAAGGGCGGGCCCTACCGCGTGGCGCGCAACGAACCCTATGGACCGCAGGACGGTGTTACCCATAGTCTCAGATTGCATGGTCTGCCGTTTGGATACCTGAACGTCATGATCGAGGTGAGGAACGATCTCCTGCGGGACGAGAACGGCCAACGGGCCGTTGCCGATTATCTGGCCGGCCTTCTGCGGGCCGGTCTGGAGGCGCTTCCGGACTGACCGCATGCATGCACGAGTCTTGGCACGGTTTATAAAAAGAGGGGAACGGATGCCGATACGACAAGAGTGCCGGGAAAGGGCGCAGGATACTGCGGCGGCTTTCGCCGGGGGGCTGGGAGGAACGCATGCCTGACGCCGTCAAGGCCTATGTGCGCTGGGTCGACGCCTTCAATCGGCGTGTCGGCCGTATCGTCATGTATGGCATCTTCATCCTGATGGGCATCCTGCTCTATTCGTCGATATCGAAAGCCATGTTCCTGCCGGCGCACTGGACGCTGGAAATGGCCCAGTTCGTCATGGCGGGCTACTATCTCCTGGGCGGCGCCTATTCGCTGCAACTCGACAGCCATGTACGCATGGACCTGCTCTATGGCAAATGGTCGCCGAAGACCAAGGCGGTGGTCGATGTCATCACCATCTCCATGCTGTTCATCTACCTTTTCTTCATGCTCTACGGTGGGGTATCCAGCACGTCCTATGCGCTGAAGTTCGGCGAGACGAGTTATTCGGCCTGGTCGCCTTATATGGCGCCGATCAAGATCATCATGGTCATCGGCATCTTCCTGACATTCCTTCAAGCGACGTCGATCCTCATCAAGGATCTGGCCGTGGCGATCGGGAGGCCGCTCGCATGAGCTATGAGATGATCGCACTTCTGATGTTCTCGTCGATGATGATGTCGATGCTGACCGGCCAGCGCGTCTTTGCTGCCATCGGCATGGTCGGTGTCGTCGCCGCTGCGCTGCTGTGGGGCAATGGCGGCTTCGAACTCGGCTTCTCGGCGAACATGAAGCTGATGAAGTGGTATGCGCTGCTGACGCTGCCGATGTTCATCTTCATGGGCTACATGCTGTCGGAATCCGGCATTGCCGAGGATCTCTACAAGGCCTTCCATGTCTGGTTCGGCGGTTTACGCGGCGGTCTGGCGCTTGGCACGATCGGTCTGATGGTCGTCATCTCGGCGATGAACGGCCTCTCCGTCGCGGGCATGGCGATCGGCGCGACCATCGCGCTGCCGGAGCTTCTGCGCCGCGGCTATGACAAGATCATGGTGTCCGGCGTCATCCAGGCGGGCAGTTCGCTGGGCATTCTGGTTCCGCCGAGCGTCGTCATGGTGCTCTACGGCATGATCGCGCGCCAGCCGGTCGGCCAGCTCTGGCTTGCCGGGGTGTTTCCGGGCCTGCTGCTCGCCCTCCTGTTTGCCGTTTATGTGGTCATCCGCTGCCGGATCAATCCGGCGCTCGGCCCGGCGCTGCCGAAGGAAGAGCGGGACATGCCGCTCATCGACAAGCTCAAGCTGGCGCGGGCGGGCGTTCTGCCCTTCCTCATCTTCTTCCTGATGATGGGCCTCTTCCTGATGGGGGTGACCAGTCTGGTCGAGAGCTCGGCCGTCGGTGCGCTCGGTTCGCTGTTCGCCGCCTGGTTCAAGGGACGTCTGACCTGGGACATGTGGAACCGCGTGCTCGAGCAGACGCTCGGTATCACCTGCATGTTCATGTGGATCATCATGGCGGCCTTGTGCTTCGGCGCCGTCTTCGACGGTCTGGGTGCGGTCAAGGCGATCGAAGGTTTCCTGGTCGGTGAAATGGGGCTCAGCCCTTGGCAGATCCTGATCCTGATGCAGCTGTCCTTCCTGGTCATGGGCGCGTTCCTCGATGACACCGCCATGCTGGTCATCGTCGCGCCGCTCTACATTCCGCTGGTCGGCAAGCTCGGATTCGACCTGATCTGGTACGGCGTGCTCTACACGATCACCTGCCAGATCGCCTACATGACACCGCCGTTTGGTTATAATCTCTTCCTCATGCGCGCCATGGCGCCGCCGGAGATCTCGCTGGTCGACATCTACCGCTCGGTATTCCCGTTCGTGGCGATCATGATCCTCGGCATGATCATCATCATGGCATTCCCGCAGATCGCCCTGTGGCTGCCGCAGCATGTCTATGTCCGGGGATAGGTGCAGACAGACAAACAGAGAGGACCGGTTAAACGGTCCCGTTGCGTGAAGGATCCGCCGATGGTGGCGGGTCGCAGTTCAAAGAAACAAGAAGAGGGAAGCAGACATGAACAGCAGAAGACATTTTCTCAAGAAAGCCGGTCTGGTTGCCGCCGCTTCGCCGGTTGCACTCGCCGCGCCATACGTGAAGGCCCAGGACAAGAAGATCACCTGGCGCCTGCAGACCTATGCCGGCGCGGCGCTCGCCGAGCACGTCATCCGTCCGTCGGTCGATGCCTTCAACAAGGCGGCCAACGGCGAGATGGAAATCCAGCTCTACACCGCCGATCAGCTCGTGCCGACGGGCGAACTGTTCCGCGCCATGCAGGCCGGCACGATCGATGCCGTCCAGTCGGACGATGACTCGATGAACTCGCCGGTCGACATCAAGGTCTTCGGTGGCTACTTCCCGTTCGCCTCGCGCTTCAGCCTCGATGTGCCGACGCTGTTTTACGAATACGGGCTGGCCGAAATCTGGGATCAGGCCTATTCCGAAGTCGGCGTGAAGTGGCTCTCGGCCGGCGCCTGGGACCCGTGCAACTTCGCCACCAACAAGCCGATCACCAAGCTTGAGGATCTCAAGGGGCTGCGCGTCTTCACCTTCCCGACCGCCGGCCAGTTCCTGTCGCAGTTCGGCATCGTGCCGGTCACCATTCCCTTCGAAGACGTTCCGGTCGCCATGCAGACCGGCGAGATCGACGCGATTGCCTGGTCGGGCATCACCGAGGTGTTCACCTCCGGCTGGGTCGATGTGACCAAGTACTTCCTGACCAACAACGTCTCCGGCGGCTGGGCCGGCTCGTTCTTCGCCAATGCCGACCGCTGGAACGAGGTGCCCGAGCATCTCAAGGTGCTTTGGCAGATGTGCATGGATTCGTCCCACTACAAGCGCCTGCACTGGTACTGGGGCGGCGAGGCCAAGCTGCGTGCCGAGGGCGGTCGCCTTGAACTCACCAGCATTCCGGATGCCGAGTGGAAGACCGTCGAGGATGCTGCTCACGTCTTCTGGGAGGAGATCGCCAAGCAGACCCCGCGCACGGCCAAGGTCGTCGATATCCTCAAGAAGTACAATGCCGACATGGCAAAGGCCGGCGCGCCCTACCGCAACGGCTGATCGGCCGGCGAAGGCCGCCGTCACGCACCGGGATCCGTGGCTGCCGCCACGGATCCCCCACCCAGAAAACGCAAAGGGGCGCGCTTCGCTGCCCTTCGAGATTGACACCAGGATTTCCCCATGGCCGCGCAGTACACGTTTGACGATCTGAAGAAGGATGTAGCCGAAGGCCGCATCGACACCGTTCTCGCCTGCATGGTGGACATGCAGGGCCGTCTGATGGGCAAACGGTTCCACGCCCAGTTCTTCGTCGACAGCGGCTACAAGGAAACGCACAGCTGCAACTACCTGCTGGCGACCGACATGGAAATGGAAACCGTGCCGGGCTACAAGGCGACGAGCTGGGAAAAGGGCTATGGTGACTATGCGCTGAAGCCCGATCTTTCGACGTTGCGCCGTGTGCCCTGGCTCGAAGGTACGGCGCTCGTGCTGTGCGACGTGCTCGACCACCACACCCATGAGGACATTCCGCATTCGCCGCGCGCCATCCTCAAGAAACAGGTCAAGCGGCTCGAGGCCATGGGCCTGAAAGCGTTCATGGCGACCGAACTGGAATTTTTCCTGTTCGACCAGACCTATGACGATGCGCGTGCCTCGGGTTATCGCGACCTGCAGCTCGCCTCCGGTTATAACGAGGACTACCACATCTTCCAGACGACCAAGGAAGAGGACGTGATGCGGGCGATCCGCAACGGGCTCCAGGGCGCCGGCATCCCGGTCGAGAACACCAAGGGCGAGGCCTCCGCCGGGCAGGGCGAGGTCAATGTCCGCTATGCCGATGCGCTGACCATGGCCGACCGCCACGTCATCATCAAGAATGCCTGCAAGGAGATCGCCTGGCAGCGCGGCAAGGCCATCACCTTCCTCGCCAAGTGGCATTACAATGCCGCAGGCTCCTCGTCGCACATCCACCAGTCGCTGTGGTCGGTCGACGGCGCAACCCCGCTGTTCTTCGACGAGAAGGGCGAGCATGGCATGTCGGCGACGATGAAGCACTACATGGCCGGCCTGTTGTCACATGCCAGCGAGATCACCTATTTCCTCGCCCCCTATATCAATTCCTACAAGCGCTTCATGGCTGGGACATTCGCGCCCACCAAGGCGATCTGGTCCAAGGACAATCGGACCGCCGGCTATCGCCTCTGCGGCGAGAACAGCAAGGCGATCCGCGTGGAGTGCCGCGTCGGCGGCTCCGACCTCAACCCCTATCTCGCCATGGCGGCGCTGATCGCGGCCGGCATCAATGGCATCGAACGCAAGCTCGAGCTCGAACCGGCCTTTGTCGGCGATGCCTATGGCGCGCGCGAAGTGCGCGAGATCCCGCGCACGCTGCGCTCGGCAGCCGTGGCCCTCAGCAGCTCGGCCATGCTGCGCAACGCTTTCGGCGATGACGTCGTCGACCATTACGTGCGTGCGGCGGAATGGGAGCAGGAGGAGTACGACCGCAAGATCACGGACTGGGAGGTGGCCCGCGGTTTCGAGCGCGCCTGAGACATTTTCCGGCCGTCGGCCATCCCGAACCCGCCGGCCGCCTATCCCTTTCGGGTGATGTTCCTGTCACGCGATTGGCGGTAAGAGACATTCAAGGCCCTCCGCGGCGCGACCGGGGAGGGCGTTCGTGCCAGCAGGGGCTTGCCGCGCCACGGCGCGGTTGGCTGGGGCCGGGACGGTTGCGCCATCTTGCCAGATGGCGTGGCGGCTCGCTTCGCGCTACTGGCAAGCAAGGCTTTCAAGGAGCAACTGAAAATGACGATGATCAAGTGCATTTCACCGATCGACGGATCGGTTTACGCCGAGCGCCCGGCCATGTCGCTCGAAGCCGCCAGCGAGGCGGTCGCGCGTGCGCGCAAGGCCCAGAAGGCCTGGGCACGCCGTCCGCTCGAAGAGCGCGTGCAGCTCGTGCTAAAGGGCGTCGAGCGCCTCAACGAGATGAAGGACGAGGTGGTGCCGGAACTTGCCCACATGATGGGCCGTCCGGTGCGCTACGGCGGTGAGTTCAAGGGCTTCAACGAGCGCTCGAACTATGTCGCCTCGATCGCGGCCGATGCGCTCGCACCGCTCGTCGTCGAGAACAGCGGCAGCTTCGAGCGCCGCATCGAGCGCGAGCCGCACGGTGTCGTTCTCGTCATTGCCCCGTGGAACTATCCCTACATGACGGCGATCAACACGGTCGCTCCGGCGCTGATGGCCGGCAACACGGTCGTCATCAAGCACGCCACCCAGACGCTTCTCGTCGGCGAGCGCATGGTGCGCGCCTTCGTCGAGGCCGGTGTTCCGGAAGACGTGTTCGTCAACCTGTTCCTCGACCATGCAACGACCACGGCGCTGATCGCCACCGGCAAGTTCAACTTCATCAACTTCACCGGCTCGGTCGAGGGTGGTCGTGCGATCGAGCGCGCGGCGGCCGGCACCTTTGCCGGCATCGGCCTCGAGCTCGGCGGCAAGGATCCGGGCTATGTCATGGAGGATGCCGACCTCGACGCCGCCGTCGACACGCTGATGGATGGCGCCACCTACAATTCCGGGCAGTGCTGCTGCGGCATCGAGCGCATCTACGTCAACGAGAACCTCTACGACGCTTTCGTCGAGAAGTCCGTCGCCTGGGTGTCGAACTACAAGCTCGGCAATCCGCTCGACCCGGAAACCACGCTCGGCCCGATGGCGCACCGCCGGTTTGCCGCCCATGTGCGCGACCAGATCGCGGCGGCCGTTGCCAAGGGCGCCAAGACCCTGATCGATCCGAAGCTCTTCCCGCAGGACGACGGCGGCGCCTATCTGATGCCGCAGATCCTCGTCGACGTCGATCATTCCATGTCCTTCATGAAGGATGAGACCTTCGGCCCGGCCGTCGGCATCATGAAGGTCAAGAACGACGAAGAGGCGCTGGCGCTGATGAATGACAGCCCCTATGGCCTTACCGCGTCGCTGTGGACGCAGGATCCCGAGCGCGCCGCCCGCATCGGCCGCGAGATCGAGACCGGCACCGTGTTCATGAACCGCGCAGACTATCTCGACCCGGCGCTGTGCTGGACCGGCTGCAAGGAAACCGGCAAGGGCGGATCGCTCTCGGTTCTCGGCTTCCACAACCTCACCCGCCCGAAATCCTATCACCTCAAGAAGGTCACGAAATGAACATCGTCGCAAACTGGAGCTATCCCACCGCCGTCAAGATGGGACGCGGCCGTATCAAGGAACTGGCGGACGCCTGCAAGTCGCTCGGCATGAAGAAGCCGCTGCTGATCACCGATCGTGGCCTGGCTCCGATGCAGATCACCCAGACGGCGCTCGACGTGCTCGCCGAAGCCGGCCTCGGCCGCGCGCTGTTCGCGGATGTCGATCCGAATCCGAACGACATCAATCTCGACGCCGGCATCAAGGCGTTCAAGGATGGCGGCCATGACGGCGTCGTCGCCTTTGGCGGCGGCTCGGGTCTCGACCTTGCCAAGTGCGTGGCCTTCATGGTTGGCCAGACTCGCCCGGTCTGGGACTTCGAGGACATCGGCGACTGGTGGACCCGCGCCAATTCCGACGGCATCGCGCCGATCGTTGCCGTGCCCACCACCGCCGGCACCGGTTCGGAAGTCGGCCGCGCCTCGGTCATCACCAACTCGGCGACGCACACCAAGAAGGTCATCTTCCATCCGAAGTTCCTGCCGGGCGTCGTCATCTGCGATCCGGAACTGACCGTCGGCATGCCGAAGGCGATCACCGCCGGCACCGGCATGGACGCGTTTGCCCATTGCCTGGAAGCCTATTCCTCGCCCTTCTACCATCCGATGAGCCAGGGGATTGCGCTCGAAGGCATGCGGTTGGTCAAGGAATTCCTGCCGCGCGCCTACAAGGACGGAACCGACATCGAGGCCCGCACCAATATGATGTCGGCCGCCGCCATGGGTGCCGTCGCCTTCCAGAAGGGTCTCGGCGCCATCCACTCGCTGTCGCACCCGATCGGCGCGATCTACAACACCCACCACGGCATGACCAATGCGGTCGTCATGCCGGCGGTGCTTCGCTTCAACCGTCCGGCGATCGAGGACAAGATCGCCCGCGCAGCAGCCTATCTCGGGATTTCCGGGGGCTTTGACGGCTTCTATAACTATGTGCTCGAACTGCGCGCTGAACTTGGCGTTCCGGAGAACCTGACGGCATTCGGCGTCAAGTCGGACAGGATCGACGAAATGGCCGCCATGGCGATCATCGACCCGACCGCCGGCGGCAACCCGGTCGAACTCACGCTCGAAAACACCAAGAAGCTGTTCCACGACTGCTTCTGAGCCGTATACAGGTTAACAAACATCAAAGCCCGCGGCACCGTCAGTGTCGCGGGCTTTTTTCTTTGCCGATCAGGCAGATGGCGGCGGATACTACCAATTTTGGGGAGGCTATCGGGCTCCGGTCTTTCCGGTTTGTTAACCATATTTAGCAATGATGCATTTACTGTCACCATGAGCCAAGGGTGCCTGCAAGAGCGATGAGGCGCTCGGTCCATACCCTTTCGAGGAAGAAGCATGCCAGTCATCTCATTTGCGAATGCCAAGGGCGGAGCCGGCAAGACGACAGCCGCCCTGCTGCTGGCGACCGAGCTTGCCCATCAGGGCTATCGCGTCGCGATCCTCGATGCCGATCCTCAGCGCTGGATTACCCAGTGGCATGAGGCCTCCGGCCCGCAGCACAATATTGAAGTCATCTCGGAAGTCTCCGTCGCCTCGATCCAGGGGCATCTGCGCGAAACGGCCCGCACCGCCGACTACACCATCATCGATCTTGCCGGCGCGCGCGACGCGATCGTCACCACGGCGATCGGTCTTTCCGACCATGTCATGATCCCGGTCCAGGGCTGTGCCATGGATGCCAAGGGCGGGGCGCAGATCCTCGACCTGATCAAGATGATGGAAAGCGCCGGCCGCCTGACGATCGCCCATTCGGTGGTGCTGACCCGCGTCACCTCAATGGTGACGACCCGGGCGCTGCTGACGATCAAGGGTCTGCTTGCGGCCCGCGGTGTGAATGTTATGGACACGCCGATCGCCGAGCGCAGCGCCTTTCGCGAGATCTTCGACTGTGGCGGCACGCTCTACAGCATGGACGCGACGCGCATCAGCAATCTCGACAAGGCGCGCGAAAACGCTCGCGCCTTTGCCGCCGAGGTCCGCCGTCTCCTGCCGACCCAGGTGATCCGCACCAACGAACCGCGGCGCATCCTGCGCATCGTCCGAAACGCTGCCTGAACCTCCTCCCGTTCCTCCCGGGCAGCGCATTGAAAGAGCCGCCAGACTTCGGGTCTGGCGGCTCTTTTCGTCTGTCTTGATAATGTCGGGGAGTGTGGCGGTTGGCCAGCGGCACCGATCAGTCGATGAATTCGACGGTGACGCCGGGCTTGGCCATCTTGGCGAGTTCGGTCGCGTCCCAGTTGGTCAGGCGGATGCAGCCATGGCTCTGGGTGCGGCCGATCTTGGAGGGCTCGGGCGTGCCGTGAATGCCGTAGGTCGGCTTGGACAGCGCCATCCACACGGTGCCGACCGGGCCGTTCGGGCCTGGCGGGATCTGCAGGATCTTGTCATTGGCGCCCTGCTGGAAGTTGATCTTCGGATTGTAGGTGTAACCCGGATCGAAGGCGATGCGCTCGACGGTCACGGTGCCGGAGGGCGAGGGTGTGTCGGCCGAGCCGATGCTCGCCGGATAGGCGGCGATTAGCTGCCCATCGGCACCATAGGCAAAGACCTGCTTCAGGCCCTTGTTGGCAACGATCCGCGCCACTTCGCCCTTCTTCATCGGACCCGGATCGACGACCTTGATGATCGTGCCCGGAATGGTGAAGTCCACGCCCGGATTGAGTGCGCGCAGGTAACCCTCGTCCATGTGGAACTTCTCCGCGAGCATTTCCGCAGTCGAGGTGTAGGACAGCGCCGGCAGTTGCGCCTTGTGGGCATAGTCTTCGGGGATCGCGGCGACATAGGGGCCGGCCGCGTCGCCGGGGGTGATCGTGTAGGAGGTGATCGCCAGCCCGCCCGAGAGCCTCAACCGCTCAAGAATGTCCTCGGCATTGTTGGGGTCAATCGTCTCGCCGGTGATCTGCTGCCACGCGACCAGCGCCTTGTTGACGTTCTGGCCCATCTTGCCGTCGATGACGCCGGGCGAGACGCCCTCGCGGTCGAGGAAGACCTGCAGCGCGGTGATTTCCAGCTGCGACAGATTGCTCTTCACCGGAATGTCGGGCGTGACCGTGCGGGTCGGCGCCTGGTCGATTGGCGGGGCAAGATCGGGACCGCCCGAGGGCATGTCGGGAAGGGGCTCGTCGAGCGGCTGACGGTCGATCAGCCCGGGGCCGGGAATGGCGCCGGTGACGATGCCGTCATCCTCCCAGCCGGGCTCCGGTGCGCCGTAATCGTCGTAGGCAGACGGCGCGCGGGCTTCGCGCTGGCGCGGAAAATAGGTTTCAGCCGGTACTTCCGTTGCCACCAGATTGCCGTAGCGGTCGATGAGCACGCGGCGGCCCATGCGGTCGCGGCTGATCACGACTTCGCCGGCCTCAGGCACGTAATCAAGCAGGTCGCCTTCGGGTGACACCAGAAGCGTCGAGCCGCCGCGGTAGCCATAGGGATCATTGGCCAGCACGGGGGTGGCGACGCCGGAAAGGAGGGCGGCGAGGGAGGCCACGACAACACGCGCTTTGATCAGCTGGACCACGATTCACTCCTTCTATCTCGACTACCCCTACAACGCGGCAAATTTGACACTAGTGTGGAAAAGGTGAATTCATGGTGAATATTGTTTTAAGGGCCGACTCCGTGGGGGGAGGACGGACGTAGATTGACACGTTCGGCGCGGGGCATTGACGTGCCTGGCGCATCGTGGGGGGAGCGATGCAGGACAGATTTGATATTGACAATTTTTTGCCATACCGGCTGAGCCGCGTTTCCGAGCGGCTGAGCGCCCATTTCATGCGGTTCAGCGGCGTCGGCGAAGAGATTTCCTGGGCCGAATGGCAGGTTCTGTGGTCGCTCGGCGAGCGGGTCCACACGACGGCCAAGGCGATTTCCGGCCATTCCGGCCTGACCAAGACCAAGATCAGCCGCGCCGTGAAGGCGCTCGAGGATCGCCGCTGGCTGGAGCGCCGCCGCGATCGCGACGACCGCCGGTTCGAGCTTCTGGCGCTGACGCCTGCCGGCATGGAGGGTTATGCCGAGCTCAAGAGCCGCGCTGGCGACTACCAGCGCTGGCTTGAAGGTGCGGTCGATATGCCGTACCTCAGGGCGATCGACGAAGGCCTGTCCGGCGTCGAGACGATGATCGCCAGCGGCCAGCTCACGGCCGCGCCGCAAAGCGTGGAGCCTGCAGCATGATCGATTTCAAGGCCCGCAAGGGCCCGGCGCTGACACTGGACGAAACCTCCGTCCTCGATATCGGCGCCTGCGTTGTGGGCGGCATCGACCTTTCGCCCGGCCGGGCGATCCCGGACGACGGCGACCCGCGCATCGATCATTCGCTCGAAGGTTTTCTCTTCACCTGCGGACCCGATCACATCCGCCATCCCGAACCGATCGGCGGCGGCAAAGAGGGTCTCTATCCGCTGCACGGTTCGTTTTCCGCCCATCCGGCGCGCGACGTCACCTTCGCCGACGAGGGCGAGGATCGCGAGTGCCGGGCGGTCGTGGATGTTTCCCTCGCCGATGGCGGCATGGTGCAGCTGGCGCGCCGCTGGCGCATCGACGGTGCGACCGGCGAGGTCAGCCTCACCGACATCGTCACCAATACCGGGTCTTCGCCGTTCCCGGCCTTCCTGATGTACCACATGAACCTCGGCGCGAAGCACTTGGACGATGGCGTGCGGCTCGAAGGCGCCATGCTGGAAGGCGGCGGCTTTCCCTGGGCCTTCGGCGAGGGCGATGGCGGTGTTTTCTGCGTTCCCGCCGGCAAGGGCGGTCTGGGCGAAGTCAGGCTCGGGCCGATCGCCGCGATCGGCGGCAAGACGCTGGTCGTGCGCTTTCGCACCGACACGCTGCCCTTCCTGCAGGTCTGGCGCAATCAGGCAGCCCCCGCCCATGTGCTCGGCATCGAACCGGTGTCGCACCGCTGGGAGCCGCGCGCCAGGCTGGCCGAGCGTGGCGAATTCGTCGTGCTTCAGCCCGGCGAGAGCCGCGATTACGGGCTTTCCTTCGCCTTCGTCTGACAGGGACGTGACCCATGCGGCGCGGCTCTGCGATTGACGCCCGCGCGCCCGCATCGTAGAGGATTGCCCTCGCAAGCAGGGAGAGCGCCATGAACATTTCGCAGATCAACGACGAGTACTCCGTCACCGGCCAGATCTCGGTCGCAGACCTCGATACGATCAAGGCGCTCGGCTTCAAGTCCATCGTCTGCCATCGCCCCGATGGCGAAGAGGCCGGCCAGCCCGCCTTTGCCGAGATTGCCGCGCGCGCCGAAGAACTGGGCCTGAAGATCGCCCATGTGCCGGTGGGTCCCATGGGTGTCACGCCCGAGGCCGTGTCGGGCATGGTCGACGCCCTTGATGATTTCGACCGTCCCATGCTCGGCTATTGCCGCTCGGGTGCGCGCTCGACCGCCATCTACCAGAAGAGCTTGCATCTTCGCGGCTGAGCGGGCCGTCCGGCCGCCGCTCGCCCCTTACCCCTTTTCGTTCCATCCCTTCCAACAGGAGTATTTTCCATGACCATCCAGCGTATCGAACCGGGCGCCCGCATGAGCGGTGCCGTTGTCCACGGCAACACCGTCTATCTCGCCGGCCAGGTTGGTGACGGCACGACCGTTACCGAGCAGTCCAAGTCGGCCCTGGCCGAAGTCGAGCGCCTGCTGGGCCTCGTCGGCTCCGACAAGTCGAAGATCCTGCAGACGATCATCTACCTCTCCGACATGTCGACCTTCGGTGAAATGAATGCCGTCTGGGAAGCCTGGATCGATCCGAAGAACCCGCCGGCCCGCGCCACCAGCCAGGCCGCTCTGGCGACCCCGGACTACAAGGTCGAATTCATCGTCACCGCCGCGATCTGATCGGCGCACAGCGTTTCACACATGCGAAAAGGCCGGGAGCGATCCCGGCCTTTTCTCTTTTGATCTGAACGATTTGTCAGGTCTTGTCGCGAATCTGAGTCAAGGTCTTCATCGGCGTGATCGCTTCCGGGTCGAGCTTGATCTCGATGATCGACGGCTTGCCGGATGCGCGCGCGCGCTCAAATGCCGGCGCGAAATCTTCCGTCGTCTCCACCGTCTCGCCATGGCCGCCATAGGCGCGTGCGAAGGCGGCGAAGTCCGGGTTGGTGAGATCGGTGGCGCTGACGCGACCGGGATATTCCCGCTCCTGGTGCATGCGGATCGTGCCGTAGATACCGTTGTTGACGAGGCAGACGATGATCGGCAGGTCGTAGCGGATGGCGGTGGCGAATTCCTGGCCATGCATCATGAAGCAGCCGTCCCCGGCAAAGCAGATGACTTCGCGGTCCGGATGCAGCGCCTTGGCGGCCACCGCGGCCGGCAGGCCGTAGCCCATCGAGCCGGAGGTCGGTGCCGCCTGGGTGGCGAAGTCACGGAAGCGATGGAAACGGTGTACCCAGGTGGCGTAGTTGCCGGCCCCGTTGGTGAAGATCGTATCCTCGGCGGTGTTGGCCTCGATCCAGTCCATGATCGGCCCCATGCGCACCGGTCCCGGACCTTGGGTCGGCGGCGTCGACCACGACAGGTATGCGGCGTGCATCGCCTCGGTGCGGGTTGCCCAGACCGGTTGCGCCGGCGCCTTCAACGCCTTCAGAGCCGAGGCGAATTCGACCGGTCCCGCGCAGATGGCGAGATCCGGACGATAGACGCGGCCGAGCTCCGAGGGATCCGGGTAGACGTGCACCAGCGTCTGCGACGGGTAGGGCACGTCGAGCAGCGTGTAGCTCGAGGAGGGCATTTCCGAGAAGCGTCCGCCGATCAGGAGAACGAGATCGGCATCCTTGATCTCGCGGGCCAGTGCCGGGTTGATGCCGATGCCGACATCGCCGGCATAGGATTCGTTGAGGTGGTCAAACAGCATCTGCCGGCGGAAGGAGCAGCCGATCGGCAGTTTCCAGCGGTTGGCGAAATCCTCGAACTCGGCAACGGCCTGCTTGGTCCAGCGCGTGCCGCCGAGGATGGCGATCGGGCGCTTGGCGGCGCTCAGCATTTCGCCGAGTTTTTCCATCTGCGAAGGGCCGGGATGCGCTTCGACCGCCATGGCCGGCTTGGCCGCGGGCGCCTCGACCTCATCGACCAGCATGTCTTCCGGCAGCGACAGCACGACCGGACCGGGGCGGCCGGAGGTGGCGATGGCAAAGGCGCGGGTCACGAATTCCGGAATGCGGCGGGCGTCGTCGATTTCGCCGACCCATTTGGCGAACTCGGTGAAGGCGCGGCGGTATTCGACCTCCTGGAAGGCCTCGCGCTCGCGCATGTCGCGCCCGACCTGGCCGATGAAGAGGATCATTGGGATCGAATCCTGCTTGGCGATGTGCAGGCCGGCCGTGGCATTGGTCGCGCCCGGGCCGCGGGTGACCATGCAGATGCCCGGCTTGCCGGTGAGGCGGCCCCAGGTATCGGCCATCATTGCCGCGCCGCCTTCCTGACGGCAGACGATGGTTTCGATGCCGCTGTCCCGCAGCGCGTCGAGCACGGCCAGGTAGCTTTCACCCGGCACGCAGGACACGCGCTCGACCCCGTTGGCCTTGAGGGCCTCGACGATCAGTTCCCCGCCCGTTCTTTTCATTGGCTTCTCTCCCTTTCGATCTCGGCCAGTTCGGCGAGAATTTCTTCTTGGTGTTCGCCCACCCGCGGGCTCGGGCGCTGATAGCGCAGCGGCGTCTCGGACAGGACAATGGGGGTGCGGACGCCCGGAATGACGTTTCCGTCGGCGTCTTCGAGTTCGATGCGCAGTTCACGCGCCTTGACCTGCGGGTCCTCGAACATCTCGGCGATCGAGTTGATCGGACCGGCCGGGACGGCATTGCTCTCGCAGGCCGTCAACAGGTCGCGTTTTTGCCATTTCACCGTCTCGGCGGTGACGATGCGGCGGACCTCGACCTTGTTGGCGACGCGGGCCTTGTTGGTCGCGAAACGCTCGTCTTCCGCCACGGCGTCGATGCCGAGGATCGTGCAGAGCCTCTTGAACTGTCCGTCATTGCCGACCGCCAGAATGAGATGGCCATCCGCCGTCGGTACCACCTCGTAGGGCGAGATGTTGGGATGGGCATTGCCCAGACGCACCGGCGCCTTGCCCGAGATCAGGTAGTTCATGTTCTGGTTGGCGAGCACGCCGGCCATGACGTCGAGCAGCGCCATGTCGACCAGCTGGCCCTCGCCGGTCTTCATCGCATGGATGAGCGCTGCCTGGATGGCCGTGACGGCATAGATGCCGGTGAAGATGTCGGCGATCGCCACGCCCGCCTTCATCGGCTGGCCGTCCGGCTCGCCGGTGATGGACATGAAGCCCGACATGCCCTGGACGATGTAGTCGTAGCCGGCGAACTCGGCGTAGGGGCCGTTCTGGCCGAAGCCGGTGATCGAGCAGTAGACGAGCTTCGGATTGATCGCCTTCAGGCTCTCGTAGTCGAGGCCGTATTTCTTCAGGCCGCCGAGCTTGAAGTTCTCGATGACCACGTCGGCGGTGGCGACCAGCCGCCTGACGATCTCCTGGCCTTCGCCGGAGCGGAAGTCGAGGGCGATCGAGCGCTTGTTGCGGTTGGTCGAGTGGTAGTAGGCGGCCGACAGGTTCTCGCCGTCCTTGCCCTCGACGAAGGGCGGGCCCCAGGCGCGGGTGTCGTCGCCCCCTTCCGGGTTCTCCACCTTGATGACGTCGGCGCCGAGGTCGGCAAGCATCTGGCCCGCCCAGGGGCCGGCCAGCACGCGGGCCAGTTCGATCACGCGGATGCCGGCGAGCGGCGGCTGCTTTGAGGAGCTTTCGGTCATGGTGAGTCCTGTCATGAGGCAATGGGCTCGCTGTCGGAAACCGGCTTCGAGGAGAAGCGGCGCTCCCGCCAGACGATGTAGAGGCCGGAGCCGATGATGATGGAGATGCCGAGCCATTTGACTGAGTCGGGGAAGTCCCCGAAGACCAGCCAGCCGAGCAGGGTGGCCGAGACGATCTCCAGATATTGCAGCGGCGCCAGCACCGAGGCCGGCGCGACGCGGTAGGCATAGACGGCAAGGATGCCGGAGAGCGCGGCAGCGAGCCCAACACCGGCCATCCAGAGGAGCGTCATCGTGTCGGGCAGGGCAGGTTGCAGGAAGGGTATGCCACTCGCATGGCCGAAGGCCAGCAGCAGTCCGCAGATCGGCAGGCCCCAGAGGGACATCTGGAACTGCATGGCCCAGGGGTCCTCACGTTGCGAGAGTGCCCGCGTCATCAGCGCAAAGACCGCGATGCAGAAGGCCGTGACCACCGGCAGGATGGCGATCGGGCCGACTTCCTCGAAGCTTGGGCGGATGACGATCATCGCCCCGAGGAAGCCGATGGCGCAGGCCGTATAGCGGCGCCAGCCGATCGTTTCCTTGAGAAAGATGCTGGCAAGCACGGTCAGGATGATCGGCTCGACGAAGAAGATCGCCACCGCATCGGCAATCTGCATGACGGCGAGCGTGGCGACGAAGCAGATCATCGACAGTGTGATGATCCCGGCGCGGATCGCGTGATAGCCGCTGTTGCGCAGCGAGACCTGGCGCCAGGTGCCGTTCATGACGACGAAGGGCAGCATGAAGATCGCCTGGAACAGGAAGCGGGCGGCGGTGATCGCCGTCGGCGAGGCCTGCGTGGTCGCCAGCTTCGAAAACAGGTCGATGCAGGGCGCGATCAGCATGGCGATGACCATCAGGCCGAGGCCGTTCAGGATCCGGTTCTTGGGTTCAGACTGGATGCGGCTCGGCGACGAAGCATTCATGGCCCATCTATAGCGGCCCGTTGCCGGCGAGACACTTGAATTTCTCTCATGGGATCATTCCGTTTCGGCATCCCGGTCGCGTCTCACGGCGCCCCTGATGTCGACGTGTCGGAGGGGCACCGGCCCTCAGGCCGCGGCGCTTGTCGTCTCCTTCAGGACCCGGCCGCACCAGTCGATGAAATCGGACGTGGCATCGTCGCGGTCGAGTTCGTTCAGCGTCTCATGGCGCATCTGGGGATAGATCCGCAAGGTCACCGCGCTCAGACCCTGCCGGGCGAAGCGGCGGTCAAGCCACGCGGTTGCGCGGGCATTGTCGGTGGCCGGATCCTGGCCGCCGCCCACCAGATGGATCGGCAGGGTCTTCGGCAGGCGCTGCAACTGCTGCTCAGAGGCACCGCGGAAGGTGAGGGCAAAGACGTCGCGCCACAGGGACACGCTGGCGTCGAAACCGCAGAGCGGGTCGGCGACATAGGCATCGACCTCGTGCGGATCGTGCGACAGCCAGTCGGCATCGGTGCGGCGGTTGGGGATGCGCCGGCCCCAGGCCTGGAAGGTCGCCCTGGGCAGGATCAGGCTCGGCACGTCCGAGCCTTTCAGCGCCCTTTCCGCGGCGAGGACGCCCTGGGCAAAGCGGCCGGCAAGGCCCGGATTGAAGTTCGAGTTCCACACCGCCAGCGCATCAAAGGCGTCCGGGTGGTCGGTTGCCGTGTTGAGCGCGATCAGCCCGCCCATGGAATGGCCGAACAGCACGACCGGAAGACCGGGGTACTGCTCGACCGCCCTGTCGCGCATGGCGCGGGTATCGGCGATGACGAGCTGCCAGCCATTGCGTCGGGCAAAACGGCCGGGCGGCGCGTCGACTGCGGTGGTGTGACCATGGCCGCGGTGGTCGTGGGCAAAGACGTGGTAGCCAGCGTCGGCGAGCGCTTCGGCAAAGCGGCGATAGCGCCGCGCATGTTCGGCCAGGCCATGGCAGACGATCACGATGCCGCGTGGCTCTGTGCGGGCTTCCTCATGATGATAGGCAAGTTCCGCACCGGTGATCGTGCGCAGCTTCCGGTCTGTGTCAAAGCTCATGGTCGTCCTCCCTGTCCCGGCCTCAACGGTTAGCGGGCGGCGGCACTGCGGGCAAAGGGAATCTTGCGGGGTGCCGCTGTGAGGAAGGTCGGCGATTGCATCACGGTGTTTCCGAAGCGATTGCGGCGCGTCCACGGACGGCAGAGGCGGAAAAGAACCGGCATTCGCCGTCTGCTGCATTGCCCCCGGCGGCGCTTTCGCCTACATAGCGGGCAAAATCCCTTCACGCCCCGCGGAGTACCCCATCACGATGGCACGCCAGTTCATCTACCACATGTCGGGACTGAACAAGTCTTACGGCGCCAAGAAGATCCTCGAGAATGTCAACCTGTCCTTCTACCCGGATGCCAAGATCGGTATTCTCGGTCCGAACGGTGCCGGTAAGTCGACCGTGCTGCGCATCATCGCCGGCAAGGACAAGGAATATACCGGCGAAGCCTGGCTCGCCGAAGGTGCGACCGTCGGCTACCTCGAACAGGAGCCGCATCTCGACCCGGCCAAGACCGCCTTCGAAAACGTCATGGAAGGCGTCGCCGACAAGCAGGCCGTGCTCGACCGCTACAACGAATTGATGATGAACTATTCCGACGAGACGGCGGAAGAGGGCGCCAAGCTCCAGGACATCATCGACAGCCAGAACCTCTGGGATCTCGAACAGCAGGTCGAGATGGCGATGGAAGCGCTGCGCTGCCCGCCGAAGGACGCCGATGTGACGCTGCTTTCGGGTGGTGAACGTCGCCGCATCGCGCTCTGCCGTCTGCTGCTGTCGCAGCCGGACCTGCTTTTGCTCGACGAGCCGACCAACCATCTCGACGCCGAGACGATCGCCTGGCTTGAAAAGCACCTGCGCGACTATCCGGGCGCCGTGATGATGATCACCCACGACCGCTACTTCCTCGACAACGTCACGGGCTGGATCCTCGAGCTCGACCGCGGCCGTGGCATTCCCTACGAAGGCAACTACTCGGCCTACCTCACGGCCAAGGCCAAGCGCATGCAGCAGGAAGCTCGCGACGAAGCCGGCCGCCAGAAGGCGTTGTCGCGCGAACAGGAGTGGATTGCCTCCAGCCCGAAGGCCCGTCAGGCCAAATCGAAGGCGCGTATCAAGGCCTATGAACAGCTGGTCGACGCGGCCGAGAACATCCGCCCCGGCGATGCGCAGATCATCATCCCGGTGTCCGAGCGCCTCGGCAATGTTGTCATCGAACTCGAAGGCATCAAGAAGGGCTTCGAAGGCCGCACGCTGATCAACGACCTGTCGATCAAGCTGCCGCCGGGCGGCATTGTCGGCATCATCGGCCCGAACGGCGCCGGCAAGTCGACGCTGTTCAAGATGATCACCGGCCAGGAAAAGCCGGACGCCGGCACGATCCGCATCGGCGACACCGTGCATCTCGGCTATGTCGACCAGAGCCGCGATTCGCTCGACCCGAACAAGACCGTCTGGGAAGAGATCTCCGGGGGGGCCGAAGTCATCAAGCTCGGCAAGTTCGACATGAACTCCCGCGCCTATTGCGGTGCCTTCAACTTCAAGGGCGGCGACCAGCAGCAGAAGGTCGGCAACCTCTCGGGTGGTCAGCGAAACCGCGTGCACCTCGCCAAGATGCTGAAGGCCGGTGGCAACGTGCTGCTGCTCGACGAACCGACCAACGACCTTGATACGGAAACGCTCGGTGCGCTGGAAAGCGCGCTCGAAGCCTTCGCCGGCTGCGCCATCATCATCAGCCACGATCGCATGTTCCTCGACCGTCTGGCCACCCATATCCTCGCCTTTGAAGGCGACGGCCATGTCGAATGGTTCGAAGGCAACTTCGAGGACTATGAACAGGACAAGGTTCGTCGCCTCGGCCCCGATGCCCTCAATCCGGGCAGCCAGGCCTACAAGCGCCTGACGCGCTGATCGGCATTGGTCTCCAACGAAAACCCCGGTTCGCCGGGGTTTTTTGTTGTCCGCAGGAGTTGGGGCAGGGCGCCGTCGGATCCTTTGTCGACATTCTAGTCGGTGATCCTGGGGACGATGGCCTGACTTTAAAATTTGCCCTTGCACAAGAATCCTTCATGACATAAAGATATCTTTATATCTTGATTGGGTTCACAATGACGACAGACATGAAATTCGGCGTCGACGCCCTGGTGGAACTTCTCAAAGCGGCTGGTGAGCCCACGCGGCTTCGGCTGCTGGCGCTTCTGGCGGCCGGCGACCTTACCGTCACCGACCTCACCGACATTCTCGGCCAGTCGCAGCCGCGCATTTCCAGGCATCTGAAGCTCCTGACCGAGGCAGGGCTGATCGATCGCTATCAGGAGGGGGCCTGGGCCTATTTCCGGCTCAAGCAGGAGGGCGATGCCGCCGCCCTCGCTAACATGTTGCTTTCCGCCACCTTCGAGGGCGATACCGTGCTCTTGCGCGACGGCGAGCGGCTTTCGGCGGTCAAGCGCGCCCGGGCGGAACGCGCCCAGGAATATTTCAAGCGCAATGCGTCGGAATGGGACGAGCTGCGCCGGCTGCACGTCGATGATGCGGCCGTTGAGGCCAAGCTTCTCGAACTGGTGGGCGGCGAGACCGTCGATGCGCTGCTCGACCTTGGCACCGGCACCGGCCGCATCCTGCAGCTTCTCCAGGACAGCTACCGCCGCGCGACCGGCATCGATGCCAGCCGCGACATGCTGGCCGTGGCGCGCGCCAATCTCGACAAGGCCGGCGTGCTCAAGGCGTCCGTGCGGCACGGCGACATTCTCAATCTGCCGCTCGACGCCCATGACTACGACATCGTCACCATTCATCAGGTGCTGCACTTCCTGGTCCAGCCCGAACTGGCGCTGGCGGAAGCCTCGCGTATGCTCAAGGCCGGCGGGCGGCTGGTCATCATTGACCTCGCCCCGCACAAGCTCGAATACCTGCGGGACGAGCATGCCCATGTCCGTCTCGGCTTTTCGCACCAGACCATGAGCGAGTGGCTGGCTAAGGTCGGCCTTTCCGTGGAGCGGACCGTGGACCTGCCGCCGGGCAGCACGGCCAGCCAGGGCCTGACCGTCACCATCTGGCTCGCCCGCAAGGGCAGCGAGGCGCAACCGGGCGGATCGACCGCCGAGAACCGGGGAGAAGCTCATGTCGGCTGACCATCGAAACAAGGGCGTCTCACAGCGTCTGCGCTATTCGTTCGAATTCTTCCCGCCGAAGTCCGAGGACATGGCTGGCCAGCTGTGGAAGACCATTGACGAACTGTCTGACTGGTCGCCCGACTTCGTCTCCGTCACCTATGGCGCCGGCGGCACCACGCGCGAGCCGACCCTGTCGACGGTGCAGCGCCTGATCGCCGAGACACCGCTCCGCACCGCCTCGCATCTGACCTGTGTCGGCGCGACGCGGCAGGAGGTGGCGCAGGTGGTCGAACAGTTCCGCGCCGTCGGCGTCAAGCATTTCGTCGCCCTGCGTGGCGATCCCCAGGGCGGCATGGGCACCGTTTACCAGCCGCATCCGGGCGGTTATGCCAATGCCGCCGAACTGGTCGCCGGTCTGCGCGAACTCGGCGATTTCGAGATTTCCGTTTCGGCCTATCCGGAAAAGCACCCCGAGAGCCCCGATGAGGCCGCCGATATCGACATGCTGAAGCGCAAGGTCGACAACGGTGCCAGCCGGGCGCTCACCCAGTTCTTCTTCGACAATGACGTGTTCGAGCGCTATCTTGAGCGGGTACGGGCAGCCGGCATCACCATTCCGATCGTGCCGGGTATCATGCCGATCCAGAACCTGACCCAGCTCAAGCGATTTGCGTCGATGTGCGGCGCGACCATCCCGGCTTTCCTCGATGAGCGATTTGCCGGCCTCGACGATCAACCGCAGGCGCGTGCCGAGGTGGCGGCGGATGTCGCGGCCGAGCAGATCGAGGATCTGGTGCGGCGTGGGATTGGCGATTTCCATCTCTATACGATGAACCGTTCGGCGCTCGTCTCGGCCACGCTCACCCGTCTTGGTCTTGCGCCGGCCGCGCGCGCCGCCGAGCGCGGGACCGGTGCCGCCGCCTGAGGCGGCTGAGGGCCATCCAAGCCCAGAATCCAAGAGGCAAAAAAGGCGCATGTCCAAACGGACGATGCGCCTTTTCTTATGCAAACTGGAAAGCTCTACTGGCTTGCGGGCCTGACCGTCTACGGTTCCTCTATGGCCTCTTGTTCAACTCATTTGGGTTAGATGAACAGCATTGTGGCAATGAACACAAACGCCGCACCGACGATCAGGACATTGAGAGAGTTCGTGAGTCCCATGTCTGCCTCCTTGTGTTGACCGTTAGATAATATGTCCGTTTTGTGTCGCAAGGAAAGCGATTAATGTGCTGCAGTGCCGTTGAAGGTGGTGGAAAACTTGTCGCACCCTTTGGCTTTTGTAGAAAATTCAACCGCTTGCGAAATTTCAGCGTTTGTTAATGTTGCTTAACAAGCGTGATCGCGGTCGCGTTGCTGCGTCGGGAAGAGGCACAGGGAATGACATCTGCAAAGTCTATGCTGCACTGCGGCGAGGAAGTCGCAGGCGTCCGTCGAGCACGAGGAGCGCAAGGCCGATCAGCACCATGCCGACGAGATCGACGAGCTGCAGCCGTTCGCCGAGGAAGAGGGCGCCGAGCAGGATCGCGCTTGGCGGCACGAGCAGCGTGACAAGCGAGGTGTTCGTGGCTCCGGCCAGCGCCATGATGCGGAAGAACAGGATGTAGCCGAAGGCTGTGGACAGAAGCGCGAGTGCGAGGATGGCGGCAACTGCGCTCACCGGCGGAAACGGGATCTGCCACGGATGGTCGACGAGAAGCGCCGTCGGCAGCATCATCAGCGAGGAGGCGGTGAGCTGGCCCGCGGCGGTGACGGGGGCGGGCAGGTCGCGGAAACGTTTGCCGTAGGTCGCGGCAAAACCGTAGGACATTGCGGCTCCGATGGGCAGCAGCACCGCCCAGAGCGGGATGTGGCTTGCCTGGAAGGCGCTCGGGCCGATCAGCACCGCGGTGCCGGCAAGGCCGAGCAGGGTGCCGGCGAGTTTGGCCGGCGACAGTTTTTCGTCCGCGGTCAGGCGGTTGGCGATCAGCACGGTCCAGATCGGCGTGGTCGCGTTGAGAATGGCGGCAAGACCGGCGCCGATTTCCGTCTGGCCGAAAAGGATGAACGTGTGGGGAATGGCGTTGTTGAACAGGCCGAGCACGACAAAGGCCGGCCAGCGTTTTGCCAGCGCCGGGTAGAGGCCGAGACGGCCGCGCAGATAGAGGTGCAGGGCGAGCGCCGCGATCGACAGACGCAGGAAGGCCAGCGTCACCGGCGGCACATGGGCGACCGCCACGCGGCCAAAGAAGAAGGACCCGCCCCAGATGAGGCCGAGCAGCGCCAGCAAGAGCCAGGTGGTGGGCGTAAGGCGGGGTGCGGTGACGGGTGGCATGGCTTTTCCTTGGGATCGACTGTCCACGAGCGGTATACGCAGGAGCGCGCAACCTCCACCCGAAAACGGTCAAACCGCGGTCCGGGCAGGCGCACATGCCTGCCCGTCCGGATCTCAAGCCGCCCCTGTCGGTGGACCGTTCGTCAGAGCGCCGCCAGAAGGGCCGGCGTTGCCCAGCCATCGGCCGGCATGCCGAGCCGCTGCTGTTCCTTCTGGATGGCGATGCGCGTGCCGGAGCCAAGAATGCCGTCGATCTTGCCGACATCATGGCCGAGCGCCTGCAGCTTGGTCTGCAGGGCCTTCATCTCGGCGTCGCCCAGGCCCGGTTCCGGATTGCCCTTCTGATACGGCGCGGCTCCCATCAGACGGGTGGCGAAATAGGCGGCGGAGGTCGTGTAGATGAACGACTGGTTCCACTCGAGATAGATGCCGAAATTCGGATAGGTGATGAAGGCGGGGCCTTTGCGGCCCTGCGGCAGGACGACGGAGGCCTGCAGCGCGCCGAAGGCGGTATTGCCGTCCCGCGGCGTCACGCCGAGCGCGAACCAGTCGGCCGCCGTCATCGTGCTGCCGAAACCGGTCTTCTCCCAAGGCAGGTTCTCCGGCACGGTCACTTCCTGGATCCACGGCTCGCCGCGGCGGAAGCCAAGATGCTCGATGAACTTTGCGGCGGTCAGGATGGCGTCGGGCGAGCTCTTCTTGACGTTGACATGACCGTCGCCGTCACCGTCGACGCCGAAGGCGACGATGTCCTTCGGCAGCATCTGCACCTGGCCGATCTCGCCGGCCCAGGCGCCGGTGTTGGTCGCCGGATCGAGGTCGCCGTGCTGCACCATGGTGATGAGGTTGAGGAGCTGCGGCCGGAAGAGTTCCGGACGGCGGCAGTCATGGGCGAGCGTGACGAGCGCATTGCGGGTGTTGAAATCGCCCTGCACGGCGCCGAAATCGGTTTCCATCGCCCAGAAAGCGGCGATCACGCCGGCGGGAACGCCGTATTCCTGTTCGGCGCGGGCAAAGACGTCGGCATACTGCTTCATCTTCTGGCGGCCGATGTCGAGGCGGGCCTGGCTGACGGTGCGCTGCGAGAATTCAAGGAAGGTCTGCTTGAAGACGCCCTGCGAGCGGTCGCGCGACAGCACCTTCTGGTCGATCTGCGCGCCGGCCAGCGCCGCCGCAGCCGCCTCGGGCGAGGCACCGGTGGCGATCGCTTCCGCCTTCACGCCCTCGAGAAAGGCGCCGAGATCGCCGCCGCATTGCTGGGCTGCGGCAAGCGAGGTGGTCGCGAGGAAGGCGGTTACGACAAGAGCGAGACGGGAGGTTGTCTTCATGGCGTCATCCTTGGAAGGTTCGGGCAGTGGCTTGGCACCGTGGAGCGAGGAAACACCCCGATCGTGACGGTGCCGTGAATGGTTTGACGAATTCCGCCCGAACGCGGCGGGCGGCCGGGCGGAGCGATGCGGAAACGATATCGGCCGACTTTTTGACCAAAGCGAGATCGATCGAACAAAATCGGGCCCCGACGCGGCATTTTATCGCCAAGGCGCCGGCACTCAGCGTTTCGAGACGGCGGCGACCCAGTTCTGCCAGTTCTTCTCGGTTCCAGCAAAGACATTGATGTCGGTCTCGCCCTTGATGCCCGGCACGACACCCGTCGAGGTATACTGCCAGAAGGCCCAGCGCCGCGCCGGATAGATTTCTTGCGGGTGCTGGGCGACGGCCCTGACCCAGAAATGATAGTCCTGGAAGGCGCCTTCGAGATTGTCGCGATGGAAGTCCACCGAGGTATAGATGATCGGCCGCTTGCCGTAATGCGCCTCGAGACGGTCCATGAAGCGCTTCATCTCCGCCTTCACGGTCGCCTTGTCCGGGCGCAGCTTGCAGGTCGGCGACGACGGGTTCCATTCGACGTCGAGCACCGGCGGCAGGCGCACGGCCGCCTTCGGCACGTTGCGGATGAACCAGTCGGCCTGTTCGTCAGCGGTCGAGCAGAAATAGTAGAAATGATAGGGCGCATGCGGAAGCCCGGCGGCGGCGGCTTGGCGCCAGTATTCGTCGAAGCGCGAGTCGATGCGGTCCTTGCCCTCGGTCGCCTTGATGAAGACGAAGGAGACGCCGGACTGGCGCACCTTCACCCAGTCGACATCGCCATTCCACTTCGAGACATCGATGCCGTGAACCTTGTGGTGGTGCGGCGTCCTGGAGCCGAAGTCCTGCGGGTCGACATCCTGGAAACGCGGCGCCTTGACCGAAGCGGTTTCCAGGAGGTCATAGCTGCCGGACGTGCAGGCGCCAAGCGCGGCGAGAACGGGCAGGAGCGTGAGGGTTGGCCATCGCATGGAAGATCCACAGAAACGAAATCGAGCTCTCGCCCAGACGCGGCGCGCACAAACGCAGACCAGCGGGGTCAGCACGCCCCATCTGGCTCCATCATCGTTAATTATCGGTTATTTTCAACCGCCTTTGCCGCGGTCAGGTGCGAATTACCGCATGCCAGGCATAGCCGCCGCCGATGGCTTCGAATTCCAGCCGGACACCAGCCGCCTCGGCCTTGGTCGCCAGCGTCTCGCGAAGCGTCGCCCGCGGGGTGACGTGGAAACGCGCCAGCCAGCTTTGCAGCAGGCGGCTTTCCACCGCGCGGCTGATGTCGCCGGGCAGCAGGATGCTGCTGCCGCTGCCACTGATGTGCAGCACACAGGAACTGTCGTTGTCACTGTAGTCGGCAGCGTCGGGATGCAGCAGGCGGAACGTGAA
>FWPV01001035.1_pt1 | contig 61217 bp, 55 predicted proteins | sample 2228371 | NCBI WGS metagenome assembly FWPV01 (sample SAMEA103939776, study PRJEB20133) | metagenome
TTTTGAAAAGGCATAAATTTCTTTTTTGGCTGCGCCGGCTGAGCAAGCCTTTCTGTCGGCATCTATCCCTCCGCTCATCCTAAAATAGCATAAAGGGAGCTTTCTCTATCTTGTCATCCCCGTGGTTCCTGTCAAGACCTGGATGGACGAGCTTATCCGGCTGCCCCATGATTACAAAGTTGTCGCCGTCCTCGGAATATATCGAGGAGGCGGCGCTGTTTCATCCGGGTTTTTTGTGGTACAGGAAGATGGAAACCTTCTTTTCAAAGCGCATCCAGCCCCGCACTCTTCGCACATTCCAAGAAATTCCATGTTGTGATCTATGATATGAAAATGGTGCCGCCTGGCCCGTGTTTCTTCTGTCTTCTTATTTTGTCAAGTGAAAATTCAAGAGTTTGTTTATTGACATCAGTGGGATCTTTATTTATTCTCCTTGGTGGCTGCTCCGGGGAAAAAAGGAGTCTGCAATGCTCGTCCCGCGAGCGCAGCTTTAAGGATATATTTTAGAAGAGTTTTTTTCAGAGACTCCCAAGGAGATACGGATTGAAAAACCTGGTTCTTATAGGTTACGGGATGGGGATGAACCAGAGACTCCACCATTGCGATATGATCCGGAAGACCAGAGGCTTGAACTTGGCCGGGATTTTCGATGCCCGGAAAGAAAGCCAGGAGGAGGCTCGCCGCTGCTACGATGTCCGTATTTATGCATCACTCGATGAAGTTCTTGCGGATCCTCGGGTGGACGCCGTGGTGATTGCTACCCCCAGCGAGAGTCATGCTCCCCTGGGGCTTCGTTTTCTTGAAGCTGGAAAACATGTTGTCCTCGAGAAACCCATGTGTCTCTCGACGAGCGAGGCGGAGGCTCTGATAGAGACCAGCCGCCGTTGCGGACGGCTGCTTACGGTCCGGCACAACCGGCGGTGGGACGGAGACTTCCTCACTGTCAAAAGCATCATCGACGAAGAATGCCTGGGGAAGATATACGTCCTCGATTCTTCTCTGGACGCCTTGATCCGGCCGTCTGGCTGGAGAGCTCAAAAAGAAAGCGGCGGCGGCTGGTTTGTCGATTGGGGGTGCCATCTCATCGACCAGGTGCTTCAGCTCGCTCGGGCCCGTCCTGTCTCTGTTTTCGCCTCGATTTCGTCTCTTGCCTGGGATGTAGACGTCGAGACTTTTGCCCGGGTTCTAATCCAGTTTGAGAACGGCGTCCTTTCTGAAGTGCAGACGAGCAATGTCTCCTGGCTTCCCCGTCCCCGCTGGTATATCCTCGGCGAGAAGGGAAGCTTGGTGTTCTGGGAGGGGAAGTTTCTTGTCCAGACGGCGCTCGAGTATAGAGAAATCCTTCCCTTGCCAAGCAGGTACGATGAGTTCTACGCCAATTTTTCTAAGTGTCTGAACGAAGGGGAGGACCTCCTCGTCAAACCCGAACAGGTCAGGGATGTTATCGCCTTGATTGAAGCCGCTTTTCTTTCAGCCAGGACGGGCCAGACAGTGCGCTTGTAAACAGAAAAAGGAGAAGCATCCGTGGCCTTCAATGCGGTCGTTGTTGGATACGGGAAATCTCTCCATGCCCGGCTGTTTCACTGCCAGGCCATTCGGTCGACAGAGGGTCTCTCCCTCTACGGGGTATGCGCCAGGCAACCCGCCTTCCAGGAAGAGGTCCGGAAAAATTACCGGGCAAAGGCATTCGCAAGCTTAGAAGAGGCCCTCCAGGACGAGCGGGTGGATCTTGTGGTTATATCCACTCCGAGTTTCCTCCATGCCGAAATGGCTCTGCAGGCGCTCCAGGCCGGTAAGCACGTCGTCGTCGAGAAACCCATGTGTCTCACGATTTCCGAGGCTGAACAGTTGATTGAAGCCGCCCGGAGTCGGGGGCTTCTGCTCATGACCAGGCAAAACCGGCGCTGGGATGGAGATTTTCTTACAGTCCGCCAGATTATCGAAGAAGGAAAGCTGGGCGCCGTTTTCGTTCTCCAGGCTGCCCATACGGATTTCCTCCGGCCCACCGGCTGGAGAGCGTCGAAAGGAACGGGCGGAGGCGTCCTCTATGACCTCGGGTCTCACCTGGTCGACCAGGTTCTCCAGCTCTTCGACGCGCCTCCGGTCAAGGTTTTCGCCGTGGCCGGGAACTGGGGCTGGCGGACCGAATCGGAGACGTATGCCAGGTTGTGGATCACGTTCGCTGACGGCGCTCTGGCGGATATCGAGGTCAGTCATGTTTCCCACTTTCCCCGTCCCCGCTGGTATGTCCTGGGAGAGCGGGGCAGTCTGATTTCGGAAGGCCCCAAGATTCTTCTTCGCACGGGAAGAGGACAGGAGGAAGTCGGCCTCGTCTCCGGCGCGAAGGAAGGTTTCTACGAGAATGTGGCGGCCGTTCTTCGAGGAGAAGCCAGACCCGCCATCACGCTGGAAGAATCGAAACAGGTGATCCGGATCCTTGAGGCGGCTGTTCAATCCGCAGCTTCAGGCGAAGCCGTCAAACTGTGACCAAATAAATGCAAGAGAGAAGGAGACGAACACGATGAATGAAACAAGAGGAGATTTTCAGCTTGAGGAGTCTACACTCGTCTTGATTGACGCCTCCATCTATGAGGCCCGGTCAGGATCAGCCGAAGGAACTCTCTGTCAGATGGTCTTTGAGGATGGGACACGCCTGAAGGTCAAACCCTTCATTCATGTCTCCCTGGAAAATATTGACGTTATCGGACAGGAAGATGACGGCACCATCAAGCTCGCCGCGGCGGCGAGCGGGAAGTTATCTTTGAGCAACGAGAATTCCCAGGTTCTGTTTGAAGGGGAATGGAGAGTCGGAGAAGAACGGGCAACAATTTCGGTGCGGCAGCACATGGTTGCCGACATCGCGGGAAAGGCTCATCTCCAGGGAACAGGAAAGGGACCATTTGAAGGCAAGCAGATTTCAGGAGAATTCCTTATCCGTCACGCCGGCGTGGATTCTGCCGGATTTGGGATCTTTAAATTCGGCGGCAAGGGCACCGTGACCTGAAACCGTTCTGCCACATCTTCTCTCAAACTCTCTGTGGACCTGTTTTTAAGGAGAAAAGGAGAAGAAGTTCGTTTTTCTGCTTCGCCGGCGAAAAGAGTATTCATGCGCTAACTTTTCCTCACCCCATCGCGGGGAATGATAAAAAGGGGCGTTATCGGATGTCAAGTTGAGCCGCAATCAGCGCAAAGGGGACAAGAAGCCGCAGACAAGCTAAAAAGTGGTGATAATCAGCTAGACTTCTCCTCCCGCTCAAAGAGAGAGTCACGAATAATATTTAGTGGAAGTCTCAGCGGCCATCAGGAGTTCCTGATAAGCGAGGTGGGATGGAGATGGTCTTTCCGCGATGAAAGTCAGCTTCAGGTGAGCCTTTTTGCTGGGGAGAGTAAACGGGGGTTGACGAAGGCCAGCGTCGGAAGACAAAAAGTGTTGCTGGATGTTTGAGCGTCGCTCAAGCCCGCGTAAGCAAGCGCGTTGTTCGGGTTGATTTCGCAGATAAACGCCGGCCCAAGCAGCGAAACGGGAATCTTCTTGAGCATGATTCTTTGTCCTCTGCTCGCTCCTGTCGTCCTCGCGGAGCATAGGCCGCGGCTCATGAGTTATCAAACCGGCTCGAGGGTTGCCGGTAGCAGGCAAAAAATACAAATTATGTATAAGGATAGGCTTGTGAAATCAACGCTTATTTGTGGCGGAGAGGAATCTGAAGTAGGGCGCGGTGTAGGTTGGCACTCGGAACATACGGCCGGAACACTTGGGATCGATGCCGGGGGGAGCTTTCTCTATCTTGTCATCCTCGTGGTTCCTGCCCAGACCGGGGTGGACGAGCTTATCCGGCTGCTCCATGGTTACAAAGTTGTCGCCATCCTTTTTTTCTTATCCCAAGTTCCGCCCTGTGCCTTTCGATGGTCCCGGGAGAGGCTTAGAGCGGTCATGCGCGTCGTCGAGCGTGCGCAGGCGAATAATTCCACGCTGGACTCTCGGGGGAGGGCATAAGCGCCGGGCGGCGGACCAGAGGGCCGCGACGCGACGGTAATAGCTTTCATCCGGGTGGAACTCCCAGAGGGCTTTTTCCGCATCGGCGAAATTTCTAAATCTCTGGGGAGTCATTCTTTCTTCTCCGTGGCTTTGTTCGCGATCAGTTCGGCTAAAAAGCGGGCGTCCCGTCTGTCTTCCGGACGGACCGTGTCCTTCTTCATTCGAAGAAGAGTCTCGGGAGTCGCGAGCCGGACCTGAGTTCCTGCGATATCCCGGACCTCGAATTCCAGGTCTTCGTAGCGGAACATTTCTCCGATCCCTGCGATGAGATCGATATAGAAATCATCAGCGGTCCCAAATCGCACAACGGCATAATCCTGCAGATCCCGTAGAGATAAGGAATCGATTTCGTCATCTGTAGGGAAGACTTTCTTCAAGGCCTTTTTCAGCCGTTCAACATTTTCGGCTTCGGGCTTGATAAAAATGTCGATATCCGCCGTCAGACGGGGCAACCCGTGGAGAATGACGGCAAAGCCACCGATGAGCACATAGTCGACATCTTCCGCGAAAAGAGCGCGCATGATGTCCAGGAATCGTCCGAACAAATCAGGCGGGTTTTGATCACTCATCACGATTTAAGTTTATAACAAATGAGAGAGGGCAATCAAACTCGCGAGCACGATGCCAGAAATAGCTTATTGCGGCTGTCTGGCCAGACGTCTCCGGCCGATGCGCACGGGCGCTTTCACAAAGTCCACGGCTTTTCCTCCAGGACGTGTTTCAAAATTTCATTCTGTTTTTTCCAGATACCGAGAAGCTTGTTCCGGAGACTGCGACCGGCGGCGGTCACGCCGTAAAATTTGCGGGGCCGGTCCAGGCTGACATCCCACTGGCTCTTGACCCAGCCGTTCTTTTCGAGCCTCCTGAGCAAGGGATAGAGGGTGTTTTCCTCGACCTCGTAGCCCAGCTGCCGGATAGTCCGGACCATCGCATATCCGTACATTTCCTTCTCGAGCATGGCCAGGACCAGGATCTGGAGGAATCCCCGGTTCATCTCGGTCTCAAAGTGGCTGACTTCTTCATCCATCTCTCATTCTCCTTGGACTCTGGGCATGAATACTATTTCAAGCATCTATATTGTGCTATACAGAATATAGTTTAATATGCAGTGTGTAAAGCTATTCTTTTATTAAGTAAATGGCCAAACGGCCGGACGTTGGCCTATCTCCACGCTGTTCTCTGGCAATCAAAAATAGCATCAGCAGCATTTGCCACAAAGCAGCATTTTTCCCAAACGTCGTCCATGTCGTCAGTCGAATCAATTCTATTATCAAACTGGTTGAGAATAATTCGGGCTATACCTTACTCCACCAGGGACTAAGGAAGCCTTTACGCAAATCTTTAAGTCTATTATGAGCGCGCCAAAAAGTGGCCTAGTACCGTTGCCCAGGGGGATTGGCCAGGGCGGCTTTAACCCAGTTGAGTTAGGCCTGGATTACGGCCGGGTTCCGGGGCATGATCCCCGGGTACAGGCGTTGCTCGGGCCGTGACCAAAGGGAGCCACAATGAAGGTTTTGTCCGGAAACAGGGACGGATTTGCCAGCCCAAAAGAAAATTTAGCTTGAAGCAGATTGTTTTGCTCATATATAATTTTTTGGGAAGCAGAAAAGAGAAGAATAACCTGAACCCTGGAGAGTAAGAGTCCAGGGAGGAATGCAAGCTAAATGGAATTGCAGGACTTGGATTTTTTGAAGCGGAAGCTCTTTCTTTGAAAAAAGAATGATTCAACAAGAAGTCCTCCTGGATTTCCTGAGGAGCTTGTGGTTGGCTCTCAAAAGTGCTTCTCTTTATCCCCGGGACCATCCCGTGTTCAAGAAATCTGCCGAAGAGCTCAAGGAGAAAGCGGACTTCCTGCTTAAATCTGCGCCCTCCCTGAAAATCAGTTTCACTCCGCGTGGTATTACGGCCGAAGGGAAAACCTGGGAGAAGGATAAACTCATCGAGGAGCTGGCCCGCTTTTTTCATGTCCGTCTAGTCCTCAACCTGGAAATCAAGCCTAACGTTTCGGCTGAGGACTGGCTGAATTTTATCAGCCTTCTTTCTCGGTCCTCACGAGAGGTTGCCAGAGAGGGCGGAATCCGTTTCCTTCTCGAAAAGCGAGGAATTTCTTCCTTCCTCATCGACGAGCTGGATTACTCTCAGCTTCTTTTGAGCGAGGGAGTAGAGATCCAGGATGTGTGGGCGTACCTGCTTTCGGAGGCGATCCGTGAGCCTGACGCCAATAAGGTCCGCCGGGCAGCAGAGATATTGCCAAGATTTCTTGCTCAGGTCAGCTCCAGCGAGCTGCTCGCCGACTTAAACCAGAATGAGGACCTAACCCGTTTCTTTTCCCTGCTTGGGGAACAAGACGAAGAAAAGTTTGAGACTTGTACAACCACTCTGCTGAGAAAGATCTTCGAGGAGAAAGTGAGCCCGAAAGAAGGGGAGCTCACCAGGTGGCAAGAGATTATCACCAAATTGAAAGATCAAACCTTAGCCTCTCTCCTCTTTGACCAGTTGACCCGGGCAGAGGATTTCAACGTCTCGAGCTTAGAAATATTCTTCTCGCTTATTAATGCTCAAAGAGGCCTGGGTATCGCGCGCGCCTTCGAGGAAGAGGTCATCCACAAGATCCGGGAACTCGGCGAATATAAACGCTTTGAAGAAAGAATTCGGGCCCTGCTGGCTGGAACCCCGCCCCTTCCTGCTTCTCTTTCTTTTTTCCAAGAGGTTCTGTCCACCGTTCTCAACCGTCTCTCTATCCGCCCAAGGCGTGCGCTCGACCCTGGACATCTCTCCTCAAGCTATCGCTCCATGCTCCTCAACATCCTGGCCGGGGAAGCTGACCGACAATTCATCTCCACCTTCCTGGAAGCGCTCCTTGAAGAATGGCCGAAAATTAGGGAGGAGAAAGATTTCCCTTTCCTCAAGCTTCTTTTCCAAGCCTTTGATAAAAGAGCTGAAGCTCTGGCCGAAGAGCCGTCCTTCCGGAAACTGAGGAGTGAACTTGCCGACTTTGTCGAAAAGAGCCTTCTTTCCGGCGAGTCCGGGCCAGAGCTGGAAGATATGGTTAAGGACTTGCCCCGCAGCTGCCTGGGCGTCAATTATTACCTGATAAACATCTTTGAGAAGCAAAAGGCCACGCCCTCTGTCTTGCGAACCTTTTTCCATCTTTTTGCCGATGATATTTTTCATTTTTATGTCAACCTCGACCAGAAAAAATCAGACCGGCGCTTCCTTGAGCGGTTAACAGAAAGCCTGGCTGAAGTTGACTCTCCCCATTCGCTGGCTGTCCTGAAGCACATTTACTCCCTTGGTGATGGTGCCCTCAAGGTTAAAGCTCTTCGGGCGATGCGACACCTGTCGTACCCAGATGAAAATTTTCTCTTTCGAATCCTCCGCCGGGCCAATTTTGCTCAAAAAAAAGAAGCTACTCTCATCCTCAAGAGAGAGCCGGGGACGCGGAAAAAGCTGCTCCAAATTCTTTTCCTCAGGCGTTCTCCTTTTGGGTTGTGGAACGGGGCTCTTCTCGAGCATCTGAGAATCGTTGAGGAGCTCGACCTTCAGGAGGCAGCGGAATACGTTTCCAACCTCAAAAGGAGGAGGTTTTTTTGGAACAAAAAGCTCCGCCGCGAGGCGGGAAACCTGCTCAGGAAATGGAGCTTTGGACAAGCTTAGGAAATTCTTGACAGATATGTGCTCGTCTATCCAGGCGGGGAAAATCTACTCCGCTGAACATCCGCGGTTCAAGGAATTCCTGGAGGCTTCCTTCCGCTCCCTTCAGGAGATTTTCCGGGATCAGGAAGAGCTTGCGGTGGGCGTGGTCGAAGGAGAAATTGCTTCTGGCAAGGAGGTCTTTTTTGACTTGAGCGAGAAGCTCAGGCCTCTGCTCGCTTATCTTGAGGAACGAGGCATCGAGAAGTTTACCGTCAATCGGGCAGTTGCAGAAGAAGAGTGGAGAAAGTTTGTTTCTTTTCTGGCGCTTCCCCGCGGTCGCGTCACCGGCGATCCACATGAGTACTTAGTTCTTCAGGGTATCCGGAACATCCGGGCTGGGAAAATTGAGATACCTTTGCCGGTGGAGGCCACAGCTCAAGCCACGAGGGAGAAACAATACGAATGGGCACTCGCCTCTCTCTCGACTTCTGTCCAAAAGATTTTGAACCGGGAAAAACTGGACGAGGTGGAATCGAAATATCTTGTGTTCACTCTCATAGAAGCTTTCCATGGCTGCCACCAGGAGCTGTTGGGCTTCCCGTCTGTCCGAAGGCAAGAACGTTTGTTTTTGCCTCATTTCTTGAACACCGCTGTGCTGGCAACTTCTTTGGCCACGAGCCTGGGATATTCTGAGGAGGATGTTCTCGAGATTGGTGTGGCGGCGCTTTACCATGACGTCGGTCGGATGGGGCTTTCCCCCGGCGCGCCATTTCTGCGGGATGGCCATTCCTTGCGCGGAGCCTGGCTCCTGCTCAGCCAGAGGGAAGCTCTCGGGTCACTTCCCGCCGTTGTCGCTTTCGAGCATCACCTTCGTTATGACCTCAAAGGTACTCGCCAGCTTTCCTGTCCGAGAGCCCTCCACCCGGCGACCTGTCTAATATCTATCTGCGATATTTACGATGAGCTCTACCAGAAGCGGGTCAAGCGCCGGCAATTCACCTCGTTGAGAATCTATGAGGTCATGACCAGGGGCAGGGGCACCCGTTTTGACCCTGAGTATTTCGATAGTTTCTATCGGAATATGGGAGTTTGGCCTGTCGGTATGCACGTTGTTCTTTCTGACGGACGGCTGGCCGTCGTCAGAAGAATAAACGAGGCAGATATCTTCTCTCCCCTAGTCGAGACTATCGACACTCCTGATAAGAAGGAGACCATCGATTTGGCCTCCTTGAAGGAAAAGCTCTCTATCTGCGAGGAGGTTTTCGCTCCTTTTGGTTGACAGGCGGAGGTGCGTTTCTTATAATAAAAATCTAAGGATGGGGGCGAATGGATTCGACGGGGATAGTGAGGCAGGAGCTGCATGTCGAGATTCCATCTACCTCGTAAAACGGTGGGCCAAAGTAAGTGCAGAAGCACTTCCGGTTGCTGCCTAAACAATAGGCATGCCGTTTCCCGGGTTCTCTCCTGCGGTTCGCGGGAAGCGTCGACGAGCAGGATAGCGAGTCAGGGCTGCCCCGACCCTGAGGAGCGAAAAATTTTCGAGGCTGGTCGAGCAAGGCTTTTCCTCTTCGAGCCTGGCCCGACGAGAATAAAGAAGAGGATATGCATGTAGAGGCTTGCTGCTGAATGTCCTCGGACGCGGGTTCGATTCCCGCCGCCTCCACCATGGTTGCCATTGAGAAGAATTGACGGTCTCTAAAAAGCATAACCAACTCCGGCTCGAGCTGCTCATCGTCTTCTTTTCCCTTTCCTTTGTTTGTTCTGCTCTTGCCCAACAAGAAATCAGGCTATCGGCATCTGACCAAGAGGGATTCAGCCGGGTGGTCATTATTTTCCCCTCTCGCTTGTCCTTTACTTTAGAAAAAGTCGAATCGTTCCTCCAGGTCAAAATCCGGACGACGAAAAGTTTCCAGCTGAAATGGGACACATTCTCGAGCAATTTCATCAAGTCCTTTAGCTGGGTAAAATCTCCTCAGTTCTTCATTGTGGTCATTGAAGCCCGGGACAGCCGGTTCCGCTACGATTCCTTTGCCATAGAAAAAACCCGTCAATTGGCGATTGATTTCTATCCTCAAGAGGAAGCGGCCAGGCCGCCGCTGAAGGTTGGAGAGACGGCAGCACCAGATAAGACTGCGGTCGAAGAGCGAGCTGCGTCTCCCGCGCCTGCCGAAGCAGCGCAAACTGTGGTACGAGGAATAAAGACCATTGTTATTGACCCAGGTCACGGCGGCCTCGAGAGTGGCGCTAAGGGGAAATTCGGCACCCTTGAAAAAGACATCACTCTGGCCATTGGGCTGAAACTCAAGCGGATTATCGAGCGCAACCTTGCCTTCCGAGTTGAAATGACCCGGGACAAAGATATTAATGTCTCTTTGGAGAACAGAGCGGCCATAGCCAACAACCATAAGGCTGACCTCTTCATCAGCATTCACACGAACAGTTCCTACCGGCGAAATGCCCACGGCTCGGAGACCTTCTTCCTCAGCCTGAACGCTAGCGACGAGGAGGCCCGGCGCCTGGCCTACCTGGAGAACACCTCGGCAGACCTTGATAAGCCCCTCGTTGAGGAAAGCGATGATGAAATCAAAATGATTCTGTGGGACATGGCCCAGTCGGCTTACCTCAAGCAGAGTCAAGTTCTGGCCGAAATCCTTCAGGATGAGCTAAACGCTCTGCTCGGAACGGCCAACCGCGGTATCAAGCAGGCTCCGTTCAAGGTTCTCACTGGCGTCGCTTGCCCGGCTGTGCTTGTCGAAGTCGCCTTCATTTCTAACCCCGAAGAGGAGAAAGAGTTGGTCAAGGAAAGCTTCCAGGACAGCGTGGCTGAGGCCATTTATCGAGCGCTTGTCCGATATCTCAAGACTGCTGCCTGAAGGTTCATCAAGCGATGGATGTGAAAAAATGGCTTTTCCTGGGTTTCTCAGCCGTCGTGCTGGCGGTCCTGGTCATTGTCTTTTTCCGGGGTGGGGGAGGAGAACGGGTCAAAGCGCCAGCTGAGCTTCCATCCTCTCCAGCCGAGGTCTCTGGCGAAACAACCTTCGAAAAAAAATTGGTTACCCTCTTTTTCCCCTCGGAAGAGGACAGCTTCCTCCATCCTGAAGCGCGAGAAATCCCGGCCTCCTCTACGGTGGCTGAGGAGGCCAAGCAGGTTGTTGAAGAGCTAATAAAGGGGTCGGCGAAGGGATATCTCGCCCCTTTTCCGGAGGGGACTCGGCTGAGGCAATTTTTTGTCACCAAGGATGGCATCGCTTACGTCGATTTTTCCCGAGAGCTGGTCGACAAACATCCTTCGGGCTCCTCAGCTGAACTGGCTACGGTTTATTCTGTCGTCAACTCGCTGGCCTTCAATTTCAAGGCGATAAAGAAAGTCTTTATTCTGGTCGAGGGTCAAGAAAGAGAGACCCTGGGCGGCCATATCAACTTGAGCCAGGCCTTTCTTCCCCTCTATTCTTTAAATGCTGAGTAAACGCCGAAAGAGAGCACCGGGTTCGCTTGAATGAAGCCTTTACCTCAAGTCGTCATCGTCGGCTTCCCCAATGTCGGCAAATCCACTCTTTTCAACAGACTCGTCGGCCAGAAAAAATCGCTTGTCCACTCCCAGCCCGGAATGACCAGGGATACTGTATCCGCCGTTTGTTCGCTGGGCGACAGGACTTTCCTTCTTACGGACACCGGTGGCCTCGATAAGGAGACGGCCGACCCGCTCGGCCGGACAATTTACGAAAAAGCTTGGAAAGCAGCCGCCAAGGCCGACCTTATCCTCCTTGTTCTCGACGGGCGAAGGGAACTTCTGCCCATCGAAGAGGAACTTTATATAGCCCTCCATAAGCTCGGCCGTCCTCTTGTCGTTGTCCTGAATAAAATTGACTCGGCGGCGCAGGAGGTGGCCAGCGGCGATTATTATAACCGCCTCAAACTCGATTCGCTCTTTCTTGTCTCTGCAGAGCACCGAAGAAACCTGGACTCCCTGGAGGAGGAGCTGGCCAGGCTTCTTCCCGGCCAGGCGAAGGAAAGAGTGGCTGTCCGGCCGCTACGGATTGCCATCATCGGCAGGGTGAACGTCGGAAAATCCTCTCTGATTAACCGTCTGTGCGGGGAAGAACGCCTGATCACAAGCCATGTTCCAGGGACAACGCGCGACAGCACCGATACATTTATCATCCGGAATAAGAAAATTTATTGCCTCATCGACACGGCTGGCATCCGCAAGCTCAGCCGGACGAAAGACGAGCGAGAAAAAGCGAGCGTCTTGAGGGCCAAAAAGACCATTGGCCGGGCTGATGTACTCTGCCAGCTCCTGGATGCGGCCGAATTTCCCACCCGCCAGGACCTGGCCATTGCTCACCTGGCCGAGGAATCGGGCAAACCACTCATCCTGGCCCTCAACAAGTGGGACCTCGTGCCTGCAGAAGCGTCGGCTGGAAGCTTCCGGGAAGTTATCGCCCGGCGGATGTCCTTTGTCAGCTACGCACCTGTTCTAACTGTCTCTGCGCTTACCGGTAAACGGGTCGTTAATATTCTGGATCTGGCCGAAGATGTTTATGCCGCGGGAAGCCGACGGGTCGAAACCTCGAAGCTCAACGAGTTCTTAGCGTGGATGAATGCCTCTCACCCACCCCTGACAAGGACGAGAAGAAGACTCAAAATCAAATATATGACCCAGCAGGGAACTCACCCCCCGACCTTTCTTCTCTTCGCCCATCGGCCCGCCGCCTTGCTTCCCGCTTACGAGAAGCTCTTCATCCAGCTCCTGAGGGAGAGGTTTGGGTTCTGGGGAACACCGCTTCGCTTGAAGCTCCGCCGGAGCTAATCTCCTGCTGGTTTTTCTTGACTTGAATTCCCTTTCCATTGTAATCTATATCTTCGGCTATCGGTTATTTTTTTAACCCGATGAATCTATCGACGAGGAGGCTTAGATGAAGATGAACAAAAAGAGAGCGAGTGCTCTGGTGGCCGGAGTTTTGGCGCTCGTTTTCGTTTTCACTTCAATTTCCTGCCAGAAGCTGAGCGTGAACAGACTTCGGGCGAACTACCATTTTTCCAAGGCCAACCAATTCTTCAAGGACGGCAAATTCAGACGGGCTATCACTGAATACGAGAATACGCTAACCTATAACCCGAACATGGTCGAGGCGTACAGATTCCTGGGGGAAAGCTATAAAAGCTTGTATAAGACGCAAGACCAATCTCCGGAAAATCAAGAAATAGCGAACAAAGCGATAGCCGCTTTGACTAAGGCTTATGAGTTTGAGCCCACCAACAAAGAAATCATTTATTCCCTGGGCGATATGTACGATAAAATGAGAGATTTCGAGAACGCCGAAAAGCTTTATCTGAAAATTCTCGACCTCGAGCCCACTAACATGAACAATTTCTACGTCGTGGCTGAATTTTATAAGAGATATGCCGGCGAAAAGGAAGAGCTGAAAAGTAGGGTCGAAGCCATGTACCTACGCCGGATAGAGCTCGACCCGGAAGAACCGCAGGGATATGCTTATGTGGCTAATTATTACGACCAGATTACGCCCATTCCTGATTTCGACAGGGCTGTTGAATACCAGAAGAGGCGGCTGGAACTGGACCCGGATAATGCGGAAATCTATTACTCGATCGGTGTTAACCGGTTTTTCAAAGCCTATCGTCTCCAGAATATTCTATCGCTCGAAGAAAGAGAGAAGCTGGGTCAGGAAAGTGAGAAGGTTTTGCTTAAGGCAGTGGAGCTTGACCCCTCTTATCCTGAGCCTTATGCCTATTTGAACTTAGTCCACAGAAACGTCTTTGCCCATGTCTATCCGGACCGGGCCAGCCGGCACATCGCCGAGGCCGACCGATGGACGGAAAGATTCAACGAGGTTCGCAAGCGGGCCATGGAGAAGGCCAGGCTGGAGAAAGAGCTGAAGAAAATCGAGTAGGCTTGACGCCGGCCAACTGGCGAATGAATGTTTCTGCCGCTCCGGGATGAGAACCCGACCCGCCGTTTTCCGGCGGTTACCATCCTCATCATCGTAGCCAATATCCTGATTTTTTTGATTCAGGCATTTAGCCCCCGGGGTCTGGAATATTATATTTTGAGGATGGGGGTTATCCCTTACGAAATCACCCATTTCCAGGCCCTCCCGCACCTGCCGAGAATTTTCCCGCCACTAACCCTTCTTTCGTCCATGTTCCTTCACGGAAGTCTGTTCCATCTCTTCGGGAACATGCTCTTCCTCTGGATTTTCGGCAATAATGTTGAGGACTTTCTTGGATCTTTGCGGTTTATCCCTTTCTATTTGTTCTCCGGGCTAGCGGCCAGCCTGACTCAGATTGCTTTCCATCCGAATTCCCAAGTGCCCATGATTGGAGCCAGCGGGGCAGTGGCAGGAGTACTCGGAGCTTACTTTATCCTTTATCCCGGTGCCAGGGTGTTGACTCTTGTTTTTCTTTTTGTTTTCGTTCGAATCATACCCATTCCCGCTTTCTATGTGCTTGGTTTCTGGTTTCTGGCCCAAGTGCTCAATATCGGCCTGGGGGGTGGAGTGGCATGGTTTGCCCACATCGGCGGTTTTTTGGCTGGCGTTGTCCTTGTCCGAAGTGCTGCCCGACGTCGCCGGAGGAGGCCCTGGGTGAGCTGACCAGCGCCGGATGTCCTTAGTCAGAACCGCCCCGCCGCCTCGCAAGATTGATAATAGAGAATTCTCGTCGCGTGAAATGACTTGATTTTGCAAGAAATGACCTTGATAGCGAGTCCACCAGAGGGGTGGCGTGGTTCAGAGGTAAACCGCGACAGGGCCCCTCGGGTGTTTCTATCGACAATTTTGGATGCCCGCCCAATGGGCTCTGTTGCGAAAAGTGTGGTCAGTGATGTAGCGTCGAACCAGACTCGCCAGCCACGCGCCGTTGCGACCATTGAAGGTTCAGCCTTCCTGGAACGCTTGGCGAGGGCACGCTGCCTTCGAGGCCGCGAGGATGTCTGAGCCGACCTGATGTTGACAACTCGGCCGATATTTAGTATTTTATGGCATCATTTTTACTTTATTTCCTGAGGTTTAGTCACCAAGGAAGATGCGGATGAAAACTTTTGTCCCTAAGAAGGACGAGGTAGAGAGAAAATGGTGGCTCGTCAACGCCGAGGGCAGGGTCCTTGGCCGACTGGCCACGGAGGTCGCCAGTCTGCTCCGTGGCAAAAAGAAGCCGCAGTTTGCTGATTTCTGTGACACAGGAGATTTTGTGATTGTCATCAACGCCGAAAAAGTCCGCGTCACCGGCAGGAAATTGGAAGATAAGGTATATTATTCCCATTCGGGATATCCTGGCGGGCTGAAAAGCGAAAAGCTGAAGGATTTGCTCAAGAACAAACCAGAGGAAGTCATCCGCCGAGCAGTGTGGGGAATGATTCCTAAGAACAAGCTGGGCCGCCGAGTGTTCAAAAAATTGAAAGTCTACCGTGGACCCGACCATCCGCACGCTGCCCAGAATCCCCAGGAATACCGGTTTTAGATGGAGGAGGAAGGTTGAGTCTGATTCAATATTATGGAACGGGCAAACGCAAATCGTCCGTGGCGAGAGTTTTCTTGCGCTCAGGGAAGGGCGATTTCACCCTGGTCGTAGACAAGAAACCTCGTCCTTTTGCCGAATATTTTCGGCTTGAGTCCCACCGATATCTCATCCGTCAACCCCTGCGGCTTACAGAAACCGAGGACAAATTTGATATTTTTCTGCGCGTCCGCGGAGGTGGAATCCGGGGACAGGCAGAAGCAGTCCGACTGGGGATAGCCCGCGCCCTGGTCGAGTTCAATCGTGAGCTCAGGCCGATTTTGAAAAATGCCGGTCTTCTAACCCGTGACTCAAGGGTTAAAGAGCGCAAGAAATACGGACTCTTGGGGGCCAGAAAGGCCCCGCAGTATCACAAGAGATAAGGGAGGCACTCAATTTGGTATCCGTAACGATGAAGGAGCTGTTGGAAGCAGGCGTTCACTTTGGACATCAAACGAGAAGATGGAACCCGAAGATGAAGGAATATATCTTCGGTCAGCGCAACGGCATTTATATCATCGATTTGCAGAAGACAATCAAAATTTTCAAGGAAGCGCTTCAATTTATAAAGAGTGTCGCTGAAGCGAACAAGGACATTCTATTTGTCGGGACCAAAAAACAAGCCCAGGATATCATCCGTGAGGCGGCCAACCGGTGCGAATGCAGCTTCGTCAACCAGCGCTGGCTGGGGGGCCTGTTGACCAATTTCAACATCATCCGCAATAGCGTCGACAAGCTCATCGAGCTCGAGGAGATGAAAGAAGACGGGCGGTGGGAGCTTCTGTCGAAGAAAGAGCAGTCGAAGATGGAGAAATTCTACCGCAAGCTGGCCAAAAACCTGGGCGGGATAAAAAACATGAAGGAGCGACCGGGGGCCCTATTCGTGATTGATGCAGCGAAAGAGGAAATTGCCATTGAGGAAGCACAGAAGCTCGGGATTCCCATTGTCGCCGTGGTCGATACCAACGGGAACCCAGAAAATATCGATTACCCCATCCCTGGGAATGACGACGCCGTCCGGGCTATTGAGCTGTTTGCTTCGAAGGTTGCTGAGGCGGTCATCGAAGGAAAGAAAAGCCGGCTGGAAAAGGAGCTTGAAGCGGCCAAGAAGGCAGAGGGGGAGGGCGGAGAAGGAATTTTTCCGTCAGGGGCCAGCTTATCTACAGAAAAAGGTGAAGAGGAAAAGCTCAGTTAGGGAAGGAGAAGAAGATGGCAATCACGGCGGAAATGGTCAAGGAACTGAGGCAGAGGACAGGCATTGGAGTGATGGAATGCAAAGCCGCTCTTGAGGAAAGTCAAGGAGATATTGAAAAGGCCATTGCTATCCTGAGGAAGAAAGGCTATGCCCGGGCCAAGGAGAAGATGAACCGGGAGACGACCCAGGGCCTTGTTCACTCTTATATCCACCTCGACGGGAAACTCGGTGTGCTCGTCGAGGTCAACTGCGAATCCGATTTTGTTGCCCGAAACGACGAATTCAAGGAGCTGGTCAAAAATATTGCCATGCAAATTGCCGCATCTAACCCCCGGTTTGTATCGCCCGAGGAGATTCCAGCGGCCGTGCTTGAGGAGGAGAAAGAAATCATCCGCGCCCAGCTCAAGGACATGAAGAAACCTCCGGAAATCATCGACCGGATTGTCGAAGGGAAACTGAAGAAGTTCTATGAAGAGGTATGCCTTCTCCACCAGCCCTATATCAAGGACGACAAGGTCACTGTCCACCAGCTCATCGCCTCGTATGTGGCCAAGATCGGAGAAAACATCAGGGTAAGAAGGTTTGCCCGGTTCGAACTGGGCAAAGACTGATATATCCAGAAATGTCTCGTCAGGTGCCGGGCTACGAGAGGATTCTCCTCAAGCTTTCGGGGGAAGCTCTGCTTGGGAAGTACTCTTACGGGATTGATTTCGAGAGAACCCGGTCAATCGCCCAGGAAATAAAAGAGGTCCACGACCTCGGGGTGCAAGTGGCCATCATGATTGGGGGCGGGAATATTTTCCGCGGTGTTCGGGGGACTGAGGCGGGCATGGATCGGGCTGCCGCCGACCACATGGGACTGCTGGCGACAGTCATCAACGGCATCGCGCTGCAGGAAGCCCTGGAGAAGGAGGGTCTCATTAGCCGCCATGTCTCGGCCGTAGAGATCAAAGCGCTGGCTGAGCCTTTTATCCGGCGTCGGGTCATCCGCCACCTAGAAAAGGGAAGAGTGGTCATCTTCAGCGCCGGTATTGGCAGCCCCTACTTCACGACCGACACAGCGGCCGCCCTCCGGGCTCTTGAAATCAAAGCTCAGGTCATCATGAAGGCGACTAAGGTCGACGGAGTTTACAGCGCGGACCCACTCGTCGACGCCAAAGCTCGCCTCTACCGGGAAATCAGCTATTTGGATGTTATCCGCAAAGGGCTCAAGGTCATGGATTCGACTGCCATTTCCCTGTGCAGGGACAACAACCTTCCAATCGTCGTCTTTAACCTGAACAAGAAGGGGAATATCAAGAAAGCTGTCCTGGGTGAAAAGGTCGGGACCTGGGTCCGCTGAAAATCCTCTATCATCTTGAATCGGGAGAGGATGTGTCATGGTCAAAGAAGTCCTCAAAGAACTTGAAAAGCGGATGAAGGTTTCACTTGAACACTTCCGCAAGGAATTGAGCAAGTTGAGAACGGGCCGGGCTAATATTAACCTCTTCGAGGACATCAAAGTCGAATACTACGGGACGCTCACCCCAATCAACCAACTGGCAACGCTGGGCGTTCCTGACCCCACCCTGGTCACGATCCAGCCTTGGGACCCGAGCTTGCTCGAAGCTATGGACAAGGCCATCCGGTTGGCCGACCTCGGTCTCAACCCGATCAACGACGGCAAAACACTCAAGGTGCCCATTCCGCCCTTGGACGAGGAGAGACGCCGGGAGATGGCCAAGCGTATCCGTAAGATGCTCGAAGAGGAAAAGACGGCCTTGCGGAATATGCGCCGGGAAAGCAAAGAGCAGATTGAGCGACTCGAGGAAGATAAAAAAATCACCGAAGACGATAAGTTCAACGGCCTGGAGCAGCTGCAGAAAATCATGGACGAGTATACGAAGAAAATTGAGGACATGGCGGCCGCCAAAGAGAAGGAAATCCTCGAGCTCTAAGCCACTCTTTTTTCTCTCCTATCCTTAGACTTAGGCTTTTTTCCGGAACCAGTTTTCTGTTGTCCCGAATTTCGTCCGGATGACGACGCCCCAGGCAAGGAAGCTCAGACAAAAAGAAAAAATGAGGCCAAGGATGGGGATGAAGGTAATTAAAGTGACGACAATAAGGCCAAGCAGCGTAGCCACCCAGGGAGAAGGAGTCCGGTTGCCAAAGGCATGGCCCAGGCTTTCTCCGAAGAAATAAAAAAGGATGACCTGGCCAAAGATTTTGATGACCAGACCGACAGCGCCGAGGAAAAGGAGGATGGGAATGCCGATAAGAATAAACGAAAAGAGAGCCGAGAAGAGAACAAGGGTGGCGAAGACGATGAGGGAAAGTGCTCCGGTGCCGGCAATCGGCCAGAACGAGCGCCGAATCTGACCTGAGGCAAAGACAATCTGGCGAGGGAAAATGGCCACAACCACGATGGCCAGGAGAAGCCAGATGAACATGGTCATCAATTTGAGAATGAGGAGGATGGGAAGGAAAGGGAAAGAGAAAAGGCCACCCCGGAAAAACCGGGAGAGTAGCTCCGAGGACCTAAAATAAACTGTATCCCCTTCAATCCGACAACCCGGTTCTTTATGGAGAACTCCCCCCAGGGTGACGAGGTCTCCTCGAATGACCGCTGTTGAGCGCAGGGTGATCGTGGAGCCGAACCCGACGACAGTATCTCCAACCTCGCCACTGATGACCATTGTCCCGCCGAAAGCGACAACGCTTTCTTTGACCCGGCCTTCGATGGTGATATTGCCGCCGAAAGCGATGATGTTGTCCTGGACTTCATCCTTGGCGACAAAGACTTCCTCTTTGAGGGTGATATTTTCCAGGCCGTGGGCCGGGATGGCGAGGCGGCAGAGGAAGAAACCAAGAAAAATCCAGAAAATCTTCTTGTTCATGTTTTTTCTCCCAGAAGCAATTTCTTTTTTAACCCGAGATAAAGGCTGACCAGGGTGATGACGGTCAGAATCGTGAGGATTGCCAGGACAGATGGACTGATCAGAGTTGTGAGGAGGGAGAAGCACTTTGCGACCGTGCGGCCGAGCAGGTAGATGATTTTCCCGGCCGAGGCGAGAAGAGTTAAGAGCTTCGCCACGACGACGGTCGCGTTCTTGAAATAAGCAACGAAGAAGCGGTGGAACTCGGCCAGAAGCGCGAAGGCTGTCTTTCCGCCTGAAAGAAGGAGAAGAAGAGAAAGAATGCCGAGCGAGGAAAGGCCAATGATGATGGCCGCCAGCCATACAGGCAATGAAGATTCCTGGCGCCATATCCTGGCCATAACCCGCTGCGAAAAATCAGCCGGAAGCTCGAGGTCAGAAAGTTTCGAAGCCGCCTCCCCGATGAGTTTCCTTTCCTGGACAGCTTGCTCACATTTCGGGCAGAGAGCCAGGTGGTTTTCGACCTCTGCCTGACGGGGAAGGGATAGCTCCCTATCAAGATAAGCATAAATTTCGGCGATTTTCAGACATCTCATCATTTTTCCTCAAGGAGCAGGCGGATTTTTTCCTTGGCCTGGTGAACCCGGTTTTTTACCGTCCCGAGAGGCAACCCCTTGAGTTCGGCAATCTCCTCATAACTCAGCTCGTTGATGTGGCGCCAGATAAAGAGTTCGCGGAGGGAAGCAGGAAGCTTTTCTAATGCGGTTTCCACTCGCCGGCTCAACTCAGCGAGCTCAAGCCCCCGGATGAGCGAAGGCTTAGGGTCGGCCACATCAAGGGTGAGGCCTTCTTCAATCGGCTCGCTCAGGGAAAAAGCGGAAATTTTCTTTTTCCTCCAGTAGTCGATGACGAGGTTAGAGGCGATCCGGAAGAGCCAGGTGCTAAATTTATACCGGGGTTCAAAGGACCGGAGTGAACTGTATGCCCGGAGGAAGACCTCCTGGGTGAAGTCGAGCGCCTGCTCTCGATCGTGAACCATACGACCGATGTAATTCATGATCGGCTGTTGGTACTTCTGGATGAGGAGTTCAAAGGCATGCCTTTCGCCCCGAAGGGTACGCCGGATGACTTCTTTTTCCTGTTCTTCATTCATCGAGGACATCCAGTCCTCAAAATTTTATACGAGGGAGTGAAAAAAAAGTTTAATCGCGCTTGGTTGGCGGCAGGTCGTCGATGATCTCGCAGTCGGGTGGGACTTCGAGCTCGAAGAGGCCGGGTTTCAACCTGGCATTGGGCTTGATGCGGCTGAACCTGAATTCCTGCTTGTTTCCGGCCGTGTCGAATAGGACCAGCTTTTCGATCAGCCAGGTTTTACGGTCGATTTCAAGGAGGATGTAGTTAAAACTCCCCTCGCCCCTGGGAATGAGTTTGAGCTGGACAGGTTCCTTTTTTTCGGAGGGAAAAGAGGCCGGCTCGATGAGGTAAAAGGTGTCGAGGGATTCATTGCCCAGGAGAAGACGGAAAAGCTCCGAATCCTTTTCCTCAGGCGTCAGGACATGGCGGAAAAGCTGGTTATCCTCGGGGAAATAGGCCAGAGAGAGGCCTTCCTTGTAGAGATATACATATTTTTCTGGGCCAGAATATTCCCAGCGCATGAGGTCAGGCTTTTGGAAGTAAAGCTTACCTTTTTCCTGGAGGGGCGTGGCGATAGAGGCGGAATAATAGACTTGTTCGAAGTCAGCTTCAAGAGTGCGAAGTGAGGCGAGTCTTTGCTGGAGGTTGAGGGCCGCATCCTGCCACCCCACCATCAATAAAAAAATAAGGGGTCGGACCATGATATCTTATTTATTTCACGAAAGATAAGTAGAATTTGGGTTCATTTTTAGGCCTTAAAACGATATTTTTGGGCCAAAAAAAGTACCTTTAAGTTTTCTTATCATAAATGATCTCACAATCAAGAACAAGCTCTTTTTTTATCACTCAGGGTAGACGGCGACGAGTTCAAATGGGAATCGCCCAAGTCAGCCAGATAATTCGAGGGTCAGATTTATAGTTTATAAGCAATCGACTGGCTCGTTCGAGGGAGATGCTCGCAGTGGCGGCTACAGACAAGAGCTTCATCGTCATTCGTTATCGACAGGAATTTTATTTTCTGTTATACATTCGGCCGTGAGACTTGGCTATTTTCCCCTGCTCATCCTTTATTTACTTCTCGTTGTTTTCCTAGGGCTGAAATTTACGTCCCGAATGAGAAACCTGGAGGATTTTTTCTTAGCCTCGCGAAATCTCTCGGCTCGATCCGTTTTTCTTTCTTTAACGGCTTCGTGGTTTGGGGCGACCTCGATTCTGATTACCACTGACGAAGCTTTCCGAGCCGGGCTGAGTGCGATCTGGCTGGTTGGTATGCCAGCCTTTTTGACGGTCTTGATTCTTGCCTTTTTCCTTGCCGGCCGAATTCGCCGTCTTCCTATCTTGACCCTGCCTGACCTCATTGACCAGCATTACGGAAAAGCAGTGCGCCATATCGCTTCTTTTCTTCTTTTCTGGTACATGGTCATCCTTGCTTCATCCCAGATGGTGGCGGTGGGTCGGTTTTTTCAACCTTTCCTCGGAATTTCCTATTTCTGGAGTCTCGCCATTGGGACCGGCGTCGTCCTGGTCTATCTCGTGAGCGGTGGGCTGCGCTCAGTTGCCGTCACGGATAGCCTCCAATCGTTCTTTTTGACGACTGGTCTTATTGGCTTGACTCTATTTCTTCTGCGCTTCCCAACCTCAAAGTTAGAGGCAGCCACGTCCCTGGTCAGGCAGGCTGTCCCCCCAGGACATTTAAATCTTTTTTCCGACCTCTCCAGGAATTTTCTCATCGTCCTTTCTTTCACCCTCGCCTGGACCATCTCCCCTATCGCCTGGCAGCGCATCCAGGCTGCCCGCACAGAGAGAAAAGCCCGTCAGGGATTGCTCCTTTCAGCCGCCGCTTTTGTTTTTCTTTATGGCCTCGTCGTCGCCATCGGGATTTTAGCCCGGCCCCTCTTTCCTTCTGGGGTTCTTGCCTCGCCCCTCTTATCGGAGCTGATTTCGGGCAAGGTTGGCCCGCTATTTGGAGCTTTCCTTTTTATTGCCGTGGCCGCAGCCATCCTTTCGACTATGGATACGGCGATCAACACCGGTGCTCTGACCTTGACGCGGGATATCTACGAGCAGATTTTTTCGCGCGGTCGTGGCTCGGGTAACACGTCTGTGGTCGTCGCCCGCACGGCGACCTTTCTGGTTGCCTTACTTTCTTTTTCCGTTGCTACCCAGTTTCAGAGCGTTCTTAAGACTATCGGTCTTGCTTCAGAGGCTATGGCCGAAGGGCTTTTTGTCCCGGGCATGGCCACGTTTGTTCTCAAAAAGAGGCTGCCCCTCGCCGGTGGATTAAGCCTCGGCCTGGGGGGTGGGTTTGCCCTAGTCAGTTTCTTTGGCGAATTAAGTATTTTGCCCTTTCGTTTTCCCGCCTGGCCATACTCTGTTCCCTACGGTGTTGGGGTCAGCCTGGCCGGTTTTGCTCTTGGATGGGTCGGGCAGAGATATTTTCGCCTTAGCCGCTCAAGTTGAGCCCTGAACCTGAAATAGAGTAATATTGAAAAAAATGACCAAACGGGAAGGGCTACGCTGGCGGGCCATCGGTGCCCTGGGCAGAAGCTTGCTCTCACTGTGGGCAAAATCCTGCTCGATTAGGGTTCTTGGTGAAGAAGAATATAAGAAGCTCAGGGAAGAGAAAAAACCTGTCATCCTCCTCACCTGGCATGGCCGGATGTTCCTTGCCCCTTATTTTTTTCGGAAGCGCGGAATTGCCGCCCTCGTCAGCCCCAGCCAAGACGGAGAAGTCATCGCCCAGATTGCGGGAGGCTGGGGATTCCGCATCCTCCGGGGTTCAAGCTCCCATGCTGTTGTCCGCGCCTGGGTAGAGATGAAGAGGGAACTTAAGCGAGGAGGGGAGCTCATCATCATCCCTGATGGTCCGCGCGGACCCGACCGGATTCTCAAGCTGGGTTGCCTCAAGCTGGCTTCAGAGACGGGTGCTTTTCTTGTCCCCTTTTCCTTTTCCGCTTCCCGCAAACGTTTCCTGAGGAGCTGGGACCGTTTCCTGCTCTTCTATCCTTTTTCCCGGCTTTTGGTCGTTTTCGGGAAGCCCATTCGCATTGCACCCGGTCTTGACGAGGAGGCGATGGAAAAAGAACGCCAAGCCGTGCAAGAAATGCTCATTCGGCTTGATCAGGAAGCCGACCGCCATTTCGAAAGGAGGTAGAAACCAGGATAGCTTTTATGGTATACAATTCGGAAAAGCTTTGATGAATTTCAATAAGGAGGGTCCATTGATTATGTCCTCGATTTTTAAGTCCTTCATCCGCGCCTCGATCGTCTTCGCGGTCGTTTTTGTCGCTGCTCAAACAGTCGATGAATACATCCGCCAGGGAGATGAGGCTTATGCCCAGTTTGATGATGCGAAGGCCCTCGAAGCCTACAGGATGGCCGTTGAGGCCGACGCGGCGAATTACGAGGCGCTCTGGAAGCTGACCCGCGCCTGCATCGATGTCGCAGACCGAATCAGCAAGCAAGAGCCAAACTGGGAGGAAAAGCAAAAGAAGCTTTACAAGGAAGCGGAGTCCTACGGCCGCCGGGCGGTCAGGGCAAATCCGGATGACACTTGGGGCCATTTTTACCTCTCTGCGGCTCTTGGGAAGTACGCCCTCATGCTGGGAAAAAAGCAGCAAATCGAGATGTCAAGGATGGTCAAGTCGGAAATCGAGAAAGCTATCGAGCTGGATCCGACAAACGATTACGCTTACCACGCTCTCGGCCGATGGCACCGCCGGATGGCGGAGATAGGTGGCGCCCAGCGCTTTGTCGGGGGGATGCTTTACGGCAGTATCCCCAAGGGGTCCTTTGAAGAATCCGAGCAGTATCTCAAAAAGGCAGTCGAGCTCCGTCCCGACTACACCAATCATCATCTCGAGCTTGGCCGGACATACGTAGCCCTGAAGAAGTATGAGCTGGCGCGGCAGGAATTCGAGAAAGTTCTCGAGCTTCCAATCACCTCCTCGAAATGTGAAGATTATAAAAAGGAAGCCCGGATGGAGCTGCAAGAGCTAAAGAAAAAGGTAAAATAACAAGACTATTAGCTTCCTGGATGCCAAGAAAAATATTCCTTTTGGCTGTCGGATTCTGCACTCTCTTCGAACCGAGTGTCGCCAGCGAGCTTACGGCGAAATTCTGTGCTGGCTGGAGCCGGGTTGACGGAGGCGACTTGAACAAAAGCATCGACGGTTGGCAACGCTATTACCATGACCTTCAAAGTCCTTACTTTTCGGCCGAATACAGGCTCGAAAAAATGCACGACTTTCCTGAAGTCGGATTGGAAATTGTCTACCATCTTTCTCCACGCTGGGGTGTGGGAATTCAGGCGTGCTGGCAAAGGCAGCGGAGAAGCGGCGATATTTCCACCCGAATGGCGAAGGCCGAGACGAGCCCGCTTTTTCCTTCCGGGACGATGAGCATCACCCTCGAAGAAACGTCCACCAAGAAGGCCAGCTTCACCTTGGAATCTCTGCCTGTGGTCTTGACCGTGAGCTATTCCTTGCCCCTAAGCGGAAATCTGGAGCTCGATTTGGGCGTTGGCGGGGGTATGGCCTGGAGCAGACTTCACTACGCAGAAGATGGCCAATACTCCTTTAATTATTTTGAAGAAAAGATTCTGCCCAGTGCTCGGTTTGATTATGTCGAAAAGTTCAATTCGAGCGGTGGATACTCGGAAAAAACGAAAAGCTACGGCCTCTGCTTCTCTGGTCGCCTCGGTCTCGTCTTTAAATTGAATTCGTCCCTCTCCCTCACCGCCGAATTATTTGGACGCTTTCTCGAGCTCAAGAACTGGAAAGGGAAAAAGAGCGAAGAGCTGAAATGGCAGCAAACATGGGGTCCTGGAGGAGCTTTCTCGGATAGGGGAGAGAGCGAAGAATCGGTTTCTGGCCGTCTCTGGCGCGTGGACGTTCAGAGTAACGATACAGATGGCCGGTACCCTCGCCTGGTTTTAGCGCAAGAAAAACCGGCTTCTCCTGCCTTTGCTTCGGTCAGACTAGCGAGGATTGACCTTTCCGGCGTGGGTTTGAGGATCGGGATTGCCTTCCGTTTTGGCCCAGGAGGCTGACCAGCGCAACAGGAAGAAAGGTCGCCGGAAAAGACGGTCGGGCCAGCAAGTAGGCACTTTAGCTACCGGAAAACGGGAATCCTGAGAAATTCCTGGGCCAGAAGCCCGGCTGAGCCCTCCACTCTTAGCCAGAGAATCACGAATTGGCTGGAGAGGTCTGGAGAAAGGGTAACGACAAAGGGCGATTCGGCGCTTCGAGCCTCCCCTGGTGCAAGGAGCGGGTAGAGGACTTCTCGGTTGACGATAGTAACACCTGGATGGGCCGCCGACAGGAGACCGCGCAGGCCAACGAGCGATGGGCCGGCTTTGTTTTTTAGTCGGACTGATATCTCCAAAGTCTCTCCCGCTTCCGCTCGACCATTCCCGTTGCCCAAACTCTTCCCCGCGGCATCATCGTCGACCGAAAAATTATCGAGCTGGATAGAGGCCAGGCCGAGGCCCGCAGCGAGAGCTGCATCGACGATCCCCCATCCGTAGTCGTTATCAGGATTCTGATTCCGGCTGGCAGTACCGAGCAAGGCAGCGCGGACATCGGCCGGTGTCCAGTCCCGATGAACTTCAAGGAGAAGCGCGCATACTCCTGCCACGAGCGGCGTCGAGAAGGAAGTCCCGGAGCCACGCTTGTAAGTGGGAAGCCCCGACGAAGTTGTGGCCGCCATCCAGTTGTTAACGCCGAGCGCGCAGACCTCGGGCTTGATCCGGCCATCGGCTGTTGGCCCGGGAGAGCTGAAAGAGGCAATTTTGCCCGCTGCGTCCACAGCGCCGCAGGCAATGACACCAAAGCCGTCCGCCGGAGCAATGATGTGCCCCCAGGCTTTGCCTCGCTCGTTCCCGGCCGCTGTCACCACCACGACTCCCAGGCTAACAGCCCGGTTTGCCGCTCGTGTCGTCACTGCTGTCTGGCCGTCCAGGTCAGAGAAGGTATACCAGTCGAGGTAACCGAGAGAGGAAGAAACCACCTCGGCGCCCAACGCTTCAGCCCATTCGATTCCCGCTACCCAGAAATCTTCCTCAATCGGCAGCTCGTATTTTTCAGACTCGGTCTTCGCTAGGAGGAAGCTTGCCCCATAGGCTGGGCCAATAAGCTCACCGGGTTTAAAGCCCCCGAGGACCGACCATGTGCCTGTGCCGTGAGCATCGGAGGAATCGGCAGGGTCGGTTAAGTCCTGCGAGGTATCGCCGTCGTTGTTGATAAAATCCCATTCGGCGACAACCGGAGCGTGACGGAAAATTTCATGCCCCTTACGGAAACCCGTATCCATCATGCAGACGAGCACATCGCGGCCGCTATACCCCAACTGATGGAGCCGCCAGACATTGACCTGATTTATTTGAACAAAAGAAGGGCCATAAAATTCAAGAATCGGGTCGGCCATGCTTGGGAAGACCTCTATTTCTGGAGACGGCAGAGGTTCTTCCCGCTTCCAAGAAAGAACAGCGTCAACTCGGCGAACAAAGGGCAGTCTGCTCAAAGCTACAACCTGGGCAACATTGGCTTCAGCGCTGACCGCATTTAACCACCGGGAAGTGGTCCTGAGCCTCGTGACCATTTTCTCGACTGTTTTGATATAAGCAGGAAAGACGGGCAGGTCGGCCTCGTCGACGAGTTCCCCGCGGCCGAGTGCTTTCGAGCGGCGCCAGAGCGAGCGTCCGCTGAGAAGCTGTTTGGCCAGCTCAAATTTTTTTTCTGCGAGCTGCGGTTGCTCTTTCCCCTTGTCTTCAAAATAAACCCACACGGCCAGCGTTGACCGGTCTTCTTCCAGGCGTGCCAGCCCTTCCATCAGTCGTCGGGTGAGGACCGATTGGCGGGTTTTGCGGAGGGTTGAGTCAGCCGGCTTTTTTTGGGACGGGATTCCTTGGTTAAGATAAAGAAGCGAAAGGAATAACCAAACCATCACCCGGGTGAAGCTCAAACGACGGACCAAACTTTTCCCTTGATTCTATGATTCTATCTTTTATTCTGAAAAAACCTGGGCCGAGAAAATTTCGATTCGCGCTCCTTTTTTCCATTCGTCTTCATCGAGACCCGCCTTCAAGCAGCCGTGTTGGAGAAAGGTCTCCCGGTCCCAGTTGTATTCCAAAGGAACTTGCGGCAAAAGAAGGCCTTTATGGAATCCCTTTGAAACGATGATCCCGTGCTTTCCGACTTCGATTTTAGAAATATCGTCAATCGGCTGGGGAAGGGTGAGCACAGAAATCTCGATTTTAGTCCTGGGAAGTTCCTCCAAGGTCAGCGGTTCGAATCGGTAGTCCTGGGTACCCGCAGCGACAGCCATTTCGACAACCGTCTCGATGAGGGGCTTCACGGGCAGAGGATAGCCGATGCACCCGCGGAGCTGGTTGTCCACCTTGAGGGTGACAAACGCTCCCCGATTCTCTCCCAGCTTTTTATTTTCGACCGACGGGATGGCCATCATTTCGCCTTTTTCCAGGTAGTGGGTGATAGAACGACGGGCGAGGTCGAGGAGAAACTTCTGTTCGTCTTTGGTCAGGAGTTCGGTCATGCGTTCTTTTCTCCTGGGGCAATCACGATGGTCGCGGGCTGGAAGAAGAATCGTTTTTGAAAATCGATGACTGAAGGTTTGAAAATCAGTTTTTTCCGGCCCCTCTTGACCTCAAGATAAGCCTTGCCGCAGGCAAAGGGTTGAAGGAGACGCGCTTTTATCGCCTTCTGGTTGTTGAAGAAATAAAAGCCGAGGATTTTTCCCTCAAAATGGTGGTCGAGAGCAAAAAAATGAGCCAGCGACAGGAAGAAGCCAGGCCGGCAGGGGAAAACTTTTTCCACAAAAAACCGCTGGCCTCGCTTGTGACCGAGGAGAAGGCCACCCGAATGAGCCGGAATAGAATCGAGAGCCTGAGCTTCGAGAAAGGAGAGCGCTTCCCTCGTCAAGTAAACATCCATTCTTATTAATTATATAAGAATAGAAAAACCTTCCTAAGTCAAGCGCTTCGATTGACCGAAGGGGAGTCAGCGTTTCCGCGCCCAGATGACAAGGCTATACCCCTTCTGAAAGAAAAGCAACCTATCGAGGCGAGAAACGACCCAGACCAGCGGATAGATAAAAGAATAAAGGGAAAACACTTTTTGCCGGGCCATGAACTCGTTCGAAGAAGAAGGCCGGATGTGGCCGTCGCGCCTTTTTTCGGCAGGCCTTCGGGAAAAGAACTTGATATAAACGGCGTTGAGAATGAGCTCTAAGAATTCCGAGAAAAAGCGAGAATAGGTCACCTTTTTTTCCGGCTGAAGGCCAGACCGCCTGAGCTTGGCCTCAAGGTCTCGGGAGGAATAGCCCTCCCTCTTATGGCCAAAATACTCCAGCTTGAGCCCGAGCGCCGCCCGCAGCTTATGGAGGAGAAAAAATTTCCCCGTATGGGGAGTGATGAGAATGAGGGTTCCCTCGGGTTTGAGGGTGCGCGCGACCTCGCTCAGTACCTGGTCGTCCGCTTCGACATGTTCGAGATAGTCAGGACAGACGACGATGTCGAACGAGCGGTCGCCAAAGGGAAGTTGACTCCCTCTGAGCTGGACAAGGTTTTGACCGAGGAGGGTTTGGGCCTCCTTGAGGTTGGCCAGGTCCTCATCGGCGCTGACCCAGAAGCCGCCAGACTGGCGAATATGATAGCTCAGCATCCCCTGACTGCAGCCAAGCTCAAGCCCGACGCGCACCGGGTCAAAACGAAGGCTCTGGCGGAGAAGGGTCAGCTTCTCTTTTTTCTTAATAGACTTGGCAGTCAACCGAATCTGCCATGGTTCCTCGTGCATCGCCAGGATTATAGTTACTCTTCCCCCAAAACACAAGCTACGAATTTTCCTTGCCTTGACTATGGCAAGCGTTGGGTTTATGATAGCCAAAAAAGTAATGGATTATAAGCTGGTTGTCGTCGGACCGCTGGACACAAACTGTTATCTGGTCTATTGCGGTGAGACCCTCGAGTGTGCGGTCATCGACCCGGGGGCGGAGGCGGACAGAATATTTCCTGTCATTGCTGAGTTTGACCTCAAACCAGTGTTCATCATCAATACCCACGGTCATATTGACCACACCGGTGCCAATAAAGATATCAAAGAGAGATTCAACGTTCCCCTCCTCATCCATGCGCTTGACCGTCAGCTTCTCGAAAAGGTGCAGCAGCTTGAGCTCAGTTTTTTCCTCGGTGCCCGGGAGTCGCCGGCTGCTGACCGTTTGCTCCAGGACGGCGAAATTCTCTCCATCGGCAGGACCAGCCTTCGGGTCATCCACACGCCAGGGCATACACCGGGCAGCATCAGTTTACTCGGGGACGGAATTCTTTTTTCCGGGGACACGCTTTTCTGCGGCGGGGTCGGCCGAACCGACCTTCCGGGCGGTTCTCAGCGGGACCTCGAAGACTCGCTCAAGAACAAGCTACTCACCCTCGCCCCCGAAACAATTGTCCTTCCCGGACACGGACCTTGGACGACCATCGGAGAGGAAAAAGAATCGAACCCCTTCCTGGGATGAAAAGAGCTTTCTGTTCGGCCGAGGAGGCGGTCCAGCTTTTCCTCGATTATCTGTCGGTCGAAAAGGCGCTATCGACCAACACCCGGCTTGCCTACGGCAGCGATTTGAAGAAGTTCCTTTTTTTCCTGAAAAAAGAGAAAATCCATTGGGCAAAACCTAAAGAAGAAGACCTGGCCCGATTCATCCATCAGCAAAGCCGGGCAGGCCTTCAGGCTCGCTCCTTGGCCCGGCTCATCTCCTCCTTGCGAGCCTTCTATAAATTTTTAGTCCTGGATGGGCTGGCTGCCAAAGACCCGACCTCTCGTTTAACCTCGCCAAAAACATGGCTCATCCTGCCCAGATTTCTGAGCGTAGCTGAAGTGGAATCTCTGCTCAGCCAGCCTGACCTGAACATCTGGAGCGGGCTTCGAGACAGGGCGATGCTCGAAATTCTTTATGCGGCTGGCCTGCGTGTTTCCGAGCTCTGCCGACTGAGGCCGGATAGCCTTAACCTGGAGGAAGGCTATCTTGTTTGCCTCGGCAAAGGAAGAAAGGAAAGGGTTGTTCCTCTTGGCCGATCAGCGGCAGCCTTTACCCGCCGCTACTTGAATGAGGTCCGGCCTCGGTTGAATAAAAAAGGCCAGTCCGTCCTTTTCCTTACGCGGCTGGGGCTTCCGTTTACTCGCCAGGGGGTCTGGAAGCTGATCCGGCAGTATGCGAACCGGGCTGGTCTTGCCTCCAAAATCAGCCCCCATGTCCTCCGCCATTCTTTTGCCACCCATCTTTTAGAAAGGGGAGCGGACCTGCGCTCAGTTCAGATGATGCTCGGCCACAGTCAAATAACCACCACCCAGGTTTATACCCATATCAGTCGGCAAAGACTGCGCCAGGTTTACGACAAGTACCACCCGAGAGCTTGATAGGTTCACTGCTCCGGGGAAAGCGGGGAATGACCTCAAGCCTGACCACCACCGTGTGGGCCTGGGTGGCCGTGATTGTCTGGTTGGGCTTGAGCGTCCAGGAGCGGTGTTTCCAGCTCCAGGAGTAAGTCTGTTCGACGCGGGCGGTGTAGATCTCCTTTTCACTCACCTTGACTTTGTTTGACCCTCGGGTCACATGAAGGTTGTAGTGGACTTTACCGAGATGCTGGTTGTTTTCGGCAGAGGAGGGGAAGATGAGGAGAAAGCGCTCCTCGCTTTCCGTCTGGGGAACGAGGATGCCGTTGACGATGAAATCCAGGTGGAGGTCCTGGTCTTTGCGGATGAAATAATTCAGGCTAAAGGAGGGCCTTTGCCGGAAGTCGGTCGTCGTCAACCGGGTGATGCTTTCTCCAGCCTGGACAATTTCTGTCGCTGTCCAATCCCGGACGTCGGTGTCGAGAGAATAAAGGAGATAATCGTCATTGTCCCGCTCAAGCAAGCCACGCCAGCGGAGGGCAAAAGAATAATTGCCGGTAAAGGTTTGGTCTCTTCCTTCCATCTGGTAATCGCCCTTGGTTTCGAGGCTGAGGATGACCTGCCACCAGGCTGGGGGTGGTTGAGCTTCCTTCTGGGTTTGCTCTTTATTCGCTTTCCCAGCTGGCGCCAGAAAAAGAAATATCCAGAGGAAGATGAGGGAAGCCTTTTTCTTGACCATATTCTCTGGCCTTTGTTATTTTATTTTTTAGCCGTGCCCTTGACAAGCCTTGCCCTTCCTGATAGAATGCGCATCTATACTCTATAGTTCATTTATTGTACTTTAAAGTTTTTTAATTAAACCATAAGGTATAAATATGAAGCGGAAAGAAATCCGAGAGCAAAGAGAAGAGCGGCGGCGGCAGGAAAATCGCCGGCTGATTCTTGAAGCGGCCGAAAAAGTCGTCCTCCAGAAGGGGACGAGTGCCATGACCATGGACGACGTTGCCCGGGAAGCTGCATTTTCCAAGGCCACGCTCTACCATTACTTCCGGAACAAGGGAGAGCTTGTCCACGAGCTTCTGGCCAATTTTTTTGAGGAGATCAACCAGGAGTTGCAGAGAATCCACCGCTTGAGGCTGACTGCTGGAGAAAAGCTGAAGCGGGGGATTAACTTCTACCTCCAATTCACCCAGGCCAAGGAAAACCTCTCCCGGATGCTGATGATGGACCGGGGGTTCATGGAGAAGATGAGAATCCTCGTGGCTGATGAAAAGGGTTCGCTTTCCGCTAAAGATAGGTCTTTCTTTGACATGATCAAGCTTAAACGCCGAGAGCTTCTCGAGGAAGCCGCCAAAATCCTCAGCGAGGGGATGGCCTCGGGAGAGTTTCGAAAAGTTGACCTTGACCGGGCAATCACTTTCCTTGAATCCGCTCTCTGGGGCTACTGCCACGCCCGGCTCTGGCGCGACAAAAAATACAGCGTCCGAGAAGCAACCGAACTCATCCACAATTTTTTCCTCCAAGGAATTGAAAGGAAAGGCTCAGCCTATAAAGGAGAATCAAGATGAAGCGATGCGCGATTTTTTCCCTTATCACCATTGTCCTGTTTATTGAACTGGCGGGAAAGGCCGCTTTCGCTCAGGAAAAAATAATCCTGACTCTGGACAAAAGCATCGAACTGGCTTTGTCTCAGAATCCCTACTACTTAGCCTCCCAAGAAAGAGTCGAGGGTGCTCAATCCCGGGTAAGGCAGGCGGCTGCGCAGTTTTTCCCCAGCCTGAATGCTGCCGCCCAGCAGAACCTTGACGAAAAAATCTTTGTCCTTGAATTCCCCTCCTTCATCCCCGGTGGAAAACCTCAGCGAGTGGCTATCGACTTCACCCGGGATTACCAGTTCTCTTTTTCTTTTAACCTCCCTCTTTACACCGGCGGCCGGTTGACCTCGGGTTATCGCCAGGCGCAGTACAACCTTTACTCAACCCAGGAATCTGTCCGCCAGACAAGCCAAGAGACAGTCCTGAATGTGAAACGAGGATTTTATGGTTATCTGCTGGCCAAGGAGCTCGTTAAGGTTTCTGAAGAAGCTTTAGCTCTGGCTGAAAAGCTTTTCCAGAATGTCAGGAACATGGTCGAGGTCGGGATGGCATCCCGCCTGGACCTGCTCCGGGCTGAGGTGCGCGTGGCTAACCTGAAGCCCTCAGTCCTCCAGGCGAGGAATAACCTTGCCGTCGCAGAGCTAAGCCTGAAGACCATCCTCGGTCTGGACCTTCTTCAGCCGATTGAAATCGTCGGTGAAATGACCTACCAGCCGGTTGAGGTGGACCTTGAAGAAAGCTTGACCAGAGCCCTGGCTAACCGGCCCGAGCTCAGCCAGCTGAATTATCAGAAGCAAATGGCCGAGGAGATGGCCAAAATTGCTCGGGCCGCTAACCTGCCGACAATCGCTATTTCTGGTAATTATAATTATTGGGCCAACTATCTCAATTTCAAAAAGGACAACTGGCAGAATTTCTACGCGTTTAATCTTGTCCTGAGCATCCCAGTATTTAACGGGTTTTCTGCTTCAGCCAAGATGGCAGAGGCCAAGGCCGCTATCCGGGAGATGGAACACCTGGAAAAGGCTCTCGTCGAGAGGGTCAAGTTTGAGGTGGAGTCGGCTATCCTGACCCTCAACCAGGCCAGGGAATCCTTACTCTCCCAGGGAAAAAACATTGAACAGGCTCAGGAGAGTGTCAGGGTGGCTGAACTCAGCTATTCTGAAGGTTTGGCCACGATGCTCGACGTGAACTCAGCTCAAGTGGCGTTGAGCGAGGCCAGAATCAACTACTTGCGCGCCCTCTATGAGTACACCGTTTCCCTGGCTCAGCTTGAAAGGGCGATGGGCACAGGATGGACGCCAAAAGAGTAGAATAAGGAGAAGACCATGAAAAGACTGAAGAAACTTCATCTGGCTATTCTTGTTTTTCTTTTGCCGGCTGTTCTTTCGGGCTGCCGTTCTCAGAAGAAAGAAGCCCCAGCTCAAGAGACTTTTGGTGCTACACCGGTCAAGGTGTTTAAAGTTCGCAAACAGAGAATTTCCGAAAAGCTCGTCTACACTGGAACGCTCGAGGCCTGGCAGAAAATCAATATCACTCCCGATGTGGGTGGAAAAATCGCCCGCATCTACGTAAACGAGGGCGACCGGGTGAGCAAAGGCCAAGTCCTGGCAGAGCTTGATACCCGGACCGTCGAGCTCCAGCTCCAGCAGGCGGAGGCTTCGCTGGCCGTGGCCCGCGCCCGCTTCCAGGATGCCCAGACCAACCTAGAAAGGATGGAGAGGCTGCGGAAAGAAAACGCTGTTTCAGAGCAGCAGTACGAGCAAATCCGGCTGGCCCATGAAGCGGCCAAAGCTCAGCTCGACCAGGCTCAAGCCGCGGTCAACCTGGCTCGCCACAACCTCGACGTTTCCATCATGAAGGCTCCTTTCAGCGGAGTTGTCGCTTCTAAAAACGCTAATGTGGGGGATGTGATCAACCCGATGATGGGGTCTTTTTCAGCCGCGAGTGGCATTCTGACGCTGGTTGATTTTTCGCGGATAAAAATTCGAGTTGATGTTTCGCCGGCTGACATCGGCCGGATCCAGAAAGGCCAGGCGGCGGTCCTTCGCGTCCCCTCTCTCCCTGGAGAGGAGTTCCGCGGGACTGTCCATGTGGTCAACCTGGCCGCTGACCCCTTGACCAAAAAGTTCGGCGTAGAAGTGGCGATTGAAAACCCGGAGCTTATCTTGCGGCCTGGAACTTTTGGCGAGGTCACCCTTGAGGTTAGCACCCATGAGGATGCCCTGGTCGTTCCCCAGAAGGCCATCCTTTCCAACGAGTTCGTGTTCGTCGTCGAGAATGGCAAGGCGGTGAAGCGTTCAGTCAAGCTCGGGCTCCAGAATTCTCTTCTGGTCGAGATTACCCAAGGGGTAGCCGAGGGAGACCAGGTGGTGGTCGAAGGCAATTTCGGCCTTGAAGAGGGGGCGGCTGTCCAAATCATCGGTGAGGTCCAACCATGAAAATTCCGGAATATTCTGTCCGCCGTCGCGTGACGACCTCCATGATTGCCATGATCCTGGTCGTCGTCGGTTTTATCTCTTTTTCTCGCCTGGGGCTGGATTTCTTCCCCGATATCGAGTTCCCGACGGTTTCTGTGATCACTACCTATCGGGGAGCTTCTTCCGAAGACATCGAAAAGACCATCACCCAGCCCCTGGAGCAGATTATCAGCTCGGTCAACCGGGTAAAAAAGGTCTCCTCCACGACTTCGGAAGGCGTATCAGTAATCATGGTCGAGTTCGAGTGGGGCACCAACCTCGATTTCGCTGCCCAGGACATTCGAGACCAGATTGGACTTTATGAGAATTATTTGCCCCAGGAGGCTAGCGACCCCCTCGTCGTTAAGTTTAACCTGGCCCAGCTCCCGGTAATTTTTTATGGCATCACAGCCAACAGGCCTACCTTTGAGCTCCAGAAGCTGATTGAGGACGATGTGGCTCCTCGCCTGGAAAGGATTGATGGCGTAGCCTCGGCTCGCGTTTTCTCAACCGAGGTCAGAGAGATCCAGGTGGCCATCGACAAAGCGGCGCTTGAGGCGCGGAACCTTTCCTTGGACCGCATCCTTACGGCCTTGCGACTGGAAAACGTGAACCTTCCGGCCGGCTATCTCGTCGAGCGGCATGCGGATTATCTGGTTCGGACGATGGCTGAGTTTGAATCGATTGAAGAGATAGGCCGAGTTGTCGTTGGCACCACGTCCAAGGGCGAACCCATCTATCTTGCCGACATCGCCACGATTCGGGAATCGATAAAGGAGAGTCGCTATGTCGGCCGCATCCAGCGTCAGCCAGGGGTGTTTCTGATTGTCAGCAAGCGGTCAGGAGCCAACACGGCCATTGCCGGAAATCAGGTAAAAAAAGAAATCGAGAAAATAAGAAAGGTGCTACCCCCTGACGTCCAGTTCTTTGCCGCCATGGACCAATCGAAGATGATCACCCGGGTGGCCGGCCGCACAGCCAGCAACGCTGTCCAGGGGGGAATCCTGGCCATCCTGCTCATTTTTCTTTTCTTGAGGAACTGGCGGCCGACGCTGACGATTGCCATTGCCATCCCTCTGTCCATCATTACCACCTTCATTGCCTTCTACCTTGCGGGCTACACGTTGAACCTTCTCACCCTTAGCGGGCTGACCTTGGGCGTCGGGATGCTGGTCGATAATGCGATCGTGGTTATCGAGAATACCTTCCGCCACATTGAGGAAGGGAAGAACCGGAAGAACGCGGCCATCCTCGGAGCCTCCGAAGTCGGCATGGCCATCACTGCCTCCACCCTGACGACCATCGTCGTCTTCTTTCCAGTCGTTTTTGCCCAGGGGATAACGGGACGACTGACCCGAGGCCTGGCTCTGGCCATCGCTTTCTCGCTCCTCTCCTCTCTTTTTGTGGCTCTGACTATCGTTCCTCTGCTTTCTTCGATTCTGTTCAAGGAAAAGGCGGCGACGGGTTTGACGGCAAACCCTGGCCTTGAAGATAGAAAAAGGGAACGGCCAAAGAAATTCCAGTTCGAGAAAGCCAGGGAATTCTATCGCCGGCTCCTCACCCGGGCTCTCGAGCGCCGGTGGTGGGTGCTGGGCGGAGCGCTGGGGCTTTTTGTCCTCTCCCTGGCTATTGTACCCTTTTTGGGTACAGAATTCATGCCCTCTATGGACCGGGATATGATTCTTCTCAAAGTGAAAATGCCTGTTGGAACAGCTTTAGAGGAAACGAACCGGGTGATCTCGCTCATCGAAAACTTGATGCTCCAGCAGCCTGAAATCACAATCATCTCGGCTCAAGCGGGGTCGGCTGTGGAAGAAGACCCGAGTGATTCCGCCTCCGGCATCAGTAACCAAGGCCCCCATGAAGGTATCCTTTGGGTCGGGCTGGTCGACCGGAAAGAGAGAAGGCTCACCGATTCCCAAATCCTGGAAAAGATTCGGCGCCAGTTGCCGCGCCTGGAGAATGTCAAGTTTGAGGCGATTGACATGAGCCAGATGATGACAGGAGCCCAGGCGCCCGTAGAAATCAAACTTTTCGGCCGCGACCTCGACCGGCTAAAGGAGGTCGCTGATGCCATTGTCGCCCGGATTCAGGACGTGGAAGGCCTGAGAGATTTAACTCACTCACTTTCTCAGGGTAAGCCCGAGTATCAAATTCGAGTCGACCGGGAAAGAGCGGCCAAGCTCGGGCTCATGGTCAGCCAGGTTGCTAACACTGTCCAGACAGCCACGCTCGGTCGGGTGGCGACGCAATACCGGGAAGGGAGCGAAGAGATTGATATCCGCGTCCGCTTCCGTGAGGAAGACCGTGACAGCCTGGCCAAAATTGCCAATATCCCGATTATCAATCCCCTGAACAAGGTGGTTTACCTAAGCCAGGTGGCGACCATCACGCCGGGCGAAGGTCCCATCCAGATTACCCGCGAGAACCAGTCCCGCCGAATTTCCGTGACTGCCAACATCGCCGGCCGTGACCTGGGAAGTGTGGTCAGGGATATCAAGAAACGGCTCGGACCGGTTGAAAAACAACTCCCGGCCGGCTACTTCATAGAGTATGGCGGGGCCTACGAACAGATGCAGGAGGCATTCCTTATCCTGGCGGGAGCATTTCTCTTGGCGGCCCTCCTCACTTACATGGTCATGGCTTCTCAGTTCGAATCCTTTCGCCATCCCTTTGTCATCATGTTCACCATTCCCTTGGCCACGATCGGGGTTGTTCTCGCCCTCCTCATCAGCGGTCGGTCGGTCAACATGCCAGTGCTCGTCGGTTTTATCCTGCTCGGTGGTATTGCCGTTAACAACGGTATCGTGATGATTGATTACATCAATCAGTTGAGGCGGCGCGGCATGGGAACAGCCGAAGCTATTGTCCAGGGAGCGGTGACCCGGCTTCGGGCTGTTCTGCTGACTGCATTGACCACCATCCTGGGCATGATGCCCATGGCTTTGAGTACCTCCGAGGGCTCCGAAATGCGGTCGCCAATGGCCATCACCGTCGTGGGCGGGCTGACGGCGACCACGTTCCTGACGCTTTTTATCATTCCCATTATCTACAGCTTGTTCGAGAAGGCGTCCTTTAAGAAAGCTTAATAGGCCCCTGACTAGGAGAGCGGTGAGACAAAACGCGCTCAAATGGGCCAGATTGAACCGCGCTCTTCGCTTGAATCAATAGCGAAGGAAAGCGCCCACTTTCCCGAAGCGGTCGAGCCGGGAGGGCGGGGTTATATAGCGAACCTGGCACTTCTTGTCCATGGCCGAGTGGACGCTTTCGTGGATGATGTCCTGAACTTTTTCTGTATTGATGTTGCAAACAGGGCACAGGGTTTCATCGACGTAGAGGAAGTGGCACTTCGGGCACGTCCGGCCAGTTACCGAGAAGTTTCTGGTGACGACCAGCGTCTGGACTTCAGCCGAGTTCAACTTCCGGACCACTTCCCGGATGCCGGAAACAGCCCGACCGCCTTTTTCTATTTCCTGGGTGAGCTTTTCAACAAGCTCTCTTTCCTCTTCTCTCTTCAAGCTCTGCTCAATCTCCATGGCCTGTTTGAGGATTTTATCTTCGGAGAGATTTGAATTCGTCTTCAGCCAGCCTTTAAGTCTCTCCCGGAGGTAGGGATGAAGAAGGGCCTCGATATCCGGCCGGTACTCTTCTTTTGAGCCCACGAAAAGCCAGTCATATTGGTTTTTTTTGAACAGCTCAAAGGTCTTCTGGGCAGCTTTTTTGAAGTGCTCGTGGAGGTGGGCATCGATATGCCTTTCAATCCGCTTCGATTCGTAGCCCTGCCAGCCTCCCTCCTTAACGCGACTGGGAACTTCGCTGGACATCGAGTCGAGCAAGGAAATATCGCCCATGAAGATGTTGTACCAGCGGGCCGATTGACGGTCGAGCAGGAAAGCACAGATTGAGTGGTACTCGTCCATGATGGAGGAAAGCGGGCGGATGTAAGGAGTGCGGTCAAAAAAGATGTGGTTGCGTGGGGCCCGAGGAAGCGAAAACTCCTGCCAGAAATTCTCGCCCGAACACGAAAAGAGGGCAACGCCGGGCGCGGTGAAGCCGGGGAGCACTTGAGTCCCGAAACGGCTGATCTGCTCGAGGTCCCGGGCAAGGGAGTCCTTCTTCTCCCGGGTGGCCTCAAGGGCTTCCAGTTTCGATTGGGCCTCGTGAAGCAGGTTCTTAAAGGAGACCAGAATTTGTTTTTTGCTCAGCCGGCTCTTGTCGGTGTCGCAATAAAAAGAGGTGGTGAGGTATTTTTGACTTTCGAAGCAGGCGAGACTCTGGATTTGTTTTCGGGAAGAAAGTTTCATTGAACCTCCTTTAATTGTTTGGTGCTCGGTTAGAGAAAGGAAAGAAAACGAATAAACCTTTTTTAGGAATTTAGATTTTCCCTTCTATCTTCTCGTTCAAACGTTGGCCAAACGTTTTCACGCAATCATTAAAATAAGAGCAAAACTGCCGTTTGTCAAGTTCCTCCAGGTTCTGTTCATGACCAAAGGCAATGGCTTGAAGGGAGTTCCATCTCCGAAAATTTGGGAGGGACTTCCGTGCTGGTTTCTGCGGAGCTAACGGCTGCGCTTGGAAATGCGAAGTCTGGGTCCAAAACCCTGGGATTTAAGGTATGAGCTGACGGTTCCATCAGTCCCAAGAAGACCGAGGCAGTCTGGGTGGAGGGGCATGACGCCGAAGTGTTGGTTCCCCTGCTCGTCCTGTATCAAGCCAAGCGGGAAGAGACGGCAGACAAGAGGTCTGTCAGGATAAACGCGACATCCCTGGGGCTCGAGAAAAATACAGCTCCCATCAGCTTTGCGACGGAGCACTGGCTTCCCCTCTTCATTGGATTCGAGAAAAAATGTCGGGGCCGGATGGCGCAAACGCTGGGCAAGCCTTCTGGCTTCGGAGGGGGAAAGGGGAATTTCCTTATTGTAACAACAGGCGCCGCACCTCTGGCATTTGAAAGAAAACAGACTTTCTTTGTCGAGGTTGAAAAGAAGCGACGAGGGCAGACCGCTTTCGTCCATTTGACCGACCTCAGCGTCGCTGATGCTAAAAGAAGAGCCCAGAAAAATCAAGGCATTGAAAAGGGAGCGTTGTTGATTGCCCGGCTACGGTTGACGGTTCATCGTTGGCATCGTCGTTGACGAAGGAAGATGCCCCCAGAAGAAGAGCTTTACCTTTTGTGGGATGGTGAGTATAATAGATGTGCTTTCGCAAGTGCGGAAGTGGCGGAACTGGTAGACGCGTAAGCCTCAGGAGTTTATGGCCGCAAGGCCGTGAGGGTTCGAGTCCCTCCTTCCGCATGGCGAAGCTTCCTCCTTTATCTTCTGTACGTTCGCCGGGTGGAAGATTCATTCTTTTGATAAGAATTTTTGATTGCCCGAGGGGGGAGACATAGATGTTGGCACAAAACTTGCTAAATACTTGAATTAGATAAGGCCAGCTGCTTGAAATCGCCGGATGTTCGGTTTATCTTAAAGAAAGAGGAGCGTGCGGGTGAAAAAAAAGACTCTCTTTCTCGTCGGAGTCGCTTTTCTTCTGTTTTCCCTTGTCACCTCAGAGGGTAGGCAAAAGAAGGAGGATCTCTCTCCTGCCCATCGGAAATGGCTGGAGGAAGAGGTTGTCTATATCATCACTCCCCTGGAAAGGGAGGTTTTCCTGAAGCTCACCTCAGACAGAGAAAGAGATATGTTCATCGAGGCTTTCTGGAAACACCGCGACCCGACTCCGGGTACGCCCGAAAATGAGTTCAAAATAGAACACTACCGCCGCATCAACTACGCGAATCATTTTTTTGGCCGCGAGTCGCCCAAGCCAGGCTGGAGGACTGACCGGGGCCGGGTTTATATCATCCTTGGGGAGCCGAATGACATCCAGCGCTATGAAGGAAAGACTCAGACCTATCCGACCGAGGTCTGGTTTTACCAGGGCAAGACCGAAATGGGTCTTCCGGCTGGCTTCCACCTTGTCTTCTTCCAACCGGGGGGCGTAGGGGAATACAGGCTTTATAGTCCGAGCAAGGACGGGCCTCAGGCTCTCTTGACCTCCTACTACGGAGACCCGATTGACTACACAAGCGCCTACAATCAACTCAAAGAATTCGAGCCGGACCTGGCCGAAGTTTCCATCTCCCTAATCCCTGGAGAGACGTCGGCCCTCATGGGCCGTCCTTCCCTTGCTTCTGACCTCCTCATTCAGCGCGTCGAAACCACAGCCCAGCGTCTGGTCGAGGAAAAATACGCCCGCAAGTTCCTGGAATACAAGGACATCGTCGAAGTCGAGTACACCGCCAACTACATCGATTGTGACGGGTTGGTCAAGCTCATCCGGGACCCGTCAGGAGTTTATTTTGTCCACTTCTCAATCGAACCGAAGCGGCTTTCCGTCGTCCAGTATGAAAAAAAATTCTCCACGACGCTGAAGATGAACGGCAGCGTGACCACCCTTGCCGGCAAGCTTATCTACCAGTTTGACCGGACGATGGCCATGAACTTTGATGAAGCCCAGATGGCTGGCATCAGCCGCCAGCCGCTCAACATCCATGACATGTTTCCTCTCATCCCGGGTGAATACCGGTTTTCCGTCCTCATCAAAAACGAGGTCTCTAAGGAGTTCACCTCCTTTGAGAGCACTCTCTCAGTTCCTGGAGAGAAGCCGGCGTTGCAAATGACCGCCCCCATTCTTGGCTATAAGGCTGTTGCTGTCGAAGGAAATCAGGATAGCCTGAAGCCTTTCCGTTTTAGCCGCTACCAGGTGTATGGCCAGCCAAACCGGGCCTTACTCAAAAAGGATACGCTTTACGTAGCTTTTCAGGTCCATGGACTTAGCTCCGACCTCCGGGAGCGAGGGGAATTGCGGTTTGTTTTTCTCCGCGAGGACGCAGAATTCCGGTCACTCGCGAGGAAGATAAGTGATTATTCTAACCTTCCTGACGTGCTGGAAGAGTTCCCCCTGGCCGATTTCCCGCCGGCTCATTACAGCTTGAAAATCAGCTTGAATATGCACGGTCAGGAAATTGTTTCCAGTCGAGAGGAATTTGATATCACCCATATGGAGGCGATCAGCCGGCCGTGGGTTTATTCGAAAGTTCTCCCAGCTTCCTCCGACCCCGTCTATATGTATATCCTCGGAACGCAGCTCTTTAATGCTGGACAGCTGGAAGAAGCCGTGGCCAGGCTTGAGCAAGCTCACCGGTTGCGGCCAGACTCGCCCGAATTTGCGCTCAACCTGGCCCATGCTTATATGAGCAAGGGCGAATACGCCGGGGTCGAGCGCCTTTTACTTCCTTTTGTCGAGGCGGCTAAAGAAAAGGCCGCACCTTATGAGTTCTATTTTCTCCTCGGATCGGCCCGTCAGAAGCTCGGCCAATGGGACAACGCTATTGCCGTTTTCGACGAAGCCATCACCCGTTACGGGACTAATACCAACCTCCTGAACGCCATCGGGGAATGCTATTTTCATAAAGGAGACGTGAGGGCGGCTGTGGCTGTCTGGGAAAAGTCTCTTGAACTCAACGCCGACCAACCCGAAATCAGGAAGGTTATCGAAAAGCTAAAGGAGAAAAAATGAGAAAGTGGTTGATGGCCATTGTCCTGGTGGCTGGGACCGCCTGTGCCGTCTCCCAGCTCGAGAAGAATCTCTCGGCCGAGAACGCCGAGTTTCTGTCCCGGGTTCGCTATATCATCACGAGCGAAGAAAGGAACACTTTTCTTCACATTGCCGACTCCGAAAAGCCCCGCTTCATCGAGGAATTCTGGAAGCGGCGCGACACCGACCCGGATACCGAAATAAACGAGTTCAAGGAAGAATACTTCAAGCGAATGAAGAAAGCCGATGAGCTTTTCTTCGGCGAGGGAAAGCCTGGTTGGATGACCGAGCGGGGGAGGATTTACATCCTTTTTGGACCTCCCTCCCAGCGATCAACATCGCCGAGTAGTTTTTATGGTCGCTGCGAAGAAGTGTGGTATTATGGGGATTTCCCAGTTATTTTTGTTGACACCAATTGCAGCGGCAACTATGTTTTGGCGACGATAGACTTGAGCCATCTCAACGACCTCAACCTGGCGATTGCCGCCGCTCAAAGGCCTGCCCAGGCAGGAACAAGGCGCTCTTTGCTCGATTTCAACATTGAACTGAAAAAAAGAAAAGACGGGGAGAAGCATTTTGAAGGGCTGGTCATCATCGATGTGCCTTATCGTCTCATCTGGTTCTCCGCTGAGGGGGACAAGCTCAAGACATCTCTTGAGCTTGTCCTTGTGATCAAGGATAGTCGAGACGCGCTCCTCTGGGAATTCAAGCAGAGCTACGAGCTTATTTTGACCCAGGCAGAGCTAGCCGCTTCTCAGGATGATGCTTACACGATCGAGGTTCCGTTTGCGGTCGAGGGGGTACCTCCGGATGTCAGAGTAGCCAAGAATAAGCTTGAAATTGTGCTGCGCAACTTAACCGGGAAAGAGGAAGTGAGAAAGACCGCTGAGTTCAAGCTGTAGAGCGATGGAGGAAAGAAAAGAATGAAAATCTTTGAGACGCGGCGCCGAAGTTGCTTGATTGGTCTATTTGTCTTCTTTCTTCTCGCCGGGTGTTTTTCCTCCTGCCGGTTGTACAAGCTGGCGAGGAAGCTTTCGCCCGAGTACGCCGATTTTTATTCCAAAGTCAGATACATCATCACCAAACAGGAGGAAAAAATTTTCCTCGAGCTTCCCGACTCAGAGAAGGACCAGTTCATCGAGGAATTCTGGGCTCGCCGGGACCCTGACCCCGACACCGAGGAAAACGAGTTCAAGATGGAGTACTTCGACCGCATCGAAAAGGCCAACGAGCTTTTCGTCTCTGAAGGCAAACCCGGATGGCTCACCGACAGGGGAAGAATCTACATCCTTTTCGGGCCGCCGATGGACAGGATCACGGATTATATGGGTGGGGATCAGAACATCTGCCAGGAAGTCTGGTACTACGGGAATTTTCCCGTGGTTTTCCGCGACCCCACGTGCACGGGGAATTATCAGCTGATTACCTATGATTTGACACCGCTGCGCGACCTCAACCTTATGTACATGCACGAGCTTAGCATGGCCCAGGCTCGCGCCCAGAAAACGTTTACGCGGGAGAGGGCTTTTTTTGATTTTAGCTGGAAATTGACCGAAAAAAGCATCGGCCAAGACAAAATAGAGGGGAAGGTAGAGATCACCATTCCTTATGCTGGCATCTGGTTCAAAGAAGAGGCAGGATTGCTCAAGACAACCATCGAAGCCCATCTTGAGCTCCGGGACAGCGGGGGGGAGCTTTTCTGGGAGCATACCGAATCCTTCGAAGTTGCGCTTCCTGAAGCCGAGCTCAAGAGCAAGATGAAAGCTTCCTTCAAAGCCGAGATTCCTTTTGCTTTGGTCGAGAACCTGGAAAAGTTGCGGCCGGGAAAAAACAGGTTTTATCTCCGCTTGAAGAATCTGACTGGAGGGGAGGAGCTCCGCAAGGTCATGGTCGTTTCTTTTTGACGTCGGTTTTTTTTTATATAATAAGAGGGAAAAATGAAAAAAAAGATTTTTTCTCTTCTCGCTTTAGGCTTCTGCTTCTCCTTTTTCTGTGGCTGTGCCAGCGTAAAAAAAGAGAGCGAGCTCGACCTGGAGAGCGAAGAATTTTTAAGTTATGTCCGCTACATCATCACGGCCGAGGAGTCCAAGATTTTCCGGGAGCTTCCTCCGTCAGCCCGGTCGCGGTTCATTGAAGAATTCTGGGAAAGGCGGGACCCTGACCCGGAGACGGTGGAGAACGAATTCAAGGAAACTTATTTTGCCCGGATTGAGGAAGCTAACCGGCTTTTCCGGGGAGCCAGGCCCGGGTGGCTCCAAGACAGGGGACGCGCTTATGTTCTTTTCGGCCCGCCCAACGAGCGGCAAACCAACCCCATGGGTGGTCGGCCTATCGACGCCTATGAAGACCCGAGGGAAAGTCTGGAAAGCCGGCGGGTTGCTACCGGAGAAAAGCCGACCGAAATCTGGCTCTATTATAACCTTTTTTCTTCACTCCAGAGGCCCCATGCCGTCAAGCTGGTTTTTGTCGACCTCCACGGAACGGGAGATTATACTTTGACGACAGACCTTGATGAGTTGATTCCGGGCGGAATCCATACCGTCATTAACCCTGACCTCCGTTTAACCCATGAGATCTACAAGGAAGAGGCCGAAAGGTCCAAACTCCCTCTGAAAAGAGCCATTTTTGATTTTGGCTGGGAATTTCTCAAGATAAAGGACAAAGAGAGGGGGAGCAATCTTTCGATTCGATTATCTCTCCCTTACAAGAGGCTTCTTTTTGGCGGGGAGAAGGGGCGTTTGGTAGCCACTCTGGTGCTTGATATCCAGGTCCGCGATGAAGCCGGGCTTGCAGTCTGGGAAAAAGAAGAGACGTATGAGCTTGATTTCACCCAGCGTTTCATCGACCAGAACAAGGATGGAGTCTGGGAAGTGGTGGTTCCGGTCCTCAAGCTACTCCCGCGGGGAAAATATCAAGTCTATCTTTCTTTGAAAAACACGACAGGTGACCAGTGGGTGGAGAAGCTTCTTTCGCTCAAGATGTGATTTGGTTTTATTTCTATGAATAAAGGAGCGGCTATGAACAATCACTCGGGTGCGCCAAATTGGATATGTCTTATTCTTCTTGTTTTTCTTTTAGCCCTGCCCTGCTTTTCGCAGGAAGGTCTGGGCAAGGGAAGGATTAGCGGACAGGTCGTGGATGAGGCCGGGAATCCGGTCGAAGGCGCTCTGATCATGGTGGAGAGCCTTCAGACTCAAACCAAGCTCCAGGGAAAATCAGACAGGAAGGGTCATTTCGCTGTGGCTGGCATGGGCACAGGAATGTGGCGGATCACCGCCTCCAAAGAGGGGTATGCCAGCTCTTCTGTTGACATGAACGTGCGCCAGCTCACCACCAACCCGCCGATCACCTTCACATTAAAAAAGATAGTCGGGCTGGCTGCCCTCAAGACAGACCAGGAATCGTTTGCTATCCTGGATAAAGGGAACGCCCTCCTCAAAGAAGAGAAATACGATGAAGCGGTGGAAGTGTTTCTCGATTTTCTGAACAAGTACCCTGAGATATACCAGATCCACCTGAATATCGGGACCTGCTACCTCAAGAAGAACGAATTGGACAAGGCGGAAGCAGAGTTTCGGCTGGTGCTCGAGAAAGCGATGCAGGTCCACGGCGATTACAAAAAGGACCCGGAATCGACCTTTCGAGCGTTTTCCGGTTTGGGCGAGGTTTACCTTAAGAAAGGGGATTTTGAGGCCGCCCAGAAGCAATTCAGCCAGGCGCTGGAAATCTCTCCTCGCGATGAAGTTGCGGCCTACAACGTGGGTGAAATCTTTTTTTCCAACCAGCAAGTTGATGATGCCATCAAGTATTTCGAACTGGCCATCCAGATAAAGAAAGATTGGTCCAAGCCTTACCTCAGGCTCGGTTATGTTTATCTCAACAAAGGGGATTTTGCCAGGTCTCTCGAGTATTTCAACACCTTCATCAAGATGGACCCCGAAAACCCGGAGGTTCCTCAGGTAAAAAATGTCATCGCCGCTATCGAAAAGATAAAGAAATAAAAAGCCCCCCGCCCCGGACAGGGCGGGGGGCTTTGAGCGTCTTCTCGAGCGGGAGCTTAGAAGCTGAACCTGAAGCTTGCCTTGATTTCTCTCAAACCGCTGACAGAGCTAATGACTTTGTAGCTTGTTTCCAGAGTCTTGGTGCCCGGCTGGTTGGCGCCTTCGGCGACGGGGTCCCAGCGGTAAATGTCATCGAGTCCAATTCCCACGCCTGACCAACCAAGAAGGTTCTCGACATCGATGTAAGCACCGAGGCGTCCGAAATTCCCGATGGCGAACTCCTTCTCCACCCTGACATCAAGCTGGTTCCAGGCTCTTCCCTTTCTTGACCCTTGCGGCTCGATGTTTACGCCATAGTAAGTCCGGTAAGCGTTGTTTGCGGTGCACCAGGCTGTGGGTGGACGGATGCTGACGTATCTTGTCCACGGCGCTCCATCCTGATACTGGTAGAAGCCGCTGAGGAAAATGCGCAGAGGAAGCTGGACTGTCCCGTAGAGCTTGATCTGGAGGGGTCTGTCGGTGTTGATTCTTCCGTAGGAATTGACATAGCTATTCGGGGTCGAACCAAGGCCAGACCAACCCCAACTATCGCCATACCAGCCGCCAATGTTGCCGTACGCTTTGCTGTAGACGACTGAGCCTCCGAACTGCCAGCCATCGGCCATGCGCTTGTTGAAGATGAGCTCCACCGCCCAGTATTTGCGGACAAGCTCGGGGACGTTGGTGAAACGGGTGAACGGCTCGGGCGAAGCATTGGACCGGACATAGAAGGTGACCGTCTCGGTCGGATATTTGTCCGTGCCTGGAATCGTCGTTGTGAACGGGATCCAGTATTTTTTCGCGGCTGGTTGATCCGGATGATACCAGAATTCATCCGTGTCAGGAGCATAATACACAGCTTCAACGATGTTCTTCTTGTGCTTGTAAACGAAATTCAGGCCGAGCGAGAAGTTCTTGAAAATTTCGTGCCAGATGCCCAAAGTCAACTCATCGTTGATGGGGGATTTTGTCTCAGGGTCGAGCCGATTCTTGGCGAATTGTGGGTCCATGCCTCTGTAGTCCGTGGGAATAACCTGATAAGTGTCACCGATGTTGGGCCAGTTGTCGTTGTTGGTATCCCACCAGTAGAAGCCAAACGACCTGGGATAGAAGGGATGGAGAGTCGAGAAATATTGGAGCATCAGATACTCGGTGTAGCGGCTGAAGGAGAACTTGATGGCGGTCTTTCCGTCGCCGAAGGGGTCATAAGTGATTCCGAGTCTTGGAGAGAAGTCGTTCCAGACGATGATGTCGTTCCAGGGTTCAGAGGTGGCATCGCCCCAGGGGTTGATGCCCTGGGGGAAGCTGCTCGGGTATCTGGAGGCCACCCAGGGTTTGACCAGGTTTTCGCCGATCCAGACGGAGAGGGGATTGCCCGAGGCCTTTTTTGAGACGCCGGGCTTCCATCCCCAGGATCGGTCGAACCGCACCCCGATATTGACGGTCAGCCTGTCGGCAAAGGTGGCTGAGTCCTGGATATAGGCGCCGATTCTTCCGCCCCGGTCGATGATTTTGCTCGAACCTTTTTCAGGGCCGCAGATGTAGAAGTAGACAAGTCCGTAGGTCTGGTAGTAGTAATTTTTCGGGGGATAGCGGCTGTCCAGGTAATAAAGCATGTTGTCCTTGCGCCACCAATCCCAGTCACCATAAGTGTTCTCGTACTCGACGCCGCCCTTGAACTCGTGGTTTCCACCGAGGAGGTTATCCTGGAAGCGAGTAAAGTAGGCGCCTACCTGCATCCTCTTGCGGAGGTAGGTCTCGTTGAACCGAGCGGTGGTCAAGCCGCCGTAAAGGTCTCCCGCGTCGTCAACATAGGCGAGATCCTGAGCCTCTTTTTGCATCGGGATTGGGAACCAGCGGTGGACATAACCAAAACGGATGTCAAAGAACGTATTCTGGTCGAGAATATAATTGACGACTGCGTTTCCAGTGTAGCCCCTCTCATGGTCCCAGATTCGCGTAGCAATAAAATTGGTCCTTGCCCCGGGCTCTTCGTACATCGGCCGGTAGATGTCGACGACGTTGAACATCCCCATGAGCTTGATTTTCGGGCCGACCTGGCCGGTGAGCTTGATGAACCCCATCGTCTCCTGATGGGTCCAGTTGTAGGGGTTGTGGGTTCGTCCCAGGATATCTGTCCAGGGGCCGATGAAGTTGGTTACGCGTTCCTGGCGGATGAACCTGGCGTTAGAAAAGAACCAGAGCCTGTCGATGGCAATCGGTCCACCGAAAGTGAACGAGCCATCAATCCAGGACTTGCTGACTTCAGGCTTGGCCACGCCGAGGGCGGTCACCTGCTCATCCGTCCACAGATGCTGGGCCATATCTTGAGTGGTGAAATAGGCGACAGCACCGCCGGAGAACTTGTTCCCGCCCGACTTGGTGACGATATTGACATAAGCACCGTCTGTGTAGCCGACCGAGGCGGGGTGGCCGGCGGTGATGGACTCCACCTCGTCCATGACATCGAAGTTGATGTTGGTCAGGGTGTACATGACCACTGGGTCGTTCATGTTGACCCCGTCAAAGGCCGTCGTGTTGCCCCGGACAGTTGACCCATGAATGACGTAAGTCCTTCGGTAGGTCACACCTTCGGAGACGGCTCCAGGAGCGGCGGTCATGATGTCATAGAGGTCTCGAGCGAGCGGCAAATTCTTGAGCAGCTGGTTGTCCATGACGACGGCAATTTTGGTCGACTGGACGTCGACTGTCGGCGACGCAGCGGTGATGGTGATCTCCTCTTCGACCGCGGCGACCTCCATCGAGAAGTCAATAGTCACGGTCATTCCGACCCGGACGATGATGTTTTCTCGCGTGTAGGTCTTGAACCCGGCCATTTCAGCCGTGAGCTTGTAAGTCCCGGGAGGAAGCGCAGGGAAGCGGAATGCTCCTGTTTCTGTTGAGACATAGCTCTGGGTTCCCATGAGCGCCTCGGAGCTGACGCTCACGGTGACGCCGGGAAGCGGGTTGCCGTCAGGGTCGGTAATGATTCCCCTGATTGTCCCAGTCTGCTGCTGGGAGAAGACAGGGGAGGCGACCAGAGCGAAGAGGAGGAGAGAAAAAACAAGCTTTGATTTTTGTTTATTCAATGACCCTCCTTTTTGCTATTTTTTGATATTCCCTTTTCCTTTCTCCCTCCGACTGGGGAGAAAAACCTAAGCCTCATAGTTGTGTTTTTCTTCTTGTTATCACCTCCCTTTCAAAAAACTAGCCAAAATTATATTTATTTATATTTCTATTTTCACTGTTTAAAATTTATATGCAAAAATTATGCCAAAATCAATTCCTTTATTATCAATAATTTAACATCGTGATAAGGGCAATTATTTCCAAAAATTTGGATTTTTCTCCAAATTTTTGAATTTTTTTATAGGAAAAGGGGGAGAGCAGTTGGCTTCTCCCCCTTTCCTTCTTTCCTTAGAAGCTTACCCTTGCTCCTAATCTGAAGGAGCGAACTCCATACACGCTCGTGATATTCTTGTAGGTGGAACCTACCTGGTAGTCGGATGCGTCCAGAGGAGGCCTGTCGAACCGGAGGTATGGGGCTGGGTTGTCATTGACATTTATTCCGCTGTAGCCAGCAAGGTTAAAAACATCGGCGTAGATGTTGAGGCGAACGAAACCGCCGAGGGAGAAGGATTTCTCCACCCTCAAATCCATGTTCGTATAGGGTCGGTTTCTTTCTGTGCCAGGTGGGTCGGCGTTAACTCCGACGTAGGTTGACTGAACGAGAGCTGCGATTTCAGGGGCGAAGTAAACGCGGGCAATCGTCCGGCACCAGGGGCTTCCCGACTGATGAACAACATAGGCACTGAGAATGATATCGTGAGGAAGGATGTACGTGCCCATGATTTTAATCTGGAGCGGTCTGTCAAACCAGAGAGGTCCGTAGGCATTGATGAGCGTGTTGGGGTTGTCGAACATGGCGCTTTCGCCTTCGGTTGGGGAATAGGTGGCTTCGGCATTTCCCTTGAAGGAGCTGTAAACAATGGAACCCTTCAGCTGCCAGCGGTTGGACATCCGCTTATCGAAAGTCAGCACCACAGCCCAGTATTTTCTCTTGGCCTCAGGCGGGTTTGACCCAAACCATGTGGGAACAGGAGCGTTCTTGTTCAGTCCATAGACAGTGAGCTGCTTGTCGTCAGAGGTCCCCCATTTTCCATCCCAACCAGGGTCAATGAAGGTAAACGGAATCCACACCAGTTCCCCGTTAGGCAGCTTTTTGTTGACATCGTAGCCGTTGTTGACATCGATGTCCTCGACGATATTCTTGTTCTGTTTCCACACAAACTGAAGGCCTAGCTTGAAGTCCTTGACCAGCTCATGCTCAACGCCGGTCAGAATTTCGTCCATGTAGGGAGCTTTGAGGTCCTCTGGATAGTAGGTATAATTGGGATCCTGGGTTGGGTAGGAGCTGATGGTATAGGTATCTATTGGCGGAAGGTCCATCATATTATTCTTGTTGAGGTCGTTCCAGCGGTAGCTATCGATAGAACCAGCACCGAAAATCTGGCCACCATTATATTTGGCCGACCAGACAGGCTCGTAGTAGCGGGCATAGGAAAGTTTGAGGGCTGTTTTGGCGTCCCCGAAGAGGTCATAGACAATACCGAGACGCGGCGAGAGGGTAAAGAACTCGACGACCTTTTTGTAAGGTGTGGTCAAAGGGTCCCAGGGGGAGACAGGACCGATCTCGGCGTGCCATTGAGCAATCAAGGCCTCGAGAAGAGCGTTTGGTGCAAGTGAGGGGTTCATGAACGGATGCCCGGATTCATAGCGAAGTTCTGGCCGGCTTTGCTCCGGTTCGTACTGGAAGCTATAATCTAACCTGAGCCCTAGGTTTAAGGCCAGCCTTCCGGTAGTCACACTATCCTGGGCATAGCCCGAGAAACGGCGCACGTGGTCCTGGACATCCCACATTCCCTTCTTGGGCGGACAGTAACGGATGCGCAGACGGCCCTGCCGGGCAGTGGTCGAATAGTAATAGCGGTTATCTTTAGAATAATCATAATAATAGGCATAATAGGGATTCCCTCTCCACCAGTCGCGGTGGTATTCTGATTGCTCGAATTCTGCTCCTGCCTTGAACTCGTGGCTGGCACCCAGAAAATCGTCCTGAAATCTGGTTATCGAAGCAGAGGCCAGGATTTTCTTGCGGATATAATCGTCGCTGTATGGAGAAGCGCCCCAGTAGACGTTCTGCACGCGGTCGTAATAAGTCGGTGCGTTTTGTTCCCGCGATGGAATGGGGAAGTGGCGCCAGACGTAAGTTCCTCGCATGTCGAGGAAAGTGTTCTGGTCAAGGACCCAGTTCACCTGGTGGGTTGTCGTATACGTGTTCTCATGGTCCCAGATTTCTGTCTGGGAATAATCCGTGCTCCCGCCGCCACTATTCTGATAAACGGGCTCGTAGATATGGTTCCAGTGGAGCATGCCCATATAGCGGAGATTTTTGGTCGCCTGGAAAGTCAGCTTGGCAAACCCCATCCACTCCTGGTGGTTGTAATCATAATGTCCTGCGGTTGGCAGCCCCAAGTTGGCCATCCTTATTTCCGCGTTTCCAGGGTTGGCCCGATCCCAGGTGTAACGTCGCCCGTTGATGAAGAACCAGAGGCGGTCTTGAATGATTGGTCCACCGAGGTTAGCTGAGAAATCCTTGGAATCCTTGAATTTTTCGGGCGGGTTGACGCCGAGCGCGGTTATCTGCTCAGTTGTGAAAAGGTCCTGGTTAAAACTCTTATTGATATAATACACGGTGCCGCCGCCAGAGAATTTGTTTCCGCCACTCTTGGAAACAATGTTGATATAGGTTGAATCGGTCTGACCAACCTCGGCCGGGTGGGCACCCACTTCGAACTCGATTTCTTCATAGACATCCACATTGATATTGGCCATCGAATAGAACGTCGCCGGGTCGTTAAGGGGAACGCCGTCCAGGGCGTAGAGCTGGCTGCGGACTGTTCCGCCCAGGATGGATGAGGTCCGCCGGTACTCGACGCTTTCGGAGATGGCGCCCGGGACGGAGTTCTGGATGTCGTAGAGGTCCCGGTTCATCGGGATGCTGGCCAGGAACTGCGCGCTGTAGTTAACGCTGACCTTGGACGATTCCACATCCACGACAGGCGAGGCGGCGGTCACGGTGATTTCTTCTTCGACAGCGGCAACCTCGAGCTCCAGAGTCACCTCTGTTGTCTTTCCGACGCTGACGATGAGGCCTTTACGGATAAGGGTCTTAAATCCTGGCATTTCAGCCCGGATTTCATACTCCCCTGGAAGAAGCGATGGGAATCGGAAAATTCCCGTATCCGAAGTCACGTAGCTCGACGTGCCCATAAGGGCTGGCCCAGAGATTGACACGGTGGCGCCGGGCAACGGATTCCCCTCCTTATCGATGACCTTGCCGGAAATCGACCCCGTTTGTCTCTGGGCAAAAGCTAGGGAAGCCATCGCCAGGGCAAGTATGAAAACCATGAATCCTTTCAAAATTTTGTTCATTTAACCTCCTTTCGTTCTGTTGGCTTTTTCCATTGCCCTTTCTTGTTTTTTCCCCGTCTTTCACCTCCTTTCGTTTTAGAAGCCTAATTCATTATTGATGAAGTTGCAAGTCGGTGTCAAAGGAAAAAAAGGGCGAAATTTTTTAGGGACGTAAAATTGAGGTGCGCAGAAAAAAGAATAATTAAGGACTATTTTCCTTGAATTCATTATGTATGGATTCTAAATCCACAACTGCAAAATTCATACCAATTTTATCTATGCCTTGGAATACGCAAGTGTTTGACTTTAAAAAAGATAGCAGAATCAATGAAGAGCGCTTTTTAGGAGAAAATCCAATATTTTGGATTTTTATTCAAAAATCCGGATAAATCAGATTTTTTTCGTAATAAATTTTTCCCTCGCCCAGCAAGCTGCCCCCACCCAGCCGGCGTCATTCCCCAGGCTGGCTTTTTCTATCGAACAGCACTCAAAAGAAGCTCTGTAAGCTCTTGCCCTGGCTTCCTCAACAGCCCGGGGAAGAATAAGCTCTCCGCTGTCCATGACGCCTCCTCCGATGAGGATTTTTTCTGGGTTGAGGAGGTTGATGGCCGACCCGAGAGCAATACCCAGATAGTAACCGGCGCGCTCAAAGGCCTGCCGGGCCTTCTGGTCCCCCCCGAACGCCCGGCGCGCCACCTCCTCAGGGGTGAGCTCCTCTTTGGAACCGACAAGCTTTTTATAGTTCCGGACAATTGGCCCGGCTGAGGCTTCGGTTTCGAGGCAGCCTCGAGACCCGCACTTGCATCTTTCTCCTTCGGGGTTGACGACCATATGCCCCATTTCAGCCGCAAACCCGCACTTTCCGTGGACGAGCTTTCCGTCCACTATAATCCCCGAGCCCACTCCTGTCCCAAGGGTAAGATGAATGAGATTTCGAGTTCCCCTCCCGGCTCCCGCTTTGAACTCGCCATAAGCCGCCATGTTCGCATCGTTATCGAGCCAGAAAGGAACGTCTATGATCCGGCTAAGGGCGGGGCGAAGGTCAAACCCGTTCAGGGCGGCGAGGTTCGGCGATTGAATGATTTTTTGGTCAGCCAGGCTGAAAATTCCGGGAAAGCCAAGCGCTGCGGCCTGGATTTTTTTCGGGCAGCGCTTTTTCAGGCTCTTCCAGAGCTCGTCTAGGGTCTTGATGAGGTCTTCTATTCTGGCTGGCGTCGGAGCTTGGGCCTTAAAAACAAGCTTGCTATCTTCATCGATGAGCCCGAATTTTATCTGGGTCCCCCCCAGGTCAAACCCAGCATAAAGGGACACCCTTATCTCCTTCGGGCAATGGCGGCGTAATTGGGCGGGCCGTAGAGAAGCTCATTCAGGCGGTCGATATTCCGGTTAAGGCTTACGATAAACTCCTCTGTGCCCGGGAGAGCCTCAAGCTTTTCCCTTTCCAGGGGGGCCGAGTGTTTGATTTCGACATCCTCGAACCCAGCCGTTTCAAGCAGGAACTGAAGAGCGCGCGGATGGATTGGTCGCTGGTGAGAGAAATCGAGAAAATAAATCTCGACCAGGGCAAAAACGGAAGCGGGGTTAACCGTTTCCAAAACAAGAGTCCCGGACGGAGCTATTTTTCGATGGCAGAGCTCGAGGAATTTCTTCAAGCTTGAAGGAGGGAGGTGCTCAATGACCTGAGAAGAGAAAATTCCGCTCAGCGAGCTATCGGGCTGAGCGGCGAGCCATTCGAAGAGGTCACTTTTAGAGCAGCGGAGCCCCTTGTCGAGGCAGGTTTCGACCATCTGGCTGTTGAAGTCGACTCCCTCGGCCTCAACGCCTTTTTCCTGGAGAAGCTCGAGGAATTCGCCCCGGCCGCACCCGAGGTCCACCACCCTTCCTCCTCTGGAGAAATAGGGGACATAAGCTTCCAGTTGCTGCTTGACCTCGCTTTCTGTGCCCCGAAAGCGATTTTCAAACGCGGCGTAGCGCCAGTCCTCGAGCGGTTCAAGGATTTGCCGGCCAGCCTCCTCGAGCGGAATTTCTTTTTTCTCCAGAGCAGCAATTAAAAGGTCGAGCTTTTCGCGGAGCCGGAGGAAAACCTTCATCAAGGCTTTGGCGTCGGCACATTCAGCCGCCAGCCTGTCGACACGCCACTCCATGCTCTTGAAAATCATGCCGACATGGTTGCTGCCCAGAGCATCCCACTCGCGGTCCTTGGCTTCAGCCAGGGCTCTTTCCAGTTCGAGAAGTTCAACCAGGTCGACGAGAAGGCGGGCGAGCAAAGCCTGGTCAGAGTATTTTTTCTTCAAGAAAAAAAGCTTTTTGACTGGGGGCGGGGTCGGGATTTTTTTCTTTACCTCGTCAAGCTTGCGCTGGAACGCCTCAGATTTTTCCTGGCGCTCGCGAGCGAGCTTTTCGAGCGTCCGTCTCATTCTTCCTTGGAAGGAGGTTGGGGCTTGTTGGGTTCGCTGTCTTTATCTTTGCCGCTCACGGATTTCCGGAAATTCCGGATGCCTTCACCCAGGGATTTGCCGAGCTCGGGGAGACGGCGAGCGCCAAAGATGATGACGACGATGAGAAGGATGAGCAGAAGCTCAGTCGGCCCAATCGGTCCAAACAAAAACATGAAAACCTCCTTTGAGGGAAGCCCTTTGGACTTTCCCTCAACGGGCTCGAGGATTATCGAAGCTACAGCCAAAAGGTACTTTACTCCGGGCGAAAAGTCAAGGCAGACGTTTGACTGGGGCGGGGGATTCTGCGATCATACTTTTCCGATGGAAAACATCCGCAATTTCTCAATCATTGCCCATATTGACCACGGAAAATCCACCCTGGCTGACCGACTGCTCGAGGTGACCGGCGCGCTTTCGCCGCGCGAGCTTCGCGACCAGGTTCTCGACACTATGGAGTTAGAGAGGGAGCGGGGCATCACGATTAAAGCGCAGACGGCGCGGCTTCGCTATGTCCGTTCCAACGGCCAGGAGTACATCCTCAACCTCATCGACACGCCCGGGCACGTGGACTTTTCCTACGAGGTCTCGCGCAGCCTGGCCGCTTGCGAAGGAGCTTTGCTCGTGATTGATGCATCGCAGGGGGTCGAAGCCCAGACTCTGGCCAACACCTATCTTGCCCTCCAGCACAATCTTGCCCTTGTCCCGATCATCAACAAGATTGATTTGGCTCAGGCTGACCCGGAGCAGACTCTTGTCCAGATGGAAAATATCATCGGCCTGCCACGGCAGGAAGCCATCCTGGTCAGCGCCAAAAAAGGCGTTAATATTCCTCAGGTCTTGGAGAGCATTGTCGAGAGGATTCCGCCGCCCCGAGGAGAGAAGGACGCGCCGCTCAAGGCTCTTCTTTTTGATTCCTGGTTTGATTCTTACCGTGGTGTCGTCGTCCTTCTCCGCATCGTCGATGGCCACATTCGAGTTGGGATGCGAGTGGAGCTCATGTCGACGCAAGCTACTTATGAGGTTGAAGAGCTGGGCTATCTTACGCCGAAGCCTGTGCGGGTGGACATTCTCTCCGCTGGCGAAGTCGGGTATATGATTGCCGGAATCAAGAAGCTCAGCCATGCCCGGGTCGGAGATACGGTGACCGACAGCAAGCGCCGAACATCCATCCCTTTGCCTGGCTTTCGCGAGGCCAAACCGATGGTCTTCTGCGGGCTCTATCCAGCCGGCGAGAGCAGCATTGAGGACCTTCGCGAAGCGCTCGAAAAACTCCGGCTCAACGACGCTTCGTTCCAATACGAACCCGAGAATTCGCCAGCCTTGGGACTGGGCTTTCGGGCCGGCTTTCTCGGGCTTCTCCATCGGGAGATCATCCAGGAGAGGCTGGAGCGGGAATTCGGGCTGAGTCTCATCACGACCGCGCCGAGTGTCGGTTACCGGGTGACCAAAAAAGGCGGCGAGGCCTGCGAAATCCGCAACCCTTCTGAGCTCCCCTCGCCCCACGAAATCCTGAAAATCGAGGAGCCCATGATCGAAGCAATCATCCTCACCCCTGACCGCTATCTCGGCGCTGTGCTCAAGCTTCTGGAGAGCCGGCGGGGCGAACAGAAAAAACTCGAATATGCGAGCTCGGAACGGGTTCTCCTAACCTACCTCTTGCCGCTGAGCGAAGTTGTTTTCGACTTCTATAACCAGCTGAAGTCCCTCTCCCAGGGATATGCTTCCATGGATTACGAATTTATTGGCTACCGTGAGGCCCCTCTGGTCAAGCTGGATATCCTCATTAACCGGGAACAAGTGGATGCGCTTTCCCTCATCGTCCACCGGGATAAAGCCTATGCCGTCGGGAAATCGCTCGTGGAGAAGCTGCGCCGAACGATTCCCCGCCAGCAGTTTGAAGTCTCGCTCCAGGCTGCTCTGGGCAAACGCATCATCGCCCGGGAGACAATAAAGCCTTTCCGCAAGGATGTCCTGGCCCGGCTCTATGGCGGTGATTACACGCGCAAGATGAAACTCCTGGAGAAGCAAAAAGCAGGGAAAAAGAGGATGAGGGTCATCGGTCGGGTAGAAATTCCGCAGGAGGCTTTTCTTTCCCTCCTCGAGGTCAAATAGATAGGGAAGCAAGGCCCTCGGAGTGTTTAAAAGGAGAGAGGAGAGCCATGTTGCCGACGATTGCCTGGCAGACCGATAAAGTCGTGATGGTCGACCAGAGACGGCTGCCTTTCAGGGAGACCTATGTCGAATGCCGGACCCATGAGGAGGTGGCCAAGGCGATTGAGAAGATGGTCATTCGCGGCGCTCCCGCAATCGGGATTGCAGGCGCTTTCGGTGTGGCGCTGGGCGTTTTGCGCCTCCAGCCTGGGGAGAATATCGAGAGGAAGTTCAAAACCATCCTTGAGCGCCTCCAGCGGACCCGGCCCACTGCGCGCAACCTTTTCTGGGCTCTTGAGAGGATGGAGAAAGTTTTTGAGGCTGCTAAGAGCCTCCCCCTTGCCAGCCTCCAGAAAAGGCTGGTCCGAGAAGCTCTGGCCATAGAAAAAGAGGATGCTGCCAGGAACCGGCAAATCGCTCGTCATGGGGAGAGGCTGATTGAAAATGGAGACTCCATCCTCACCCACTGCAACGCTGGCGGTTTGGCGACTGCTGCCTACGGAACGGCCGTTGGCATCTTCAGGAAAGCGTATGAGAAAGGAAAGAAAATCCACGTCTTTGTCGACGAGACGAGGCCATTTCTCCAAGGGGCCAGGCTCACTGTCTGGGAGCTTAAAAAGCTCGGCATCCCGTTCACTTTGATCACGGACAGCATGGCCGGCTGGTTGATGAAAAAAGGGGAGGTGAAGCGGGTTTTCATCGGAGCTGACCGGATTGCCCGCAACGGCGACGCGGCCAACAAAATCGGGAGCTATTCTCTGGCCGTGCTGGCCTACCACCACGGAATCCCATTTTATGTCGCTGCCCCCCTCAGCACGTTCGATTTCTCGCTCTCGAGCGGGGAAATGATTCCCATAGAAGAGCGACCAGCCGAGGAAGTCCGGACGGTCAGGGACTGCCTCATCACGCTCCCCTCGGTTCCTGTCCGGAACCCGGCTTTCGATGTCGTTCCTGGCCGGCTGATTACAGCCATCATTAGCGAAAAGGGAATCGCCAGGCCGCCCTACCGGAAGAGCCTGGCGGCCTGGCAAGGGTGAAGTTCGATGACCATTCTTGGAATCGAAACCTCCTGCGACGAGACGGCGGCAGCGATCTTGGATGAACGCGGCCATATCCTGTCCAGTGTCGTCCTCACCCAGGATGCCATCCATGCTCCGTACGGCGGGGTCGTGCCGGAGCTTGCTTCCCGGAACCATCTTGCCATGATCAACCCGGTCGTTAGAGAAGCTTTTCGGCGGGCCGAGCTTTCTCTCTCCAGCATTGACGTCTACGCCGTCACCCAGGGGCCGGGACTCATCGGTTCCCTGCTCGTTGGGCTTTCATTCGCCAAGGCCCTGGCTTATTATTTTAAAAAACCGCTCGTCGGCGTTGACCACGTGGAAGCGCATATCGAGGCCGCTTTCCTCGAGAACCCTGAGCTTCCCCTGCCTGCAGTGGCACTCGTTGTCTCGGGCGGCCACACTTCGCTTTTTTTCATCAAAAGGAGACTCCATTACCGCCTCCTCGGACGGACGAGGGATGACGCCGCGGGCGAGTGTCTGGACAAAATCGCCAAGTTCCTTCGCTTGGGTTATCCGGGCGGACCGGTAATTGAAGCCAGGGGAGCCTCTGGGGACCCAAGCCGGTTCCCTTTCGCTCTGCCAAGAATGAAAGATAGGAGCCTGGATTTTAGCTTCAGCGGACTCAAGACAGCAGCCATCAGAGCTATCGAGGAGACCGGGATGTCTGAGGAGCATCCTGAGCTGGCGGATTTTGTGGCCAGTTTTGAGGAGGCGGTTGTCCGCGCTCTCCTCGAAAACCTCGGCCGGGCAGCTGAAAAATATAAACCAGCTTCTCTTATTCTTTGTGGTGGGGTCGCTCGGAACAAAAGATTGAGAAGGGGGTTTGAGAAGCTTGGCCAGTCCGGTGGGTTTGAAGCAGTTGTCCCTTCTCCCGCACTCTGCACGGACAACGCCGCCATGGTCGCGGCGCTCGGCATGAAGAAACTGGGAGCCAGGCGAAGGGTAACCCTGAAGCTTGAGCTCGATGCCTACCCTCGCTTCAACGCTCCCAGGGAATGACTTGAAAAAGATAGGGCTCGAGGAGCATCGATTCCGAGGAATGATGGGTCAGGTGAAGGTTAAGCTCGTAGAGGAAAAGATTGCGGAAAGGATAGAAGGCGGCGGGTTCGATGAAGAATTCGCCCTTTTCAAACGCTGTCTTCGCCTCGAAGAGGGGGACGTCGAAAAGGCTAACCCGGAGAGTGTAATCGCCCGCGTCTGAGCCGAAGATAAGCCTCATTTTATCCAGCCTCGTCCGGGAGCCAAAAAGAAACTGATAGCTTTTCTCAGAATGAAGATAGGCCTCGCCGTTTTCTTTCAAAACTACATCTTTTCCGATAGGAAAAGTATAGAATCCGAGGGCTTTCTGGTTGGAGTAGCGGATGGTCTTCACTGGATAAAGGGGTGGGCGAGGATAAAGGACAAACAGGAAGAAGCCCGCCAGGAGCGTTCCGCCTGCAAAGGCTGCGGCAAACCAGCTGGGTAGAGCTTTTTTCTTTCGGGAAAGGGCATAACCGAGAATGAAAAGGAAAACAGCCAGAACCCAGACATAATTTGGCCAGTATCGCAGGTTGTCCACTTTAATGAACGAGGGCAGAAAAGGCGGAAGGAGGAAGTGGAGATTGCTGAGATAGAGGAAGAACTCTCCCGGCCGGGAAGTGAATTCATGAGTCGTCGGCTGATAAAGGAAGGATGGATGAGCCAGGAGGAGGCCAGCCGCAAGGAAGCTCAAAGCAGTCGCCACTCCAAAAAGGAAAGAAAAAACCTGCCGGCGATTATAGATGAGGAAATAGCCCACAGCAACAGCCGCCATCCAGGAGACCGAAGTGAGCACGCGACCCTGGGGCGAAGCCCCCTGCCGATGGGTAAAGAAAGCATAATTGAGGAGGTAAGGAAGAGAGAGCAGAAGAAAACACCAGAAATCCCGCCTCCGGTGACGGAAGATTTCCACCCAGCCGAGGAAAGCAAAGAAATACCACGGAGAATAAAGAAGAAGGCCGTCCCTTTGGTCGAAGAAGTAGTCAAGCAGAGCGTCGACTCGAGCGAAGAAAGGAATCTGAAGCACTCCCTCCTTAAAGGCCTCCACCCGCTCCGGGGTCATCACGCCTTCATAGATGGCAAAAGGAGAAAAGGTGCCATAAAGAGCGTAAATGAAGAGGTAAAAACAGATGGTCGATAGAAAAGGAAAAGCAAGGAAAAAGAGAGCTCTTGAGCCGGCGCGATGCTTTTTCAAGAGAAAATAGAGCCCAAGCAAGAGAAGCGGCCAGAAAAAGAAGTTGTATTTCAAACCGAACCAGGGAAAGAGGCTGAGGAGAAAACCGAGGAAAAGAAGCTGAGGAGTTGACGGACTCCGCTCGCCGCCTATTTTTCTAAAAATATAAAAAGAAAAAAGGGCGATCGGAATCTCGGGGTAAAGGTGGACAGCATAGAAAAGAATTGGAGAGCTCAGGGAATACAATCCCCATAGACCCAGGGCCAGCTTTTCCCTTGCCCAAAGCTCCCGGGCATAAAGATAGAGCTGGAGTCCGAGAAGGACAGCCCAGGGTGCGAGGCTGATTTTCAGCCCGAACGTGAGCCAGCGGCCGGAGAGCATCTGGCTCAGCCCGTAGAACGGCAGCATGAGGACAGAAATTCCCGGCAAGTTGATGGGATAGATAGTGTCCTC
>FWPV01001623.1_pt1 | contig 61202 bp, 65 predicted proteins | sample 2228371 | NCBI WGS metagenome assembly FWPV01 (sample SAMEA103939776, study PRJEB20133) | metagenome
GCAGTTGGGAGCGCTTCTGAATGGCATTCAGAAGGTCAGGGGTTCGAATCCCCTCAGCTCCACCAGAAGAATGAAACCCGTGGATAAACGCCACGGGTTTTTTGATTGTTGAGGGTGGCTAGATTCTCCGAAAGCGCTAGCGAACCCGGTGGGCCAGCAGGCGCAGCCCCACCAGCACCACGAAAACCGTGCCGCCCTCGTGGGCCACCACACCCATCGGGAGGGGCACTTTTCCGGCCAGGGCAAAGGCCCCCACAATGACAATTACCCCCAGGGCAAAGCTCAGGTTGAAATAGACGGTGCGGGCGGTGGCGCGGGCCAGCCTCTGGGCGCCTACCAGGCGGTTCAGGTCGTTTTTCATGAGCACCAGGTCGGCGCTCTCGAGGGAGACGTCGGAGCCGGCGGCCATCGAGACCCCCACGGCGGCGGCGTTCAAGGCCGGGGCATCGTTGAGACCGTCGCCCACCATCACCACCGTGCCCTCCTGGTCTAGTTGCTGGATGCGTGCCAGTTTATCTTCTGGCAGCAGCTCGGCGTAGACCTCGGTAATGCCCACCTGGGTGGCGATATAGTCGGCTACGGCTTTACGGTCGCCGGTGAGCATGACCACCCGTGCGCCTTGCTGTTGGAGCCGGGCCACGGCTTGGGCGGCTTCGGGGCGGGGGGTGTCGGCAACGCCCAGCAGAGCGAGGGGGTGATGATCGGTGCCCAAAACGGCGGTGGTCAGGCCCCGACCCTCCAGGGCTTGCATCTGGGCTTCGACATCGGGCGGTAGGGACACGCCCAGGCTTTCCAGCAAGCGCCGGTTGCCCACCCAGACCTGTGTACCATCGGCCAGTACGCCCAGCACCCCGTGGCCGCGAACTGCCCGAATTTCGCTTACCTCCGGGGTGGGGCCCTCCCAGCCTTGGGCTATGGCCTGGGCAATGGGGTGTTCGCTGTAGCGCTCAATACCTGCTGCCAGGGCCCTGGCTTCGGCTTCGGAGCCTTGTAGTACGGCTACCTCTACCAGCTTCATGCGGCCCTCGGTCAGGGTGCCGGTCTTGTCGAACACAAAGATGTTGGCCCGGGCCAGCGATTCGAGTGCGGCCCCGCTCTTGAACAGTGCGCCGGCCCTCGCACCCGCTGCCATGGCCGACAGCACCGCCGCCGGAGTAGCGATCACCACCGCGCAGGGGCTAGCTACCACCAGAAAGGTCATGGCCCGGTACCAGGCCTGGGCGGCCTCGAGGCCAAACACAAAGTGGGCCACGACAAACACCACCGGGGCCGAAAGCAGCACCGCAATGGTGTAGGGCCCCTCGAAGCGCTCGGCAAACCGCTCGGTGCGGCTTTTGCTGGCCTGGGCGCTTTCCACCAGTTTGATGAGCTTGGCCAGGGTGCTTTCGCTGGCGGGGCGCTCCACCCGCACCCGCACCACCCCATGACCATTGAGCGTACCGCTCTTGACGGGGTCACCGGGCTTTTTGTCCACCGGCACACTCTCGCCGGTGAGGGCGCTCTCGTCCACGTCGCTATAGCCTTCCAGCAGGGTGCCATCGGCAGCGAAGCGCTCGCCGGGGCGCACCACCAGCAGGTCGCCGGGCCGTAGGGCTTCCAGGGGCTTCCACTGCTCGCTACCATCCGGCAGGAGCACATTGGCCCCCTCGGGGTGCAGGGTCATGAGGGCCTCGATGGCCCGTCGGGTGCGGTTCATGGCCCAGCTTTGCAGGGTGTTGGAAAGGCTGAACAAAAAGAGCAGGATGGCCCCATCGCCCGCCTGGCCCACCGAGGCGGCCCCCAGTGCGGCCACCACCATTAGCAAGTCCACGTCCAGCTTGCGCTCCTGGACCAGGCTACGCACCGCTTTGATGGCCGAGGGAACCCCCCCAGCCAGAAAAGCCAGGGCCCACAGGCTATTCTGGAGCCAGACCAGCCCGTAGGCCCCCGCCACAAAGCCCCCCACCACCCCCAGCAGGGTCAGGCCAGAAAGTAGAAAGCCCCGCTTGACCTCGTGGTTCCAGAACAGTAGCCAGGGGTTTTGTGGAGGGGTGGTAGATACCGCGATAGTGCTCATCGTTTGTTCCTCGGATTTGACGCGTTGTTGAAAACAGTAATCATTACTAATAAGAGTATCCCATGCTGGTGGATTAGATGCAACCCCAATCCCGAGTGATTTAGTGCGGATTCTTCCCGTTCCGCACGTAAATTCTACCGCTTTACCCTCAGGACATTCGGCATCCTGGCAAGCGTCGTGGGTTTTAGGTTGTACTTAATACACCGTCGTATAGTCGTATAGATGCCAGTACAGTTACATCAATAGTGGCCCCATTGCAGGGTCATACCAGGTGCCCTACTGTTTCACCATCGAAAACTTTTATGGTTCCTCCCCTACAGCGTAGGGGAGGTTGGGTGGGGTTGTTGATTTGCACCTTCACCCAGCTTGCTGATTCAGGGCCTGGCTCAATACCCTCCCCCACCCTCCCTACGCGGTAGGGAGGGGGCCGGGAGGCCATCTCACACGGAAAAATGGAGGTGTATAAGCGTTTATACGACTGTACACTTAACTGGAGAATCAGCCCTGAACACACCTTATCGGTGAGCAGGCTTTGCGGATCTACCCTGAGCTGCTTCCTCGGATTGATGACGTTGTAAATGGTCGAGGAATTAGTACACCGTCGTACAGATACCGGTGCATTCTCACCAGAGTTTAGGACGTGTTCTTGTCATTGCGAGCATCCGCAGGATGCGAAGCAATCCAGGTCGCCCACCCGGTTGATAGTTTGGCGAACTTGTTCTGGATTGCTTCGTCGGCTTATGGCCTCCTCGCAATGACAGCCGCCACTTGAGAGACTGGTTGGCGAGCGCTCGGGCCAACGTTCGCCAGAATGTATAAGCTCCTTTACGACACTGCAATTAGATCGGCCGCTTGACAACGGAGAGGGCTGAGAGCAAATCTTCTTCGCCAAAGGGCTTGGGGATATGGGTGACTCGAGCATTTCTGACCCAAAACCCCCTGGGGGGCTGCTCGGCAACCAGCCAGATGGGCAGGAACCGCCCGTTGGGTAATGCCCGCAGTTGGCGTACCTTGTCGGGTAGGTCGGCGCCCTCGAGCAGCACGCCGTGGAGCCGGTGGTGCTCCAGGATGCGTTTGGCGCTCTCCAGGTCGGGGGGCAGCTTGACCCGGTAGCGGTGGCGCTCGAGGGTGACCAGCAGGAGCCGCCGGATCAGGTTGGAGTCACATAGCACCATCAGCAGGGGGTCGTGGGGGCGCACGTCGGCTTCCATCAGAATGCCCCGGCTCTTGAGTTCGTAAAGCAGATGGTAGACCTGCTCCTCGGGCAGGTCGCATTCCAGCGCCACCGAGCGGGCCCGCTTGACCCCGTCTATGGCTTCCAGCACCGTCCAGGCATCGGGCGAGAGGGCGTGGCGGGTAGGGTCGCCGGCCAGTTGTAGCACGGTTTCGGGTTCTACCTTGCCCCGCATCCACTCGTCCAGGCGGCGCAGGGCCTCCATCAAAATGGTGCTGGTATCGGTGATGCCCGGCAGCAGCACCTGCGAGGCGTCTATGGGCGGGCTCTCGGCGACCAGCTCCCCTTCCGGCTGGCTCAGGATGGTGGCCAGGGCCTCGAGGATTTGCGCGTGCAACACGTCGTTGAGCTCGTCCTCGGTGACCATTTTCTGTTGCAGGGCCAGAAAGCCCAGGGGGGTTCCGGGGTTCTCCTGTTGTTGGTATTTGACCAGTTCCTGGACCTGCTCGAGGGTCAGGTAATCGAAGCGCACCAGGTATTCGCCCAGGTGGGGGCCGGGGTGGGTCTGGATATAGGCGATTTTGCCCTCGCGGATGTGAATACGCCCCTTCAATTTGGGGCAGGTAATGTTGATGACCGCATTTTTGCGGCTTGCCTCGAGGGCCCGCAGCAGGTCTCCGAGTTCAATTTCGTCTAATCTGGCCCGAATCACGGCGAAGTATCCCTGGCGACTGCCTCTGGCAATCCCATCTCAGTATGGCACTTCCCGAGGGGATAGGGGGGCAGGGCCCAGGGTTCAGGGAAAGCTGGATGATCGGGCTGGATGCAGTGCCAGATGTGTTTTTCCCAGTCTTCTTGAGTTTCAATAGGGGAGTTGCGAGGCGGCCCTGCCGACTCCGAACCCGGCTCTCTGAACCCTGCCTCCCCGGTCGGGGCTCGAGTCCCCGCCCGCAGACCCCTACTCCAGCAGACGGCTTTGCTCGGGCAGGGGATAGCCGAAGTGGGCATAGGCCCGTTCGGTGGCCTGGCGGCCTCGGGGGGTGCGTTTGAGCAGGCCAAGTTGAATGAGAAAAGGCTCGTGGACTTCCTCGAGGGTTTCGGGGTCTTCGGAGAGGGCGGTGGCGAGGGTCTCCAGGCCCACCGGCCCCCCGGCAAAGCGCTCGATTACGGTTTGCATGATGAGGCGGTCGCGGGTATCGAGCCCCAGGGCATCCATGCCCAGTGCGTCCAGGGCCTGCCGGGTGCGCTCGAGCCGCACCACGGCTTCGCCGGCTACCTCTACAAAATCGCGCACCCGTCGGAAAAGCCGCTTGGCAATACGCATGGTGCCCCGGCTGCGATGGGCAATTTCCAGGGCGGCCTCGGGCTCGATGGTCAGGCCCAGCAGCCTGGCGTCGCGTTCGACCCCCTGGGCCAGCTCGGTCTCGGTGTAGAACTCGAGGTGCTCGATAATCCCAAAACGGCTACGCAAGGGCCCAGAGATGAGCCCTGGGCGGGTGGTGGCCCCCACCAGGGTAAAGCGGGGCAGGTCCAGCCGCAGGGTGCGGGCAGCGGGGCCAGCGCCAATCACAATGTCAATCTTGAAGTCCTCCAGGGCCGGGTACAGGTGCTCCTCGGCAGCTTTGGAGAGGCGGTGAATCTCGTCTATGAAGAGGATGTCGCCCTCCTCGAGGCTGTTGGTCAGGATGGCGGCCAGGTCGCCGGGTTTTTCGATGGCGGGGCCGCTGGTTACGCGGATGTTCACCCCCAGCTCGTAGGCCACCACATGGGCCAGGGTGGTCTTGCCCAGTCCGGGCGGCCCAAAGAGGAGCAGGTGGTCGAGGGCCTCTCCCCGGTTTTTGGCGGCCTCGAGGTAGACCCGCAGTTTTTTCTTGAGTTTGGCCTGTCCCACGTAGTCGTCCAGGCTCTTGGGCCGCAGGGTCAGATCCGGTTCCACGCTCACCATCATACAAGTAGAGGGCGGTTGCATTATGTTCACTGCATAACCCTGGGCAAGGTGGCGATGGGGGTTCGATACCAACTTCAGGCGAGTAACCAAACTTTCAACGATGCACAGGTGGGAGGGGGAGGTTAGTGGAACTCCAACCCCTGTTCCCTACCCCCTCCCCAACCTCACCGCTCCTGGAGTTTGCTGATAAGTATCTCCACGATAGAAACGTAATGGGTAGAGAAAGCGTGATTCACGAGGCCGCGCCGCTGCAAACCCTAGAATTCGCACTTTCGTTGATCAGCATGATATTTCTATCGCGGGCGCACTTAGATGGCATAACTTCCAGGAGTAAAGTGAGGATCACCAGCCCCTACTGTTCCCCTTCCCACTCGGCCCGGAAACGCTCGACAAACTCCACCATGTACCGGTGGCGCTCCTCGGCCAGTTGGCGTGCGGTGGGGGTGTGCATGCGGTCTTTGAGCCAGAAGAGCTTTTCGTAAAAGTGCAAGAGGCTCGAGGGGTTGCTGTTCTGATACTCGCCAAAGCTCTGGTGCAGCACAGGAACCTCGCTGGGGTCGTAGAGGGGCCGTGCTCTCAAGCCCCCGTAGGCAAAGCAGCGGGCAATTCCAATAGCCCCTATGGCATCCAGGCGGTCGGCATCCTGCACCACCCGGCCTTCCAGGCTGGGCATCTCGTCGGCCACCCCCGCCCCTTTGAAGCTGATCCGCTGGCAGATCTCCACTACGTGCTCGCTAACGGCTGCCTCAACCCCCAGTTCCGCCAGCAAGGGCCGGATGATGGGCTCGTGGGGGTATTTCCAGTCCTCGAGGTCGTGGCAGAGCGCAGCAAGCGCCACCGTGTACAGGTCAGCGCCTTCGGCCTGGGCAATTCGCTCTGCCAAACGCCATACCCGCCAGATATGCCACCAGTCGTGGCTGCCCTCGGCAACAGAAAGCTTTTTGACCCTGGCGGCCAGCGCCTCGACACGCTTCTGCCTCACACCGACATCCTACAGGGCTAAGTACCTCCCGCCTATGTTTTGGCTACTGGGATGATCGAAAATCACTCGGGTATTGCGCCCGGAGCATGATTTTCTGGCGCAGTCTGAATTTATCTCTAAACCTTATACAGGCGCAACTTAACTGCCTGTCCCCGTGATACCCCCTTTGCCTGAGCGCTTTCCATAGGGGCAGAGCGCAGGAAAGGGGAGGTGGGGTGCAGGGGGTAGGGGTTGGAAGCCCACTACCTACCTCCTACCACCTTGGGGTGTTTATACGCCTGAAGTCGGTAGGAGAACCTGTTTCCCTGTCAAAGCAACTAAAAGCTACCAGGCCACTTTGCACCGGGAGCCATCCTCTACAATGGCCAATGTGGTGCGTTTTTCTGCCAGCGGGGTTCGCCTGGACCAGGCCCTGGCCTTCGAGGCCAACACCTCCAGGGCCAAAGCCCAGGAGTGGATCGCGGCGGGGCTGGTTCGGGTAGGCGGCAAGGTGATTACCAAGCCCTCCTACAAGCTCCGGGGCGAGACGGTGGAGGTCGAGCCGCCCCCGCCTGTGGCGGCCACGGTCGCCGCCGAAGATATTCCGCTCGAGGTTTTGTACGAGGACCCGGATCTGATTGTGATCAACAAACCGGCGGGCATGATTACCCACCCCGCGCCAGGGGTGTACTCGGGAACGCTGGTCAACGCTGTCCTGGGGCGGTTTGGGCTGGATGTCTCGCTGGGTGAGAGCGAGGAGGCCGACGAACTGCGCCTGTCGGCCCCGAGGCCCGAGCTTGTGCGCCCCGGCATTGTGCACCGGCTCGACAAGGATACCAGTGGGGTGATTGTGGTGGCCCGCCACGAGGCAGCCCACCGCCGTTTGTCCGAAGCCTTTGCGGGGCGTAGCGTTTACAAGCGCTACCTGGCGCTTACGGTGGGGATTCCGCGGGAAGGCACGCTATCTGTGCCCATAGGCCGTCATCCAGTAGACCGTACCCGCATGCATGTGGGCGGGGTGGCGGCCCGGCACGCCCAGACCGACTTCGATGTACTTGCTTCGGCGCAACAACACGCCCTGGTCTCGGCCATTCTCCACACCGGGCGTACCCACCAGATTCGCGTCCACCTCAAGCACCTCCACGCTCCCATTCTGGGCGATGATGTGTACGGAAAGCCCTCCGATTTGATAGCGCGTCAGGCACTGCACGCCTACGAGCTACGCCTGCAGCACCCGCGCACCGGCAAATATCTGCACTTTGTGGCCCCCGTCCCTGCCGATATGGTACGGGCCTGGAGGCTGTTGGGTGGGGTCTGGCCTGAAGATGTACAAACCGAAGTGGAAAAGGCTCCTGTGCTTGGGCCATACCGATGACACCAACTTTTCGTGGACAGTCATCTTTGAGAGGCGCTCCAAAGCCCCCTCATCCGGTGACACCCGAGATGCGGTCATGGCGTTGCTGGCATGAATCGTCATAAGCATTGGCGGGGTGTCGCCAGCTTCTCCCGCTTAGGGAAGAAGGCGAGGGGTTCACATGGATTTGGTAATAATGCCCCCAGACTTAGCCCCAACAGGGCTTTCTGACCATCGGCTATTGACCATGGACTATAGACCATTGGCTACCTGCTTGGCTTGAATTGTGGCCTCCGGTTGGGAATACTGTGGAGCAAACTCCCGGAGGTAAGGCATGAATGTCGTTTTTCTCTCTCCCCATTTTCCCCCAAACTTCTGGCCTTTTTGCGTGCGTCTGCGCGAGGCCGGACACACGGTGCTGGGGTTGGCTGATGCCGAGTATGACCAGCTCCGCCCTGAACTGAAGAACGCCCTGACCGAGTATTACAAAGTTTCCGACATGCATAACTACGACGAGTTGGTGCGGGCGCTAGGCTACTTCACCCACAAATACGGCAAGCTCGAGCGCCTCGACTCCATGAGTGAGTACTGGCTCGAGACCGAGGGCATGCTGCGCGAGGACTTCAACATTTTTGGCCTCCGCCCTGCCGACATGGATCGGGTCAAGCGCAAGTCGGTGATGAAACAGTACTTCCAGCAAGCCGGGTTGCGGGTCGCGCGAGGTAAGGTCTGCCGCACGGCGGTAGAAGCCCAGGACTTTGTGGAGGAGGTAGGCTACCCGGTGGTGGCCAAGCCCGATATTGGGGTCGGGGCGGCCAAAACCTACAAAATTACCAACGATGCCGAGTTGATGGACTACATTGCCACCAAGCCCCCGGTGGACTACATCATGGAGGAGTTTATTCCGGGCCGGATCATTACCTACGACGGCCTGACCGATATCAAAGGCAATGTGGTGTTCGACAGTTCGCTCGAGTACTCCAAAGGCGTGATGGATGTGGTCAACGAGGACACCGACATCTATTACTACATGGTGCGGGAAATCCCCGAAGACCTGCGCGAGGCTGGTCGTAAGGTAGCCAAGGCCTTCAACGTGGTGGAGCGCTTCTTCCACTTCGAGTTCTTCCGCTTAGACGATGGCTCTTTGGTGGCCCTGGAAGTGAACATGCGCCCGCCTGGGGGTCTCTCGATAGACATGTTCAACTACGCCAACGACATAGACATTTTCCGTGAGTGGGTGAACGTGCTCACGTACGGCAGCGTGAGCCAGCAGGCCAAACACCCCTATTTCTGTACCTATGTGGGCCGCAAAGACCACATCCAGTACAAGCGTTCGCACGAGCAGGTGATGGCCGAGTTTGGCCCCCTGGTAGCCCACCACGAGCGCATCAGCGGCATTTTTGCAGGGGCCATTGGCAACTATGGCTACATTCTGCGCCACCCCGACCTGTCTACCCTGCTCCAGGCAGCCCAGGCCATTCAGGAAAGAGCCTAGAGTCGAGTGTCGAGGGTCAAGTGCTAAATCCAAATAGCTCTTGACCCTGAGCGCTGGACTCTCGACGAGGTGAATATGTACACCGAATATCACAAGTGGTACAGCCCCGCCCTGGGGCAGGATATGGAGCTAAAGCTCTACGGCCATTATGGCCAGCCGATTATTGTATTCCCGGCCCAGAACGGACGCTGGTACGACTGGGAAGGCCACGCCGGGATGGCCCAGGCCCTTGCGCCCATGATCGAGGCGGGGCGGGTCAAGTTTTTTTGTGTGGATGGCATAGACTTTCAGAGCTGGACCAACAAGAGCATCCCCCCCTGGGAACGGGCCCGCCGCCATAACGACTACGATGCCTACATCATGCAGGAGGTGGTACCCTTCGTGCAGAAGAACACCGGCCTTCCGACCATGTGGGTCACGGGGTGCAGCATGGGGGCGTTTCATTCGGCCAACTTCTTCTTCAAATACCCCGAGGTGTTCGATGGCCTGATTGCTTTATCGGGGCTGTATCAGGTGGGGGGCTTTGTGGGCGACGAAGGGGGCATGGATGCTTACTTCAACTCGCCCCTGTGGTACTTGCGCAACCTGACCGACGAGGACAAGCTCAACGCCTACCGGCGCAACAAGATTGTGTTTGCGGTGGGGCAGGGGCGCTGGGAGGAGGAGTGCATTCGCGACACGCGCGAGATGCAAGCCCTGCTACACGAAAAGGGTGTGTACGCCACCTTCGACTACTGGGGCCACGATGTGGATCACGACTGGCCCTGGTGGCAGAAGATGCTACCCTACGAGCTCGAGCGCCTGGGTGTTTGATGGGAGGCTCTGGGCCAGCGAAGTAGAGCGCTCAGCACAAAGATTTTCTGTAAGTATCTCCACGATAGAAACGTAATGGGTAGAGAAAGCGTGATTCACGAGGCTGCGCCGCTGCAAACCCCAGAATTCGCACTTTCGTTGAGCAGCATGATATTTCTATCGCGGGCGCACTTAGAAGGTGCAACAGGATGGGCGGCCACGTCTGCGAAGAGCGCAGTAAACCCAAAGAGGGTCGCCCATGCGGGGAGCTCAAGGGGTAATCTGAATTGCTTGCCCTATGGCTTTGCTTCAGGGTCGCAATGTAAAATGCGACGACCCGAACGGCTTTCTTACGATTCGGTGCGGTTCGTTGGAGTGGTTTTTTCCACCGACTCGAGCTTGTGGTTTTTCTGGTAGTGCCCGGCCAGTTCGTCAATGTAGGTGTCCTGGCAGGGTTTGACCCCCGAGAGGTAGGCTGCCCGGCCCAGGGCGTGGGCGGCTACCGGCGCGGTCAGGATGATGAAGGCCAGGGCCGACAGGGCTCGGGCCGCTACCGAGAGCTCTTGGTAAAACACCGCCACTGCCACCAGAATCAGCCCCACCCCTAACGTCCCCGCTTTGGAGGTGGCGTGCATGCGGTTGTAGAGGTCGGGCATCCGTACCACCCCAATGGCTGCGATGAAGAGGAAGAAAATTCCCACGGAAACCAGCGCATACACCAGCAGATCTACCATGCTCAGTCTCCCTTGTGGCCCCGGTACTCGATGTAACGGGCCAGGCCCAGCGTGGCCAGAAAAGCAAACAGGGCCAGCGCGATGGCCACATCCAGGAAGGCGGTCTGGCCGCTGACCAGGGCATACAACGCGGCCATAGCCACCGCCACCGAGGTAATCAGGTCGAGGCCCACCACCCGGTCGGGCAGGGTGGGGCCCTTGACCAGCCGGTACAGCGCGAAAGGCAGGGTCAGGGTCAGGGCCAGCAGGGCCCCTTCCAGAAAACTCATTGGGTCACCTCCAGCACGGCTTTTTCCAGGCTATCGTGGGTGGACTGGATGACCGCCTGGGGGTCGTCCACGAACATCCCGTGCACATAGAGCACCTTGCGGTCGGTGGAGACGTCGAGGCTCAGGGTGCCGGGCGTGAGGGTAATCAGGTTGGCCAGCAGGGTGATTTCCAGGTCGCTCTTGACGGTGAGGGGATAGGCAATGAAGCCGGGTTTGATGGGCATGCGGGGCGATAGCACCGCCTGAGCTACCCGCACGCTCGAGAGCACAATCTCCCAGAGCATCAGGGCCACAAAGCGGGGGAGCTTCCAGGCCAGGGTGAAGTAGCGCCTCGAGGGGGCATCGAAGAGGGGGCGGGCCAGCAGCAGAATCAGGAAGCAGATGGCAAAGCCCACCAGGAAGTTGGAGAGGGTGAAGCTCTCCGTCACCAGCATCCAGAACACCGTCAGCACCACGTTGTACACGAAGGCCCTCATCGGCTCACCCCCAGTACGGCTTCAATATAGCGGCTGGGCTCGAGGAGTTCCTGAGCCGCTGCCTGCGAGAGACCCAAAAGCGGCTCGGCCCACAGCCCAATGCCCAGGGTGAGCAGGGCCAGGAGCGCCACCGGCAGCACCAGCCCCGGCGGGGTTGCCGAGGGGCTATAGGGTTTGGGAGGGCTTTTCCAGAAGGCCTCGGCAAAGACCAGGCCCATCGAGAGCAGGGTCAGGAGGCCCACCAGGAGGGCTACCGTCACGATGGCGTACTGTCCGGCCTGCAAGCCTGCCGCCACCAGGGTGAACTTGGCCCAGAAGCCCGAGAACGGCGGCAACCCGGCCAGCGAGAAGGCCGGCAGCAAGAAGAGCACCGCCAGCCAGGGGTGGCTCTGGTAAAGCCCGCCCATCCGCACCAGCACCGTGGTGCCCTGCAAGCGCTGCAAAAGCCCCGCCAGCAGGAACAACGCCGCGATTACGATCATGTGATTCAGGGCATAAAACACCGAGCCCGCCAGGGCCAACGGGCTCAGGATGCCCAGGCCCATCAGCATGTAGCCGATGTGGCTCACCAGTTGGAACGAGAGCAGCCGCTTGAGCTCCCCCTGGGCCAGGGCCAGCAACACCCCCAACAGCAGGGTTAGCCCGGCCACCCAGAGCAGCACCGTATGGGTGAAGGCGGTGTCCTGGGTAAAGAGCAGGGTGAAGACCCGGATGAGCGCGTACACCCCCACCTTGGTCAGGAGACCCGCAAAGAGGGCCGAGATCATCACCGGCGGGGCCGGGTAGGAGGCGGGGAGCCAGAAGAAGAAGGGAAACACCGCCGCTTTCAGGCCAAAAGCCCCCAGGAAGAGCATGGCCAGGGCCGACAGCAAGCCCGGCGCAACCGAGCCCACCCGCGTGGCCAGGTCGGCCATGTTCAGGGCTCCGGTGGCGCCGTACAGCAGCCCAACCGCTACCAGGAACAGAATCGAGGAGAGCAGCGAGACCGCAAAGTACTTGACCCCCCCCGTGAGCTGGGCCTTGCTTCCGCCCAGAATCATCAGCACAAACGAGGAGAGCAGCAGCACCTCGAACCAGACGTAAAGGTTAAACAGGTCGCCGGTGAGGAAGGCCCCGTTTACCCCAAAGAGTAGGAAGTGACTCAGGGCGTAGTAGCCCAGTTGTTCGCGGGGTTGGTCGCCCTCGGCCAGGGCATAGAGCGCCACCACCACCGCCACCACGCCGGTAATCAGCACCATCAGGGCCGAGAGGTGGTCGGCCACGAAGGTGATGCCAAAGGGGGCGGGCCAGTTGCCCACCTGCACCGCCTGGATACCCCGCTGGTTGACCTGCACGAGCAGGGTGAAGGCGGCGGCCAGCAGGCCCAGCGCTCCCACCAGGCCCATCACCCGCTGGGCGGGGCGGCTGGCGACCACCAGGCACAGGATGCCGGTAGTAAGTGGGATTAGCAGGGGAAGCAGAATTAGCCAGCTCATGTGCGCTCCTCTCGAACCTCGTCTACCGGCGAGGGGGCGGGGGCGGCCTCGAGGGTCTCGGGCATGGCCTCGGCATTCAGGGTGTGCAGCACCGCCTGGGCCCTAAAGAAGAGCACAATGCCGAAGGCCGCCAGGGCAAAGCCAATCACAATGGCGGTGAGGATGAGGGCCTGGGGCAGGGGGTTGGCGATGGGCTCGAGCACCGTGCCGCTGGGCTGCACCAGTGGTGGGAATGAACTACCCAGCCGGCCTGCGGTGAAGATGAGCAGGTTGGCGGCGTTGCCCAGCACCAGAAAGCCAATCAGAAACTGGATCAGGTGGGGCCTGAGCATCAGGTAGACCCCCACGGCGGCCAGGCCGCCTACTAAAAAGGCCATCAGGATTTCCATCAGGGGGCCTCCTCGGGGGTGCGGTCGGCGGTCTCCTCGAGGCTAAAAATGGCCGACAGGAGCGCCCCAAACACGGTCAGGTAGACCCCGATGTCGAAGATGACCGGGGTGCCGATCTTCACGCCGAACAGGCTGAACCAGACGCCGGTCATGAGCGGTTTGTCCAGGAAGAAGGCCACCAGCGCGCTCACCAGGGCCACCAGCAGCCCCCACCCCACCAGCCGCAGCGGGGGCAGGGGGAGCAGCTTGCGGGCGGCGCTGAGCCCGTGGGCCAGGGCAAAGAGCGCATAGGCCCCCACCGCCACCAGCGCCCCGATAAAGCCCCCGCCCGGCTCGTTGTGGCCGCGCAGCAGCAAGAAGACCGAAAGCAAGAGCAGCAGCGTAAAGAGGAACCTCGAGGTGGTTTTCAGGATGAGGGTATTCATGGCTTTCCCTCCCGGCGCAGGCGCTTCAAGAGGGCATAGACCCCCAGACCGGCCAGCCCCACCACGGTAATCTCGCCGAAGGTGTCCAGCCCCCGGAAGTCCACCAGGATCACGTTCACGATGTTGCGCCCCAAGCCTTCGGGCAGGCTTTTCTCGGAAAAAAAGTTGCTCAGATGCAGCTCTATTGGCTCTGTGAGCATCCCCAGCATCAGCAGGGTCAGGATGCCCCCAAACAAGAGCGCTACCGCCTTGTCCAGCCAGCGGCCCCGGGGCACCTCGCCGATGTTGCGGATTTGCAGCAACACCAGGGCAATCAGGATGGCGGTCAGGGTCTCGACCAGGAACTGGGTAATCGAAAGGTCGGGGGCGTTTTGCAGCAGAAACAACAGGGCTACCCCGGCCCCCACAATGCCCACCACCACCACCATGCCCAGGTGCGAGCGCAGCCGCAATACCAGGAGCGCCCCCAGCAGCATCAGGGCCATCAGCACCGCCTTGGCCGGGTTAACCGCAGAGGTCTGGCTGGGCCAGGGCAGCGTGCCGCTTTGCAGCAGGGCCAGCCCCACCAGCCCCGAGAGGCCCACAAACACCCAGACCAGATAGGCCCGCAGCGAGCCGCTTTGCAGCAGCCGTTCGGCTCGAGCTGCCAGCCCCATCAGCCCGCGCAGGAGCGCCACATAGGCGTTTTCGGGGCCGGGCACGGGGTCTTGGGCCATCCAGGCCTGGAGGCGCGGGTAAAGGAGATATAGTCCCACCCCCAGCGCCACCGTCAGCAGGCTCAGGAGCAGGGCCAGGTTGAACCCCGGCCAGAGCTTCAGGTGGTAGGTGGTGGCGGTACCCTTGACCGCCGTAGCCACGGCATCGGCCAGGGGATTGTAGAGCCCTGGGAACAACCCCACCAGCAGGCCCAGCCCCGCCAGCACCAGCGGCCCCAGCCAGAGGCTCGGGGGCCCTTCGCGAACCTCGGCGGGGGGCTTCCCCCGGAAAAAGGGTACGGTCAGGATTAGGGCCAGGGTAGCCCCCACCGCAAAGCCCAGCACCGCCAGCCCAATCATCCAGACCGGCGCGGCCTGCAAGGAGGCCAGGTAGAGCACCTCCTTGCCGATAAAGCCCAGCACCGGCGGCAGCCCCGCCAGCGAGAGCGCGGCCAGCACCACCGCCACCCCCGTAATGGGCATCACCCGAAAGAGGCCCGAAAGCTGGTTGATGTCGCGGGTTCCGGCTTCGTGGTCCACCGCCCCCGCCGCCATGAAAAGCCCGCCCTTGTAGAGCGAGTGGGCCAGCAGGAAGGTGGCAAAGCCCACCGCCCCATAGTAGCTGGTGAGGGGTACCATCCCGATGGCAAAGACCAGGGCCCCCAGCGCGGCTACCGTGGAGTAGGCCAAAAGCCGCTTGAGGTCGGTGTGGCGGAAGGTGAGGGTGGCCCCGGTGAGCAGGGTGGCAAGCCCAAAGGCCATCAGGGTGCTGCTCCAGACCTCGGTGCCGCCCAGGGCGGGCTGAAGCCGGGCCAGCAGGTACACCCCGGCCTTGACCATGGTGGCCGAGTGCAGGTAGGCCGAGACCGGTGTGGGCGCCTCCATGGCATTGGGGAGCCAGAAATGGAAGGGGAACTGGGCCGACTTGGTAAAAGCCCCCACCAGCACCAGTACCAGCGCACCCAGGTACCATGGATGCTCCCGCAGCACCTCGCCTTTTGTGAGCAGCTCGGAAATCTCCCATGAACCGCCCATGCCCGCCAGCAGAATGAGCCCCGCCAGCAGGGCCAGCCCTCCGCCCGCCGTGACAAACAGGGCCTGGGTTGCGGCGCGGCGCGAGCGGAACTCGGTGTGGTTGAAGCCAATCAGCAGATAGGAGGTGAGGCTGGTGAGCTCCCACATCACAAACAGCGTCACGATGTTGTCGGCCAGCACCAGCCCCAGCATGGAGGCCATGAAGAGCAGAAGGATCAGGTAAAACTTGCCTAAGTCGGGATGACCCTTCAGGTAGCCGCCGGTATAGATCACGATGGAGGTGCCGATGCCCGTGATGAGCAGGGCGAACAAGAGCGAAAGCCCGTCCAGGTAAAAGGAAAAGTTGACCGAGAGGGTGGGCACCCAGGCCGCGCTATGCCGCACCGTTTCGCCTGCAACCACGGTAGGCAGCAGGCTGGCGAAGTACACCGTAAGGCCCAGGGGCAACAGGGCCAACCCCCAGCCCGCCAGGCTGCCCAGCCAGCGGTACACAAGGGGTGCGAGTAGGGCACCCAAAAAAGCCGATGTTAGCGCAAGTATCATACTCGAGCTCCAGAGCGATCGTAACGCCGCATAGTCTACCCTGACACAACAAAGAGCGGAGACTGTTGACCGTCTCCACCCTTGCAGCTGCCGGAGGCTGCGCTCCTGCTGCCTGAGCAGCAAACTTTGTACCAGTGTATTACACGCACAAATCGGGCGGCAAATCTTTCCCTTCCCGACAATTGATGCTCAAATACTACAAGCTACACCACCGGCTCCCGCCCCAGCATCTGGTGCACCGCCCGGCCCAGGCGCTTGATGCCTTCCTCGATCTGCTCGTGGGTAGCGCTCGAGTACGAAAGTCGTAAGGTATTCTGGCCGCTGCCGTCGGCGTAGAAGGGCTGGCCCGGCACAAAGGCCATTTTCTCTTCCACCGCCTGCTTCAAGAGCTCGAGGCTATCGAGGCCCTGGGGGGCTGTGAGCCAGAAGAACATGCCCCCCTGCGGCACCATCCAGCCAATGTCCTCGGGCATGTACTTTTGCAGGGCCTCGAGCATCCAGGTGCGCCGGGTCTGGTAGGTCTGGCGAATCTTGCCAATCTGGGCCTGGAACCACTCCCCGTCTTGTACCAGCTCGTAGACCAGCATCTGGTTGAGGGTGGGGGTGTGCAGGTCGGCCCCTTGTTTGGCATACACAATCTTCTGGATGACCGGCTTGGGCCCCACCACCCAGGCCACCCGCAGCCCTGGGGCCAGGGTTTTGGAGGTGGTGGAGAGGTAAATCACGTTGCCACCTCCCAGCTCCTGGTCGAGGGAGTAGAGGGTGGGAAGGGGTTGGCCGCTAAAGTAGAGTTCGGCGTAGGCGTCGTCTTCTAGGATGGGGGTCTGGTACTTTCGGGCCAGCGCCACAATGGCCTTGCGCCGCTCGAGGCCCATCAGGCGGCCCGAGGGGTTCTGGAAAGTGGGCAGCACATACATGAACTTGAAGTGGTGGGCCTGGAGAGCGGCCTCGAGCTCCTCCAGCCGGAGCCCCTCTTCGTCCATGCCGACCGAGATGTAGTGGGGTTCGTAGGGGTTGAAGGAACTCAGTGCACCCAGGTAAGTGGGGGCTTCGACCAGGATTTTCGAACCGGGGTCAATGAAGACCTTCCCAATCATGTCGAGCCCCTGCTGCGAGCCCGAGACAATCTGTACGTTTTCAGCGCTGGCACCGGGCATCCGGCCTGCAATCCACTCCCGCAGGGGCAGGTAGCCCTCGGTGGTGCTGTACTGCAAAGCCTGGGCGCCCCGCTCGAGCAGGATGCGCTGGGTGGTTTCGGCGATGCGTTCAATGGGGAACAGGTCGGCGGCAGGCAGCCCTCCGGCAAAGCTGATGAAACCCGGCTGGGTGGTGAGCTTCAGGATTTCACGGATGGTCGAGGCCTGGATGCGCTGGGTTCGGGCCGCAAAGCGACTTTGAAAATAACTTTCTAGGTTGTCCACTCGTTCAGTCTACTCTGCAAATATGACGCTTTGTATAGTTTCTGCCGCAAATGCGTTGAATGAATGAGGGCGTAAGGTTGCATGGCTTCGGCCAATGAAGCCGCTTAGGGTCGAGGGTCGAGCGTTGAGGGCGGGAAAACTACTTCGCGGCGTGCCTTGAAAGCCCTTGAGCGGTTCCCACGAATGCCCAGAACAGCGGGTTTTGCTGTTCTGGGTAAAACACTCCGCATCGCGTGTGGAGTGTTTGTGGGAAACGCGATTGGAGCCTTCAGCTTTTGGCTTTGGGCCACGCTTTTAGCGATGAAACTCCGGCTCGAAGAGGCGGGCGTACTCGTCGAGGGCAAAGCGGTCGGTCATGCCGGCGATGTAGTCGCAGGCCGCACGATAGATACCCTCGGTCTCGCTGGCTTGCTGAACCTGGGGGGGCAGGACGGCGGGGTCGTGGGTGTAGGCCTCGAAGAGCTTTTCCAGCACAAAGCGCGACTTGCCCACCTGCCGCACCACGTAGTAATGCCGGTAGAGGTTGGCGTACAAAAAATCCCGGAGCTGGTTGAGCTGCGGGGTCAGGGCCTCCGAATAAACGGCCAGGGGTGCCGGGTGGTGACGGACGGCCTCGAGGCTTTCAATCCGGTGCTGCTGCAAAAGCGCATGGGTGGCGTGGATGGTGTCGGTGATGATGAGCCCCAATAGCTCGCGGATGAAGACCCGGCGGCCCATCTCGTCGAAGCGGCCTTGGTGCAGGCCCAGCTCGCCCAGCAGGTCGCGCAGCAACTCCACCTCCCAAAGCTGGCCGGGCTGCAATAGCCCTGCGCGCAGGCCGTCGTCGAGGTCGTGGGCGTTGTAGGCGATCTCGTCGGCCAGGTTCACAATCTGGGCCTCGAGGCTGGGGCGCAGATGGGGTTCGTAGCCCTCGGCGTTGGGCAGGTCGTAGCGGGTCTCGTGCTTGATGATGCCCTCGCGGGTCTCCCAGCACAGGTTGAGGCCACGAAAGCCCGGATAGCGCTGCTCGAGGTAGGTCACGATGCGCATGGACTGCTGGTTGTGGTCGAAGCCGCCGTGCCCCTGCATCAGCCCGTCCAGCACGGCTTCTCCCGAGTGGCCGAAAGGCGGGTGGCCGAGGTCGTGAGCAAAGGCAATGGTCTCGGCGAGTTCCTGGTTCAACCCCAGCGCCCGCGCGATGGAGCGGGCCACCTGGGCCACCTCCAGGGTGTGGGTCAGGCGGGTGCGGTAGTAGTCACCCTCGAAGTTTACAAACACCTGGGTCTTGTACTGGAGCCGCCGGAAAGCGGTGGTGTGGTTGACCCGGTCGCGGTCTTTCTGGAAAGGGGTGCGGTAGCGGGACTCGGGCTCGGGGTGTTCGCGGCCCCGGCTCTCGCCAGACTTGACCGCATAGGGAGCCAGGTTCTGGGCCTCGAGGGCCTCGAGGCGGGCGCGTTCGAAGAGCATGTTCCCAGTCTACGCTTGGCCCCGATAGCCGACAAACCGGCGGCGTTTTGTGGAATACTGCGAAGGGTGATGAGTATACGCCTTTACGGGGTCTTGCTGGGTTGGATAGTGGTATTGTCGGCGTGCGCCCCCAGTGCGCTGCGCCCCAGCAGTTTCAGCCTTACTGTGGACAATAGCCGTTGCCAGGGCACCTACCGCACCGTTTTCATCTACCGCAACAACGTGATTATGGGCCAGGTGCAGGGGGAGCCCCGCACCTTCCTCTCGGTTCCTGCCGGTAGCGCCGATTTCAAGGCGACCCCGGTGCTGGGCAACAGCCCTTCCCTTTTCAAGACCATTCGCCTGGAGAAAGACGAAGTCTGGCGGCTTTGCGAGTAGGGGTTTTGGTTCGCCCTCATGTATTTTGCCCTGGCTCGAGGTATCAAAGGCGGGATGCCTCGAGTTTTATTGCTTGTCTCCATTTTGCTCATGCTTATGGCTTGTGCGCCCAGCCAGACGGGCAGTCCGCGCCGCTTTGATCTGATCGTTCAGAACCAGTGCACGGGCCCCAACCAGACCGTATTTTTGTACATCAACGGCGAGTTCATCGGCACCGTGCGGGGCTCGAGGCTCTTTCCCAGCCTGCGCGAAGGCCGCTACGAACTCCGCGCCGAGGGCACCCAGCCCGGCCAGCCAGGGCACCTGCGCTTCACCCGCTCGCTGACGCTGGATAAAGACACCGTCTGGACGTTGTGCCCCTAGCTTACCCCCCAGTACCCCCTTTGCATGAGCACTCTGCAAAAATAGGATGTGAAGTAGGGGAACAGGGGTCAGGGGATAGGTTACAGGCGATAGAAATCCACTACCTACCTTCTACCACCCACTCCCACCTTGTGTGTGGCTAAAGTTGGTTTCCAGGTGAAGTTGGCTTTAGCTGGGTGAAGCAAGGGTTGTCTCGAGGCCGCCGTGGTGCTGTGTGCGGGGTTCCGAAGTTCAGATAGGCGGAATGGTTTAGTCGCTGCCCTTTAACCCTGCAACGAGCTTGTCCAGGTCGGTCTGGGTGGTGTAGTGGGCAATGGAGGCCCGAATGGCCCCGTCGGGCCACAGCCCCAGGGCTTGCATGGGCATGGTGGCGTAGTAGTGCCCCGCCGCGACCCCTACCCCTACCTGGGCCAGGCGTTCGGCCACCCTGAGCGGGGGCTGGCCCTCCAGGTTGAAGCAAAACGTACCCACCCGGCCCTTGGGGGAGGGCATGCCATAGAGCTTCAGGCCCGGAATCTGCTGCAGACGATCCAGGGCTTGCTCGACCAGGGGCTGCTCGAGTGCCTCGATGCGCCGGTAGGCTGCCTGCAGGCCCTCGCGCCCGGCCTGGCCTCCGCCCAGCTCGTCCCGAAGGTAGGCCAGGGTGCCCAGCCAGCCGGCCAGCCCTTCGTGGTTGTTGGTTCCGGGCTCGAACTTGAGCAGGCTGTCCTCGGGGATGAACCAGAGCTTGTCGGTGGGCAGCTGGGCAATCAGTTCCTCGCGCACATAGAGGAAAGCCAGGTGCGGCCCAAACACTTTGTAGGCCGAGAAAAAGGCCATATCCACCCCGCTAGCCTGTACGTCGGGCAGGTGATGGGGGCTGAAGTGCACCAGGTCGGTAATGCACCAGGCCCCTACCGAGTGGGCAATCTCGGCGGCAGCGGCCACGTCCGGGGTGGTGCCTAGCGAGTTGGCCGCTGAGGTAACGGCCACCAGTCGCGTTCTGGGCGAAACCAGGGCCCGCAGGTCGGCGGGTTCCAGCCTGCTGTCCTCGTCCCAGCGGGCTTTCCAGACCCGTACCTGCACGCCCTTTTCTTGCAGGTTGCGCCAGGGCGAGGCGTTGGCTTCGTGCTCGAGCTCCGAAATCACCACCTCGTCACCCTCGCCAAAGAGCCGGGAGAAGGCCCTCGAGAGAATAAAGGTAAGGGCCGTGGCGCTTGGCCCAATTGCTACCTCGCCCGGCTTGCAGTTGAAGAAGGCGGCGGTCTGATGGCGGGCCTGTTCGCGTACCAGCGTAGCGGCCTGAGAACCTGGATAGGGCATGCCAACGTTACAGCTCGAGGTCGAAAGAAACCGGGTGATGCCCTCGATGCACTGCCGGGGCACCTGCGCCCCTGCGGCGTTATCCAGATAACTAAAGCCTCCAGCCAGTGCAGGGAAGTAGGTTTGAATCTGCATGTCTGATTCTAACGGGTATTTCTTTTGGGCTTCCTGCCTCACTATAAGGACATTTGAATCTGGTCAATCGAATCAATCGGTAGAAATATCAAACTGTTACACATCAGGAGGTGAAGCCTATGTTGTCTAGGGTGCTCATTACCGCAACGCTGGTTGGACTCGCAGGTTTCTTGATGGTTGGGGCGCAACAAACCGGGGTGCCTGCCTGGCCGGGCATTACCACCCCTGACGACAAACCCAATGGTTGCGTGGACTGCCACCGGCAGACCGCAAACCGGGATCTTAGGCTCTCTACCACCTTGCGACTCTGGGCCACCCAGGGAAGCCCTCGGGAAGCCATCAATGTTGCGCAAGCGGTTTACCCCAGAGCAACTGCTTTGTTGGGACGGCACCCCGATGTAACCCAGATCATTACCACCGGGGCTGTGCCAATTCCCACCCAGTGCATAGCTTGCCACAACAGCCAGGGGCGACCCATCACCACCGTCATTCACCTGCTCCACCTGAGCCAAAACCCCGATTTTGTTTCCAACCGCTATACCTTTTCCGAGCGCTCCGGGAACAACTGCACCAGCTGTCACGCCGTGAATGTCAACACCGGCGCCATGACCATCAAAGCAGGCTCGGAACAGCGATAGGAAGAGGTTGTAGTCAGGCTTTTGCAGATGCCCATAGCTGATAGCCCAGACGAATAACCCTACACCAGGCGTGGTCAATAGCGCACCAGGTTTTCTTACCTCCCTGGCCTGCAACCTGGGACTAGCGACCTAACCCGTCTTGCATTAAGGATGTTTCGGCCACGCCGTAAATAGTGGATCAAACCCGCTTGAACAGCAACGTGGCGTTCATGCCCCCAAAGGCAAAAGAGTTCGAGAGGGCGTACTCTACCTGTTTTTCCTTAGGGGTATTGGGCACGTAATCCAGGTCGAGCTCGGGGTCGGGGTCGTCCAGGTTGATGGTGGGGGGTAGAACCCCGCTCACCAGCGCCTGAACGCTGGCAATGGCCTCGATGGCCCCCGCTGCCCCCAGCAGGTGCCCAATCATGCTCTTGGTGGACGAGACCGATAGCTTGTAGGCGTGCTCGCCAAAGACCTTCTTGATGGCCAGGGTCTCAGCCTTGTCGCCCACAGGCGTGGAGGTGCCGTGGGCATTGATGTAGCCCACCTGTTCGGGGCCAATTTTGGCATCCTTCAGGGCCGCCCGCATGGCCAGGGCCGCACCAGCGCCCTCGGGGTGCGGCTCGGTGATGTGGTGGGCGTCGGCACTGCGACCAAACCCTACCAGCTCGGCATATATTTTGGCGCCCCGGGCCTTGGCCCGCTCGTACTCTTCCAGCACCAGGACTGCCGCCCCCTCGCTTAGCACAAAACCATCGCGGCTTTGGGTGAAGGGGCGGCTGGCTTTCTCGGGCTCGTGGTTGCGGGTCGAAAGCGCCCGCATGACCCCAAAGCTCCCGATGGCCATCTCGGTCACCACCGCTTCGGTGCCGCCGGTGAACATGATGTCGGCCTCCCCCAGTTGAATGACCCGGAAGGCGTTGCCAAGTGCATCCGAACCCGTCGCACAGGCCGTCACCACCGTGGAGGAGGGTCCCATGAAGCCATATTTCATGGCCAGTTGGCCCGAGGCCATGTTGGCGATCATCATGGGGATGAAGAAAGGGGAAAGGCGGGTGCCGCCTTTTTCGAAAAGTACCTTGCTCTGCTCCTGCCAGGTAATCATGCCCCCGATGCCGGTGCCGATCAGGGTACCGATACGGGTGCGGTCTTCTTTTTCGAGTTCTAACCCCGAATCCTGCAAGGCCAGATGCCCGGCAATCAGGGCCAGTTGGGTGAAGCGGTCGAGGCGACGAAGCTCCCGCTTGTCAATGTACTCTTCGGGGTTAATGTCTACCTCACCCGCAATCTGGACGGGGTAGCTCGAGGCATCGAACTGGGTGATTCGCCGGATGCCCGACTTTCCGGCAAGCTGGGCTTTGTGGAAGGCTTCGGCTCCGATGCCGTTGGGGGCTACAGGGCCAAGGCCCGTGACAACAACGCGACGCATGACCGCCATTATAGAGCACGGCAGGGTTTGGTCTGAGTCTAAGCGCTAGAATAGGCTGTCTGGAACGTGCGCGGTGCGGGGGCTGGCCTGGGTAAGCAGGGCCCCTTGCATCTCTCGTATACTAAGGAACGGTGATTTATGGCCGGTCATAGCAAATGGGCACAAATTAAGCGAAAAAAAGCTGCCAACGACCTCAAGAAAGGCAAGGTGGTGAGCAAGTACCTCCGCCTCATTGCGGCTGCTGCACGCGCAGGGGGTAGCGCCGACCCTGCGGCCAATGTCAACCTGCGCAACTTGATCGAGGCTGCCAAAAACTCAGATGTTCCAAACGACAACATCGAGCGCCTTTTGAAGCGTCTGGCTGGTGGTGATGACGAGGGCAGTCACTACGAGGAAGTGGTCTACGAGGGGTATGCACCGGGAGGGGTGGCAATTATCGTGAACGCGCTCTCGGACAACCGTAATCGCACGGCCTCGGAAGTGCGCCACATTTTCACCAAGCATGGGGGGAGCCTGGGGGCTACGGGGTCGGTTTCGTGGCAGTTTGACCGCCGGGGTTATATCTGGGTTGAGCCCAACACCGAAGCAGCCCAGGAAGCGGCCATCGAGGCGGGTGCGCTGGACTTGCAAGAAAGCGAAGGGGGCCTGGAAATCTACACCGACCCTCAGGAGGTCTATGCGGTCGCCAATGCCCTCAAGGCCAAAGGCTTCAAGCCGGAGGATACCGAAATAACCATGGTGCCCCAAAACACCATGAGCTTGAGCCAGGAAGAGGCCGAAAAGGTGCTGCGCATGGTAGAAGCGCTGGAAGAACTTGACGACGTGCAGAATGTGTACACCAACCTGAACCTCGAGAACGTCTCGGTGGAAGCTTGAGCATGCCCCAACCCATCGTGGTGGTGGACTATGACCCCACCTGGCCCGAAGTCTTTGAACGGCTTCGGGCCCTGGTTTGGAAAGCTGTTCAGGATTTTGCCCTGGGAATTGAGCACGTGGGCAGCACCTCGGTACCGGGGTTGGCTGCCAAACCCATCATCGATATGGACGTGGTGGTGGCTACTGAAGCCGATGTCGCTCTGGCCATTGAGCGATTGGCGGTTCTGGGTTACGTACATCGGGGTAATCTGGGCATTGAGGGCCGCGAGGCTTTTCAACAACCAGCCCACTTACCGCCGCATCATCTTTATGTATGCTTGCAAAATAGCGCAAGCCTGCGTAATCATTTGGCCCTACGGGACTATCTGCGGGCTCACCCGGAGGCCATACAGGCCTACAGTGCGCTCAAAAAGCGCCTGGCAAAAGAACATACCTACAACATAGACGCCTATATTGAAGGCAAGAGCGATATGATTCTGGCTATGCTCACGGAGACTGGTTTTTCTAGTAAGCAGCTTGACTCCATTCGAGAGCAGAACCGTGCGAAGTGAAGTGTTTTGGTGAAATAGGTAACCGGCTCACAGCTTCTGGTTCGGACGTGGGCTACTCTTGGACTGTTTGGGAGGATTTGCCGGGCCGACCCTCACTTGCAAAATGTCGGTTGCGGTTCTGCACCATGCTACCCGTAATCGAACGCTTGAAAGAGGATGTACAGGCAGTGCTCGAGCGAGACCCTGCTGCCCGGGGTGCGCTCGAGGCTGTTCTATTTAGCCCCGGAATGCATGCTTTGTGGATGCACCGGCTCAACCACAGGCTCTGGCAGGCCAATTTCAAATTTCTAGCCCGCGTTCTGGCCCACCTGACCCGCATGCTCACGGGGGTCGAGATCCACCCCGGCGCTCGGATTGGCCGCCGGGTGGTCATTGACCACGGCATGGGCATTGTAATTGGCGAGACCGCCGAAGTGGGCGACGATGTGATGATCTACCACGGCGTGACGCTGGGGGGTACGGGTTTTACCCGGGAAAAGCGCCACCCCACCATAGGGAATGGGGTGTTGCTGGGAGCCCATGCGGTGGTTTTGGGGCCCATTGTGGTGGGGGATGGGGCCAAAGTGGGGGCTGGGGCCGTGGTTACCAAGCCGGTGCCCCCTGGAGCTACCGCGATTGGCAACCCGGCTCAGATCATCGTTCGAGAAGCCAAACTCGAGCCCGTCGAAGCTTAGTTCGAGGCTTTGGCGATGCGGGCTGCGAGAACTGGACTGACCTGTTTGGTAGACGGTTTGTGAATCCCCGGAACCCTGCCCTGCCCCCTGACTCCCAACCCCTACAGAATCAGCATCGCATCGCCCAGGCTATAAAACCGATAACGTTCAGCCACGGCGGTCTGGTAGGCCCGTTGCATGAGTTCGTGCCTCATAAAGGCCGAGACCAGCATCAACAAAGTGGATTTGGGGAGGTGAAGGTTGGTGATGAGTGCATCTACCACGTGGTACTGGAACCCCGGACGGATGAAGAGCTGGGTCTCGCCGGCACCAGCGCGAACCTGGGTACCGTTCCAGGCGGTCTCGAGGGTCCGCACCACGGTCGTTCCCACCGCGACGATGCGCCGCCCTTCGGCCTTGGCCTGGTTGATGGCCTGGGCGGTAGGGAGGGGCACCTCGTAGGGTTCCAGGTGCATGTGGTGCTGGTCGGGGTCGCCCTGTACCGGCTTGAAAGTGCCCGGCCCCACGTGGAGGGTCACGTAGCAGATGCTGACCCCCAGACTCCGAATTTTGTCCAGGAGCTCCGGGGTAAAGTGCAGCCCGGAGGTAGGCGCGGCCACCGAGCCGGGGGTTCTGGCATAAACGGTCTGATAGCGTTCGGGGTCTACTGCGGCCTGGATGTAAGGGGGGAGGGGGGTTTTACCGATGTTTTCCAGGTGTTCCCACACATTCCCCGCAAAGCGCAGCAGCCGGGTTCCGTCCGCCTCCACCGCTTCCACGGTAGCCTGCAGGCCATCGGCAAAGGTCAGCACCGAGCCCACCCTGGCCCGCCGCGCTGGTTTGAGCAGAGCCTCCCACAACCCGCCTGAGCCAGCTTCAGCCGGGATTTCCCGCACCAGCAAGACCTCGAGCAAGGTGCCGTGTGGGTTGGTGGCAAAGGTGCGGGCGGGAATCACCCGGCTCTCGTTCAGCACCAGCACATCGCCTGCCTGGAGGTAGCAGGGTAGGTCGCGGAAAATCCGGTGCTCAATTTGGCCGGTGCTGCGGTGGATCACCATCAAGCGCGATGCGTCGCGGGGCTCAGCGCCGCTCTGGGCGATGAGTTCGGGGGGTAGGTGGTAGTCGAAGTCCTCGAGGTTCATACAACGTCACTGTCCGCAGGTCGCAGGCCGCCGAGGCAACCGAGCGGAAGTTCACACGTTCGCTTGACCAATCGAACAATTTTGATGGCTTTGCTACGGAGGCTTACACACACGGTTGACTGGCAATGAGCGACGCTTGCGGATTTCACTCAGTTCTGGGGATTAAGGTTCGTTCCCGCTCCTTGCTGGGCACAAAGGCGTTCTCGATTTCGGGCAGATGGATGAAGCGGTCTACAGCGTCAATCAGTTTTTGCGAGGTGGTCTCCTTGAAGGCAATCACCTCGACCCGGATGCCCCGCTCCATCAGCACCTCCACAATGTCCACAAAATCGCCGTCGCCGCTCCCCAACACCACCACATCCAGGGTGTGCATGAGGCGTACCATGTCGGCGGCAATGCCCATATCCCAGTTGCCCTCGTAGATGGGCTTGCCCTCGTCGGTGGTCTCCTTGAGGGTCAGGTTCATCCGGCGTACCCGGAAGCCGATGGTGGAGAGCTTGTAGATGAAGGGCCAGGCCGAGGTGTCGTGTTCGCGCTCCACCACGTACGCGGTAGCCCGCACCAGCTGGCGGTTGCCAATGGCAAAGCGCATCAGGCTCTCAAAGTTGACGTTCTGCCCGTAGTAGTCGCGGGCGGAGTGGTAGAGGTTTTGGGTATCTACAAACAGGCCTACGCGTTGATTGGGGCTCCAGCCGGGCACACGGCCAAAAGGGTCGTTCATGAAAGCTCCTTTTGAAAATCTAAATCTATAAAACCAGTGCTCTGGTAACTAATTCCTTGTCATTCCGAACGCAGCGAAGCGAAGTGAGGAATCTGACGCGGTGCGATCCACTGTATTCAGTGTACCCATGCAGTACTAGATTCCTCGTTGCACTGCGTGCGCCTCGGAATGACAACAAGAAGTTATAGGCAGATGTTGGATTCATCAGAGGCATCCTCAGTTACCAGACCAGAGGGGTTAGACCCATTGAATTGTATCAAACCGCCGTGCCGATTGGGGGTAGATATCAGCTTTAGCGAAGAGCGGCCATTTCCCGGCGGGCCCGCTCGAGGTCGAAACGGTCGGCAGCGGTTTTGGGGGCGATGGCCAGGGCGGCCTCGTACTGCTTGCGGGCGTCTTCTTTCTTACCCTGGGCAGCCAGTACCCCGGCCAGCTCGACCTTGTGGATGATGGTCTGGGGCTCGAGCTGAATCGCTTCGTTAAAGAGCGGCATAATCAGATTGCCGTTAGCCCCATAGAGCCAGCCCACGTTTTTGGAAATGAGCGAATGGTGCCACAGGGCCAGCGCGACCCGGGCCCCGGCATGGCGGGGGTTCAGGCGGAGGGTTCGATCCAGGTTCTCCTTAATGCCACTGGCCAGCCCCAGGCTCTCCAGAATGCCCCGGTACTGCGAAAGGCGGCCCTGGGCGCGGGCCAGTTCAAAATAGGCTTCGGCATTGTCGCTATCGGCCTGAATAGCGCGGCGGGCGGCGGCTTCGGCCCGGCCAAACCAGTCGGCTTTTTCACTGTCCTTGGCCTGGTAGCCGGCATAGTAGCTGGCCGCTTTGGCGGCCAGGACCAAACCCTCAGCGCTGCCCAGGCGCAAGCCCGCTTCGTAGGCTTCTTGAAACTTACCTTCATCAACCAGTTTTTCAACCGTCGCCAGGTTTTGGGACAAACCTAGAGGCAGCAACAGCACCAGCCATAGCACCAGACCCTTCATACCCATTCCTCCCGAAGTTCTATTGCGGCTTGTAGCCGACCCTCATACGGCATGGATTCTACCGGATGTGCATCTGTGGGCAATAAGTTTGGGCTGGCATGTTACACTACCCCCATGATAGCGTTACGAGCGGTTCCTTTTGCCGTGGGAATCGCCTTATTTGCGTTCACGGCCCTGGCCCAACTGGGGGCGGAGGGCTATTACACCCAGTGCAAAGCCCTGTATGACCGCGGTGTGCTGGACAGCGCTCGAGCCACCTGCCAGCTCGCCCTGGTGGCCGATTCCAACCACCTGCCCAGTATCAAACTGCTGGGGCGAATATATCTGGAAGAAAATAACCCCGGTGCGGCCCAGCCGTTCCTCCAGCAAATGATTCAGCTCAGCCCGCAAGACCCCGAGGTGGCCCTGCTGGATGCGCGTTTTCAACTCTTGCAGGGCCGTCCTGCCGATGCGCTGGCCCGATTGCCGCGGGGGTTGAACACCGAGGCGGTGCTGTTGCGGGCCCAGATCAACGAAGCCCTGGGCCGGTACGAGGAGGCCTATGCCACCTTCCGCCGGGTGACGGCTTCGGAGGAAGCCCGACTGGGCGCTGCCCGCCTGGCGGAGCGGCTGGGCCGGCCCCAGGAAGCCCTGGATCTGCTGGGCAGCAGCCCCAGGGAGCAGCTTGCCAGGGCCCGTCTGATGTGGCTATCGGGCGACACCCGTGCGGCGGCAGAGGCCCTCGAGGAGGTACTGCCCCGCCTGGGGCCCCTCGAGGGCGACTATACCCGAACCCTGGGCCTCCTGGCGATGGTTTACTACGGGCTGGGCGAGTTCGACAAGGGCTCGCTGGTCTTACGACAGTTGTCCTCGAGGATGAGCCTACCCAGCAGTCTGTTGGGCAAGGTCTGGCCCTGGTTGGTGGTGTTTTTAGTCTATCTGGGGCTGGTGCTCTACGGAGAGAGCCGCATCGAGCCCATGCGCACGGTGGAGATGGGCAACGAGCGGCGCTTTGGCCCCGGCTCCATCCACCTGTGGTTGATGCTGGCGCTCGTGCTGGCAGGGCTGGCTGCGGTGGGTATTGGGCAGCTTCTGTACCAGAACCTGCTGGCCCTGTTCACCCCTTTTCAGGGCCAGGTGGTGCGTCCGGTGTTTTATTTCTTGCTGGGGGCTTTTGCGCTCCTGATTGCTTATCAGAATGTCAGCCGGGAAGGCATGCAAAATGCCCTGGGGCCGCGCTCGAGCTGGGTTGAGGGCACCTGGGCGGGCCTGGTCTTGCTGGCGTTGCTGGCCCTGTATGCCTATATTGCCAAACCCCTGGGTCTGAGTGGCCTGGGCACCATGTACCCCATCTTTTTCGGCCTGGCTTTGCTGGAGCTGGTCATCCGTGGGGTGGGGTATCCGGTTTTCAAGGAACGCTACAAAGAGCTCAGCAACTTCATGATCCCGGTGCTGTTTGCCCTGGCCATTCCCGGCCCTACGGTCTTCTTCTTGATGGCCAGCCTTTTCCTGGGCTGGCTTTACCTTCGCACCAGGGGGGCCCTGGCCGGCGCCACCGCCTGGGTATTGGCCGGATTAATACTGGCTTTGATTGCCAACCTCCCCCTGACGCGCACGTTGTTGGGTAGCTGAGGTGAGGCCCAAGGCTGAAAGCGGAAGGCCGAAGGCATCCTGGCCTGTATTGTGAGATTGATCAGAACGGTGGGTACCCGATAGTCCATGGCCGATAGCTAAGTGACCTGCGACCTGAGACCTGCAACAATTTTGGATAGACTGCGGGTAGATGCGGGAAATTTTCTTTCTCTCCGATTTTGGTCTGGCCGACCCCTACGCTGCGGTGGTCAAGGCGGTGATGCGGCAAACGGCTCCAGGGGTGGTTGTTCACGACCTGGCCCACAACCTGCCCCCCGGCGACCTGAACCGGGCCAGTTACATTTTGTACGAGTCGGTGCCCTACCTACCCAGACAGTCGGTGGTGCTGGCGGTTATTGACCCAGGGGTTGGCTCGAGCCGCAGAGCAGTTTTGGTAGTAGGGGAACGGCTTTGCTATGTGGCGCCGGACAACGGGCTGCTCACCCTGGCTTACTTGCAAGACCCCCCGCGAAAAGCCTATTTGCTCGAGAACCAGAGCTACCACCTGCCCCGCAAATCGGCCACCTTCCACGGGCGGGATGTGTTTGGGCCGGTAGCGGCCCACCTGGCGGCAGGGGTCGAACCGCCCCGTTTTGGCCCTGAACTGCCCGTGCACGAGCTGGTGCGCCTGCCCATCCACCTGAACTTTGGAACCCACGGCGAGATACTGACCTTTGACCGCTTTGGCAACGCCATCACCACCCTGCTGGCCACCCCAGCCCAAATCCGGGGCAAGACCGTACGCATTCGCTACCATCACATCCCGACAGCCTCCCATTATGCCGAGGTACCGGTGGGGAGCGCCCTGGCCTACGTGGGGAGCGCCGGGCTCTTGGAGGTGGCCGTCCACCTGGGCAATGCCCAGGAACACCTCGGCCTCAAGCAGGGCGACCGGGTGGAGCTCCTGGGTTGACCTTTTGGGCTGCAGCTTGTAGATTGGAGAGCGGTTTGTCGAAAGCCACCCCGGTCGGGGTGTTTTCTCCAAAAGGAAGTGACCTGAGATGGCCAAGCACCCAGTACCCAAGAAAAAAGTATCCAAGTCCCGCCGGGACATCCGCCGGGCTGCGGTATCCACCCTGACGGCCCCTACCCTTATCAAGTGTGCCAACTGCGGGGCCTTGATTCCCCCGCACGCCGTTTGCGATAGCTGCGGCTATTATGGCGGTAAAAAGGTTCTGGAAGTCCGGGCCTAGGTCCTCAAGCTCTCCAGCACCCCAGACGGCAACTTCTGTTGGTCTGGGGTGCTGTCTTTCCGGGGGATTGAGGGGCCAGGTGTTGCTTTGGGGAGATGGCGGGGAAATCCACGAAGCTATCCTCTAGATAGCCGATGAAACGAGCTCATCATCTGGACTTAGTTCAAGCCGCATCCCGGCGCGAAAGTGTGCTGGGGTGTTATCTTTGTTGGAGTGCCCAGCGGTTTGTGGGCGGTTTTAGGAGGCAACGTTGAATATCGGTATCCTTGCCCTTGGCACCTATGCCCCCGAGCGGGTCATGACCAACCACGACTTTGAAAAGATTCTGGATACCTCCGATGAGTGGATTGTCAGCCGTACCGGTATCCGTGAACGGCGGCTGGCTGCCGAGGGGGAGTTTACCTCGCACCTGGCCTTCCGGGCGGTCGAAGACCTGATTCGCCGCCACGGGCGGGGTGCGCTCGAGGGGGTAGACCTGGTGATTGTGGCTACCAATACCCCCGATGCCCTGTTCCCGGCCACGGCGGCCCTGGTACAGAACCACTTTGGCCTGAATGCGGGCGCCTACGACCTCCTGGCGGGCTGCCCCGGCTGGGGCTACGCCATTGCCCAGGCCCACGCCATGGTGCAGAGCGGTCTGGCCCGCAAGGTGCTCACCATCGGCGCCGAGACCCTCTCCAAAATTCTCGACTACACCGACCGCTCGACGGCGGTGCTGTTTGGGGACGGGGCCGGGGCGGCGGTGATTGGCCCGGTGCCGGAGGGGTATGGTTTCAAGTCGTTTGTGCTGGGGGCCGACGGTTCCGGCGGCAAAGAACTCATGCTGCGCTGCATTGCCGACAAACTGCCCGATGGCAGCCCTATGGGGCAGTATGCCTACATGAACGGGCGTGAGGTCTTTAAGTTCGCGGTGCGGGTGATGAATACCGCAACCCTCGAGGCCATCGAAAAGGCCGGCCTCCAGCCCCAGGACATCAAGTACCTGATTCCCCACCAGGCCAACGCCCGCATCATCGAGGCCGCCCGCGAACGCCTGCAACTACCCCCCGAGCAGGTCTGGGTGAATGTAGACCGCTACGGCAACACCTCTACGGCCTCCATGCCCATCGCCTTGCAAGAAGCCCTGGACGCCGGCAAAATCCACAACGGCGACCACATTCTGTTCGTGACCTTTGGGGCGGGCCTGACCTGGGCGGCCAGCGTGCTGACCTGGTGGCAGCCGGATTGAGGCGGAATGCCGAAAGCCCCTAACAGGGTTGGCGGTGCAGCGTCGCCGTTTTTGAGATGGAGGTGAGGAATGATTGCAGCGTTGTTCCCCGGTCAGGGGTCGCAGGAAATCGGCATGGGCAAGGCTTTATACGAGGGCTCCAGGGCCGCCAGGGAAGCCCTGGATCGGGCCGAGGCCACCCTGCCCGGATTGCTCCGGCTGATGTGGGAGGGGCCCGAAGAGGAGCTCAAGCTCACCGCCAACCAGCAACCGGCACTGCTGGCTGTGGGTTATGCGGCTTTTCAGGCCTATCTGGAAGCGGGCGGAACCCTCCCCGACTTTGCCGCAGGCCACAGCCTGGGTGAGTGGACCGCACATGTGGCTGCCGGAACCCTGAGCCTGGAAGATGGATTACGCCTGGTGCGCAAGCGGGGCGAGTATATGCAGGAGGCTGTGCCGGTGGGGGTGGGGGCTATGGCGGCGGTGCTCAAGGTGCCGGCCCAGACCCTTCAGGAACTGACCGCAGGTATTGCCGGGGTGGAGGTGGCCAACTACAACTCGCCTGAGCAAACCGTCATCTCCGGAACCGCCGAGGGGGTGGCCCGGGCCACCGAGGTACTGAAGGGCCACCGGGCCCGGGTGGTTGCGCTGCCGGTTTCGGCGCCCTTTCACTCTTCGTTGATGCGGCCTGCGCGCGATCGTCTGCACGCCGATTTGTTCGAGGTGGATCTGCATCCGCCGCGCTTTCCGGTTTATTCCAATGTGCTGGCCCAGCCCGAGACCCGCCCCGCCCTGATTCGGGAACTGCTCCTGGAGCAGATTACCCATGCAGTACGCTGGGTGGAAATTTTGCAGCATTTGAAGGAGCGGGGGGTCAAGACCTACCTCGAGTTCGGCTCCGGCAAGGTCTTGACCGGCCTGGTGGCACGGACGCTGGAAGGGGTTGAAGCCCGCAGCCTCACCAACCCGTCGGAGATTGCCGAGCACCTGGCCGTGGTCGGGTAGGCCCCTGGCATGAAGCAGAAACCTTTTTTGGATTGCCCGACTTGAGACCTGCGACATGGGCCCACAGTTTCAAAAATGACAGCCAGAGCTGGTGTTTGTTGGGCCCAAGAGGATTGGAGGAATGATGCGAAAAGCGCTGGTAACGGGTTCTTCGAGAGGGATCGGTAAGGCCATTGCACTGGAACTGGCCCGCCGGGGTTATGCGCTGGCCGTGCACTATGCGGGCAACCAGGCGGCTGCCGAGGTTACGGCTGCCGAAGCCAGGGAGCTTGGTGCAAGCCAGGTGGTGGTTCTGGGGGCCGACCTGAGCAGCCCGCAGGCTGCTCAGAAGCTTGTGGCGGATGCCAGTACGGCCCTCGGGGGCCTCGAGGTCCTGGTCAACAACGCCGGCATCACCCGCGATACCCTGCTGATCCGCATGAAAGACGAGGACTGGGACACGGTGATTGCCACCAACCTGAGCGCCATCTTCCACACCACCCGCGAGGCCATCAAACTCATGATGCGGTCTAAGTGGGGCCGGGTGATCAACATCAGCAGCGTGGTGGGCATTCTGGGCAACCCCGGTCAGGCCAACTATGTGGCGGCCAAGGCCGGCCTGATTGGCTTTACCAGGTCGGTGGCCAAAGAGTACGCCACCCGGGGCATCACCGTTAATGCCGTGGCGCCGGGGTTCATCGAGTCGGACATGACTGCCAGCCTGCCCGAGAATGTAGTGGCTGAATACCTCAAACAGATTCCCGCTGGGCGCCTGGGCCGGCCCGAGGAGGTGGCCAAGGCAGTGGCTTTCCTGGCCTCGGACGACGCCGCTTACATTAATGGGCAGACCCTTTGTGTAGACGGGGGCATGACCCCACACTAAACCTCGAGCCCAACGGCACAAAGCTCCCACGCTGGTTTTGATGTGGTAGAATCCCGCACGGTAGTACCCACCCTGACCGATGGAGGTTGAAGCATGGCTATCCTAGACGATGTAAAAGAAGTAATCGTAGATAAACTCGGTGTAGATGCAGACAAAGTAGTCCCTGAAGCCCGCTTTATCGAAGACCTGGGCGCGGACAGCCTCGATACGGTAGAACTCATCATGGGCCTGGAGGACAAGTTCGGCCTGGAAATCTCCGATGAGGACGCAGAAAAGATTCGCACCGTGCAGGATGCGATCAACTTCATTCAGAGCAAGCAAGCCTGATGATTTGTTTTTGTTGAGTCAGCCTGTTGTGTAGGCGCGGGTATGCACTCAGCTGACTACGAGGTTTAATAACGCGGTTTTGGGAGCGTACGCTCCCAGTCTTATCCCAACTCTGCGCGTGAGCGGCGCTAAACGCGCCCCTCACTTGCCGCGCCAGGGGGCGCGTCCGAGGGTCTCTTATATCGCTTTTGGGTCACTTCTGAGAAGATTTGGTATTACCGGGTGTGGTAGACACCAAGTGCTGCGGGGTGCTATCTTGAGGCGTCTGGGAGTTTTCTGAGGTGGCCCATGTTGTTTTGCCCGCAGCCCTGGCTACGAAAAGGCTCATTTCGTGGCAGAAAGAGTGGGCAGATGAATGTTGGGTAGTTCAGCGCCTTGGTCCTGGGCCGGGTTAGCACTTTAGCAGGGGTTGCCCGTAGTAAGGAGCAGTATGCAAAAAGGCAAAGTGAAGTGGTTCAATGCGGAAAAGGGCTATGGCTTTATTCAGCGTGAAGAAGGAGAGCCGGACGTATTTGTACACTATAGTGCTATCCAGTCCCGTGGCTTCCGCACCCTGAACGAAGGCGATGTGGTGACCTTCGAGATTGAGCCGGGCAAGAATGGTAAAGGCCCCCAGGCCGCCAATGTAAACGTGGTGGAAGCAGCCAAGCGTTTTTAGTTTTCAGAGGTTGGACAGATGAACCCTCGGGAAACCGGGGGTTTTTTATCTTTTTTCGGCCACTACCCGTAAGCGCACATAATCGGCGATCCAGTGGTCGCCTTGCCAAAGGATGGGGCGGGCACGTTCTTCAACCAACTCGAAAAACCGCACCTGGCCTTCGGCAGGCAGGTTGCTAAAGGCTTGGGTAAAGAACATCTGAAACCAGTTCTTCAGGCCATTGGGCTCCTGAAGGGGGGTGGGGCGATCCAGAAGCTGGGCCCACCGCACTTGCAGACCGTGTTTTTCCAGCAGTGCACTGTAGCTCGGAATCGAGGGAAAATACCAGGGATTGCGAAAGCGGTTGCCGTAGCCCAGGGCCACCAGGGCATAGCTGGCCGCCTCGAGGAGGGTCTGCACATTACCCCGGCCCCCCATCTCGAGCACCAGCCGCCCCCCTGGCCTGAGGGCTGCGGCCATCGAGCGCACGGCCCCCTCGGCATCCAGCACCCAGTGCAAAGCGGCATTGGAAAACACCGCGTCGAAAGGTTCTGGAACGTGAAAATGAGCTGCATCGCCCTGTATGAACTGAAGCTGGGGGTAGTTGCGCCGGGCTTGAAGGAGCATGGCTTCGTCGAGGTCGAGCCCCACCACCGTTGCGCCTGCCTGTGCAATTTGGGCGGTGAGTTGCCCGGTACCACAACCCACGTCGAGGATGCGCTCACCCGCTTGAGGCTGGAGCAGCTCGAGCAAGGGTGCGCCTAACTTCCAGACAAAGGCATGCTGGTCTTGATAAAGATCCGTGTTCCAGGATGGATTTGACATCGAGTACCCATTCTTCAATAAAGCCTTGCTACTGGTCGAGCAGAGACCCTCTACGCTAAGTTTATACGGTCAGAATTTATGTGTGGATGCAATTTATGGACAACAACGCATTCATGCTTGCACACCAACCGACCAGTGTGCATAAAATATCAATATGGTAGCAATTTATTCTTGATTCGCTGGTCAAAAAGATGTTTATTCGTGATTGTATGCACAAGAGTTGGGTTGCAAATTACACCCCAATGCTATGAGTGCGAATACAATCAGGGCAAACTATGAAAGTTTCTGCGCAACTCGACTTCCTGCCCGTCACCGCCGATTTAGCTTCTGTTGTGCATAGCCTGTACCTGAATTGTCCCACCTATATCGCCCTGATTGGAGGTGACACGCCTACCCTCAATGATATTCGGCGTGAGCTCGAGACCCTGCGCCACGATACCCGGCGGCAGGCCTTGTTGTTGCAGCACGAAGACCATGTGGTGGGATTTTTGGACTACAAGGTGGCCTACCCCGATCTGCACTCGGCTACCATTAGCCTGTTGCTGATAGATGAAAGCCTACAAGGACGGGGCCTTGGCAAGGCTGCCGTAGAGCAGCTCGAGACCCTGCTTCGTGGTCGGATGGATCGGCTCTATGCGGTGGTGTATGGCAACAATGAACAGGCCAAACGTTTCTGGGAGCGGGTCGGCTTTGAGCACCTGCGCGATAGCGGCCCCACCCTGAGCTGGTATCTGAAGCCTTTGAAGTAGCCATAACAAGCCTCAGGTTTCATTTCATGCCTTTAGCGTTCGGCCCGCCGGTGGAGCGGCCTGGGGGTTGGAATGATGCTGGCCGATTTCCGTAATATTGGGCTTATGGACCTTGGAATCGCAGGCAGACTTGCGCTGGTGACGGGGGCTTCGCAGGGGATAGGACGGGCCATTGCCACCACCTTGGCGAAGGAAGGCGCAAAAGTGGTGGTTGCGGCTCGCAGCGCGGAAAAACTGCAAGAGCTGGTGCGCGAAATCGAGCGAGATGGGGGAGAAGCCCATGCCATTGCCGCCGATATTGCCAGGCCGGATCAACTGGAGCGACTGGTGGCTGAGGCCCAGAGCCTGGGAACCGTTGAACTCTTGCTGGGCAACACAGGCGGCCCCAGGCCGGGCGCAGCCCAGCACCAGGAAGCCCAGGACTTTCAGGCTGCTGCTGAGCAGTTGTTGTACCCGATAGTGAGCCTGGTGAATGCCTTGCTGCCGGGGATGCGGTCGCGGCATTTCGGACGAATCCTGTTTATCACCTCGCTGGCCGTGAAAGAACCCATCGAGAACCTGGCCCTCTCTAACACCCTTCGCGCTGCGCTGACCGGCTATGCCAAAACCCTCGCGAGGGAAGTAGCAGCAGAAGGCATTACGGTCAATACCCTGGGGCCAGGCTATACCCTTACCGAGCGGGTCGAGGAGGTATTTGCTTTCCGCGCCCAGAACCAGGGCATCAGCCTGGAAGCAGCCTATGCCCAGCAGACCGCGCAAATTCCGGCAGGCCGCATGGCCTCGCCGCAGGAGATTGCCGATGTGGCGGCTTTTTTGCTATCGGCCAGGGCCAGCTATCTGACCGGTCAGGCCATCATGGTAGAGGGCGGGGCCATTCGCGGGCTGTTGTGATGGGATAGACTTCTTGTACAAGTTGCGGGTGTTTGTAAGTATCTCCACGATAGAAACGTAATGAGTAGGGAAAGGGTGATTCACGAGGCTGCGCCGCTGCAAACCCCAGAATTCGCACTTCCCTTGAGCAGCATGATATTTCTATCGCGGGCGCACTTAGCAAGACAGGAAGCACTTCATTGTTGTTTGGGGCTCGAGTGTTCCCCCAAGTAGCGAAATCGTGGCACTGGTTTGCCGTCTACTTCCACATCTTCTAAAAACATGGTCAGGGGACGTACCCACAGGGTTTCGGGCTCGACGCCATAACGGGTTTCGTAGACCACATACCACTCCTCGGTTTCGGAATGCCGGGCCAGGCCGTGCACCCAGTAGTGCTTGCCCTTGTAGTGTTGGTACAAGCCTTGTTGTAACAGCATCCCTTACCTCGCCAAGCTGGTACTACTTAGCCCTATCTTTACACAAACTGCGGGCAAATAACCAGAGCTTCCCTCTGCTTATACCAACTCTGCGCGTGAGCGGCGCTAAACGCGCCCCTCACTTGCCGCGCCAGGAGGCGCGTCCGAGAGACTTGTATATCGCTTTTGCGTCACTTCTGAGCAGATTCGGTATTACAGCAATTCTCAGCACTACCTCTTATCAGCAACGCGCATACATCATCGTATTTGAGATGTCATTGTAACCGGAGGTGAAGTCATTTTCTGGACTGTTTCGGCCCCTGCAGGGCCTGGCGGTGATGTCGTGTTTTGGGGTGGTAGTGCGGGTTCTCCTGGAAGGTGTGAGTGGTATCGTGATCAGCTCCAGTAGGGTCGCACCGACTCGAGCATCCGCTCGGTCACCTGGCGGTTGCGCCGCTCGATTTCGGGTTTACGGGGGATTTCCGAGTAGCAGCCTTCGGGGTCGTGGAGGGTGTGGGTGAGAAAGTGGCCCAACTGGGTGCCCCAGCGCCTGAGCCAGGGCTCGGGAAGGTGGTCGGGGAGGGGCAGCCCCTGAAGCATCAGGTAGAGCATGGCCCAGATGCGGCTGGTGGCATCGAGGCTGTAACCGCCGCCCAGGGTATAGACCGCGCGCCCGCCTGCAAAATCGGCTACGTACTGCCGCAAGAGAGGGAACACCTTTGCGTAGGCCTGCGTCGTGAGCAGGATTTCGGCCAGGGGATCCTGGTAGTGGGCGTCGGCGCCGCACTGGATGACCAGCGCATCGGGGCGGAACCAGCGCAGGGCGGGCTCGAGGCCCATCTGCAAGACCTCCAGGTAGGAATCGTCCTCGGTGAAGGGTTCCAGCGGGATATTCAGCTTGCGCCCGGTGCCCTCGGCCTTGCCGATTTCGTGGGTGTGGCCGGTGCCGGGGTAGAGGTAGCGGCCCGACTCGTGAATCGAGAAGGTGAGTACGTTTGGCTCGTCGTAGTGAATCCACTGCACCCCGTCGCCGTGGTGCACGTCAATATCTATGTAGGCTACCCGCAAGCCCTGGTTGGTCAGGTGGCGAATGGCGACCGAGAGGTCGTTATAGACGCAAAACCCCGAGGCCAGGTCTTTCTGGGCATGGTGCAGGCCACCCCCCAACTGCAAGACCTCCTTGGCCTGGCCGCTCGAGATCATCTTTGCTGCCGTGAGCGTGCCCCCCACCAGCCAGCGGGCGGCCTCGTCCATACCGGCAAAAATGGGGGTGTCGGCAGTGCCGATGCCATAGTGATCAAAATCGGGTGAGCGCTCCCCCCGTCCAGCGGCCTCCACCCGCCGCACAAACGACTCCAGATGCACGCTGCGCACGTCCTCGCGGGTGGCCTGGGCGGGTTCGACAAAATGCAGGGGGTGGCCCAGGTGTTCCAGTAAATCCAGCAACATCTCGAGCCGCACCGGGCTGAAGGGGTGCTGCGGCCCAAAGTTGTAGAGCTTGTACTGGGGGCTGTAGATGACCGGAACGCTCATAAGCTCTTGCCAGGAATTTCGGGGGGCCAGCGCACCTCGTAACCCTTCTGGCGCAAATCGTGGGCCAGCTTGCGGACGTCCAGGGTGCCGATCCGCACCACGGTGGTAACGGTGCCCTCACCGCAGGGGTAGGTCAGCAGGGAATGGATGTTGATGTTGTGTTGGGCCAGTTCGCCGCTTAGGCGGGCCAGCTCGCCGGGCCGGTCATCGAGGCAGACCTCGAGCCGCCCGCTGGGCTTCTGTACCCCGGTCAGGCGCAAAAGCGCATCCAGCAGGTCAATCCCGGTTACGATACCCACCAGCTCGTTGCCGTCCAGGATGGGCAGGGCCCCAATCTTGCGCTGCCGCATAACCCGCGCGGCCTCCTCCACCGGGTCGAGGGGGTCGCCGGTAATCACCGGCTGGGCCATCACCTGACCTACCGGGGTCTCGATGGGCCTGGCTCCGCCTTCCGCAAAGGGACTGGTGGCCAGCCGGATATCGCGGTCGGTAATCATCCCCACCAGGCGGCCTTCCTGCGTAACCGGAATGTGCCGGATGTTGCGCTGGAGCATGATGTGATAGGCGGCCTCGAGGGTCACCGTGGCATCCATAGTCAGCACAGGGCTGTGCATTACGTCTTTGACTAGCATTTGTTCTAGTCTACGGCACCCTAGAGGCCAGGCAGCTAGGGGCATTTGTCAGGGAAAGCGAAGAGCCAAAGGCTAAAAGCCAAAGGCCGAAAGCCGAAAGCCAAAGGCCAAGTGTGCTTTGTTTGGTTTGCCCCTCGCCAAGGGTGGAAAGTGTTGCTGGGTATGCTAGTCCCCAGATTTGATAGGGGTGTAGCCAGGCCAAGGATGCCAGGCTTCCTGTTGGGGTACTTCGTAACAAAGCGGCTCAAACGCACCAATGCTTTGGAGCGGGTGATCTACACTCGAGGTCGGATGCTGACCCTGCGCTTGCAACTTCTGTGGAATGGGTTTCGTCAGGCTCCGGCCTCAGCCCTGGTGGGGCTGTTGCTGGGGGCTGGGCTGGCGTATGGGGCCTGGGCGGGCACAAGCTGGTTTCTGAACTTCATCTCCAACGAACTCTTTGGCAGCAACGCTTTTGTCAACCGCCTGGCGGCGGCTTTCACCCGCGATGTGCTGGTCGAGCGCATTCTGGGCAGCCTGCTGCTGGTGCTTTCGAGCTCGGTGGTGCTCTCTGCCCTGCCCAACGCGGTGGCGGTGCTCTACACCTCCGAAGACCTCCCCCTGCACCTGGCCCTTCCCCAAAAGGCCAGCCGGGTTTTTATGTTCAAGGTGGGGGAGGTGTTCGTGACCACCGCCCTGCTTCCCACCCTGCTGGTGTTGCCGGTGCTGTTTGCTTACGGGGCGCATTACGGCGCACCTCCGCTGTTCTTTGTGGGAGCCACCCTGGTTGCGCTGGCACTGTTCGCTTTTCCGGTGGTGCTGGGGGTGGGGCTGGCCCTGCCCCTGGTGCGGTACGCCCCTGCAGGCCGGGCGCGGGAGTGGGCCGCCGCGCTGGGGGCGGTGCTGGGCGGGCTGCTCATCTTCTTGTTGCGGGCCTTGCGACCAGAGGTGCTGCTCCAGACCGACTTTGCCAACCCGGAGGAGCTCGACCGCTTTCTCCAGACCTTCCGCGACCCCAGCGCCCCCTTCCTGCCCTCGGCCCTGGCCCAGCAGGCCCTCAAGGGGCTTTCTCGGGGCGAGGTGGAACCCCAGTTCTGGTTGTTGTTGGCCCTCTCGGGGGGGCTGTTGGTGCTGGCGGGGCTGGTAGCGGGCTATGCCTATCAGCAGGGCTGGGTGCGGGCCCTCGAGGGCACCGTGCGTGAGCGCGGTATCCTGCGGGCGGGATTGCTGGATCGCTGGTCGGGCCGCAGCGTGGCCCTGGCTCTCTGGGCGCGCGACCTGCGCCTGTTTTTCCGCGATGCCAACCAGGCTTCCCAACTGATTCTGGTGGGGGTGCTGGTGCTGCTCTATACCACCAGCTTGCAGTACCTGCCCCTGGGCGATACCCGGTTCCAACTGGTGGCGGGTTTCATGCACCTGGCCTTCCAGGGGTTTGTGATTGGGGGGGTGGGGGTGCGGCTTGCGTATCCGCTATACAGCCTCGAGGGCCAGGGCTACTGGATGCTCCAGACCGGCCCGGTCTCCAAGCAAACCCTGCTCCTGACCCGGTTTGGGTTGGCCCTCTTCTTTCTGCTGCCGCTGGGCTTAGTCCTGGGCTACTACTCGCCCAGGGTGATTGGCCTGGACGACAACCTCACCCAAATCTCCCTGATCCTGGGGCTGGCTTCGGCCATTGCAGCCGGTGGCCTGGGGGTGGGCCTGGGAGCTGCCTTCCCCAAGTTTGATGCTTCCAACCCCGCCGAGGTGCCCATCGGCATAGGGGGGTTTTTGTATATGGGCCTGACGCTGCTCCATGCGGGGCTGCTGGTGGTGCTGGCCAGCCGCCCGGTGTACCTGGCCATCACCCAGCGCCAGACCGACTACCTGGGCAGCGGGGAAGGCCCCCTGTGGTTATTAATCGTGGTTGCCACAACCCTTGTTCCGGCGCTGCTGGCGCTGTGGTTTGGCTACCGCAGAATGGGAGAGAGATAAACTATGCGGATACTGGTAGCGCTGCTCGTGTTAGCCCTCGGCGTGGGTCTGGCCCAGGTGCAAAACCGTCAGGCCCTCATCACCGATTTTCGGCAGGTGCAGGGGGTCTGGACGGTCAAGCTCGATTATGTCGAGGTGAAGGACTGCAACCGCGACGACTGTCCGGCGGGTATCGAGATTTCCAACCAGAACCCGCTGATTCGCACCTTCCGCTTCACCCGCAACACCAAAATCCTGTTGCTGAAAAATGCCGGGGAATACTTCCAGGCTACTCCCCAGCAGCTCATCCAGGGCCTTGGGGGCCGTAATTTCGGCTGGTCGTTTAATAAGTACACCCCTTTTTACATCAAGGTGGACGAGGCCCGGCGGGAGATCCTCGAGCTCAAACAGATGTATCTGCCCTGAGGGTTCTCAATAGCCTAAAGCCAAAAGCTGAAAGCCGAAAGCTGAAAATAGCCTGGCTCCTGGTGCGGTGGACTACATCCTCGCTTGGGTTTTGACTTTCGACCTGCGACCTTTGCTTTGCGCCTGCATGGGGGCATGGGCTGAAGTAGAATTGGCCCTCGAGGTTCCCCATGTTTGACTTTTACCAGGTAGCCGACCTGCTCACCCCCGAGGAGCGCGATATCCAGAAAGCCGCCCGCAAGTTTCTGGAAGCCGAGTGCCTGCCGCACATTGCCGAGTGGTGGGAGAATGCCGAGTTTCCCACGCACCTGATTCGCCAGTTTGGCGAGATGGGTTTTCTGGGCCCCAGCATCCCCACCGAGTACGGCGGCATGGGGGCCAGCGCGGCCTCCTACGGGGTGGTGAGCTATGAACTCGAGCGCATAGACTCCGGTCTGCGCAGCTTTTGCAGTGTGCAGAGCAGCCTGGTGATGTACCCCATCTGGGCCTATGGCTCCGAGGAGCAAAAGCGCGAGTACCTGCCCAAGCTGGCCACGGGCGAGTACGTGGGCTGCTTTGGCCTGACCGAGGCCGACGGCGGCAGCGACCCCGACGCCAACATGAAGACCCGCGCCCGGCGCGACGGGGGCGACTATGTGCTGAACGGCTCCAAGATGTGGATTACCAACGGCAACCTGGCCCATATTGCGGTGGTCTGGGCCAAGGACGACGAGGGCGTGGTGCGGGGCTTTATCGTGCCCACCGACACCCGGGGCTTCAAGGCCAACAAGATTCAGCACAAGGCATCCCTGCGGGCCTCCGTCACCAGCGAGCTGGTGCTGGAGGATGTGCGGGTGCCGGAGAGCGCCATGCTGCCAGGGGTAAAGGGGCTCAAGGGGCCGCTTTCCTGCCTTACCCAGGCCCGCTATGGCATCGCCTGGGGGGCTTTGGGCGCGCTAGAGGCGGTTTATACCGAGGCGCTCGAGTTCGCCAAGAGCCGCACCACCTTCGGAGCGCCCATCGCCAGCCGACAGCTCGTGCAGGAAAAACTCGTCCGCATGGCCGCCGACCACACCAAGGGCCTCCTGCTGGCCTGGCGGCTGGCCCGGCTCAAGGATGCCGGCAAGCTCAAGCCGGCGCAGGTCTCGCTGGGCAAGCGCGACAATGTGCGGGCTGCGCTCAATGGGGCCAGGGCTGCCCGCGAAATCCTGGGGGGCAGTGGGATTACCCTCGAGTACCACAGCATCCGCCACATGCTGAACCTGGAAACCGTGGACACCTACGAGGGCACCCACGACATCCACACCCTGATTCTGGGCCGCGAGTTCACCGGCGAGAACGCCCTGGGCGAGAGCCCCAGGCCCAGGGAGATGGTGGGCCGCTAAATACTTTTGCAGGGCTCTGCTTCCCTCCCTGGTTTGCGAGAGGGTTATTACACCAATAACCAACCTTTCAACGGGAAGTGGGTGGTAGGAGGTAGGTGGTGGATCTCCAACACCTTGCCCCTAGCTCCTGAGCTCTACATCACCGCTCCTACAGCAGGCAAAGTGTTCAAGCAAAGAAGGCGTACCCTCTGTTGGTGGTTTCATCCTCGGCTGCTATACTGCTTGAAATATGCTCGAGGCCCCCAGCAAATCCCGTCCCAGAACAGAAAAAATCCAGCAAGAAGGCCTGACCTTCGACGATGTGCTGCTCATTCCGGCCTACTCGGAGGTGCTGCCCCGTGAGGTGGACACCCGCACCCGCCTGACCAAGAAGCTCTGGCTCAACATTCCCATCCTCTCGGCGGCCATGGACACCGTTACCGAGGCCGAGATGGCCATTGCCATGGCCCGCGAGGGGGGCATCGGGGTCATTCACAAAAACATGAGCGCCGAGGAGCAGGCCGCTATGGTGCGTAAGGTCAAGCGCAGTGAGGCCGGCATGATCCAGGACCCCGTCACGCTGGCCCCCAACGCCACCCTGGAAGACGCCGAGCGCCTGATGCGCGAGTTCAAGATTGGCGGCCTGCCGGTGGTGGATTTCTACGGCAAGCTTCTGGGTCTGGTTACCAACCGCGACCTGCGCTTCGAGCGCGACATGGGGCGGCTGGTCTCCGAGGTCATGACCCCGGTGGAGCGCCTCATCACCGCGCCGCCCGGCACCATTCTGGAAGAGGCCGAACAGCTGCTACGTCAGCACAAAATCGAGAAACTTCCCCTCGTAGACCACGAGGGGCGGCTGCGGGGCCTGCTCACCCTCAAAGACCTCACCAAGCGCCAGAAGTTCCCCTTTGCGGCCAAGGATGCCCAGGGCCGGCTGCTGGTGGGGGCTGCGGTTGGGGTCTCGAAGGATCTGGACACCCGGGCTCAGGCGCTGGTCGAGTCCGGGGTGGACGTGCTGGTGCTGGACAGCGCCCACGGCCATAGCCGGGGCATTCTGGAGGCCCTGCGGAACCTCAAACAAACCTTTGGTGATGCAGTGCAGATTATCGCCGGTAATGTGGCTACCGCCGAGGGCGCTCGAGCGCTGGCCGAGGCCGGGGCCGATGCGGTCAAGGTGGGCATTGGGCCGGGCTCTATCTGTACTACCCGGGTGGTGACCGGGGTGGGCGTTCCGCAGATTACCGCCATCATGGAGGCGGTAGCCGGGCTGGAGGGTCTGGATGTGCCGGTGGTGGCCGACGGGGGTATCAAATACTCTGGCGACGTGGCCAAGGCCCTGGCCGCCGGGGCCCATACCGTGATGCTCGGCTCGATGCTGGCCGGCACCCAGGAGGCCCCCGGCGAGGAGGTGCTCAAGGATGGCCGTCGCTACAAGCTCTACCGGGGCATGGGCAGCATGGGGGCCATGCGTCAGGGCTCTGCTGACCGTTATTTCCAGGACTCTGGCAAGGCCTCCGGCAATGTGGAAGCCAAAAAGCTGGTTCCAGAGGGCATCGAGGGCATGGTGCCCTACAAGGGCCCGGTAGGCGACGTGCTCTACCAGGTGGTGGGGGGCCTGCGGGCCTCGATGGGCTACTGCGGTGCGCCTGACCTCGAGACCTTCCGGCGCGAGACCCGCTTTACCCGCATCACCGGTGCGGGCCTGATCGAAAGCCACCCCCACGGGGTAACCATTACGAAGGAAGCGCCGAACTACTCGAGGTAGAGCGCTGTTCACATGTTTTGAGCCAACCGACTTCAAAAAAGGCTTTGTCCTGGACTGAACAGTGGCCGCCTGGATGGGCGGCCACGGCTGTGAAGAGTGCATTAATACCAAATCTGCTCAGAAGTGACCCAAAAGCGATATACAAGTCCCTCGGACGCGCCCCCTGGCGCGGCCAGTGAGGGGCGTGTTTAGCGCCGCTCACGCGCAGAGTTGGTATAACTCACCTCGAGCCCTGCGCCCGCAAGGCTTGCAGCGCAAGGGCCGCTTCCCGGTAATGGGGCTTGTAGCGCAACGCCGCCTGAAAATCGGCTCGAGCGCCTTCCAGGTTCCCCAGGGCTTTGCGGGCCAGGCCACGCCAGTAGTAGCTTTCTTCGTGGTCGTCTACCCGGCCCAGCACATCGTTGGCCAGCGCGATGACTTCCTGATAGCGCCCGGTTTGGTAGTAGGCCTCGTAGGGGCCAAACTGGTACCAGAGCATCCGCCAGGGCCAGTTGCTCACCGCATTGGCCGGACGGCGGGGGTCAAGGGTGCGGTTGGGGGCGATCCGCCGCGACTGGTCGTAGGCCCTGGCTGCTTCCGGGGCATTGCCCAGGCGCAGCAGGGTGCTGCCCAGGTTGAACCAGGCAAAGGCATTCTGGGGGTTTTGCTGGGTTTCTCGCCGGGCCTGCTCGAGGGCCAGTTGCCACTCGAGGCCCTCTTGCATCCGGTTCCCCAGAATGGCGGCCAGTTTGTCTTGCTGGCCCCTGGCATACACCACCAGATAGGTGCGGTTGAAAACCTGCCAGAGCTTGTCCAAATCGCTATAGCGCAGCGTGACCTTGGGGCCGTAGTAGCTATCGAAGGCGTTGAAGAGGCCCTGGGCATCGTTGTAGCCCACCAGCAGGCGGTAGTGGCCCATGCCGCCGTGGTCGGGGGTCACGAACCAGGTCTCGATGATCACCGGGAAACCCCCCGCTATCAGGCGCTTGAGCAGGTTCAGGTCACCCGCCACCCCCAGATGCACCCCAAAGCCCCGCTCACGGGCATACGCCGCCATCTCGTCGGCGTTCACGTTTTTGTCGTTTTTGTTGGGTTTGAGTACCGGGGCAATCTGGTACTGGGTTAGGGGGCTGCCCCAGAAGCTCATGGCCATTCCCAGCGTAACGGGGCCGCAGTTGTTGTAGCGCTGGTATTCGTGGCGGGCGCCGCTCAGAAAAACGTTCCCCGGCTGAGCAAGTGCAGAGCCCAATACCGTTGCAAACAGTAAAAATAAGAACGGTAGACGCACCTGTTCAGTATGCCAGATGCGCCCCAGGGCCGATTGTGCTTTCAAACCTCGGCGGCCTGGGTGCCGCTTTTGGGGATGAGTCCCTTCTGTTCTTGCTCCAGTACCCACTCCCGAACCTTGTGGGCAATCTGGTCGCGCACTTTGCGAAAGACCTCGAGGCGCTCGCTCTCGCTTCCCTGGGCGGCGCTGGGGTCTTCGAAGGGCCAGTACAGGCGGTAGGTACTGAAGGGAAACAGCGGGCACTCCTGCTCGGCCCGGCTACACACAATCACCAGGTAGGTAAAGTTGTACTTGCCGCCCCAGTACTCCATCAGGCTTTTGGCGTACTGGCCTTCCATATCCAGGCCCATCTCGGAGAGCGCCTGACGGGTCAGGGGGTGGATTTCGCTGGGGTGTAGCCCGGCGCTGTACACCTCGAAGCGGTCCCCTGCATAGTGGCGCAGCAGGGCCTCCGCCATCTGGCTACGGGCCGAGTTATGGCTGCACAAAAACAGCACCGAGAGTTTGCGTTTCCTCATGCCGACCTCCTGCTAATGCGCCTGGGTAAGCCCGGCGGCTTCGGCCAGGCCTTTCTCGCCTGGCATCTGACCCTGTTTAAGGCTTTGAATCAGGTGTTGGCTCATCCGGCCCAGGGCATCGCGTACCCTGCGCCATTCCGCCAGGCCCTTGCCGGAGGGGTCGGGGAAGGAGACGTGCAGGCGCTGGGTTTGGGCGGGGTAGGCCGGGCATGTTTCAGCCGCCGCGTCGCAGACCGTGAGCACCAGGTCGAAGTGCCAGGGGTCGGGCAGGTCGTAGAGGGTTTTGGAGGTGTGAGCGCTCAGGTCTATGCCCACCTCACCCATTACCGTGATGGCATCGGGCTTGACAAAGGTTTTCTCGGTGCCCGCCGACCAGATGTCAGCGGGATAATCCATTCTCTCGGCCCAGTACCGAAGCCACCCCTCGGCCATCTGGCTCCGGGCGGAGTTGTGGGTGCAGAGTACCAGAATACGCATCAAGGCACAGTATCGGCCTTTTTTCATGGAAGTGTCAGGACATGAGCGGTGTTATAAAACCATCTCGCCTGAACACTTTGCATACCGCAGGAGCGATGGAGCTAGGGAATAGGGGGGGCAGGGGTCAGAAGACAGACGTAGGAACCCACCTCCTACCACCCACTCCCACATGTGTATCATTGAAAGATTATTCGCCTCGAGTTGCCATCGGAAACGTCTGGAACCTCCTCAGGGTTGGGCCAGCGCTGCTCTGGGCCGGGCCTGCCATATGGCCAGTGCCGAAATGGCGGCCAGGGTAGCAAAAAGCCAGAGCGCCGGGTTGTAGTTGCCGGAAAGCCCGTGCAGGGCGCCAGCTCCAAAGGGGGCGATGGTCTGGGCCACTGCCACGATAGAGGTCATGCTACCGCTGATGGTGCCATAGTGCTTTGCGCCGTAGATTTCGGCCACCAGGGCAGGTTTAGCCAGGGAGATGGAGCCGTTGGCCAGGCCGAAAAAGAGCACAAAGGCCCAGAGTCCCACACCCTCCGGCAAAAATAGCAGGCCGAGCAGACTCAAGGCGTAGCCCCCCAGAAAAGCACCGCTCAGATTAAAGAGCGAGATGCGCTCACTGAGAGGTGTATAGACGATGCGGCCTGCCAGCTGCACCACACCTACCCCTCCGGCAGCCAAAGCTACCAGGGCGGGTGCGTAACCTTTCTCGGTTAGCAAGGGCACCATGTGGGCGGTGAGGGCAATGCTGGTAGCCCTGGACAGGGCGAACCCGAGCGAAAGCCACCAGAAAGTGGGTTGGCGCAGGGCCTCTCTTGCGCTCAGGCTGGCTTCCGGAGCCGGGCTTCTGGAACCCAGCGCCACGGCCTCGCCATCTGGCACCTGACCCATGTCTTCGGGCCGACGGCGCAAAACCAGGGCGTGCAGGGGAATGGTGCCCAGGGCAAAGATGAGGGCCAGAATTTCCAGCGCCCCGCGCCAGCCCGCAAGCTGCACCAGCCAGGTCGAGAGTGGTACAAAGATGGTGCTGGCCAGCCCAGCCATCAGGGTGACCACCAGCATGGCCCTGGGGCGGTAGCGGCGAAACCAGACCGCCAGCACCGCGAAGGCTACCTCGTAGAGCACCATGGCCATGGCCAATCCCAGCCCCGCCCAGAGCAGGTAAAAGGTGGTCAGGTGATGCACATGGGCCCAGCCCCAGACCAGCAAGCTCCCCCCGATGGAGCCTGTGGTCATGAGGGCTCGAGCCCCGTGACGGTCGAACCAGCGCCCTACCGGAATGGCCGCCAGCCCCGAGACCAGCAAGGCCAGCGAGAAGGCTGCCGAGGTCTCGGCGCGGTTCCAGCCCAGCTCGGCTTCCATCGGCTTCACAAAAACCCCAAACGCGTAGTACAGGACGCCAAAGCCGATGGTCTGGGTGAGGGCCAAGGCCCAGGCGATGCGCCAGCCGTAATAGGAAGAAGTGGGGGCAGGATGGGCCATAGGCTGGCTGGGAGTCAGGTGGTTTGTAAAGGGGTCAATCTTCTGCGGTAGAGACCGTCAGGCTTAGGGGGCCAGGAGGATTTCGGAGGCTGGATTGGGTGAAAAGTCGTGCGGCTTGCGGCTACTCGAGCCTGAGCAGCATAGCGGTGGCGGTATCGGGGCACGCCCCCTGGAGTTCCGCTGAAGCACTCAGGGCCGCAGGCAGTTCTGTGCGCGGGACTTGCACAAAGCCGAAGCGGGGAAAGTAATCCTGGGCGGTCTCGGTCAGGAGCGAGAGCGAGGTCAGGTTTTTTTGCTGGGCCAGCTCGATCATGCCCTCGGTTAGCTTGGCCCCAATGCCGTGGGCGCGATAGCCCGGTGCGACCACTACAGAGCGCAACAGGCCGCTATTCTGATAGACCTCCAGGCCCGCGCACCCCACCACCGTTTCGCCGTCGAGGGCCAGCACGAAATTCAGGATGTGCGCTTCCAGACCCACTGTGGGCAGGTGGGCATCTTTGAGCAGGGCCGTTATCTCGGGCAAATCGCTGGTAGTGGCGGTGCAGTAGGTAATCATGATTCCTTTAGCTTATGGCCCAAAAGGGGGTTTTGTAAGGATGGGCCGAACCGTTGTTCACAAAGGCTATGCATGCCCTTGCCCACACTTAGCAGCAACGGGCAGCAGTTGGGGTTGCCACGTCCAACTCGAGCAGCCCACAACAACCTGTGGCGATGGCCCGGTCCTGGGCCTTGCAGGTTACGCCGGGAGGCAGCAGGTGCACCACCAGATGGTCGCCCTCGAGGGCAATCGGGCCCACATGGTAGTGAATGGCGGGAAGGCCAGCACTCCCATACTCGAAGCGAACTTCTGCATCTGCTCGCACCGGTACCGAGGCCGCGACCCGGTTGTAGATGCTGAGGAACTTTTGTACGGTCATGAATTCGGGTTTGTCGTGCGGGCCTGGCCCCATAAGCTGTACCACCGTTTCACGCCAGAAATTGGCCTGTCCGCCGCAATCCATGCTCTCGTAGGTGACGTTCATGACCTCGGTAACGTGGTAGCCGGGGGCGACCTGCTGGCCCTGGGCATACTTGAAGACCAGCGGTTTGTCCTGGTGAGGAGCCAGGGCCTCGAGCAGTTCTTGTGTTTTCATACGTTCCTTCCTGTGGGTCGTGAAATTAGCCGCCGATATGGGGTAAAAGGGTCTTGATCTGGGCAAAACCCCTGGGGTCAATCTGGTAATACGTCCATTTGCCGCGTTTTTCGCCCTTGACCAGATGGGCCGAGACCAGGCACTTCATGTGATGCGAGACGGTGGGCTGAGAAAGCCCGGTCACGGTTTCCAGGTCGCAAGCGCACACCCCTGGCTGGAGGCCACAGCAGGCGCCATCTGGGTTTTGGGCCAGGTGGGCCAGAATCTTGAGCCGGGCCGGGTCGGAGAGGGCTTTGAATACCCAGGCGCTGGCCTCGAGCACACTTTCCTGCAGGTTACTTATGTCCGATTGCAAAACCAGGGAACTCATGGAGCCACAATACATTGATGAATCTAAATATGTCAATACAACAAGTCAAATGCAATCTTGCGGTTACTCATCTGAACCGTTCATTGCAAAAAAATCCCCCGTCATTCCAAAAAAGCGTAGCCGACAATGAATCCGATGCCGCAACGAAGCAGTGAACGTAAGGTGTGTGGGCCTATAGAGCGGTATATTTCCCGATACCACCCAGGGATTTCTCACTTCGATTCGTTTCGCAGGACGGCCACAAAAACCGACTTACCGGCGGCAGACAAGGCGGCTATCTGAGGTCATGACCTAATCTTTGAACAGGTTGTCAAAGGCCTGGTGGCTGCCATCCTTGCGCTTGAGGCGAAAGAGGTCGTTTTTGAGCTCTAGCTGACCCTCCTTAAGCAGGCGCTCGAGGGTACGCTGAAGCTCGTCTTTGGACAGGCTTTCGCCCTCCTCGTCCAGCCAGCGCACGATGTCTTTTTCGCTGGCAAAACGCAAACTCTCAATGGCTTTGAGAACCCAGCCTCGAGTGTCCATACCTGAATATACCGCGTTGAGGACAGGCTGAATCATGAGAATAATGCCAGATTCGGCTGGTTCGTCGCCGAACGGGGACGAACTAACAGGGCCGAAGTTATCCGCGTAGCGGAGGGCGATACCGCCCCTTGGAAGGGAAATGCTTATTTCGCCGACCGACAGGGAGGGGTGTGCTCCAGGATTCAAAAAGACCGCCTCCGGGGCTTTTACATTGTCAACCGTCTATTTGAATCCGGTATAACCCCCACGAACGGGGGTAATCTTCCATTAATCTGCCCGTTTGTCGCACAATAGGGCCGTGGATCCCTTCCGGGAATACCAGGACTACGTCATGGCGCACCGGCTGCGCGAGGCCCTGGACTTTTATCCCGGCAAGCTTTACTCCTTGAGCGAGTATGCGACCTTGCGCCTGCGGCGTAGCGAACTGGTCCGCAAGCTGGTAGGCCGCCAGGGCGACCCCGCCTTGCTCTCCCGTATCGAACAAATCACCGACGACCTCAACTATGGGTTCTGGACGAATCCGGGTTTGCTCAAGGCTTTCCTGAGGCGGCTTTCTCCGGTGCAGTACCCGGTACTCTGTAGCCCAGAGGGCTTCGAAGACCTGCTCTCCAATACCGAGCGCCTCCGGCTCAAAAAGCCGGGTTTGGCCGGACAGTACTACCTGGGCTGGCTTCGCTTGCCCGAATTGCTGGACGAACCTTCGAAGTTTGAGCAAGCCATGCTCGAGCAAGAGCATCTGGCTGAAGAGCTGGGGTTGTTTCTGGATGAGTTTCACAAAGTGGCGGGTTCAGGGTAGACAAACACCACCCCGTAGCCAGCCTCGAGCACCATCTCCACCGGCCCCAAAGCCACGTTGGAAAGGGTGCGGGTGCTGCCCAGGGGCACCACGGCGCCCTCGAGGGGCCAGCGAACCCCCCGAAGGCTCAGGCCCACAAAACCGCCCAGCGGCAACAAACTTAGCCTGCTCCCGTGCGGCAAGTCCAGTTGCAGGGTGCCCGGCAGCAGGGGGTGGGCCTCCTCGAGGCCCGAGCTGAGCAGGGTGGGAATACCCTGGCGTGCCAGCCGGATCCCCAGCAGCAGATGGGCCAGGGTTTGATCAGTCTGGCCCCCCATCGCCCCCACCAGAAAGAGCCGGTCGGCCCCCCTGGCCAGGGCCGCCTGGATGGCCAGCTCGCCATCAGTGAAGTCTTTGCCCACCGGGTGCTCCTCCCGTGGCACATGGGCATAGGTCCGCTGGAGTTCTGCAGAGGCCGAGTCAAAGTCGCCGACCCACAACTCGGCCTGTAGCCCCAGCGGCCCGGCGTGGACCATGCCACCATCCGCCGCAATGACCCGGCTTCCGGCCACCTGGGCTTTGAGCCGCCGGGTTGGGATGACCGAGCCGCCTAGCAGGATGGTGAAAGGATGCATGTGCAATCAGGGAGTCGAGCGTCTGGTGTCAGTCCGAATCTTGCGGCACGCACGACCTTCTAAGGTCTTGCGCTCGGCGTTATGGCGTCCGCGGGTTGCCAGGGTTCACCTTCATTGCCTTCTTCCTCCAACGCAACGACCTTCGACCAATCTACCCGGAGGCGGGTCGTGTCGCCAGGGTAAAGGCCCGGTTCCGGGCCTTCCAGGTAAAGCCTCTGACCGCGCCAGGCCAGCTCCAGGGCCACCGTGAAACCCTTGAAGATTCGCTCCTGCACCCTGGCTTCTTCCCCTTCCCCCAGCGTGAGGGCCTCCTGGGGCAGCAGGTGCGGGCGGGCGGGCAGACCTATCTGGCGGCTCTGCTCGGCGGTCAGGACGTTGCGGTGGCCCAGAAAGGTGGCCACCCAGGGGCTCTTGGGCCGGTTGAAAAGCTGTTCGGGGGCGCCCTGCTGCACAAGGGTGCCTTCCCGCAACAGGGTCACTTGATGGGCAATTACAAAAGCCTCGGACTGGTCATGCGTTACCACGATGGAGGGCACGGCCGTCTGGCGCAAAATGGCCCGCAGCTCCAGCAGTAACTCCTGGCGCAGCTTCAAGTCCAGCGCACCCAAAGGTTCGTCTAAAAGCAGAACCTGGGGCCGGTGGGCCAGGGCGCGGGCCAGGGCTACCCGCTGGCGCTCACCGCCCGAGAGCTGGTCGGGGCGTTTATGGGCGTGGGGGGAGAGGTGCGTAAGCCCCAGCAACTCGGCCACACGCTCCCGGATTCTGGCATTCTCCCAGCGGGCTTCGCGCAGACCAAAGGCAATGTTTTCGCTTACGGAAAGGTGGGGGAACAAAGCGTAGTCCTGAAACACAAACCCAACCCGGCGAGCCTCGGGCGGTAGAGGGGTTAGTTCGGTCTCGTTCAGCCAGACCTGACCGGAATCGGGCGCCTCCAGGCCCGCCACCAGCCGCAGGAGGGTGCTTTTGCCACTGCCCGAGGGCCCGAGTAGCGCCAGGGTTTGCCCTGGGGGAACCTCGAGCGAGACCGAAAGCGCAAAACCAGGATAGGTTTTACAGAGACCCACCAGGCGCAGCATGGCCTTAGCGTACAGCAATCTGTGAACCTGCCGTTTGTGTTTGGATGGCTCAGGAAGTTGTCCAGAGTTGAATGCTGAAGGCATCCAGACCTGTGACATGAGACCTGCGACATCAATGTACCGGTAGCCAAACGCTAAACTTGGCCCCTTGCCCCTCCTCCGACTCTACCCAGATGCGCCCGTGATGGGCCTCGACGATGGCCCTGGAGATATAGAGCCCCAGGCCCGTACCCACAATGCCCCTCGAGATGGCGCTCTGGGTGCGGCTGTAGCGGTTGAAGAGCTGACCCTGCTCCTCCAGCGGGATGCCGGGGCCGGTGTCCTCGACCTCGAGCAACACCCCCCCATGAGGCCGAGCCCGCAGCCAGATGGTGCCCTGCCTGGGGCAGAACTTGAAGGCGTTGGAAAGGAGGTTGCCCACCACCTGCCCGATGCGCTCCGGATCGGCCTCAATAATGGGCAAGGGATCGAACTCCCAGACAAACTGAATCTGGCTGAGCTTGGCTACGCCGGCAAAGCTGCGGGCGGTCTGGGCCAGGGTGACCTGAAGATCTACCGCCTGTCGGCTGATGCCAAATCGCCCGGCTTCCAGTCGGGAGGTGTCCAGCAGGTTGTTGACCATATCCTTCAGCCGTAAGCTGCTGTGCTGGATGTTTTCCAGAAACTCCCTGAGCTCGGATGGACTGCAAGCATCCTCCAGCAACAGCTCGCTAAAGCCCAGAATCGAAGCCAGGGGCGTTTTGAGCTCGTGCGAGACGGCAGCGATGAACTCCGACTTGAGCCGCTCTGCCTCTAGCTCGAGCGTCACGTCCCGAAAGAGGATCAAAGCGGTGTCCCACTCCATCGGGACGATGCGGGCCTCGAAGTCCCGCTCCTCCAGATTGAATTCAATAACCAGAGCCTGCTCACCTTTCAGCACCGCCCGAATAGCCTCTTGAAGCTGGTGGGTCACGTTTGGCGGAAACAGCTCGCCCAAAGTGGTGCCCAGAAAGCGATCCATGGGCAGGTGATGGTTGCTTCGACCTGCTTTGTACTCTCGGATATTGCCCTTCTCATCTACCAACATCAAATCGTCCGGAATCGCCTCCAGAATGGCGCGAATACGTTGTTCACGTTGATGTTCCAGAATATTTTCTTGCATCGCCGCCATCATACCCAGCAATCCTTGAAAGAATTACGAATGTCCTTGCCAGGCTGGTCTATCCTGACAGCTATGAGCCTGACCGCTGCCTTCCTGGCCGGGATTCTTTCGTTCCTTTCTCCCTGCGTGCTGCCGCTGGTGCCTACCTATCTGCTCTATTTGGGTGGAGAACGAGGAAGGCCCTTGTTCAACGCCTTCTTTTTTGTGGGGGGATTCTCGCTGGTGTTTTTGTTGCTGGGGCTGCCCTTTACGCTTCTGGGGGGAGTTTTGTTCGAAAACCGGCAACTGCTGGGTCAGGTGGGCGGGGTCATCATGCTGCTTTTTGGGCTATACATGCTGGGCCTGAAGCCCAAGTGGGGGGTCAACCTGCGCTACCAGGGGGATACCAGCCGGCCCTGGGGAGCCTTTGTGCTGGGCATGGTGTTGGGCCTGGGCTGGACGCCTTGCATTGGCCCGATTCTGGGCGGTATTTTGACCCTCACCGCAGCCGGAGGGGGGGTTCACTTTTTGCTGGCCTACATTCTGGGTCTGGCGGTGCCATTCCTGCTGGTGGCCCTTTTTGCCGACCGGGTTCGCCCGGTTTTGCGCAAGGCAGCCCGTTTTTCTCGCTGGGCCGAAGTAACTGCAGGGGTGGCCCTGATTGCAGTGGGGGTGCTGATGCTGACCGGCACCTTCACCCAACTCAACAGCTTTTTTATCAAAATCACGCCTGAGTGGCTGCTGAACCTCGAGAAAAGCCTGATCGGCCAGTAATCCCCCTCATCCGGCGACGCCCTCAGAGCAACCGTGGTCGTAACCGTTGTTTCTGATGACCAGAGTGGGTGCAGTGTCGTCACCTTCTCCCGCCCAGGGGAGAAGGCAGGGGAAATCAATACGGCGTCGTAAAGGAGCTTATACATTCTGGCGAACATTGGCCCGAGCGCTCGCCAACCAGTCTTTCGGGTGGCAGCCGTCATTGCGAGGAGGCCATAGGCCGACGAAGCAATCCAGGAGAAGTTTGCCAGACTATCGGCGGTGTAAGGAGATCTGGATTGCTTCGCATCCTGCAGATGCTCGCAAAGACGAGAATACTTCCTAAACTCCGGTGAGAATCTACAGGTATCTATACGACGTGTAATTAAACTAGATTTGGTATAAACGCGTATGATGGAATCGATGCTGATTGAGGCCCAAGCCGTTGCCAAACGCTACGGGCGCGACTGGGTACTGCGCGGCCTGGACTTCCAACTGGCCAAACACGAAACGGTGGCGCTGGTGGGGCCCAATGGTGTGGGCAAGACCACCTTGCTGCGGGTGTTGGCGGGGCTGGTGCGACCCACCCAGGGCTCTATAAAGCTCTCAGGAAGGGTGGGTTTTCTGGCCAATCCCCCTGCTTTTCATCGGCACTTTAGCGGGGCCGAAAACCTGCATTATGCCCTGCGGCTTGATGGGGGGGCCGATGACCGCGCCCAGATTCACAGGGCCCTGGAGCAAGTCGGGCTCCCCCACGACAAGCCTGTGCTTAGCTACTCTAGCGGCATGAAAAAGCGTCTGGCCATGGCCCGGTTGCGCCTGCAAAACCCGGACATCTGGCTGCTGGACGAACCCGAGGCCGCCCTGGATGTAGAGGGGCGGGGCCTGCTGGAAGACCTGGTTAACTTTGCCAGGGCTTCTGGGGGGGTGGTGATTGCTACCCATGACAAAAGCTGGCTTTCCCTGGTGGACCGTGTAGTTGAGCTAAGGGCCGCCTGATTGCTCCTCTACCAACTCTGCGCGTGAGCGGCGCTAAACGCGCCCCTCACTGGCCGCGCCAGGGGGCGCGTCCGAGGGACTTGTATATCGCTTTTGGGTCACTTCTAAGCAGATTCGGTATTCTAACGCAAAACCCCCGCTATGCTGCGGGGGTTTTACAACAGGGTCAGACTACGGTTTGGGCCTGGCGGCAATTTCGGCTTTGTAGGCCAGAAGCTGTCCCTGGCGGGCAAAATTGATGGCCTCGCCCAGGATGCGGGCTGCCTCGGCAGGGGCATGGAAGCCCATGGAGTTCTCGGCGTTGATGTAGTCGGTGCGCCACTGGGCTTTGCGGTGTAGCTGACGGGCCTGGGCTAGAGCCTCATCGCTTGCGCCTGTGGCCTTGGCGGCTTCGATGGCCTGGATCAAGTCCACGGTGGCAATCTCGGCCTCATCCAGGAGCTTCTTGGTGCGATCCTGGATGATGTCCACCCGGGCTTTCATCTCCTCCTCGGAGGCGTTATGGCAGGTCTGGCAAGCCCTGGCTACGTTCAGCATGGGGCTGCGTACCTGGTGGTCGGACATCTTGACCGCCCCCACGCGGGTATAGGGCATGTGGCAGTCGGCGCAGGCCACCCCGGCGCGGGCGTGGATGCCCTGGGCCCACAATTCAAACTCGGGGTGCTGGGCCTTGAGCATGTTGGTGCCTGAAAGCTTGTGTTCCCAGTCTTTCCAGCTGACCTGGTCGTAGTACTGCTCGATTTGCTCCACCTTGAGGCCGTTGTGCCAGGGGAAGGTGAGGGTTTTGTTGGGCGGCGCAAAGTAGTACTCCACGTGGCACTGGGCGCAGATCATCGAGCGCATTTCCTGACGGGTGGCGTCGGTATTGGGGTCGTAGGGCCTGGCCTGGTCGCCCTTGCGCCAGCGCTCGAGGCTGGGCAGGAAGGGGACAGGTTCTTTGGACCGGGCCAGGTTTTGAATCCCGGTGATGAAGGCCGGGCGGGTGATGGTGACCGCCATGGTTTTGGCGTCGTGGCAGTCCACGCAGCCTACAGGGTGCTGTACAAGCTGGGTGGCCTCGGCATAGGGCATGGGATTAATCACCTCGAAGCCCTTGAAGATGGCCTCCATTCGGTGGTTTTCATCGTCGGGCACCCCGGCCTTCACGCCTGCAGCCTGGAACACCGTCGCCACGCTGGCATGGCAGTTGAGGCAGGCGCCGGGCTGCTTGAACTGCTTGACCCGCTCGGTTTCTCGCTGGTCAATCAGCATGTAGGCATGGCCGCGCCGCTCACGGTAGTCGGTGCCGAAGGGCATCCCGTTGAAGAGAATTTTCAGGCGAGGGTTCTCCTCGAGCTTCGAGGTGGGGAAGTCCTCCGAGCCGCCGTAGCGGGTGCGCTCGTTATCGGCGGTTTTTAGCCAGGTGTCGTACTGGTGGGGGAAGTTCTTGCCCCAGAGTGCGGAGTCCTCGGTTTTGTTGGTAATTTCCACCACCCGGAAGGAGGTTTGCCGGGCTTCGGCCTGGCGGGTGTTGATGTTCCCCAGCAGGGCCAGAATGCCAAAAGTGCCCAATGCAGCAATGATTGCTACGGCCACGCTGATCCACAACCATCGTCTATTCATGTTTCCCCCTACTGGCCGTGCCCTACCCCACGGTGGCAGTGCACACAGCCGAACTTGCCTTCTGTATCCTTAAGGTTGGCGTGTGCGTTTTGGAATGCGGTCTGGGCCTCCAACACGCCCCCAATCAGGTTGCGGTGGCAGCCTATGCAGTTTTGTTCCACCACTGCCGCGCTACGCGCCCCAATCCGGATGGGTTCGTGAAAGTCTTGCAGGGTGAAGGCCCTCGAGTGGTTCCAGCCATGCTCGAGCTTGGTCAGGTATTTGCCCACAAAGTCGTGGGGTAAGTGGCAATCCACACACACCGCCACATGGTGGTGGCTGGCCTTCTGCCAGCCGTCGTAGACCTCGCGCATGATGTGGCAGTTCACGCAGGCTTTGGGGTCGTTGGAGAGATAGGAAAGGGCTTGGGCATGGTTGGCGGTATAGCTTCCGGCTCCGGCCATCACCCCCAGGAGGAGTGCGCTCAGCAGTACCATGCCGCCGCCGGTCAGCGAGTTTCGCATAGTCGGCCCTCCGTTTTCATGGTTACCTCCACACAACCGCCCAAAGGTATTGGAACATTGCGGTGTGCCCAAAATCCATGACTTAAGTCAAACTTGGCAGCCTACAAATGCAGGCTGGAGGTTGGTTTTTGGGGGGGGATGCAGCCGGCCAAGCGTAATGCCCAGGATCACCGAAGAATTATGCCCTCCACTGGAAGGCGACCCTCGAGGACGGCATAGCTTTGCCTAGCCTGCCCTGGCCAGCTCTTGCAACGCCAGAGGATTGGTAATACGCACGCGACGCCGGTCAATTTCAACCCAGCCTTGCTGCAAAAAGTGACCCAGTTTGCGGCTCACCGGCTCGGATGTGGTGCCTACAATGGCAGCTATTTCTGGGTTGGTGGGGAGCCTGAAGCTTTGGCCGTGGTCTTGTGCCATCGAAAGCAGGTATTCGGCCAGCCTCGAGTCCACCTCGCGGAACACCATGCGATCCAGCACCTGCACAATCTGGCCGGTGTGCTGAGCGGTGGCTCGGAGAAGGTTGTAGCACAGGGTGTGGTCTTGCTGCACCAGTTGGTGAAAAGAGGCCCCCGGTATGGCCAGAATACGGCTGGGTTCGCTGGCCTCCGCCGTGGCCGGATAGCGGGGGTTTCCCAGAAAGAGCGCTACCGCCGCCACGCACTGACCCGGCCCGGCCAGGTGCATCACCACCTGTTTACGACCACTGGGGTCGAGACGGAAGACCTTGATGAGCCCCTGGGCTACCAGATAAAGCCGCTCTACCGGGTCACCTTGCAGGAAAAGGGTCTGGCCTTTGGCAAGCTCGAGCCACTCGCACGCAGTGGTCAAAGACACCAGTTTGTTGGGCGAGACCCCTTGAAACAGGGGGCATTGAGCCAGCATCTCTTCGGGCTTCAGTTCAGGCAACGGCATGGTTTCTGTAGGGTAGCGTCTTTCGAATGCGGCATTTGTCCCCGCCTGACCTACCCTTTACGTTCTGCACCCAAACCGATACCCTGAGCCCTGTGCAGCGGATTTTCTGGCTGGCCTGGCGCGACCTGGTACTGGAGTTTCGGGGTCGTACCGGCATCTTGTCGGCGGTATTTTTCCTGGCGGTGATGCTATTTATCCTGGCCATGGCCTTTGGCCCCAACCCCCAGGACCTGCAAAAAGCAGCGCCGGGGGTGCTGTGGGTGGCGCTGGCCTTTGCGGGCAGTTTGCTGGCCGGGCGGGCTTTCGGCCTCGAGGTCGAGGATGGCACCCTCGACGACCTGCTCCTCACCCCCGGTAGCCGGGAGTGGATCTACTTCGGCAAACTTCTGTTCCAGTTTTCCTTGCTGGTTCTGGTGGGGCTGGCCCTGCTGGTGCTTACGGCAGGGCTTTTTTACCTGCCCCTGCAAAACCTGGGCTGGTTCATCCTGGTATTGCTTCTGGGTTCTTTGGGTTATGCGGCCATCTCCACCTTTTACGCGGGCATGCTGGCCCGTCTGCGGGGGCGGGAGGTGCTTTTGCCCCTGTTGCTCTTTCCACTGGTGATTCCTGTGGTGCTGGCAGCCGTTCGCTTCACCCAGGGCCTTGCCGAGGGCATTCCGGTGGGAGAGCTTGCAGATTGGCTTCGGTTGCTTTTGGTTTTCGACATTATTTATGTGACGGTCTGTGCGATGGTCTTTCCGTACATGCTGGAAGGCTAGCAAGCACATCCCGAATCGGTGCGTTTGTTGGGCTATCTAACGGCTTTGGTTTCCACCCTACAGAGCTGTGCTCAGGTAGCATGGTACCGATGTGCCTGTCTCCAAACTGTCTTGGAAGTATTATTTTGGTGTGTTAGTCGCACCCAAAACACTAAACAGCTTGAACGAAGTTCTTTACTGGGTAATCGAAAATCATGATGAGCTGGCAGAGATTTCGGGAAAAATGAGCGACCTGCTCAGGTCAATAGTTGCGGAGGGAGGGTCTATTTACAAAGCGGTTCGAAGAGTAGGCCAATCTCTGTTATTGTTCAGCCCCTCGGGCAGGCGATTGTTAGGAAACCTTGAAGATCTGAGAGTATCCGCTAACGCGACTGAGGCTATATCAATGGTCGCTATGGGATTTTCGGGAATTTCGCCGAGCTTGCTTGGAGCTCAATTTTTGTTGCTGTCACAGCGTCTAAACGCAATCCAAAGAGAGTTAAAGAAAATCCAAATTAAGATTGATAACCTACAGGAGTCAAAGTTGAAGGCAGCCCTGGACTATCTAAAACAAGCCGAGGCGGCCACAGGATCACGGCGTGTTGAGTACTACTGGGAAGCGATACGTAGAGCGAGAGATGTGGGACACTTTTTTAGCGCCCTGGCGTTAGATGCTACTGTGCACGAACAAAACCCCGTGTTGCTGCAATTCTATGCTCGTAAATATTTCCTGGCATTGATTGTGGAAATTGCGGGTCTCGTTAACAACAACGAGCTGCCTGACGCACAGATGAGAATAAGTTCAGAGGAAAGTACCCTCAAGCACATAGCACGTTTGATTTACGAGCATACATTGAGGGGTCGCTTGGATGAATATTTAGCACCTGAGCTAGCAACCTCGGCCCCGCTGACATTACTCGAGGAGATTTATAATCAAGCCTCACTACTAGACTGTTTAGAAGATGGCCCTAACTTTGACATAAGGCTGTTCATCGACCGGCATCGCAACGAGGTTTTCAACGGCAACCCTATAGTTAGACTCACACCTGATTACATTAAATTTAAGCGCTCCGCAAAAGATTATCTGAGGTAGCCTTATAAGGTGTGTAAAAAGGGAAAGGCGGTAACCTAAATCTGCAAGGATTCGGAGGTCACCGCATGAAGCA
>FWPV01001626.1_pt1 | contig 61136 bp, 49 predicted proteins | sample 2228371 | NCBI WGS metagenome assembly FWPV01 (sample SAMEA103939776, study PRJEB20133) | metagenome
CGGCCGGCAGGGAATATGTGACTACCTTGGTGCGCCCGGCCGGGGTCCCGCGCAGGGTGACGCGTGTGGTATACGAATTGTCCGCTGCTTGAAATCGTATTTCAACAGAAGATTTTTCCTTCATGGCCTGCATTCTGAGACGTTGGATGACCGCCTGAAGCTCTCGGACGGACCTGTTGAGCTGATGTTCCTGGCGCCATGCAATCATGTTGGGAACACCGACCGCCAAGAGAACGGCCGCAATGGCCATGGCCACGGTCAATTCTATGATGGTAAAACCGTCACCGCGTTTCATATGTTTTTGAATTATATTTAGTTTTTGCTTCATCTATACTAAAAATTATGTCATGTCAATTTCTTTTTGATGTTATATATAATTAAACCGATTTTAATCAAAAACTACAATTGACGTAAACTGGAATTTTTAGGAATACGATGCCATTTTTGAGCCGCGTCAATGCAACATCATTTTAACGGATTCAGACCCAAAAATTACGTTTGAATTAGGCTTGACATTTTTTTTTTAAACAATTAAATAAAAAATTTTTAAAAGAATAAACGGCAAAGGCCATTGGCAAATCACCCTTATAATCAGAAAAAAACATAAATGATGGAAAGGAGATGTAAAAAACGATGTCAAATTTAATCCCACCCCATGGCGGAAAAGGACTGACTTGCTGTCTTCTGGAAGGCGCGGAATTGGCCGCTGAAAAGAAAAAAGCAGAAGGCTTGAAGAAAATCCCCATTTCACCCCGCGTCAAAGGAGATCTCATCATGATCGGCATTGGCGGGTTCAGCCCGCTGACCGGTTTTATGACAAAGGCGGATTGGAAAAGCGTGTGCGACAATTTTCTTCTGACCGACGGCACGTTTTGGCCGGTGCCGGTGACATTGGATGCTTCCAAGGAAGATGCCGCGGCAATTAATATCGGCGAGGAAATTGCCCTTTATGATCCTGAGGGGAAAGAAATCATGGCCACCATGAAGGTCACCGAGAAATACGAAATGACCGAAGCAGATAAAAAATATGAATGTGAAAAAATCTTCATGGGCGAAGGCACTCCCACAGCGGCGGATTTCTGGAAAATCGCCAAAGACGATCATCCCGGCGTTCAAATGGTGATGAAACAAAAAGATTTCAACCTGGCAGGCCCTGTGAAAGTGCTAAGCGAAGGCGAATATCCCATCAAATACGCCGGTATTTATCACCGGCCGGCGGAATCCCGCAAAATCTTTGAGGAAAGAGGATGGCGGGAAATCGCTGCGCTCCAGCTCCGCAACCCCATGCACCGATCCCATGAATATCTTTGCAAAATCGCGGTGGAAGTCTGTGATGGTGTGTATATCCATTCGTTGGTGGGGAATCTCAAACCCGGCGACATTCCGGCTGAGGTTCGTGTGCGCTGCATTGATGTATTGGTAAAAAATTATTTTGTAGAAAAGCACGTGGTGCAAGGGGGGTATCCCTTGGATATGCGCTATGCCGGTCCCCGCGAGGGCCTGCTTCATGCCACGTTCCGCCAAAACTATGGATGTTCCCGCATGATCATCGGCCGAGACCATGCCGGTGTGGGCGATTTCTACGGCATGTTTGAAGCCCAGACCATTTTCGATAAAATTCCAAAACCCACTGAACCCGGTAAAGCCCTACTTTGCACGCCGCTGAAGATCGACTGGACGTTCTACTGCCATAAATGCGACGGCATGGCTTCTTTGAGAACCTGCCCGCATGGCAAAGAAGACCGGGTGATGCTGTCCGGCACCATGCTGAGAAAAAGCCTGTCTGAAGGCCTGCCCATTGTGGATCATTTCGGACGAGAGGAAGTGCTTGATATTTTACGAGAATATTATCAGGGTTTAACCGAAAAAGTGGAAGTCAAGCTCCACAGCGCCGCCACAGGCGAGACCAAAAAGTAATTTTTTTCATATTGCATATCATCATCCAAAGGGCGTTTGCGAAAACGCCCTTTGGCTTTATCTCCTATTGAGGTTTTGATCTATTTTTTGTCAAGAATCTCCCGCACCTTGGCAGCCAGGGCTGTTATGGAAAAAGGTTTTTGGATAAAATTGGCGCCCGGATCCAAAACCTCCGGCGGAGCGATCATGTCATCCAGATAACCGGACATAAAAAGCGTTTTGATGTCCGGATATTTTTTTCGGATTTGATCCAATAAAACCGAGATATTCATGCCAGGCATCATCACATCCGTTAAAACCAAATGAATCGTTCCGGCATGATTTTGAATGGCGGCCAGGGCCGCATTGCCGGTTTCATAGGAAAGAACCGCATATCCGTATTGTCTAAGGATCAACCGGGTAAGCTCCCGGACCCCTGCATTGTCCTCCACCAATAGAATGGTTTCTGAACCGTGAAGGTCGTGGGGTGGCAATAAAGACGGCGTGGTGGGAAGCGCATCCTCTGCCTCACATAAGGGTAAAAATATGTTAAACGTGGTGCCACCATGAACTTCACTATATACTTCAATATGTCCGCCATGTTGCTTAATGATGCCATAGGATGTGGCCAACCCAAGGCCCGTGCCTTTGTCCTTGGCCTTGGTGGTAAAAAACGGTTCAAATAGATGGGATATAACATTTTTATCCATGCCACATCCCGAATCACTGACCTGGATCAAGGCATATTTCCCAGGTGGAAGATTTTGATTTGAATCCCGATCCCCGGCCTCCCAATCCACACACGATGTTGCAATGGTCAAGACGCCTCCGCTCGGCATGGCGTCCCGGGCATTGATAGCCAGATTCATCAAAACCTGTTCTATCTGGGCGCAGTCGGCATTGATCCATAGGGGTTTCTTCATCATGTTTAAATTTAATTGGATATTTTCTCCGATGAGCCGGCGCAGTAATTTTTCAAACCCAATCACCACCTGATTGGCATCCACCATCTGCTTTGAGAGAACTTGTTTCCGGCTGAAGGCCAAAAGCTGACGAGTCAGGTCTTTGGCCCGGAGGGCAACCTGATGGATCTGCTTCAAGGGGTCATAATGGGGATGGTTTTTGTCCAAATCGTTTAAGATGATCTCACTGTATCCTAAAATAATGGACAGCAAATTATTAAAATCATGGGCCACGCCGCCGGCCAACCTGCCCACGGATTCCATTTTCTGGGCATGATAGAGCTGTTCGGTCAATCGGGCTTTTTCTAATTCCGCATTTTTGCGGTCCGTGATATCCCGTGCAATGCCTCGAAAACCTATGGGATTTCCATCGCTATCTTTGATGAGCGATACGGAAGCGTTGATAAAACATTTGGCCCCGTCTTTTTTTATAAGCTCCCAATCCAGTTCCCGGGAAGGCTCTCCGGTGCGATACACCCGGTTGAATGCGTAGAATACCTTCCGCGCGTTTTCCGGATCCATAAACATACGGTTGTTCATGCCCATGAATTCTTGGCTGGAATAGCCCAGCATCCGGCACATGGATGTATTAAAAAAGGTTAAATTTCCCGCCAAATCCACTTCATAATATCCGTCTTCAATATTTTCCAGGATGGCTTTATATTTTTCCTCGCTTTCCCTTAAAATTTTTTCTGTCTCAATCCGCATTTTGACTTCTTTTTCCAATTCCAGTTTCTTTTGCTCAAGGTTTCGCACAAGACGCTGGCTGTATAGTTTTAAAATTTCTTCCTCCTGAACCGGAGGCGTTGATCTATTTATATTTATGGCCTTGGACGCCATCAACTCCAGGATCGTTTTCATGAATATTTCCGGTTCGCAGGGTTTGACAATAAAGCGATCCGCGCCGATCTTGGCGGCAAATTCCTCATCCTGAGGCCCGGTATATGTGGCGGTGTAAATCACAAAGGGGATATGACGCCATGTTTCATGGGTCTTGACGTTGCGGCACAATTCAAACCCGTCCATGACAGGCATTAAAATATCGCTGATAATTAAATCAATCGGTTGGGATTGAAGAATTTCAAGGGCTTGTGCGCCGTTTTCCGCCTGGATCACATGGTGCCCATTTCCCTGAAGCATTGCCTCAAGGAAATACAGATTGTCTTTTTTATCGTCAACAATGAGGATGTTCATGGCGTACCTCAACATTCAAAATATTAAAGGTATTTCCGTATCTCCTCCACAAACGTATCCGGATTGATGGGTTTTTCAATATAACCCGTGGCACCGGCGGCCAGAATTTTTTCCCGGTCCCCCACCATGGCATAAGAAGTTACTGCAATAATTGGAATATGTGATATTTCAGGATGTTTTTTCAGTTCCGCAGCCACGGCATAGCCGTCCATTTCCGGCAATTGAATATCCAATAAAATTGCCCGGGGCCGATGATGCAAGGCTGTTTCAATGCCCTCTTTCCCGTTGGTTGCTTCAAGGACTATAAATCCATTTTTTTCCAATAAAAACCGAATCATATAAAGATTTTGAGTATTGTCTTCTATGATCAACAGCGTGTTGTTCATGGCCCTTCTCCTTTTTGTTTCGGCAGGCGAATAAAAAAGGTGCTGCCGCGGCCCCATTGACTTTCCACATGAATGTCGCCGCCCATCAGATCCAGGAGTTTTTTGCAAATGGACAACCCCAATCCCGTTCCTTCAAATTTGCGGCTAAGCCCGGAATCAATTTGATGAAAGGGTTGAAAAAGTTTTGGAATGTCTTCTTGCCGAATTCCGATTCCCGTATCGGCGACAGAAAAAAGGCAGGTGTTTTTTTCAGATCTGCAGGAAATATGAACCCGTCCTTTTTCAGTAAATTTAACCGCATTGGTGAGCACATTCAGAATCACTTGTTCCAGCCGGCGCTGGTCCGTGGTGACGGCGCCCACGTCATCGGCAATATCCACCTGAATCTCAAGCCCCTTGTTTTCAGCCAGGGGCAGGATCATTTTGACCATTTTTTCAACACACGGTTTGACGTCAAAAGTTTTCATGGATAATTCCAGTTGGCCGGCCTCTATTTTGGAAATATCCAATACATCGTTGATGAGCGCCAAAAGATGACGGGAACTATTTTGCACCATGCTCATCTGCTTTTTTTGCTCCGGGTTCAAGGGACCCGCCAACCCTTGAAGCAAGATGCCGGTGAACCCGATAATGGAATTCAACGGCGTCCGCAGTTCATGGGACATGGTGGCTAAAAACGCCGATTTGATTCGATCTGCTGTCTTGGCTTTTTCCAATGCATTCCGAAGGGTTTCTGCAGCTTCCCGTTCAAGGGTGATATCCTCCACAATCACCACCGCGCCTTTGTTGGGGTGATTCGCATCAAAGGTTTTTCCGCTCACCCGGGCCCAAAAAACTGATCCGTTTTTTCGCATAAACTGATATTCCCTGCGATGGACCTCGCCCTTTTCCAATTGCGCATAAAACACCCTGCCGCCAATGGCATAGGCCGCATCATTGGGATACCAGATGCGCATGGATTTTCCCATGAGCTCTCCGGCGCCATAACCGAATATTTCTTCCAATTTTCGGTTGCAATTCACTATGTTACGGTCGCGCATAAGCACAATACCGACGGTGGCTGAATCAAAAATGGCGCGCTGCTCCAGGTATACGGCCTGGAGTTCGGCTGTCCGATCCATGATGCGCTGCTCCATTTCTTTGTTCAGCTGGTGCAGTTCCCGGGTGCGCGCATTGACTTGGCGTTTTAAAATCACGCTTCCGGCCAGGCTTATAATCAGAATTCCGGCCACAACAAGCCCCAGAATCTGAACCCACCCCGGCAAACTGAATTTGACCTGTTCTGAAGTCCATTTTTTAATGGATTGATAATATATAGACTGGGGGTCTTTTTTCAGATCCAACAGATGGCGATCAATGGCTGTTAGCAATGGGATGGATTTGGGGTTAGAACCTGCGAAAAAAAGATCTGAAGGCTCAAAAACAACTGCTGTATCTTCAAGCCCGAATTTGCGTGCGTGCATTAATCCATAAAATCGATTGGTGATCCCCGCATCCACCTGATGGCTGGCGATCATTTCAAACATGGTTTTATAATCCGGCATGCTTTGAAAATGGATATGCAACCCAAAGCCTTGGGTGAGGCGTGTTAAAGTTTCTTCTTGAACGGACCGCTCCAGCACAGCGATCCGCTTGCCATCCAAATCCAATATTGACTTGATCGCGCTATTTTTGGAAGCATAAACCTGTGACCAGGAAAACAAAACCGGGGTTTTATGAAAGGCAAATATTTTTTCACGATCTGCATTGAATGCCACATCGGGCATCAGATCAATTTCCCCGCTTTGAAGCCGATCCAGGCCCTGGGCCCATGTGCCGGGCACATATTGCAGCGTCCATCCCTCAACAGCGGCAATGTGTTCAATAAGATCTACAAAAATTCCGGATGGCTTGCCTGATTCAGAGGTAAAAACTTTGGGGGGATTTTCGTAAAGGCCCACTTTCACGATAGGCTCTTGGGCTCTTGGGCTTTTGGGCAAAAAAAATTCAATACCCAGACCTAAAAGCAGAAAAAATAATGAAAAGCGATTCAGATGCGTTGGCGCTCTGGGGTGTTTCGCTGGTTTTTCCTTAAAATAAGACGCCATTCCCATTGGAAAACCCCATGTGGAATCGGATTTACGGCAAAGGCGTATTTGACATCCAATCGAACATCATTATTTAGGGCTTCAGCCTGATGGATTATAGCCTATCGAGGCGCAAAATCAAGCTTTAGATCCACGGGCTGAAATCGTATTGCGCATCCATATCCAGTTCATCCCTGTCCGAAGAGACGTCAGGCCCCCTGTCGGGGGTATTCAAATTCCCAATAATTCCTGATGATTCAATGAAATAAGGGGCGGGGGACGCAGGAAGATACAGCGGGTGATAAAAATCAGACCTTATCAAAATGGGAAAATTTCATGGTGAAATTCCCTCTGCCCTGGGTGGCAGACCGCAAGGCAGTGGCATAACCAAACATTTTGGACAAAGGCACCCGGGCGCCGATGATTTGATTGTTGGATTTGGATGAAATGGATTCGATTTTTCCTCCCCGGGCATTGATATCGCCGATGACCTCGCCCATGCACGCATCCGGCACAAAGACTTCCACCTCCATGATGGGCTCCAGCAAATAAGGGTCTGCTTTCTGGAACGCTTCCCGGCAGGCCATGGCCGCACACACCTTATATGCGAGTTCTGAGCCGCTGGATTCTTTATGGGCGCCGGCTGTGAGAACGACCTCCACATCCACCACCGGATAGCCCATGAGTTCGCCATATTCCAGGGCTTCGGTGACCCCTTTTTCAACGGCAGGTATAAATATATCCGGAATTGCGCCGGGCGGAATCTTGGATTTGAATCGGTTGCCTTGTCCGCGGCTTAAAGGCTTGAGCTTTAGCGTCACTTCTGCAAAATGCCGCTGGCCTGCCACCTCTTTATCAAAAACCGCTGTGGCCGCACCTTCTTTTCCAATGGTTTCCCGATACACCACCTGGGGCTTGCCCACATTGACATTGGTGTTGTATTCCCGCTTCATGCGGCTGATGATGATCTCGAGATGTAATTCCCCCATTCCCGACAGCAGGATCTGGCCCGTATCCGGATCTTGTTTGACATGAAGGGTGGGATCTTCATCCATGAGCTTGGCAAGCACCTGGTCTAATTTTTCCTGGTCGTCTCGGGTTTTGGGCTCCACGGAAATAGACATCACCGGCTTGTAAAATTCAATTTTTTCAAGAAGAACCGGCGCTGCAGGATCGCACAACGTGTCGCCGGTGGATGCATCCTTAAGGCCCATGACGCCGATGATATGGCCTGCGCTGGCGGTTTCGATGCGCTCCCGTTTATTGGCATGCATTTTAAGAATCCGGGCGATCTTTTCCTTTTTTTTTAAAGAAGGAATATATACTTCCGCGCCGGTGGTCAATGTGCCGCTGTAGATGCGGACAAAAGATAATTTGCGGCCTTCCATCATAAAGACCTTGAAAATAAGCGCCACCAAAGGGCCTTTTTCTCTGGCGGTGAATCGCAGCACTTCACCGGTTTGCGGATGATTTCCGGTGACGGCCGGCACATCCACAGGGCTCGGCAAAAATCGAACCACCGCATCCAGAAGGGGTTGAATGCCTTTATTTCTTAAAGCAGCCCCACAGAGAACCGGCACCAATTTGAGTTCCAAAACCGCTTTTCGGATTCCGGCAATGAGGGTCTCAGCGGACACAGGCCGTCCCTCTAAATACAATTCCATAATCTCATCATTGACTTCTGCCACGCGCTCGATTAATTGCTCCCGGTATTCAAGGGCTTCTTCTATGTAAGGTTCGGATATGTCGGCCACAAGAATTTGCGTATCCGGATCATCTGATTCCCAAAGAATTTGCTTCATGTGAATCAGGTCCATGACCCCTTTGAAGCTTTCTTCTTGCCCGACGGGAAGTTGGATTAGCAGTGGATTGGCGTTTAATCGTTCTTTCATCATGTTGACGGTCCTGAAAAAATCTGCGCCGATCCGATCCATTTTATTGATAAAAGCAATTTTGGGAACCAGATATTTATCCGCCTGGCGCCAGACGGTTTCGGACTGGGGTTCCACCCCGCCCACCGCACAGAACACGCCCACAGCGCCGTCCAAGACCCTTAAGGATCTTTCCACTTCAATGGTGAAATCCACATGCCCAGGCGTATCAATGAGATGAATATCGCAGTCTTTCCACTGGCACGTGGTCACCGCGGAGGTAATGGTGATGCCGCGTTCCTGTTCATCGGGCATCCAGTCCATCACCGCTTCACCGTCATGAACCTCGCCGATTTTATATGATCTGCCCGTGTAATACAGGATCCGTTCGGTGACCGTGGTCTTGCCCGCATCAATATGCGCGATAATCCCGATGTTGCGGATCTGATTGATTTTTGTGGAATTTTTCATTGAAATCGCAAAACCTGATCGCACCGCTCATGGCGGCGATATAAGCTGTTCTCAATTTCCGATGCAGTTCAAATTACCGGATCGATATCTGAAATTTCAAATATCTTTGGATAGCTCTATATATGCAACAATGCCGGCTGTCAATTAAAGAACACGGCAGGAGACGGGATAAAAGGGATTTTTCATAAATAAATTCAACCCGTCCTTGGATCAAATCGGCAAAGAGCGGATCTCATCCAGCATGGGCGCGATATAGTCCTTGTGCTCCGGCGGAATCATGAAGTGACGTAACGGTGCGTTGCGAATCAGATGCCAATGAGACGAGGCCACCCGCGCGGGGTTGTCCATTTCAGCAGCCAAGACAAAGGCCAGGACATCCGAAAGATTTCCAGAATGGCCGTGCTGGTCCACGTGTTCAATGACCTGAAGAAAAACCGTATTAACCGTGAGCATGATTTCACTCATTTCAGCAGCGCCCGTGTTCCGGCATGCTGTGATCGACACCAGGCTCCGGCAGGCAAAGGGCCTTGCCTTATAAATCGGACAGAGCCTGTCCGTCAATAAAGGACAGGGGCCCCATGCGGGGTCAAGGGCTTCTTCAGGCACATCCATGCCTGATGCGCAGATATCGGCGATTTGATTATAGGTGTTGGCTGGAATAAACCGGGGTTGGCTCAGTCTAAGCTCAATTTTCGCACGGATTTGTGGATATTGATGCGCCGGAAGGGAGCAAAGCACATGACGCGCCTCCAGTGTGGTGACGGTGACATTGCATGTGCAGCAGTCACAGCAGGTTTCACGGCAGGCCACATTCCATTTTCGGACATACTGATCATATAAACGGTAGAGTTCTTGCAGGATGTGAAGTTTTTGGGGATAATCCATGGGGGGAAGACGATGTCAGGATTTGTTTTTGTATTTGTTGTAATAATGCAATACCCTGGATACATAGTCTTCTGTTTCCCGATACGGGGGGATTCCGCGATATATATCCACGGCGCCGGGGCCGGCGTTGTAGGCCGCCAGGGTCAACCGTAAATCCCTATCGTATCGATCCAAAAGCTCTCTTAAAAATTTTGTTCCCGCCATAATGTTTTGATGGGGATCAAATGGATCGCTGACATTGAATTTTTCCAAATTTTCCGGCATAAGCTGCATCAGTCCGCAGGCGCCTGCAGGGGATACGGCATATGGGTTAAAACAGGATTCCGCATGAATGATGGCTTTGAGCAGTTCATAGGGGATGCCGTGCTGATTGGCCGCTTTTTTTATAATCTCATCATATTTTTTGGGGTTAACCGGGACGGAAGAAAAAGATGCCGGCATGCGGAGATAGCGGATGCCTGAAATCTCATTGCCGATATATCGGTATTTTCTGGAGGAATATTTATTGACGGTGGGGGTGTTGGTAAAATGCATGACCCCGTCTTTATCCACATAAGAATAAATTTCAGCCCCGATGCTTTGGGGAAAGAACATCCCTCCCGCCAGCAGCATTGCCGTCATCCCTGCCATCAATACAGATACGCGATTCCGGTCATTAAATGATTTAAACATAGTGTTATCAGTATAATGCAAGCAAAATAGCTTGTCAAATATTAATCGAATCCCGGAATTCGGGAATCGGTATCGTGAAGTGAGCGTTACAGCCGATCAAAATCGGGCAGGCGCATCTTACAGGATATTTGGGAACATGAAGGGAAATGGTCATAAGTTTGTCAGAAAAATGGAAGCGCCGCGAACCATCAAAGATCTTCCGGGGTAAACGCCACCACTTCGTCAATGGATGCCGCGTTTGTGAAAATCATCACCAGACGGTCAATGCCCAAGGCATTGCCGGCGGATGGGGGCATGTGGGCCAAATCTGAAAGAAATTTTTCCGGCATGGGATAAAGGACCGCGCCGTGGTGTTTGCAGCCGGCAAGGACGTGTTCAAACCGCCGCCGCTGCTCGTTCGGATCGGTCAGTTCCGTAAATCCATTGCAGATCTCCAGGCCCGCGACATAAAGTTCCATGCGTTGGGAAAGTCCGGGATGTTGCGGGCATATTTCTGCCAGAGGACTTCGTTCTGCCGGATAATCATACAGGAACACCGGTTGAGGAAACCCCAGGCGGGGTTCAATCTGCAGTGATAGAATTTCATCAAAACAGTCTTGTGCAAGGGCTTGCAGCATATCCGCAGACGCAAACTGTTTAAAAGCCTCTTGAACGCTTATTGCAGGCCAGGGGCCTTCAAGATTGATTTCCGCGCCTTGATAAATCACGCGATGGGACAGGTGCAACTCCTGGCAGATAAAGTCCACCAATTGTTCGCATCGCTTCATCAAATCCGCGTAGGTGGCCGAGGACTCATACCATTCCAGCATGGTAAATTCGGGAAGATGGCGGGCGCCGCGCTCATGGCCCCGAAAACACTTGCAGATTTGAAAGATTCTTTCATAACCGGCGCACAACAGACGCTTCATGCACAGCTCCGGCGATGTGTGAAGATACCAGTTTTCTGATTCAACGGGAAAAATATAGGGCTCGGGCGCGGGCGCCGGAATCCGCACCGGTGTTTCCACTTCCAGAAACCCCTTGGAAATAAAAAAATTGCGGACAGATTGAATGATTTTTGCCCGCAGGATCAGGTTTTTTGCGAGGGATCGGCGGCTGTCGACAGACATGGATATTTGCTGGGATCATTTAAAATTTCAAACCGGCTTTTTAAAACACCGCACCTCTTTTAATGATAAAGCGCATACCGATAACCAATGGCGGTATATACTCTTTTTAAGAAAGGCTGAAGCATTGCCTTGCTTTCGGCGAGAAGTTGAATCCAGAGCGCATTATTTTTTCTTTTTCACCAAATACCGGTCATTGACCCGATCCTGCAGGAACACAAAATCATAGCTGCGCGTGTCGGCAATGTCATACCATTGGATACCCAGATTATAACATTGGGGGCAGGCTTTTCTGGGAATATGCACCGCCAGGGCGCTGTATCCCGTATCGCACCGGGATGCGATTTTCAATGATCCGCTGCATTCCATGCAATTTCTCAACGTCTCGGATTGGGTTTCATGAAGGCCGTCCGTGTCGTAAAAAATGCTCCGCCGCCGCTCAGAAAATTTATTGGCCCCCTGCATTTGCTGACGGATCAGATCGCGGTTTTTCCAGTTGTTTAAAACAGTTTTGCAGGTTTCCTCGATGATTTTGGTGATTTGAGGGGTTTGCCGAAGTTTTTCCGGATCATATCCGGGTTCTTTGACATTGCTGTAGTCAATACCCGCCATGGCCAGAATAATGCCCACATTCACATAAGGCAGGGCTCCTTCTATGGAATAACCCCCTTCCAGCACGGCGATATCCGGTTTTAAAATACGGGTGAGATCCGCGTATCCTTGGGCGGAAAAATGCATATTGGTGATGGGGTCGGTGAAATGATTGTCCTGGCCGGCGGAATTGATGATCAGGTCTGGCTTGAATTCCTTGAGCACCGGCATCACCACTTCATTGATGGCAAAAAGAAACCCTTCCTCAGAGGTATAGGGCGGCAGGGGGATATTTAATGTAGTGCCGGCGGCTGTGGGACCGCCGATTTCATCGGTGAATCCAGAACCCGGATACAGGGTCCGGCCATCCTGATGAAGGGAAATAAACAGGGTGTCACGGTCATGCCAGTAAATATCCTGGGTGCCGTCTCCATGATGGCAATCTGTATCCACGATGGCCACCCGGTCGATATGATAATGGCTGCGCAGATATTCCACCATCACGGCTTCATTATTGATATTGCAAAAACCCCGATTGCCGTGAACAATGCGCATGGCATGGTGGCCCGGCGGCCGGACGAGGGCAAATCCCCGTTCGATTTTTTTTTCCATCATCGCCTTGGCAATGGTCTTGGCGCCGCCGGCGCTGATAAAATGAGATTCGGTCATAACGCGGTGCTCATCCGGCACGCAAAAATGAACCCGCTGCACATCTTTGACATCCACCACATCCGCCTTAAATTCAATAATACCGTCAATGTCCAGCAATCCTTCTTCAAAGACCTGGTCCTGGGTGTAAAGCAGGCGCTCCTCCCGCTCCGGATGGGTGGGGCTGATGGCCCAGTCAAAGGCCGGAAAAAACACGAGGCCGGTTTTATGTTTGGCTTGAAGCATAATTTTTTTGTCCTCCAAAAAAATTAATAAAATTTCTGCAAAAGCAGAAATTTTAGTTGTGTAGGTTGGGTTGAGGAACGAAACCCAACAAACGTTTTGTTAAGAGTATTTGCCCTGTCTTTTCTTGTTTGCATTATCCATCTTTTGGGAAAACCACAAACAACAAACATCATTTTCAATAAACATCCTTTGTCATCGCATGGATAGATCTTTTCCAAGACAGCATTTTTTGTATTTCCGGCCGCTTCCGCAGGGACAAGGATCATTCCGGCCAACCGCTGGAACCAAAATAGCTTCTGGCATCTTCTGTAAATCTTGACGTAGTAATGAATATCCCCTTATTCGCCTTTTGAGGTTGTAAGGCTCCAGCAAACTGCATGACATCCGGACGTCCTACGGCTGTATTATCCCAACGCTTGGCTTGGATATAAACAACATCTAATCCGAGCCTGTATTCTTTAATAATCCCATCGATCCCGCCATCTCCGCTTCGACCTATTGCTTTTCCCGCATCGGCGCGTGAACCTCCGTACCCCATCTTTACGAGCAACTCAACAACGACTCTTTCAAAATTGAAAAAAACCATTTATAAAATTTCCGCTGCCGCGCAAATTTTATCTGTAATATTTTTATACCCCCTTATCAGCCCGGGCTTGATCTGGAGTTTGATGCGGATGTTTTTGCCGGTCAGCCGGAAGCCCCGGACCATGTTGAATTCAAGGTCTTCCAGTACGTCAATTTCAAGGTCGTTTAAGTCCGCGCCCAGTTTGCGGGCTTTTTGCTTTAGTAATTCATGCCCCAAGTCCAGGGCTTCTTTCCGGGTGAAATTGGCTTTGACGGATTGGGTGAATGATTCCTCGGGCGCCAAAATAATCCCTTTTTGCGTGTCTGCAAACAATGTCACTTCACAGGTGGTGCGGGACAGCGCTGTGCCGATGGCATTGGCCACAGACCATGCCGGGACCTTGGCCACCGAGCAGCCGGAAATTTTTTCAAGCCGTTCGACAAAAAACGGCGCAGGTCCGCCCAACACCAAAATATGGGTGGGTTTGACCTGATGGCCTTTGAGCAATTCCTTGATGGTGTAAACCGGCTTTTTATTGATCTGGGACACCATGTGATTTGCAGACGACATGATTTCAAGGCAGGTTTGATCAAAAATCATGCGGGCGGCTTCCTCAATGGTGATGCCGAGTTCTCCGGCAATGGGCCGGATCCCTTCAACAGCCCTGTCCCGGTCCCCGTCTTTGGCTTTGCCCAGAACAAATAGCGCGTCCGTGGGCGTGGGTTTGGGGCCGCCGTAGGCCATGGCCGGGCCTTCCCGCGTTGGGCCGATTTTCAATGTTTTGTCCGTGCAACTCACCAAACTGTCGCCGCCGATGCCGATGGAATAGGATCGTAATGCCCGGATGAGGGTTTTGTAGCCGCCCAGTTCAATTCCCAAAGGATCCAAAAGCGGCACCCGGTTGATCAAAACAGCCATATCTGTCGTGGTGCCGCCGATGTCCATGACAAGGGTTTCGGCGTTTTCCGGCGCAAAGGCCAAGGACCCCATGACGCTGGCGGATGGCCCGGACAGCACGGACTGGCCGGGAAAGTCCATGGAAGCCTCAAAAGCCATGGTGCCGCCGTCTGCCTTCAGAATATAAATCGGCACTGTAATCCCCTTGTGTTTCAACGATGCCTGAACCGACTCAAAAAAGTTTTTATGAACGGGATAGACCGAAGCATTTAAAAAAGTGGTGTCAATGCGCCTGGGGAAATTGAGGTGCCCGGAAATTCGATGCCCCAGAAAGATTTTTTCCACATAGGGTTTCAATATGTCTGCCATCTGGATTTCATGGACGGGGTTTCGGGCGGAAAATTTTCCCACAATCCCCACGTGTCTGATGCCTTCTTCTTGAATCTTGCGGCCGATGGATTCAAGCTCTCTTCGATTGACCGGCTGGATTTCCCTTCCGCTGTGATCGATGGATCCCGAAACCACATAATAATAAGGCCCGGTGCGGAAGGATTCTGGATCAATGCCGGGGCCGCTGGAAACAATCATGGCCGCCGGCGGCAATTTGTTTTGAATAATGGCGTTGGTGGTGAGCGTGGTGCTGAGAACCGCATGGGAAATTGACTGGGGTGGGATGTTTTCGGTGATTTTTTCAAGGCCCGTAAGCACTGTTTGAAAGAGCGCTTCGGTGTCTGTGAGCACTTTCACCTGTCTTTCAAGGCCTTTTTCGCCCACAAGAACCACATCCGTATGCGTGCCGCCGACGTCCAGACCGATGATCATAGGGATTCCTTATACATGTTGCCATGCAATGAATGAATGTTGAATCAATGTGTGTGAACGCGTTGTTTATATTTGTTCATAGCCAAAACAGTGTTCATTGTCAATTTGGTATTTTACTTATTTCTGAATTGATTATTTACACCAAAACATGGAATTGATATAGATATATTCGACGGCGCAAATGAAATATATTTGGACAGATCACATGAATCCCGATGAATATTTTATGGAACAGGCCCTGGCCCATGCCAAAAACGCATATGCCGCTGGAGAATTTCCTGTGGGATGCGTGATCGCCGACAAGAATTCGGTTGTGGCATCAGGCGCCAGAACAGGAAGCCTCAGCCAATCGCCCAATGAACTGGATCACGCGGAAATCAATGCGCTTCGGCAGCTGTATGAACAATCAGGGGCTTCTGACAGGTCTGAACTATCCATTTACTGCACCATGGAACCCTGCCTCATGTGTTTTGCCGCCATTGTCCTTTCCGGCATTCAGAGAATTGTCTATGCGTATGAAGATATCATGGGCGGTGGCACCCAATGCCCTTTAAACAAACTGCCCAGTCTGTATCGCCGGTCCAGCATGACAGTGGTTCCCCATGTCATGCGAGGGGAAAGCCTTGCCCTTTTTAAAGCCTATTTCTTAAAACCAGACAATCTCTATTGGAAAGACAGCCTGCTTTCCCAATATACACTGGCCCAAAAATGACATGAATTCGGTCATCCCCACCCCCAAAGTCCTGCAGCAATTCTGTGAAGAAAAATGGGAGTTGCTTTTAGATAGTTGCAATCGAAACAAGATAGAACCAAACTTTTCTACGGCATTGACGCAAAGCATCAAACGGGTTTTCGGCTTAAGCGATTTTGTCGCCAAACGCTGCATTCAAAAACCGGACATGTTGGTGGATCTTATTGACAGCGGCGATCTGATGCGTTCCTATGCGCCGGGAGAATTTTTACACAAAATCAGACGATCATGTCTTGGTGCAGCGGATATCCCTCAGCTCTGCCGATGCATGCGTCGTCTCAGAATGCGGGAGATGTGCCGTATTGCCTTTCGGAATCTGTCCGGATGGTCGGATCTTTTTGAAGCCATGGAAGATCTTACGGATTTTGCCGATGCATGCCTTCAGGTCGCCCTGGATATTCTCACTCCCTGGTGCATGGAAGAATGGGGGGCGCCCAGAGGAAAAAACAACGAAATCCAGAATCTGGTTGTCATCGGGTTGGGCAAACTCGGCGGCAGAGAACTCAATTTTTCATCGGATGTGGATCTCATGTTTGCATTTCCCCAAGCCGGCGACACCGACCACCCGAACTCTCCTATTTCCAATGAACTGTTTTTTGCCCGACTCTGCCAGCGATTGATTGAAGTTATCGGGAAAAATCTTCCAGAGGGATTTGTTTTCAGAGTGGACGCCCGGCTTCGGCCGTTTGGCGATTCAGGCCCCATTTCCATGAGTTTCGACGCCATGGAATCTTACTACCAACAATTGGGTCGAGAGTGGGAACGATATGCATTGATTAAAGCGCGGGTTGTCGCCGGCGACAACATCCAAGGCAATCAATTGTTGGAACGGCTCAAACCCTTTGTATTCCGCCGTTATCTGGATTACGGCACCTTTGAATCGCTACGCGACATGAAAGCAAAAATCACCCGGGAAATCACCCGCAAAGCAATGGCCGGAAATATTAAACTGGGACCCGGGGGGATCCGCGAAATCGAATTTTTCGGGCAGGTCTTTCAATTGATCCGGGGCGGGGTGGATCCCACTTATCAAGAGCGCGGCATTCTGAAAATACTTGATATTTTGGAAAAGGATCATTGCGTGCCGGAACAGGTCCGCCGGGAACTGTCGGAAGCCTATATATTTTTGCGAAACACCGAAAACCGACTTCAGATGCTTTATGATCTCCAGATGCATACGCTTCCGGAAAATCCAAAGGATCAGATGCGTCTGGCCTGCTCCATGGGATTTGAGGACTGGCAGGCATTCAAAAGCGCGTTACACTTTCATATGAATCATGTCCATCGGCATTTTAATGAACTTTTAAGCGCCGATGAATCGGCTGCCAAAGAAAATGTCGGAATGCGATGGGTCCAGGATGTCTGGGACAATCTTTCGGATAAAGAATTTTGTGTGGACATGCTTAAAAAACGCGGCGTGGAAGGAGCCGAAGCCGTATATGCAGCCTTAACCCTTTTTCATGATCTTTGCGAATCACAGGATGTCAGCGCTCAAGGGAAAAAACGCCTGTCCTTGCTTGTGCCGCGCATTTTTCACGATGCATTGAAATTCAAAGAGCCCGTCAAGATTCTCAACCGGCTCTTTAGCTTGGTGGATTCCATCCGAAGGCGATCCTGTTATGCGGCGTTGTTATTGGAGAATCCGGAGGCCATGGCCCATTTGGTGAATCTGGCGGATGCAAGCCCTCTGCTGATTTCCTTTCTATCCCAGCATCCGTTGTTGCTGGATGAACTGCTGGATGCCAGGTCCTTGTATGCGCCCATGAGCAAACAGGCCCTTTACGAAGAACTTTGCCAGCGATTGACGCGCATGGATATCCCAGACCTTGAATCGGAAATGGATGTGTTAAGAATATTCAAGCAGGTCAATACATTTCGGGTGGCGGCGGCGGATGTGGCGGGTTTGCTTCCTTTAATGAAAGTCAGCGACCGGTTGACCTATTTGGCCGAAACCGTGGTGGACCAGGCATTGGAATTGTCATGGGACCACCTGGTAAATCGATATGGCATTCCGACCGGTGTGCCTTCCGGCCAAAAAGGATTTGCGATCATTGCCTACGGCAAATTGGGAGGGATTGAGCTGGGGTATGGATCGGATTTAGACCTTGTTTTTCTTCACGGCGGGTCAAAAGGCAACACCCTGGGAGGGGCCATGGGCGTATTGGATAATGCGCAATTTTATTCCCGGCTCGGCCAGCGGATTATCCATTTTTTAACCACCATGACAAGAACCGGAAAGCTGTATGACATTGACATGCGCTTAAGACCCAGCGGCAGCGCAGGCATTTTGGTCAGCCGAATAGATGCGTTTGAAGACTATCTGCTGAAAAAAGCATGGACATGGGAGCATCAGGCCTTGATCAAAGCCCGTGCCATCAGCGGTGATGCGGATGCAGCCCGGATGTTTGCGTCCATCCGCAAGCAGATATTATGTATTCAGCGGGAAGAAAACGTCCTAAAAGAAGAAGTGACGACCATGCGGGAAAAGATGAGAAAAGAGCGGCTGACCCGCTATCCTGAATATTTTGATCTTAAACAAGATGTGGGCGGCGTCATAGATATTGAATTTATTGTTCAGTATCTGATATTGTTGCATGCCCATCAATATCCTGAATTAACCCAATGGACGGATGTGGTACGCCAACTGAATACATTGGCGCTCACCGGCATCATCGACGATCTCACCGCCCATATCCTTAAACAGGCCTATCTGATTTTCAGATACTGCATTCATCGGCTGGCCCTGGAGGAAAAGCCTGCGCTTCTTGAAAAAGACCGGTTTGTTGAATTGCGGGAAAGGGTCCGGCAGATTTGGAGGATGTATTTGTCAGAATAGAGTTGGCTCAAAAAATTCATCCCAAGCTATTTAAAATGGAAAAAAATTTGAAATGTTTTTTTGATGAAACCCCTGGGTAATTAACCGTCTCCGGCATTAAAAAGGTAAAATCCCAAAATCGCATCATAAGGATCATTAAAAATAAATTCCAGACCGGCAGTTAATCCATCGATATTTTTTACAATAACCTCTTTTCGAACAAAAGATTTTTTGACGTCGTCAAGTTTAAATTCAACGGTTAATTTGTCGCCCACGGAAAACCGGGGCGGGAAAAACACCTTGACCCGAAGACCGGAAAAGGAAAGATTGGTCAATGTCATTTTCCCGATGTCTTCGATATGTCTCCCATCCGGGCTTTGATACGTATATTTATAAATACCGTTTAAGTTGGTCTGTTTTCGAAATTTTTTTCTTTTTTCGAGCAATGCGACATATTGATGGCCGCATCCGCATGTCACCTTGAGCTTAATTTGGGTGTTTCGTGAAAGGTATTTGGAAACATTCAAGATTTTGGGTTTTTGACACTGGGGACAAATAAACGTGGCGGTTTGATCGGCGCTGATGTATGCTTTAACCGTCATGGCAGATTTCAATCCTTTTTTATTTTTATAAATATTTAACAATATCAATAAAATAAGTCAAGAATAGAATGAATAAAAATTGAATCACCCAGGGAGATGAAAAATGAAAAAAATTGAAGCCATTATCAAACCTTTTAAATTGGATGATGTCAAAGAAGCGTTAAATGATATCGGCATTCATGGGATGACGGTGTATGAGGTCAAGGGATACGGTCGTCAAAAAGGGCATACGGAAATATATCGGGGCGCGTGTAGGGAAAGAGTGTATATTCCCAAAATCAAAATTGAAATCGTGGTGGAAGCCGGCCGTGCGGCCCAGGTGGCGGAAACCATCCGAAAAGCAGCCCAAACCGGAAAAATCGGCGACGGCAAAATTTTTATTTCCCCCATTGAACAGGCCATTCGGGTGCGCACAGGTGAAACCGGACCGGACGCCATATAATGGCATACACGGACTTTTAAAAAAGCTTTTTATCCCAATGAGCGCTATTTTTACCGTACATGGATTGCATGTTGACCCAACCCCCACCTTTTTTCCTGGTGGGTGAAAATAGATTGAAATTATTCATTTTTTTCATCATAAAAAAACCAATATGTCCAAGACCTGTTCGAATCTTAAAGTTTTGATGCTGAATGCAGCCACCGGGTTTTACCGTTTACAACGGTATCGTGTGGGCGATTTTTTCGGCCCTGTGGATCTGGGAATTCATCTGGCCTTTAAACATAACGCCTTGACCATTGGCGGCGGCCTTTTGGCCGGTTCTGTTTTTCCAGGTTCCAATCGGTTGATTTTTGCCGGAATTTCCCCCTGCTGGCATGGATTTTATATTTCTTCCAGTATTGGACGCCCGGCGCTTTTGCGCCCATGGCCATCATGGGCAAATATTACATGCACTATGGCCGCGATTTCCTGCCTCCCCGGGACCTGGGCCGGGAGAGCGCCCGGCGCATGATCCACGAACTGATGCTGGATAACATGGGGATCTGCCGGTTCCACAGGGCCTGGGCTGAAATCCTGATCCCCGATATTGTGGAAAATATTTTCGGATGCCGGGACGCATTTTTGCAGTCCATTCGATTGACCGCCAGCCGGATCACCAGCCGGAATGCGTCGGTGTTCTGGGAGTCCGAACGCATCCAGGATTTGGTGTTTACATTCCTGAAAAATAAAAAACAAATCAACGGGGTCGGGCATGATGCGTTGAATTTTTGGATTGAATTTTTTGAAAGGGATAAGCATGCGGCCGCCTATGAGTTCTGGTACGAAATGCACAAATGTATCCATGAAACGCTTCGAGAATTTCCAGCGTAAAACAAACCTTTCAGACAATGATTTCGGCAATGAGAAAGCGCTTATTGTTTCAAATCTTTTTTTTCTGATGCAGATCATCGGGATGGTCAGCATTCTATGCAGCGCATCGTGCAGCGCCATTTCAGGGAGCGGTCGTAATACAGAAAAAATGATTGATGTTGCGGTGAACAAATCAAAACAGGATGCCGTCTGCGTGACCTGGATGGGGACGGCAGGCATGTATGTCACAGACGGTGAAACCGGCTTTTTTATTGATCCGTTTGTGAGTCGGTATGGTCTGTTCAAGGTGGCCTGCGGATTTTTGCTTCCGCCTCAAAACAGAATCATTGATGACTGGATCAGCCGGACCGGCTGCCAAAAGGCGGATGCGGTCATTGTGACGCATTCTCATTATGATCATGCCCTGGATGCCCCTTTTTTTGCCCAAAAAACCAGCGCGGTTCTGGTGGGGTCGGCGTCCACAGCATGGATCGGCCGGGGCGCGGGGCTTCCGGAACATCAAATCAAAACGGTTTATGCCGGAGACCGGGTTCAACTGGGCAAATTTGACATCCGGTTTATCAAAAGCCGTCACAGCAAGGCGTTATTCGGTCGTGTGCCGTGGCCGGGGGCCGTCACCGCGCCCCTGATTCCGCCGGCCGCGGCGTCTGATTACCGAGTGGGTGAAATTTTTTCTCTGTTTATCACACACCCCAAGGGCAGTTTTGTTCATTTAGGCAGCGCCGGGTATATGGAGGGCATGTTTGACGGTCTAAAAGCGCATACTTTGTTCTTAAGCATTTCCGGAAGGGAAGATACGCGGGAGTTGGTTCATTATACCGCAGTGGCATTAAGCGCAAAGCAGATTATCCCCATCCATTTTGATAATTTTTTCAAGCCGTTGTCCGAGAAAATGTCTGTGCTTTGGGGTGTTGAACTCCCGGAGTTTTATAAAACCGCTTTGCGGGTGGCGCCGGAAATTCGCATCCGTACCGCGCCGTTGGGCCAGCCGTTTATTTTGTTTTAATGCCGATAGATTTTTGGAAGGAGTGATGATTTTCCGAAAATTCTTTTGCTGAGGGGAACAGCAGGGTGATGCACGTGCCTTGCCCCGGTTTGCTGTGGACCCGGATGAATCCGCCTAGACTGTTGACAATCCCGTGGACAACCGACAAGCCCATGCCGGCGCCGGCTGAAAAGTCCTTGGTGGTGAAATAAGGATCGAAAATATTTTCCAAAAACAACGTATCAATGCCGCATCCGTTGTCTTTGACAAGAATGCGGACATATTCCCCGGGTTTAAAATTCAGTCCCATATCCTGCGGAATGGCCGCCAGGGAAATATTTTCCACCTGAATGTCAATCTGCCCGCCCTGATGGGACAGGGCTTCCACGGCGTTTTCCCAGATATGCTTCATCACCAGGTAAAAATGGTTGATATTGCCCATAACCGGATGACAATCCGGCTGGATATATTTGGTGACCCGGATATTTTCCGGTTTTGAGGTTTCCAGTTTTTCAACTATATCGCCGATGACCTGATGGATGGGAAGGGGGGTGAGATAATCATTGGATGGATTGCTGAAGGATATGAGCTGCCACACGATTTCCCGGGCCCGCATACTGGCGGTTTCGATTTTCTGAATCAGGTTAAATCCAGGTGAATTTTCAGGAATGTATTGTTTGGCAAGCCCTGCGCTTCCGGAAATAACGGATAAAATATTATTGAAATTATGGGCGATACCGCCGGTAAGCGTCTGGATTGCGCTCATTTTATCGGCATGCCGCAGATGGAGTTCCATTTCTTTGCGTCTGGAAATATCTCTTGCAATGGATAAAAAAAGGTCTTCCCCCTTGTATTGAATGGGGCTGACGCTGACTTCCACGGGAAAATAAGTCCCGTTTTTTCGATAATGTTTTGCCTCAAAAAGAATCGGTTTTTTTTCACCAAGCGCATGGCAGAGGTCATGATGATCAATGCGATGTAAAAAATCCGGATCAATATCAAACAGATTCATTTCAAGCAGTTCCCGCTGGTCATAGCCCAGACGGCTGCATGCCACCCGGTTCACCATGCGGATACGGCCGTCCCGGGTATTGACAAACACGGCGTCCATCGCCTGGTCAATCATGGCGTTAAATCGCTCTTCGCTTTCCTTGAGGCTGGCAAGCATATCCAGCCGCGCCTTCATATCCTTTTCCAAACGGTCTTTGGCCTCTTCAAGATTTCGGGATGTTCGTTCAATAAACGCCAGCATGTTGTCAAATTCACGGGAAAGCACGCCGATTTCATCATTTCGGGTGAAAGAAAGCCGTTTTGAGAATTCTCCGCTTTGCCGGATGGCGACCGCATGGCGGGTGAGATGATCCAGGGGTTTAAGGATTGTTTTTTTAAAGCCTATTAGCACCAACACCAGTATGCCGAGCCCTGCCAGCAACACAGAATAAACGGCAATCCGAACGGTTTCCCGGCCTTTGTGAGCAATATCCCTTTTTATTTTTGAGATTAAAATAAGTGCCGGGTTTCCATTGATGTCTGGAAATACAGAATATACCTTCATCCACCCGGGTTCGGTTTCATCCATGACAGGACCTTTGGCGCCCGGCGCCAAAAGCGGGTCAATGATGGATTTGATTTCAGTGGCCTGATCAATTTCATTCTTTGTAAACACGGCATATTCCACCTGGGTTTGCCATTGGAGATAATGGCGCATATCTTCATTAAAAAATTTTCCCATAATGCAAATCCCTCGGAGCGGCCCGCCGTCATTGCTGGTTAAGATGGGCCGCGCCGCTAATAAAAGGGGGCCTTTTTCCGTGATCAACATTCCTTTTTTAAAAAATCGGATGGCGCCGGGATCAGAACCGCTTTGAAAAAGAGGGTGGGTTTCATCGAATTTTTCAGAAGAAAATAATGACAAATTCAAAGAAGATTGATCCTCTAAATCATAAATCCTTCCCCAAATAACCCGGCCCTCGGGATCGCAGATAAAGATAAGATTTAACCCATTGTTGCTAAACGTGGAAAAAACCAAATTGGTATTGATAAAGGCTTCTGAATGGAATTGGGCGAAATGATACATATCATCCCACGAGGACCAATCCGCGCAGAGGGTCTCGAGCCGATGAATTTCGTTTTGAATGGCGGCCTCCACCCGATGTGCGTTTTTTAAGGCTTCCTGCTTTTCAAGGGATAAAAATCCAGGCAATATGACGCACTGCTGAATCAGAAACTGGACCAAGCAGAATCCCGCCACGGCAATGGATAAGATCATTCCGATTTTTATTCTAAGAGACATGTTAGATGCAATCCAAATCTTGATGCAAAAAAACCTTAAAAAAAACCTTTTCCGGCAGTCTGATATGGCGTCATGGAAAACATGCGGTCGTGCAACACGTAAAAGATGCGTCTGCCGGCGCATCTAAAAAGAAGCAATAGATTAAATATGCAACATCCGTGCCGATTATCTTGAAGCCGGAAGTTCGGGCCGAGAAAATTTTTTTTAATGATAACAAGCATATAAATAGATTCTTGAGTATTGCCTAATCAAAACCGCCTCTGCTTTTAGACCCGGATGAGTCGTGTGACAATTTTTGTCTAAGGAATTTTCGAAATTTGTCGTTCTAAATAAAGAAATAGAAGATTCTATGATTACTTAACATTCTGTAAATTTTAATCTAAAATGTTGTATCTTGGGGCAAGCAAACTCAGGCTTTTGGGGGTAGAAATGCTGTTTGGGATATTCGCTCAATTATCGTCGACGGATTTTCATCAGCGGCAGGGTTGCAGGCGATCGGCTTTTGAAATCACGGCATCGGATTCTGCGCGGAGCTTGATGGATTTGAGCAACTGTTTAGAGAGTTGGTGGAGTCGGGAAGGAATTCCCACGATGCGGGCCAGAAAAAGAAGAGGGCCGGAAAAACATTCCTCGCTGCGCAATATGACCTGGCCTCGGGTTTCTTCAAAGGTAAACGCGTGGACGGCGTGAATGCCCAGCCGGGATCCGGACCAGACGATTTTTTTTCCAGGTTCAAATTCATCAATGACAGCTCTGATCCGGAGGGATATGATCACGGGATTTAATTCAAAGGACAAGCAGGCGCCGGATGTTATGGCATCGCCTTGCTCTAACCGGCATTCCCGGCAGACCGGGTTCCATTCGCGCCAATTGTTGATATCTGTAAACACGTGCCATACGCGGGCCAGCGGCGCATTGATTTGAATGGATTCGCAAATGATCATCGAAGATCCCCATCCGGCAGGAAGCAGGCTTGCTGGGACAAAAGCTTGCCTGGGCCGGCTTCTTCTTCGGCCAAAGCATTGCAGATGGCCTGTTCCATGGAAATCAGCAAAATGGGGATGATATCCCGAATGCGATTTTCCCGGCACACGGCTTTGTTTCGGAGCCCTTCAGCCAAAGGGAACACGATCCCCGCGGGCACCGGACTGATCAGGTTGACCCAATAGGCGGATAGTCTCGGGCTGACCCATGGAATTCCGATGATCAGACGTTTTAATCCCCTGACCCGGGCATACAGGCGCATCAGATCCGCATAACTGACAATCTGGGGACCGCCGATATCCAGCGACAGGCCGGATGTCTCCGAATATTCCAGGCAACCCATGAGATAGTCCAGCACATTATCAATGGCAATGGGCTGGGATTCGGTGTACACCCATTTAGGGCAGAGCATGACCGGCAGCCGTTCCACCAGATACCGGATAATCTCAAAGGCTGCGCCGCCGGCGCCTACAATCACGGCCGCCCGAAGCACCGTTGTTTTCACCCGTCCGGACTGCAAGATCCGGCCCACTTCCTGGCGGCTGGCCAGATGATGGGAGAGGGTGTCGGTGACATCCCCCAACCCGCCGAGATAAATGATTCGCGACAGCCCGGCAGCATCGGCTGCTTCCAGAAAATTTTCGGCAGCCATCCGGTCTTTTTCTATAAATGCGTGGGTCTGGCGGATGCTGCGGCCGCCCATGGAATGCACCAGGTAATAGGCAACATCCATGCCCTGGAGCGCCGCCTGAAGGGTGTGGGGGTTTAAAAGATCCCCGTAAACAATTTCAGGTTCATGACGAAGCGGCCGGACAAGGGTGAGTTTTTCCGGCGCCCGCACCAGGCAGCGGACTTGATAGCCTTTTTCATCAAGCCGGTAGAGCAGCCGCTTGCCGATAAACCCGGTGGCTCCGGTCAGGAGAATGTGAACTGGCATGGCTCAATTGGCAAATACGTTTTTTTGTTGGGTATATCCTTTTTCAATGCCCAGTTCCTGGCAGACCATATAGTCCTGATCAATCACCACGGACTTATAATCTCCGGCGATCCATTTGCGCTCGGCTTCCCAGTAATTGTTCTTGGGTTTTTTTTCCAGAATTTTGTTTGCCGTCAATGTCAGCAGGATGGCCTGGTGCCCTTGCTTGTCAAAACAGTCATTGGGAACCGCCGCCCATTCATACACGATATCCAGCGGGTTTCCTTTGCAATCAAAACGATAAGGCCGGTAATAGGGCGGGTCTTCACAGGTCAGCGCATGTTCATGGGAGGCGCCGAATTTATCAAACACTATCGGTTTTTCATCAGGCCGATACACCGCTGCGATCAAGGTAAATCCAAAGGATCGTGCGGAATCAATACTGGTCATGAAATAATTTTTTGCATCTGAAACGCCCTTGTATTTTAATATATTCTGGAGATACCGGCTGGCAGCAGCCATGGTTTCGAATTTCTGGCCGGTGTCGCCATCCAACGGCAGGCCTTTAAATGATTTTCCATACCCATATATGTAAGTATCCTCTAAGGTTACCTTTGCATTGGCTTTTTTAAACGTCTCATTGATGACGTCCAGTGAGGTTTTGGAATAGGCGTAATAGGGCAAAGCCGGTGAACCGAGTTCCAGTCCTTTGGACATATGATATATTTGGAACGGAACAGTCACATACCAAGAACAGGCCGTAAGGGTGGCAAGCATTGCAAAACATAGATATTTTAAAAATGCGTTCATGATGATCTCCTTTCAATACAAATAATTAATCGTAAAAAAGGGTGCGGTATAAATATTTTTTTGTTGCATTGCACAAAATCATAAAAAAAATTAATCATGGGATTTGAAAAAGCAATGCCACATCAAATTTTTTCAGGTAAATACACCTTGTAAATATGAAAAGAAAAGCGCAAAGTAAATACCTATTTTTTGATTTGAATGGGAACAACCATGGTGTTTTTTAAAATGAAATCATACCTTAGAATCATTTTCAGCAGCCGGATGCTGGTGACCTTGATGATGGGTTTTTCCTGCGGCCTGCCCCTCAATCTTACTTTAACCCTTCTTCAAGCCTGGATGAAGGCTGAAGGGGTAAATATTGCCGTCATCGGCCTGTTTGCTTTGGTGGGCCTTCCGTATACCTTGAAGTTTCTGTGGGCGCCGGTTCTGGATCGATTTGTACCGCCGTTTTTGGGTCGGCGCCGCGGATGGCTTCTGATGTCCCAAATCGCATTGATGGCGTCGATCGTGGGATTGGGACAGACGGATCCGGGACATTATCCGGCTATTGTTGCCGCCGCGGCGTTTCTGGTGAGTTTTTTTTCCGCCACCCAGGATATTGTGGTGGACGCATACCGCCGGGAATATATTCCGGATAAAGAACTTGGATTTGCCACATCCTTGTATATCAACGGTTACCGGTTGGGCATGCTCCTTACTGCCGGCGGGGGTTTGATCCTGGCGGACCATATGCCTTTTTCCCTGGTTTATCTTATCATGGCCGCGTGTCTTGCGCCCGGGGTCTTGACCACCCTGATGGCGGCAGAACCCCGCATAGCAGGCCATCCGCCTGTGTCCATAAAAGCCGCGGTGGTCGAACCGATGGCTGAATATTTTCAACGGCCCGGCGCTGTCTGGATCCTGGTTTTCATCCTTTTATATAAAATCGGCGACACCATGGCAACCGCCATGACCATCCCTTTTTATTTGGATATCGGATACACCAACTCCGAAATCGGCGCTGTGGTCAAATTGTTTGGATTTTGGGCCACCATCGCCGGTGCATTTATCGGCGGCATCTTCACCCTGCACATCGGCATTTTGGGAGGGTTGTGGCTGTTCGGCATTCTTCAGGGCATTTCCACGGCGTGTTTTGCATTGCTGTTAAAAACCGGCCCCAGCCTTCCGGCCCTGGCCGGGGTGATCGGATTTGAAAATTTCAGTTCCGGCATGGGGACCGTGGCTTTTGTGGCGTTTATGGCGGCGCTCACGGATAAACGGTTCACCGCCACCCAATATGCCCTACTTTCCAGCCTTATGGGCGTTCCCCGGGTCCTGGCCGCCGCGCCCACTGGATATATGGCCCAATCCGTGGGTTGGGCCAATTTTTTTATCCTCTGCGCCCTTGCGGCAGTTCCAGGATTGCTGATGTTGTTGAAAGCGCGTTCGTGGCGGATGATGGAGGATATGGGATAAATTCTATCCATTTCCATTAAAAGTGGGATCCGTCACAATAAAACGGATCAAAGCACAAAGGTTGGAATAAGTATTGCAAAGCCCATCCGCCATGATACAATATCATCATGAAGAATCGTTCAAATCATGTGGATTCCATCCATTCCCATTTCCAGCGGCTGAAAAAACTGGCCCAGGATCGGGGTCGCATTATGGCCCTGCCGCCGGAGCAGGCGCTTCATGAAATTCTGGATCATCCCCAGCCCCATGCCCTGGTGCATTCATTTTCCGAAGAAGATTTCTTTTTTTTAGTGCATCATATCGGCCCTGAAGACGCCCTGGAGGTGCTGGCACTGGCCTCGGACCGCCAGTGGGAATATATTTTGGATATGGAATCCTGGACCAAGGACCAGATCAATTTAAATGCCGTCACCCATTGGCTGAATCTGCTGCTCCAGGCGGATCCGGCCCGTTTTACCCGATGGGTCATGACCGAAAAACCGGATCTCATCGAATATTATATGTTTAAAACATGCCAAATCCGCATCCGGGAGCATGACGAGGACCCGTCGGATATCGGCGATGATTATATTACTTTTGATGATATTTTTTATGTGAAAATTCCGTCTGTTTCAGAAGATGGGGGCTTAGATGCCGGCGAGCGGGAAAAACAAAACGCATTTTTAACCCAGATGCTCGGCCGGTTGGCAGATGCGGATCATGTTTTTTATCAACAGACCCTGATTCGCTCCATCCATGTGATTCCGGCGGAAAGCGAAGAAGAGTTCTACCGATTCCGCAATGTGAGGCTGGCGGAAAAAGGCTTTCAGCCCTTTGACGAAGCCGTGGGTATTTATCAGCCCATGGATATCAAAAACATCCAAAAGAGAAAAAAAGCGCTTTTATCCCAACGGGATCTGGATGCTTTTGTGCCTGTGCCATTAAATCATCACCTGCTCATGGAAAAGGACTCTTTGTTCAGCCGGGCGTTGCGTCGAATTTCCTTGGAAGAGGCTTTTGATCAGATCCAAATTGAATTTGCCGGTCTTTGCAACCGCATCACATCCGCCGACCAGCAGACGGTTCATGAGCGGGAGGAATTACGCGCCATTGTCAAAAAAGCCTGCGGATATTTAAACATCGGCCTTCAACGGCTCCATGGAAAAGGCCGTGTCATGGATGAAAACAAGATGGCGGCCTTGATCAAAACCTATCCCCTTGAAGATATTTTTAAAGCAGGATACAGCCCGGTGGCGCGTCTTGCCCAGAAAGCCAAAACCTGGCGGAAAAAAAGCTGGTTTGCCCAAAATAGGCTAAGATTGAGCTTCTGGGGGGAGGAGCTTTTGGGCGTGCTGGGAGGACTGCTGATTCCGCGGCCGAAATTTTTTGATAATTACGCCACCGGCGTCGTGTATCGCGAATTTGAAACCCTAACCGATATTCAAAAGACACGGCGGGCCTTGAAAGCAGCCATGGCATTGGATGATCTGATTTCGAGTTTTTCTCTGGATACGGGTCAGTTTCCCAAACAATTTTTCATCACATACAAAAATCTGCTCCTAACCCTCTGGGCCCGCCATGAATTGGGGCTTTCCACAGACCTCAAACCCATTGACTTGGCGGAATTCAAAATATTCTTTCAAACCTTATGGGAAAAAACCGGTCCGGATGCGCGCATCCACCCGCATCGGAAAACGGATTTTCTCAATTGGCTTGCCGCACAGAGCCGGATATCGCAAGTGGATATTTCCAATCGTTTAAGAGATGTTCTGGAATCCCTCTTCCAAGAAATCGCCGAAGAATTCGGCCAGGTCAAAATCAAGGATTTAGACCCGCGGTTTGTCGAACTTTTCCTGATTGAAAAAACCATCTAAGAAACAAAATCCCCAACCGGGAAATTGATGGAGCCCCTCGATGGGGCCGAGAATTACGGCGTGGGAACCGGAAAGCGTTGCTTTAATTTTTGATAGACCGCGGGCGGCACCATGCTTTCAATATCCCCGCCGAACTTCACGGCTTCTTTAATGATGGACGAGCTGGTGAAAATCCATCTTAAGCCGGTCATGAGAAAAACAGTCTGGATATCGCGGTTGAGCTTTCGATTCATCAATGCCATCTGAAACTCATATTCAAAATCCGACACGGCCCGCATGCCCCGCAAAATGGCTTGGGCGTTTCGTTTGACCGCGTAATCCACCAGAAGCCCGCCATAGGATGCAATTTCCACCTGGTGGTTGAATTTTTTCAAAGATTCTTCAAGCAAGGCCATCCGCTCATCCACGGTGAACAGCGTTTGCTTGGCCGGATTTTCCAGAATCGTGACAATAATTTTGTCAAAAATTTTAAGCCCGCGGGTGATGATGTCAATGTGGCCGTTTGTCACAGGATCAAAGGAACCCGGATAGATGGCGATTTTTTTCATAGCGGCATTTTCTTTTTTTGGAATAGATTCAAAAAAACGTCATGATTTTTTTAGCATATAAGTTAAAAAGGAAACAAGGGTTTTTCCATATTGCCGGCGATCATGGAGTCCAAATTCCGCCATATCTTCTGGAATCCTTGCATGCACCGAATGCTCCACGACAATCAGGGCCTGATCCTTTAATGCGCCGCAGGCAACCAGATGTTTCAATGTAGGGGCTATGGCATGGGTCTGATAGGGCGGGTCCAAAAACACCAGATCAAACCAGCGTTGAAATTTCTTCAGGCAGTTTAAATTTTTGAGGATATCCCAGCAAATCACCACAGCCTGATCCTGAAGCCGGCAGGACACAATGTTTTGGCGGATGAGGGAAACAGCTTGGGCCGAGACATCGATAAGCACAGCGGATGCCGCGCCCCGGCTTAAGGCTTCAATGGCAAACGCCCCGGTCCCCGCATATAGATCCAGTACCGCCGCACCCGGGATATTGGATGCGCAAATGTTGAAAATGGCTTCCCGCACCCGGTCTGAGGTGGGCCGGATGGATTTTCCCGGGAAGGAAACCAGTTTTTTTCCTTTTAACTCACCGGCAATGATGCGCATATTTTTCAGAGTGCTTTGATTTTTTTTGCGATTTTCTGAACATAGGCTTTATCAGCGCCGATGGCTTTGGCGGTATTGGCGATATGATGCTTGTTTTCAGCCAATTTCCGGCGGATAAATTCAATCTCAAAGAGTTCTTTGGCCTTGTCTAATTGAGATACGGCAAAAAGAGCGGTTTCAGACAAAAATTGTTGACCGGCGGAAGGGGCATAGGGCGGAGGCAGGTCTTTTGCGCTGATGACCGAATTTTTATGAAAAATATCCACACGTTCAAGGAAATTCTTCAGCTCGCGCACATTGCCCGGCCAAGAATACTGTTGCAGGGCTTCAAGGGCATCGGGTGTAAATGATTTGGGGGGGGTATGATTTTTTTCTGCAAGCTGGACAAGAAAATAATGGATCAGATCCGGGATATCCTGGGCGCGCTCCCGCAAGGCTGGAACCTGGATGGGGATTACGTTAAGCATGTAAAAAAGGTCTTCCCGGAATCTGCCCTTTTCTATTTCCTTGACAAGGTCTTTGCTGGTTGCGGCGATCACCCGGATGTCAATGGTCAAAACCCTTTCCCCGCCGATGCGCTGAAGCTTTTTTTCTTGAAGAATGCGCAAAACGGTTCCCTGATGATGTAAATCCATCTCCCCGATTTCGTCAAAAAATATAATGCCGGTGTGGGCCAGTTCGAATTTGCCTTTTTTCCGGGTGGTGGCATCGGAAAAAGCGCCTTTTTCATGCCCCAGGAGTTCGTCTGCCATGCGGTCCGAGGAAATGGCCGCGCAGTTGATATCGATCATGGGACGGCTGGATCGGCTGCTGAGCTGATGGATCATCCGGGCGCAAAGCTCTTTTCCCACCCCATGCTCCCCCATGATCAGAATCCACGCGTCCGTGGGTGCGGCAATGGCAATTTGTTTTTTTAATTCCTGGATGGCGGGGCTGGTTCCATGAAACGAAAGCCGATCCAGATTTTTTTTCCGAAGATAGAGGTTTTCTTCTTCCAGCCGGCGGAAATTTAAGGCATTGTTGATGGCCACAATGACCCTGTCAATGGAAATGGGCTTTTCAATAAAATCAAAGGCTCCGATTTTGGTGGCATTAACCGCTGTTTCAATGGTGCCGTGGCCGGTGATCATTACCACCGGTATGGCCGGCTGGATTCTTTTGATTTCCTTGAGGGTGTCGATCCCGTCCATGCCAGGCATCCAGATATCCAGAAGCACCAAATCCGGCGATTCAAGATCCAATATTTTCAAGGCCTCATAGCCGTTGGATGCGGTCAGTGTTTCAAATCCCTCATCGGATAAAATACCGGAAAGGGATTTGAGAATCGAGGTTTCGTCATCTACAATCAAAACAGAGGGGAACATACAACATCCTTATTTTTAAACCGGAAATTCAATGATAAATTTTGCTCCGTGCGGTTCATTGTCTTGCGCATAGATTCTGCCGTGATGGTCAGAGATAATGGTGCTCACAATGGCCAAGCCCAGCCCCATACCGGTTTTTTTCGTGGTGAAATCCGGTTCAAACAAATACGGTTTTTCCAGATCCGATATTCCGATGCCGGTATCCGCCACCTCCACCGTGACCTTTTTTTCAGTGTCATTATAAGACACGCGGATGGAAATCACGCCTTCGGTGCGGATGGCGGCGATGGCGTTGTCAATAAGATTAATCAAGGTTTGTTTGATCTGCTGCCGGTCGATGTGGATTATGGGGATTTCGGATGGAATATCGATGGTAAATGTGATGTTGGGATGGCCTTCTTTATAAAGTGCGACGGTTTCATGGATAATGGGCGCCAACGCCTCGGGCTGGAGGTTGGCTGTGGGGAACTTGGCAAAGGCAGAAAACTCATTGACCAAATTCCGGATTAATTCCGTGTGGTCGATGATGGTCTTGGTGCACTCCTCAAAAACAGGATCATTGATTTTATCCTTGTATTTGCGCCACAGCCGCTGGGCGGAAAGCGAAATGGGGGTGAGCGGGTTTTTTACTTCATGGGCGACTCTCCGGGCCACTTCCCGCCAGGCGGCCATGCGCTGGGCTTTTTCCAGTTCGGTCATATCATCAAAGACCATCACCAGGCCGATCTGTTTGCCGGCATCGTCCTTGAGGGCGTTGAAGTTGACGATAAAACTTTTCCGCTTACCGTCAATGGTCATGCTGATGGATTTGGTGAGGGTCTCTTCCCGCTTATTCCAAAACCGGTCGTAGATTTCTTCGCCCAGGTCTTTGTGCTGGTCTTTTAAAATATGGCGATAGCTTTTTTTGATGATATGGGGTGCGTCAATATGAAGCAGCTTTTCCGCGGCCCGGTTGATGGTGGAGACAAGCCCCCGGGAATCCAGTGAAATGACCCCGGCGGAAACATTGTTTAAAACAATTTCCATATACCGCCGCCGGGCTTCGATCTCGACGTTTTGGTCAAAGAGTTTTTTGGCGTAAAGCTCCAGTTCCACCCGGTTGTAGCGCAAATCCCGGGTCATTTTATTAAATGAATCCACCAGGGTTTTGATTTCATCATCGGCTTCCACCGTGATATTGTGGGTTAAGTCTCCTTCAGACACCCTTCGGGTGGCTTGGGCAAGTTCCATTATGGGGACGGTGATGGTTTTAGATAAATACAAGCCGAACCAGATCGCGCAGAATATCACCAGCAAGGACACAATGGTTAAGGTGATATAATAGGTAAACCGCACCGGCCGTTTCAGGAGTTTGGTCTGCTGATATTGTTCAAGCCCTTGGGAAATGGAGGTCAGGCTCCGGGTGAGCTCCGGCGGAATCAGCACGCTGATGACCACAAATCCCTGGGCGGTATTGCCTTTTGCGCCAAACGGGATGGCGGCGATATTGCGGATGACTTCTCCTTGGTTTGTTTTTTCAGAAATGGACCACGCGGCTGATTCCACGGTGTCGCCTTTTCGAAGGTCATGGGAAGTCACCGGTGAAACGGGATTTCCGGAAAGTTTGTCCGTCATGGATGCGGTCAGCCGGAGCTGGCCGGATCCATCATATACTTCCACCATATCCAGATTAAATTCTCTTTGGGCAATGTGGATATAATTGGTCAGATCCTTGATATTTTCAGGCGCAAGCAGATTTCTTCGCGCAATTTGATATGCGATTTTTTCCAGAAAAAAGACATTGTTTTGTTCCATCATCCGATAGATGCTTCTTCCCACCGTCAAGGAATTTTGAAGCGCCTGGTCAATGGGAATTTTAAACCAGAATTCCATGCTGGAACTGATAAAATTTAAGGAAAAGATAAACAAAACCGAGGCCGGCAGCAATGTCAATGCAATAAATGCAGCCACCAGTTTGGTGCGGAGTTTGGTCCCTTCCACGTTTCGCCGTCGTTCCACTATCAGCTTTACTAAATTTCGAAATACCAAAAAAATCAGCAGAATGATCAGCAACAGATCGATGTTGATAAGAATAAACATCAAGATCATGTTGGCTGGCGGAATATCGCTGGTTAAACGCATGGAGCGGACGATGATAAGGCTGATAACAGAGATCATCGCCAGGACAACACCAATGACGACATAGTCTCTCTTGCGCCGTTTTATTTCCTCATCCCCGGAGGGTCGGAAAAGGTTTTTGAACCGATTGGGTTTCATGGCCTTGAGTTATTCCATGGTTTCGCGCATCCAAAGCGCGTCAATAGATGAATTTAATGGTTTGCCAGTCGGTTTCAAAATCCAGCAAAGCCACAAAGAAAAAAATATAATTTAAAAATAAGGGCAGTGTGACCTTTTCCAGTTCTGCTTTGGCCTTGATTTTGTAATGGCCGCCTTTTTGAAGATGGGACAGGGGCAATAATCTGAGGTCGGTTATTTCCGTCATCCATTGTTTGGCTTGATCAAAAGACCCGGTGGTCAAGGGCTTGTCGTTTTCCCAGGAGCGCTTGACGGTAAACTCGTTTTTGAGGTTATCGTATTTGATGGTATGGGAAAGATTAATCTCAAGGATTTTCTTGTCCCATTTGATGCCGCGGAATTCAGACACCAAGACGAAAAAGGAAAAGGTTGCGGGTGCGCCGCTTAAAATCGTCTCTTCCAATTCTTTTTTGAATGCGCCTTGGACTTGAAAAGACAGCACAAGATCATCGGCAGGATGGGTCACCTTCATATCCGCAATGCGGGCGTCTCGGATGAAGGGATTTGACCATGCCGGAAATGGAGGCGCCAAGGTTAAAAAGATCAAAACAATAAAAATTCGCCACAGGCTGCGGGTCGTCATGCGCTTATTTCCTCCTTATTTAGATTTTCCAGAGGGTGTCGGATGCGGCGGGACCGCTCAAAATCAGCCAATGTCATGGTATCCCATGAGGATCTCCGAATGAAAAATTCTTTTAAGAATTCATGGTTGAAATGATGGCCGGATTTATACAATTTGATATGCCCCAGAATCGGCAGCCCCAGAAGGGAAAAGTCGCCGATGCAATCTAAAATTTTATGGCGGACAAATTCGTCGGCAAATCTCAAACCGTTTTCATTGACCACGCCGTTTTGGTCCAGCACCACCGCGTTATCCAGGGACCCGCCCTTGGCCAGGCCGTAAAATTTCATTAATTCCAGCTCATGAAGAAACCCGAATGTCCGTGCCCGGCAGATTTCTTTTTCAAAACTCTCTTCTGTCAATTCAATGGATAAGGTTTGGGTTTGGATTACGGGGTGGTTGAAATCAATGGTACAGGTGATCTTCATCCGGTCCGAGGGATCTAAGCGCACGAATTTTCCGTCTTTTTCAAGCATAATGGGTGAGTTAATAACAAAATACATCCGGGCCGCGTTTTGTTCCACAATGCCGGCGTTTCGAATGGACCGGGTGAACAGATCGGCGCTGCCGTCCATGATGGGCATTTCATAATCATCCAGTTCAGCCGCCACGTTGTCAATGGACAGTCCGGCCAGACACGCCATGAGATGTTCGATGGTGGACACAATGGCGCCGTTTTCGCCGATGACCGTGGCCAGGCTGGTGTCCACCACCCGGTTGAAATGGGCCCGGATCCGGGGTTTGGCCGGCAGATCCACCCGTTGAAAAACAATACCCGAATTGGGCGGCGCGGGTTTTAAAGTCAGGTTGACTTCTTTGCCCGAATGCACCCCCACGCCTTTAAACTGAACCGGCCGGGCCAGGGTGCGCTGATTATAGGACATGGTCATACGTGGGTATTTCGCTCCACCAGATGATTTTGACTGATTTTGTAAAGAAAAAATTTATCCGCAATGTTCAATTTGCCGTTTACAATTTTTTGTATACCCCATGGCGTTTAAAAATGCAATCCGCCCTATGAATGAAACGCCGTTTTTTTTAAACAACACGAACAGACAAAAAATAAAATAGATTGTTCGCAAAGATTGCCTTTGCTATAAACCTAAAACGTATAGATCACGGACGCATAACAAATTTTTGACAAGGAGAACGGATGCTTTCACGTATATTGACCAGCGCAGTGATCGGAATCGACGCCCATATCATGGAAGTGGAAGTGGACATCTCAAGGGGGCTTCCGGCGTTCACCACTGTGGGCCTGCCTGAAACATCGGTGAAAGAGAGCCGGGAGCGCGTCAAGGCGGCCATTGTGAATAATGGGTATCCTTTTCCTGACGACCGGATTACCGTCAATCTGGCGCCGGCCCATATTAAAAAGGAAGGAACCGGGTTTGACCTGCCCATTGCTCTTGGAATTTTGTGCGCTTCAGGCATCATCCCCCAGGAAAACCCGCCCCGACGTCTGGTGTTGGGCGAACTCTCCTTGGACGGCCGCATCAAACCGGTATTCGGATCCTTGCCCATGGCCATCGAGGCCAAGCGGGCAGGATACGGGGAAATCATGGTGCCCTATGACAACCGGCGGGAAGCCTCAGTGGTGGCCGGCATATCGGTGATTCCGGTGAAAACACTGGCCGATGCCGTGGATTTTATCCGGGGGGAAAAACACATTGCTCCGGAACCGTTTGTGTCGGATGCGTTGCGGCAGGATGGCGATACGCCGGAATCGGATTTTTCTGAAGTGGCCGGCCAGGTCCATGTGAAGCGGGCCATGGAAATCGCCGCAGCCGGGGGTCATAATCTGCTCATGATCGGTCCGCCCGGCTCGGGTAAAACCATGATGGCCAGAAGACTGCCTTCCATTTTGCCGCAATTGACGTTTGAAGAAGCCATTGAAACCACCAAAATATACAGCGTGGCGGGGCTATTGGAACAAGATCAGGCATTGATCACCCAGCGGCCTTTTCGGGCCCCCCATCACACCATATCCGATGCCGGCATGATCGGCGGAGGAACACAGCCGAAACCCGGTGAAATCAGCCTGGCCCACAACGGCGTTTTATTTTTGGATGAACTGCCTGAATTTAAAAAACCCGTGTTGGAAAGCCTTCGCCAGCCCGTGGAAGACAGGAAGGTGACCATTGCCCGGGCTGCCACCACCATCACCTATCCGTCAAGTTTTATGCTCGTGGCGGCCATGAACCCTTGTCCGTGCGGACATTACATGGATCCCCGGCAGACCTGCAAATGCGGGCATCACCAGATTCGAAAATATCGGAACCGGATTTCCGGGCCCCTGCTGGACCGGATGGATATTCATGTGGAAGTGCCGGCAGTGACCTATACCGAACTGGTGAATCCACCCCCTGCTGAACCCTCGAAAACCATCCGAGAGCGGGTTTTCAGCGCCAGACAGATCCAACTGAAACGCTTTGAACAAATGCATATTTATACCAATGCCCAAATGAAAAACCGGCATATTAAAAAATTTTGCCCCTTGGACCCGGCATCTATTCAAATGCTGCAAGCAGCAGTGGATAAATTGGGGCTATCCGCCCGGGCCTATAACCGCATCTTAAAAATCGCCCGGACCATTGCAGACCTGGAAAATACCCCCCGCATTCAGCCGGCCCATATTGCCGAAGCCATTCAATACCGGAGTTTGGACCGGAAGATGTAAGGACAAAACTCAGGAGCGGAGAGCCAAAATAATAATTTATGACCATAGAAGCGTTGAACCAGAACCGTTGAACCGTTTTTCGGAGGCATTTTGATCCACCGAAACATCTGGGCGGAAATTGATTTGACCGCCATATCCCATAATGTTCGCCAGTTAAAAGGGCTGTTGAAGCCGGAATGCGTTTTAATGGCGGTTGTGAAGGCCAATGCCTATGGGCATGGAATGATCGAAGTGGCCCGTCGCGTGGTCAAGGATGGCGCCGGCTTTCTGGGCGTGGCCCGTCTTAGCGAAGCCATCCGGCTCCGGGAGGGATATATTGATGCGCCGATTCTTATTTTTGGATATACGGATCCTCAATATGCCGACCGCCTGATCCAGTATGATCTTACCCAAACCGTCTATGCCTATGGGCCTGCCCGACACATATCAGACAGGGCGGTTTCACTGGGAAAAAAAATAAAGGCCCATTTGAAGGTGGATACAGGGATGGGGCGGCTGGGGATTGTGCCCTGCGAGCTGAAATTGCCGGATAGCTGGGGATTGATTCATAAAAGCGTTCTGATGGAAGTGGAGCGGATCGCCCGGCTGCCTGGTCTTTCCCTGGAAGGGGTTTACACCCATTTTGCAACCGCCGATGATTCCGATAAGACATATGCCCTTCGCCAGCTGGAAATTTTTCTTGTTTTCATCAATGAATTAAAGAAATTAGGCATTGAATTTCAAGTGTCCCATGCGGCCAACAGTGCAGCCATCATGGACATCCCCCAGTCCCATTTGGACATGGTGCGGGCAGGCATATCCATTTATGGGATTTACCCTTCTTCAGCCGCAGACAGGACCAAAATCCACTTAAAACCTGTTTTGGCGCTTAAATCCAAGGTAATCCATGTCAAAAAAGTTCATGAGGGATTTTCCATCAGTTACGGCGCCACTGCCCGAACATCATGCCCCACCGCCATTGCCACTGTGGCCGTTGGATATGCCGATGGATATCGTCGCGCGCTTTCTTCAAGAGGAAAAATGATCGTCCATGGTCGAATCGCGCCGGTGGTGGGCAGGGTCTGCATGGATCAAACCATGATTGATGTGGGGAACGTTCAGGATGTTTCCATCGGCGACGAGGTGGTGGTCATCGGCACCCAAGGCGAGCAGTCCATCACAGTGGATGAAATCGCCCACGCCGCCCAGACCATTAGTTATGAAATCCTCACCGGTATTTCAGACCGGGTTCAACGGGTTTATAAAACCGATTAAACTAGACGTGCTGTGGCATGGGGGGGCTCCGCCTTTGATCCCCATAATGGAGATACGGTCTTGAAAATCTTCATGCTGTTGAGTCAAAAATCGCCGGTCAAAATCTCTTGACAAGAAATTTGCTGAATGCTAAGCATATTCTTTTAATACAAAAATTATTTTATCTATTTGAATTTATTAGGTTATTTTAAAGGCCGACGAGAGCGGGCCGAATTGTTAAAAATCTGAAATAAAGGTCAATTCTTAAAATTTTTAACAGCAAGAAAGGAGGTGCGCTGGGTTTTTATTTATTTTGGATAGGTTTATAAGTGGAGCGTGTTTCACTTTCATTCTAACGTTAAATAGGAGGTAGCTAATGCCAAGTTTTGTAATTGCTGAAAAATGTGACGGGTGCAAGGGCGGCGATAAAACAGCCTGCATGTATATTTGCCCCAATGACCTGATGGTTTTGGATCCCACCGCCATGAAGGCCTACAACCAAGAGCCGGATCAATGCTGGGAATGCTTTTCCTGCGTAAAGATTTGTCCCACCCAGGCGATTGAAGTCCGCGGGTATTCCGACTTTGTGCCGCTGGGAAGCAGCATTATGCCGATGATGGGCACCGAGGATGTCATGTGGACCTGCAAATTCAGAAACGGCACCATCAAACGGTTTAAGTTCCCCATCCGGACCACCCCTGAAGGCGCAGCCAATGCCTATTTGGACCTCAAAGGCAAAGATCTCGACAGCGGTCTGCTTTCCACCGAGGAAGCCGACGGCTATCAACTGCCGAGGCCCAAAGAACTTGTGAAATAGCGTCTTGTATTGATTGATCCGAAACGATGACGAAATGAGAATTTTAACTTTTAAGGAGGATATCATATGGCATTACCAAACAAACCCAAGGGTGAACTCAAGGCCGTTAGGGATCCGGCAGTAGAAGAGCGCGAAGTCGACTTTTTGATCGTGGGCGGCGGTATGGCGGCCTGCGGCGCTGCATTTGAAATCAAAAAATGGATGAGCCCCGGTCAGACCGTGTTGCTGTGCGACAAAGCTGCCATGGAAAGAAGCGGCGCAGTGGCTCAGGGCCTTTCCGCAATCAATACTTATATCGGCGAAAATGCTCCGGATGATTATGTCCGGATGGTGAGAAACGACCTGATGGGCATTGTCCGTGAAGACCTTATTTTCGACCTGGGCTGCCACGTGGACGATTCCGTGCATCTGTTTGAAGAATGGGGTCTGCCCATTTGGAAAAAATCTCCGGAAGGCAAGAACATGGACGGCAAGAAAGGCCTCTCCATGGGAACGCTCAAAAGCGGCGCCAAACCGGTCCGCACCGGCAAATGGCAGATCATGATCAACGGCGAATCCTATAAAAGAATCGTTGCCGAAGCCGCCAAAAAAGCCTTGGGAGAGGAAAATATTCTGGAACGCTGCTTCATCGTGGAGCTGCTCAATGACGCCAACAATCCCAAGCAGATCGCCGGCGCGGTGGGATTCTCCCTGCGCGAAAACAAAGTCTATATCATTAAAGCCAAAGCCATCATGGTCGCTTGCGGCGGGGCGGTGAACATTTATCAGCCACGGTCCGTGGGCGAAGGCAAAGGCCGGGCCTGGTATCCAGTATGGAACGCGGGCTCCACCTTCACCATGGCTTTGAGAGCCGGCGCTGAACTGTCCATGATGGAAAACCGCTTCACCCCGGCCCGTTTCAAAGACGGTTACGGCCCCGTGGGCGCGTGGTTCCTGCTGTTTAAAGCCAAAACATTGAACGGTCTGGGCGAGAATTTCGCCACCAGCGAAGCCGCCAAGAAAGAACTGCAAAAATATGCGCCCTATGGCACCGCAGCCATCACCCCCACCTGCCTGCGGAACCATCTGATGCTGTTTGAAATGAAAGAAGGCCGTGGCCCCATCATCATGGATACAGTGACCGCTTTGGCCGAAATCGCCAAAACCTTGGATAAAAAAGAACTCAAACACCTTGAATCCGAAGCATGGGAAGACTTCCTGGATATGACCTGCGGTCAGGCCAACCTGTGGTGCGCCACCAACACCGAACCGGAAAAGAAGAATTCCGAAGTCATGCCCACCGAACCTTATCTGCTGGGTTCACACTCCGGCTGCTGCGGCATGTGGGTTTCCGGCCCGGATTATGACTGGGTGCCCGAAGCATACAAGATCCGAGTCAACGGCAAGGTTTACAACCGCATGACCACGGTCATCGGTCTGTTCACCGCCGGCGACGGCGTTGGCTGCTCAGGCCATAAATTCTCATCCGGTTCGCACGCAGAAGGCCGTATCGCCGCCAAGGAAATGGTGAAATTCGTCCGGGACAATGCGTCCTTCAAACCGACCCTGAAAGAAACCGCCAAAGAACTGGTGGATATGGTTTACAAGCCGGTGAGAGTGTATCTGGACCATTGCGCTTACACCACGGCTGACGACATCAACCCCAACTATATCAAACCCAACGGGATGATGTATCGCATGATGAAAAACACCCATGAATACGGCGCAGGCACCGCCACCTACTACATGACCTCCAACAAGATGCTGGAAATCTGCATCAGCAACCTGGAAGTCATGCGGGAAGACGCTGAAAAACTGGCTGCCGGTGATCTGCATGAGCTCATGAGATGCTGGGAAATTTACCATCGGTTGTATACGGTGGAAGCCCATCTGCGCCATATTCAGTTCCGCAAAGAAACCCGCTATCCGGGATTCTATTATCAGGCGGATTATCCCGGACAGGATGATGCCAACTGGTTCTGCTTTACCAACTCCACTTACGACAAAGCAACGAATCAGTGGAACCTCAAGAAGGTTGATTATATCAAGATCATCCCTTAACTTTTAAAAAAGACGGTTTAAACCGTTAACAAACACCTCCAGGCGCCGGGAATCAGGCGTCTGGAGGTTTTTTAAATTTAGAATTCAGAATCCAGGAGCCAGCCATTCAGGATCAACATGCTGGCCTCTGGCTTTTGAGTTCTGGATTTTAACAGTCAATTGAATTGAATAATTTAGATTAGAACGGAGGATGAGCATGACAGAAAATAAAGCAGCCCCGTTTTCCGGAAGCATCTTGGTGGTGGGTGGCGGCATCAGCGGATTGACCACGGCCATTGAAGCTGCCGAAGTGGGGTACGAAGTCTTCATCGTTGAGAAAAATCCATATTTGGGCGGCAGAGTTTCCCAGCTCAATCAATACTTCCCCAAGTTGTGTCCGCCCACCTGCGGCCTTGAAATCAATTTCAGACGCATCAAGGACAATCCCAACATCAAAGTGCTGACCATGGCGGAAGTGGAAAAGGTCAGCGGCACACCCGGCAGCTATGACGTGGTTGTAAAAATCAATCCCCGGTATGTCAATGAAAACTGCACCTGCTGCGGGGAATGCGCCAAGGCCTGCCAGGCGGAAATCAACAATGAGTTCAATTTCAACATGAATAAAACCAAAGGCGCCTATCTTCCCTATGAAATGGCGTTTCCCGCCCGGTATGTGATTTCATCCCAGATCATCGGCACCGAAGACGCAAAACGCTGCAAGGAGGCTTGCAAATACAATGCAGTGGATCTGGAGATGAAAGCCAAAACCATCACCCTCAATGTGGGCGCCATTGTCTGGGCCACCGGCTGGCAACCTTATGATGCCATGAAAATCGACAATCTGGGCTTCGGGCGTTACCCCAACATCATCACCAACATGATGTTGGAGCGTCTGGCCGCGCCCAATGGGCCTACCAAAGGGCAGATTTTGAGGCCTTCAGACGATAAGCCGCCCCAGAGTGTGGCGTTTGTCCAATGTGCAGGCTCCCGGGATGAAAACCATCTGCCCTATTGCTCCTATATCTGCTGCATGGCTTCTTTAAAGCATGCCACCTATATCCGGGAACGGAATCCGGATGCTGAAATTTATATTTTTTATATTGATCTGCGCGCGCCTGGTTACCGCTACGAAAAATTCTATAAAAAGATCAAGGAAGACGCCAAGGTATTTTTTATCAAAGGGAAAGTGGCCGCGGTGGAACAGGCGGCGGACAATCATCAGATCACCGTGGTGGCTGAAAATGCAGTCACCGGCGAGAAAATACGGAAAACCGTGGATCTGGTGGTGCTGGCCACGGGTATGCAGCCCACTGCAGCTGTTTCCAAACTTCCGGCAGATCTGAAATATACGGAAGACGGATTTATCATCAATGACTTTGAAAAAGGCGGCATGTTCGCGGCAGGCTGCGCCAATAAGCCTGCGGACGTGGTCTCGTCCAATCAAAACGCCACCGGCATGGCGCTTAAAGCCATTCAAACACTGGTGAGGAGATAGGAGGCTTTTCATGGACAAAAAATACGGTGTATATATCTGCACAGGGTGCGGCATCGGCGAAGCGTTGGATATCAGCGCCTTAAGTGAAGTGGTTTCGGAGGAAGGACTTCCTTGTCAAACCCATCCGTTTTTGTGCGGCAAAGACGGCATTGAACTTTTGAAAAAAGACCATGCGGAAAAAGGGATCAACACCTTTGTGCTGGCGGCTTGTTCGCGCCGCGTCAATTATGATGTGTTTAAATTCGACGGATGCATCGTGGATCGGGTAAACCTGCGGGAAGGCGTGGTGTGGTCCCATCCCCGTTCCGTGTTTCCCGCGCTCACGGAAGAAGAAAAAAAGGACTCCAGCAAATTTGACCGGGTTCAGATGATGGCCGAAGATTATATCCGGATGGGAATGGCCAAAGTCAAAAAGATCAACCTACCCGAACCCTATAAGCTTCAGAATTTTTCAAAGAAAATTCTGGTGCTCGGCGGCGGGGTCACTGGAATGGCAGCGGCGTTGGATGCGGCCAGGGCCGGATATGAAGCCACCATTGTTGAAAAAGAGGCCCATCTGGGCGGCAATTCCGCCAAATGGCGAAAGCAGCTGCCGGTCAATCCGCCGTTTGACAATCTGATTCCGTCGGTGGTCGCCGACTTGATCAAACAGGTGGAATCCAATCCCAAGATCGTGGTCAAAACCCAGACCGAAGTGGCCCGTATTGCCGGAGAACCCGGCGATTTTACGGTCACCCTGAAAAAACCCGGGGAAAAGATCGAGTTTGATGTTCCGTTCCCGCTGCCGCCGGAAATGAAGGTGGATGAATCCGGAAAGGAATTGGAGGCGGAAAAGCTCCATGAAAAATACCTGGAATATAATAAAGGAAAAAACGACATCCTGACCTTGGACCCCAACGGCGAAAAATTCGGCGCCGTGATTCTGGCGGCTGGTTGGCGGCCCTATGCGCCCAAGGACGGGGAATTCGCCCATCTGGGATTGGGTCAGTTCCCGGATGTGGTCACCAACTTTCAGTTTGAGGAGATCGCGGCCAAAGGCAAAATCACCCGGCCGTCTGACGGAAAACCGGCTAAATCCGTAGTCTTTATCCAAAGCCCGGGTAAGGGAGATGATTCGGATTTTGCCTATACCGGCGCGGTGACCAGCCTGGTGGCACTCAAACAGGCCAAATACGTCCGTGACGATTACAGCGACGGAAAAGCCTATGTGTTTTATCAGCATATGCGGACCCCTGGTTTGTCTGAAAATTTTTATAAAAGCATTCAGCAGGATCCGGGAATATTTTTGACCAAAGGCGAAGTCACCAATGTCGCCAAAACAGGCAGCGGCCTCGTGGTGGATGCGAGCAATACGCTTTTGGGCGAACAGGTTCAGGTCAAGGCAGACATGGTGGTGCTGGCCACCGGCATGGTGCCGGTCACCGCGGATAATCCGGTGATCAATCTGGCCTATCGTCAAGGCCCCGGGTTCAGAGACAATGATCTGTTTGACAAATATGCGGACTCCAATTTTATCTGCTTTCCGTATGAAACCCAGCGCACGGGCGTGTATGCGGCCGGCGCCATCCGCCGGAGCATGTCCATAGAGGAATCCATGGAAGACGCATCCGGAGCAGCCTTGAAAGCCATTCAGTGCCTCGAATCCGTTTATCGTGGCGTTGCCGTCCATCCCCGATCCGGCGACATGACATTTCCGGATTTCTTCTTCCAGAGATGCACTCAATGCAAGCGGTGCACGGAAGAATGCCCATTCGGCGCGCTAGACGACGACGCCCGGGGAACGCCCAAACCCAATCCCGCGCGATGCCGGCGCTGTGGCACCTGCATGGGCGCTTGCCCGGAACGCATCATCGGTTTTGCCGATTACAACATCGACAGCATCGGCTCCATGGTCAAGGCCGTGAAAGTGCCATCTTCGGATGACTATGACGAACCGCCCTTGCGAATCCTTGGACTGGTGTGTGAAAATGATGCTTATCCGGCATTGGATATTGTGGGATTAAACGGGCTCTCCTATTCTGCGGATGTGCGCCTGATTCCGGTGCGATGCCTGGGTTCGGTGAACGTGATCTGGATCAAAGACGCCCTGTCTCAGGGCATGGACGGCGTGTTTTTGCTGGGATGCAAGCACGGCGACGATTATCAATGCCATTTTGTGAAAGGCAGCGAGCTTGCCAGCATCCGCATTAAAAAGATCGGTGAAGCATTGAAAAGCCTTGCCCTTGAAAATGAACGGGTGGCCCATTTTGAAATCGCCATCGATGAATATGACAAAATTCCCAAAATCATCAATGAGTTTGTGGAACAGATCGAAGGTCTCGGCCCCAACCCGTTTAAAGGATTTTAAATAGATATCGGAGGTATCATTATGACGAGCAAATACCTGATTGATCCAGATCTGGAGTTTATCAAAGAAATCGGTGCATACGGCGGCGATTCAGTCAAAAAATGCTTCCAGTGCGCCACATGCTCCGTGGCATGCCCCATTTCGCCGGACACCAAGCCCTTTCCCAGAAAAGAGATGATCGCCACATCCTGGGGTTTAAAGGACAAACTCATCGGCAACGGCGATATATGGCTCTGCCATAATTGCGGGGATTGTTCCACCTTATGCCCCCGCGGGGCAAAACCCGGAGATGTGCTGTCCGCCATCCGGATGTATGCCATTTCCCATTACGGCGGATTTCAAAAACTCGGGGCGCTGATCAATGATCCGAAAAAACTCCACATTGTTGCGGCCATTCCTTTTTTTGCATTTCTGATTATCGGATTGGTGCTGAAAATGTTCGGGGTCCATTGGCTGAATTTTTCGCCGGGTCTTGATGAACATGGAGAAATCGCCCATCATTTGTTCTTTAGTTCCTGGTTGGTGGATATTATATTTGTTCCATTGGCCGCATGGGTGGTTTTTGTGTTTGCCCTGGGATTGAAGCGTTTTATTGCTGATATGCACGAAAACGCCGTGAAAGAGGGTAAAACCCAGAAACAGACCATTGATCCCAAAGGGTTTATGCAAGCCCTTGTGCGGGTGATCCCGAAAATTCTCCAGCATAGACAATTTTCCCAGTGCGGCGAAAACAGTGATCGTGCCACCCCCCACATGATGGTATTTTTCGCCTTTATCGGTCTTGCTATTGTGACGGGGATCTTTTTTGTGGTGCTTTACGGATTCGGCATTCATGGGCCGTATTCCCAACTAAACCCGGTGAAATGGCTTGCCAACATCAGCGGGATTGCGTTGATTATCGGTGGATTGTTGATGCTCAAAAACAGACTGGATAAATCCAAAGATCAGGTCACCACTTACAAAGATTGGTTTTTGATCGGATTGGTGCTGGGACTGGGTGTGACCGGTATGCTTACGGAGCTGACCCGGCTGGCGGACGCGGCGTTTCTGACCTATCTGCTGTATTACATCCATCTTATGTTTGTGTTTGTGCTGTTTATGTTCCTGCCCTTTTCCAAACTGGCCCATCTGGTTTATCGCACCGTGGCCATGGCCTATGATGAATATTCAGAACGGAAATAGAAGTAACAATAGGTTTTTTAACTACGACGTTATCGGAATTTTTTAACCCTTAAAAAATGGGGGCTGAATTTCACAATTCAGACCCCCATTTTGCTTTTTGATTCCATATACTTTTTCCAATCCTTAAGCATTTCGCGCAGCCCTTAAATTGCGGCAACTTTCCCTGTCTAATTTTATATAACGGCTCTGTGGATTATAAACCCCGTATAAAAGGCGTTGGCCCAGAACATAAAAGGCATGTTGCATTTTTGTATTATTATTTAAAAAAAAAGATACAGCAGCCCTGTATCCCGTATCTTCGAAAAGAAACGCCCTTCATAGGTCTTTTTATTTTTCAATGAATTCATTCAACGGAATCATCTGCGAAGCCATTTGCAGGTCATATCATTTGAACCATCTGAATTGATTTGAAAAATTTTGAAAACAAAAATGCCGATGTCCAGTTTTGCCAGGTGGTGATTTTACATCTGTCATGAATTTGATTTCCAGGCGCGGCTTTTTTCACCAAATTGGCATTTATCGTGCAAAAAGAGTTTTTGGTTATTACAAAGAGGCAAAAAAAACTATATTTGATTTAAACAAACAAAAAAGGAGGACAATGAAATGAAAAAAACAATGATGATGGGATTGGTTTTGGCAATGGTTTTGGCGGTTGCTCCTGGAGCAATGGCAAAAGGGTCGCAGCCTCAGTTTCTCTGCCCGCCCACGTATGTTTCGGCGGATACCAGCGATCCAGGGCAAATTTGTTTTGACTGGGCATGGGAATGTTCGGGCGAACCGGTGAAATATTCCATTGATGTGGAGCTTCTGGTTTCGGGAGAAGGTTGGGATGATCCCCTGGCTGAAATTCAGCAGCTTTCATTCTGCACGGCGGATAGAACGGACGGTGAAGCCTTTAATGCCACTTTTCTGTGCCTTCCGGTAGAAGCTTTTGTCTATTGGAATGGTGTTGAGTATGTGCCATTTACGGGCGACGCCCGGGCCAAGGTCAAGGCTCTGGGAAAAGGCCGCTCGCAGAACAATGCCTTCAGCGACTGGGTCGAATTTTCTGTTGAAGGCCTGCCGGGATTTTAATGCCATTGCCTTGGGGCTTTCAGTAATTCCTTCAAAAGGGATGCAGCAGATGTTGCATCCCTTTTTTACGGTTGCGGCGGTGAAGAAGACGATGCAGGGGTGAGTTCTATATGGATTGTTTTTGGGGTGACTTCATAAATATGTAGTCCAAAGCCGTTAAATGTCTGAAGCACCAGTGCGTTTGCCAGGTCCTGGGATTTTCCCTGATAGTTTACTAAGAGCACGACTCTGTCCGCTGCGATTTCAAGAGTGCGCTGGTTGCCGACACCGACGGTTTTTTTGAGCGCATTTCTGAATTCATTCAGATTGGCCAGCATGTTTTTCCCTTTTAAAGTGACTGTGATTTCCCCTGTGGTTTTCTGAATCTGTATCCAGGCGGCCATCACTTGTTGTGACAGATCATTGCCGGCTTTTCTGGCCGCAGCAGTTAAAGCGGACTGACTGCTGGCTGTCAGATCTGTATCTGCTGCAGTGGCTGTAAATTCCACAGGTTCGATCCGGTCGTTGGACAGGATAAACAAGACCCGCAGGCCGAGGGTGGCTTTGACGGAACGGATGTTTTCTCCCATGCGATTGGATGTTTCCTGGGTCACCGCGGTTCCCACCACCACGGCGTCCGCATTGAAGCGTTTGCCAAGCGTCATGGCGTCTGAGTCGCTTAAAACAGCAGGAAACGGCATGTCATCTGAAAAATCCGTCTGGACCTGCAAGGGATAAATGATCGGAATGCCTTTGGATTCAAATATTTCCTCAATGGCGCTCACTGCAGGGGGTTCCATGGCCGGTCGTTGTTTTTGCCACCAGTAGCGGGCAATGGTTTCGCCGGCGCGATGTTCGGAAATTAAAAACAGTACCCGGGGGGGTGTTTCCACGGTTTCGACAATCCCGGCCGCAGACATTGCCTGCTGAATTTTTTCCATAGAAACTGTGGCCTGAACCAAGACCCGCAGGATGGTTTCTGTTTTGGCCTCCTGCAGGACTTTGTAATCAATGATAAATTCATCTTTTCGATCTGCAATCAAATTGCACAGGGCCTGAAATTTTTCCGTCAACAGGGGCGTGGGCAGTTCGCCGATCACGGCGGTTTCAACGGCGGATTTGAGAGCATCTGCCACCGCTGCTTCCCGGGCGGAAGGGATATTGGGCTTGACCTGGGTTTCTCCCATGGCAATGACCGCTTTGGTTTTTTCTGGGGTTGTGGCCCAGGCTGTATGGACCGCCGGGCCTGCGATCATCCCATATGAGAGCCATAGCAGAAGCGCCAGCTTGGGATATTGAATGGATTTCATGGGATTTTTTCCTTATCCATTTAGCATTCGTTATGATTGACGAAGCAGCGTATAATCGGCAATAAGCATCAGCGTTTCGCGGGTATCCGATGGTTCAAACGTGCTCATGATGGCTTTGGCCAAACGGACATGGTCTGCGGCGATTTTCTGGCAATAGTCAATGCCGCCATAATGATAAAGGAGGTTCACCAGATGTCGGAATTCATCGTCGGAAAAATTCATCCGTTGGATCATTTGCGTCATCCATTGCTTGTCGTGCGCATCGGCTTTGTCCAGGCTGTAAATCACCGGCAGGGTGAGTTTGCCTTCCTTTAAATCCGCGCCGATGCGTTTTCCCAGGACCTTTGTGTCGGAAGTATAGTCCAAAAGATCATCTGCAATTTGAAATGCAATTCCGATATGATATCCGAAATCCGCCAGTTTCTGTTCAACTTCTTTAGGCGCAGCCGCGATGATGGCGCCGGTCTGGCAGGCGCCCTGGATGAGATACCCGGTTTTCCGGCGGATTACATCCATATATTGGCTTTCTGTCAAGCGGACATCGCCTTTGCGAACAAGCTGAACAATTTCGCCCTGGCACATGCTTTCCGTGATTTCAGCGATGACGCGGATGATTTTGGGGTTTTGGGTTTCAGCGGCAATGGACAGGGCCCGGGCCAAAAGAAAGTCCCCGACCAGGACCGTGACCGGTGCGCCGAAAATCAAATGCGCCGCGGTTTTGCCCCGGCGCATGGCAGCGCCGTCCACCACATCGTCATGAAGCAGCGTGGCTGCGTGCAAAAACTCCACGATGGTGGAAAACCGCTTGATAAACGGATCCGAATATCCGCACAATCGGGCGCTCAGCATGTTGAGCAAGGGCCGGAGCCGCTTGCCGCCGGAAAAAATCAAATGGCCGGCGGTCTGGGCTACCAAATCCAGATGCGGCGTTAAGCTTTGACGCAGCGCGGATTCAATATCGTAAAGGTCGGATTCGACCCGTTTTATAAGTTTTTGTTTTAAGCCGGTCATACGGCCTTTCCTTTCAGGTCATATTCAAATGCATCTGTGATCAGCACCGGAGTTAGATCTCCCACCGAAAGTTCTTGGGATTCAACATAAGTAATTCCATCTACGTCCGGTGCCTGGAAATAGGTTCTCCCCTGATACAATCCTTTTTGCAATGTTTTTTCAATCAGCACGTCATAAGTTTTGCCGATGTGGCTTATGTTGTGCGCCAAAGAGATTTGTTTTTGAAGCGCCATCAGTTTGTCATGGCGCTGCCGGGCTTTTTTGCCCGGCACATGGGGTTTCAAGCCATGGGAGGGCAAATCCCGGGCGTCGGAATAGATAAATACGCCTGCATGATCAAATCGGACTTTTTTCATAAAATCAAGAAGGAGTTTAAAATCCCGCTCTGTTTCCCCCGGGAATCCCACCAGGAGCGTGGTGCGAAGAGCGGCATGCGGGATGACGGCGCGGATATGGTCAAACAAACCCAAGAGATCGTCGGAAGCATAGGGCCGTCCCATTTTTTTAAGTATTGCCGGGCTTGCGTGCTGGATGGGAATGTCAAAATAAGGGCAGATATGAGGAAAACGGGCGATAACGCGGATGAGGCCGTCATTGGTCAAATCCGGAGAGCCATACAGAATCCTGAAACGCGTCTTATCTGAAAGTCGGGCGATTTTTTCCAGCAATTCGCACAATGATGTTTTCGGCGTCAGGTCTGTTCCATACGCATAGGTATCCTGGCCGATCAGAATGATTTCTTTGAATCCTGAATCAATCAGTTTTTCAGTTTCTGCAAGAATATCATCCGCGGGTCGGCTGCGAAGCCTGCCGCGAAGTTTGGGAATAATGCAATAGGTGCAATGCCGGTCGCAGCCTTCGGCGATTTTTACATATGCCAGCGAGGCGGTGCTGAGGATGCGCGGGGTTTCTATGTGTTGCAGCGGATGGGTTTCGGGCGCCGGAAGCAGGCATGGACGGCCGGGGCCTTTTGACAGGGCTGTTTCAAGAATCCGGTCATAGGCGCCGGTTCCCAAGAATACGTCCACTTCAGGCAGGGATGCCTTGAGGGATTCGCCGAACCGTTGGGGGAGACACCCTGCCACAATCAGCCGCCGGCATGAGCCTGATTTTTTGTATTCGGCAAGTTGCAGAATGGCATCAATGGATTCTTCAACGGCTCCCTGGATAAATCCGCAGGTATTGACCACGATGATGTCGGCCTGGGTCGGATCCACGGTAATGGAAAAACCGCCGGACGCCAGACGACCCAGCATGATTTCGCTGTCCACAAGATTCCGCACGCATCCCAGGCTGTTTAAATAGACTTTAAGAGCGTTTTTCATTTAAGAAAACTATAGCCGGACATATTTGAAATTTCGAATATCAAACCCGGGATTCCGAACCGCTGAATTTCAAGGTTTCGCCTCGAAATTCGTTATCCCATGTTCGATTATTCCGCGGTTTTATGATTTAAGCCAAGAAAAATTGAAAGGGTTGAAACCCCACAAGAAAGTTGAAAAAATTTATTCCCCCGTGAAGTTGGGTTTGCGTTTCAGGGCAAAAGCCGTGACCGCTTCCATAAGGTCATTGGACGGAATAATATTGCTGCTGATGGCGGCCACGTATTTTAATCCGTCGTCAATGGTTTTGCCGATGCCGTAATTGAGCACGTCCTTGGATGCCTGGACGGCCAGGGGCGGATTGTCCGCAATCTGCAATGCCAGGGCTTCGGCGCCTTTGATAAGCGCGTCATAATCGGGAAATATTTCATTGACCAAAAGTATTTCTTTGGCGCGCCTGGCGTCGATCATTTTGGCGGTATAGGCCAGTTCCCGGGCAATGCCCTGGCCCACGATATGCGGAATGCGCTGGAGCACGCCCACGTCCGCCACAAACCCCACGGCTGCTTCTTTCAGACAAAATTGGGCGTCGGCTGAGCACACCCGGATGTCGCAGGCGGTTGCCATGTCAAGCCCCGCGCCGATGCAATATCCGTGGATGGCCGCAATGACCGGCTTGCGGCACCGTTCAATGCAGCTCATGGTATCCTGAAGTGGGTAAATTTTTTTTATAAGCCGCCATTTGACCCCGCCTTTTTGATGGGGGTCGGACAGCTCGGACAGCTCGGCGGACATTTCAATCAGATCAATGCCGGCGGTAAAACAAGGGCCTTTGCCGCTGATGATGACCACCCGGATATCCTTGTCTTTATCCAGATCCTCAAAGATCGGCAGGGGCTCTTTCCAGGCCGGTGGATTCATGGCGTTTTTCTTTTCCGGCCGGTTTAAATACACCCAGGCAATGGGCGGTCTTTTTTCTACCAGATAAAATTTGTATTCGCTCATGATGCCTCCTTTTAGATGATTTAAACTTGATTGACAAAATTTATCTTTCACATTCTGACTGTTTTTGAATGCCACATAGCGCAAAACACCGAATATCGAATGTTGAAGCAAGATCATTCCTTATTGATTTATGCTGTTTTTTTGGCAATTATCATGATACGTTGCAAAAATAAAGCAGGAAACATAATGGGGTCAAATGCGTATAGTTTAAATCTATCAGAGCCGCACGGGCGCGCAGGCCGTTCTTTTTTGACTTGCAGAATGTGAATCCGAAATGCCTTTTGAATTAAGACAATATCTTTCCGCCCCGCTGGCTGTAGGCAATAAAACCATTGCCAAAAGGTTGATCCTTGCGCCCATGAGCGGGTTGACCCATGTGGCATTCCGTGAGTTGGTCGCCCGATACGGCGGATATGGATTGCTTTACACTGAAATGTGCAGCGCCAGAGCTGTTCCTAATGAAAATCCCCGTGTATCTCCAGTTTTTCGATGGCGGGATGAGGAATTACCCAATCTTGTATGCCAGATTTATGGATCCGATCCGCAATGCATGGCTGCCGCGGGCCGGCGGATTGAACAAGAAGGGTTCTTTGGAGTGGATATCAATTTCGGATGTTCAGCGGCGGTTATTTGCAAGCGCAATTGCGGGGCCGCCCTGCTGAAAACGCCGGCGCTTGCCGCAGACATTGTCAAAGCCGTCCGCGCCGCCGTCTCCATTCCCGTCACCGTTAAATTCCGTTCCGGATGGACGAATTCCGGCATTAACCCCCGGGATTTTGCCAGACGCTTTGAAGATGCGGGCGCAGATGCATTGATATTTCATCCCCGCACCGCGCCGGACCGCCGCTCCCGTCCGGTCAAATGGGAACAGATCGCAACAGTCAAACAGGCGGTGTCCATTCCCGTGTTTGGAAACGGAAATGTGTTTAGCCGGAGGGATTGTGAACAGATGATTTTGGAAACCGGGTGCGACGGCGTGGCCCTGGGGCGGATCGCTGTGGCCAAGCCCTGGGTATTTGCCCAGTGGAGTCAGGGTTGGACGCCGTCGCCGGATATATATCGCAATACCCTGCAGGAATCCCTTGGGCTGTTGCAACACCATTTCGACCCTGTCGCCGCTGTCCGCAAATTTAAAAAAGCAGCTGTGTATGTTGCCGCTCTTTTTAAATACGGCCATGTTTTCCATCAACGACTTCGCAAAGCAGAAGATGCACCGGCGTTATCAGCTGAAATTGATGCTTTTTTTAAAGCATCTCCGGAATTTGCCGATGCCCCCAACATGAATCTGTTTTGCTGAAAAATCTCTTTACATTTGAATCGGTTTTAAAATATGAATTTTGGCATGTATCGTCATTTACCCATTGAACTGGCTGGCGCACAAGTGAACAGATCCCTCACCATCCGTGAGGAATTTGAAAAGCGGGAGGAATCATTTATTTCTCCGTTTGGGATGCTGTCGTCCCAATCCAAGGGTCGTCAAAGACCCGAAGAACCGTGCCCGGTGCGCACGGTTTATCAACAGGACCGGGATCGGATCGTGTTTTCAAATGCGTTTCGCCGGCTCAAACACAAAACCCAGGTGTTTTTATCCCCATTGGGAGATCATTACCGCACCCGGTTAACCCATACCCTGGAAGTGGCGGAAATCGCCCGGACCATCAGCCGGGCCATGCGTTTAAATGAAGATCTGGCCGAAGCCATTGCCCTGGGCCATGACCTGGGGCATACGCCTTTTGGCCATAGCGGTGAAACCGCTCTAAAGGAAATCTATTCATCCGATTTTTGCCATAATCAGCAAAGCCTTCGGGTGGTGGATGTGTTGGAGCGAAACGGCCAGGGACTTAATCTGACATTTGAAGTCCGGGACGGTATATTAAAGCACTCCAAGGGATTCGGTGAAATCATGCCCTCTTGCAAAGAGGAAAAGGCCGTTACCGTGGAAGGCCAGATTGTTCGGTTTGCAGATATCATCGCCTATGTGAACCATGATTTGGATGATGCCGTTCGCAGCGGTGTCATTACCGCAGACCAGGTGCCGGTTTCCTGTAAAAATGTTTTAGGCCATACCCACTCCCAGAGGGCCACCACCATGATCCGGGATTTGATTTTTTCCAGCCGGCGCCGGGGAAATGACCTTCACCTGCAGTTCTCAAAAAAAGTGCATGACGCCATGTCCCATCTGCGGCAATTTCTTTATGACAATGTGTATCGGTCCCAGCGGGTTCACAATGAGTTTGTCAAAGCCAAAAAAATGATCTCGGAACTCTATTCATATTTTAAACAACATCCGGATATTCTCCGTAACCGGCTGAAAAGTATTGAGATGGAATCTTCCTATTCCCCCGATGTGCCCATTGACCGAATTATCTGCGATTTTATCGCCAGCATCACGGATCGGTATATTCTGAATCTTTACAATGAGATTTTTATCCCCTCGCCCCTGGTATAGGTGGTTCACCAGCTTCGGACTGAACAAAATCATTTGAAATATCGAATAAGGAATTTTAAACCGCAGAAGTAGGAAAGTGATTCCTCAGTCGATATTTTTCGTTTGGTTTAAAAAACAGGTATGAATGTAGGAAGCGACCCCATCTTCACATCAACAGATAATAAGTTGACATTTGAACGGTCTGCCCGATTCTTTGGCGAACTGGCCGCGCTGTATTCGGATATGGACATGGCGTTTGAGCGGACGGCCGCATATTATGGGTTTGTGTGCCATGGGTGCGCGGACAACTGCTGCCTGACCCTGTTTTATCATCATACATATGTGGAATATGGGTATCTGATCAGTGGGTTTCACCAATTGCCCCCTGATCGCCAGAATGAAATCCGCCAGCGGGCAGAGCGCGTTGCAGGTCAGAGCCAGGCCGCGGCATCCCAGGGCCTCACGCCGCGGATCATGTGCGCGCTCAATGAACACGGAAAATGTCTGTTGTATGCGTTTCGGCCAATGATCTGCCGGCTGCACGGTATTCCCCATGAACTTCATCTCCCTGGGAGATCCGTTCGTTACGGCCGCGGATGCAGTGAATTTCATCGTGTTTGCACAAGCAAAGAATACATGGCGTTTGACCGGACGCCGTTTTATCTGGCCCTGGCTGATCTTGAGCGACGTTTTAAGGAAGCTTTCGGCTTTTCAGGGAAATTTAAAAAAACCGTCTCAGAATTTTTTCTTTAACAAGAAAAATTAAATTGAAAATACCCCCGTTTTTGGCGGGAACTTAAGGATTTGAATTGAAATATATTGAAATTGACGAGCTGACAAATCTGCAAGGACAGATGCTGTCTGAAACCGACCGGTTTTCCTTTCAATGTCATGCCGGGCTATCTTGTTTTAATCAATGCTGCCGCAATCTTAATTTGTTTTTATACCCCTATGACATCCTGCGGTTGAAAAAAAATCTTGGGCTTTCTTCTGACCGATTTATTGAAACCCATACCGATATCGTGCTGCGGCCGGGTAATCATTTCCCGGATGTGCTGCTGAAAATGGCCGACAATGAAGAAAAAACCTGCATTTTTTTAACCCCGCACGGCTGCAGCGTATATCCGGACCGCCCCCACACCTGCCGGTTGTATCCTTTGGAACAGGGAATCTATTATGATGCAGCCACAAACACATCGCGCCTGGTTCATTTTTTCAGACCGCCGGAATTTTGTCAGGGACCCCGTGAATCCAGGAACTGCACGTTAAAATCCTGGGAAACCGATCAGGATGCTGCTTTTTATAATTTCATGACCGCCCAGTGGGCTGATGTCATGCGCTTGTTTCAACACGATCCCTGGAAAGGCGAAGGGCCCGGCGGACGACTGGGGAAAATGGCGTTTATGGCTGCGTATAATATGGATGCATTCCGGGATTTTGTGTTAAAAAGCAGTTTTTTGCAGCGGTATAGCATCCCGCCGGATCTGAGGTTGAAAATCAAAACCGACGACCTGGCTTTATTAAAGCTCGGCATGGCTTGGATCAAGCTGTTTTTGTTTAACATTCAGACCCATGAGGTTAAAATAAAAATTTGAAGCATCAAAAACTTCCAGAAGGCGCAACCATTGCAGTGATCGGCGGCGGTCCGGCTGGATCATTTTTTGCCCTGGCCATGCAGCGCCGGATGAAGCTGAACAATTCCCAATTCCGCATCGTGATTCTGGAAAAAAAGAAGGAGTTGGGCTTTTATCAGGAATCCCTTGCCATGGTTTGCCGGGAAGGGTGCAATTACTGCGCCGGCGGCATATCCCCCCGCATGAGTGATGTATTAAAGGATCTGCGTTTGGATATCCCGCGCCAGGTCATTCAAAGCAAAATCCGATCCATTACCGTGCACGGCCATTGGAAAAATATCGAATTAAATATTCCTAAAGACCGTCATATGTTCAGTGTTTACAGGGGCGCGCGGCCCGCGAAACGGACGGATCGCATTTATGGATTTGATTCATTTTTACTGGGAAATGCAGTTAAAGGCGGCGCGGAACTGATCACCGGCAAGGTGTATGATGTGCGATCCGGCTCGGATGAAAGGCTTCAAGTCCATTATCAAACTTCATCCGGGCCCAACATCCTTTATGCTGATTTTGTTGTTTTTTCCTGCGGTCTCAATCAGGTCCCCGGCATGAAGCTTGAAGACAACGAGCTTGTGCAGTCATTTCAGCGCTTGGTGAAAGGTTTCAAGCCGCCGGCGGTCAGAAGAACGTTGATTTTTGAATTGGAAGCAGATCCGGCTGAGTTGAAGCAAAAAAATGGTGAAATCTATTTTATCGAGTCTGGGTCAAAACAATTGAAGATCGAGATGTGTTCCATCATACCCAAAGAGCAGTTCATCACTGTTGTGCTTATCGGAAAAAGCATTGACGCGGCCGGAGGTGAAATAGAAATTAAGCGCATCATCGATCAGTTTATTGATTTGCCCCATATCCGAAAGATTTTGCCTAAAACCGTAACCCCGGCATGCATTTGCCGGCCGAACATGGCTGTTGGCGGGGCCAAAAAGCCTTATGGAAACCGCATGGCCATTATTGGGGATATGGTGGTTTCGCGTCTTTATAAGGATGGGATTCTTTCCGCCTATCATACTTCATCGGCTTTAGCCCGCGCTATAACGGATGTCGGCATCGACAGGGAGAGCTTGAAGAAGGCCTATGGTTCATTCATTCGCAAGTTTATTTTAGACAATCGTTTCGGCGCCTTGGTGTTTATGTTGCACGGCGTAATGTTTAGCCGGCCGTTTTTCAGCCGCATTCTGTATCAGGCCATTCTCACTGAAAGAAAAACCAAGGGGCCACAGGAGCGGAAATTGGAAAATATTCTATGGAAAATCGCCAGCGGGGATGACCGGTATCAGGACATATTTTTTGCCATGATTAAGCCCATGACCTTATGGCTGATATTCACCGGGGGCGGGCTGATTACATTGCGCAATTTTTTCACCGAATGGATTTTCGGACTGGATTGGCGTGGTATCGGCCGATTCACCACCGGCGTTTATAAGGAAGCGCTTGAGGCTGAAAGCAAAAAAATCAGAGATATTGTCGCAAACCTGGGAATCTTTCTGTCATTAAAACCTGAATTTGAAAAGATGTATTCTATTAAAATCAATGCATCTCAAGCCGCAGTGTTTCAAGAAGTCGGCAAATTCGGTAACCATGACCAGAATTTTTTTAACCCCCGTTTCATTCGGGTCAAAAGAATCCGGGGCGATGCCCTTCAGAGCGGCAGTGTTTTGATATATGAGGTTTTTTCCGGATTGTTCAAGTTTTCCGCAGTCGTTGAAAAAATTTACGAAAACGAAATGATCATCTACCGCGTGGACAGCGGATTCCCCAAAGGCGGGGTTCTGATTTTTGAGATTGAGCGTCTGGACGACCGAAACAGCATGCTGACGATTTACGTGGCATTTGATTTCCCAAAAGGACGACATGTTTTTTCATTTATATTTTGGTGTTTGTTTAAAATCCTTTTCCCATCTTATCTTCATGACGTTCTTTGGAATCATTCACTTTGCAAATTAAAGGATATTGTTGAGTCTGAAAGATTTTAAAAGAGGGAAAATCGCATTTTTTTGAGCAAATCCATTCATAAACCCAAAAAGATTTGCTCTGCCCGGAACATACACGTGATTGACCGATAAATTAGAAAAACCTGGCGAACACAAACACGCCGATCATGATAAATCCAATGGCCACCTTGAGGGCGGCGCCCAGGATTAGCCCCAGCCAAGCGCCAAACCCTGCCCGGCCGGCCTTCTGAATGTCTTGTTCCACCGTCAGCTCGCCGATGACCGCGCCGGCAAACGGGCCGATAATGATGCCGGGAATACTAAAAAATATACCCACCAGGGCGCCAAGAGCCGCGCCAATCATGGCGCGGTTGCTGGCACCGAATTTTTTTACGCCGACCGCGCCGGCCAGAAAATCAACTGCTGAAGCAAGAATGGTCAGGATGGCCAGTATCCCGATGGTGACCCAGCCCACATGGGCAAATCCTTCCGCCCAGGCCGCCGTCACCAGCCCCATAAAAACCAGCAAAGGCCCGGGGAGAACAGGCAGGATGATCCCGGCAAGGCCGGCAACGACGAGTATGATGGCAAGCGCCCAGAGTATTGTGTAAGACATTGCTTTTTTCGATCGGATATATCTCAGAAATCGGCTTGTGTGTCAAGTTTTAACAGGCACTTCATGTGGTGGCGGGTTCGGGAGTGGTTTCAAGTGGAGCGGCCGGTTAAGCTGGATGAATCGATGAGGTGCAGAAAATTCTGAAAATCTGCTTCATTTTCACCGATTTTGGCGGCACGTGTTCTGTTGCCGGTTCACTATTTATTGCGCCCAGGCATCTTCAAACGCGACATGTTTCTGAGACAATGTCCCACATTAGGGAGGAATTACACGACAGGTTATGGGTATGATGGGTTTCTCATATACCATAATTGATGGATATTTCAATAGGGATGTAATCCATTTGGCCTTCTTTCTGAGATTTTGTTGGGTTTTTCGTTTTCCACAATGGTTTTTTTCAAGCCCTGGTGGCAATGGATTGGGGTTACGTCATCGATTCCGGAGTGATGGTGGCGGTGATTGTACCAGGTAAAGAACCGGTCAAAGTCGTTGTTGGAATCAATAAGATCCAGGAACCGGCCTGGATCTTGTGGGGATTGTTTGAGTGGAGAAAATCCAAGCCAAACCCCTTCTATCTTTCACAGGGCCCCCCATTGGTTTTTTTCTTAAGATGGCCACCTCCAGGGCCATTTCTGCAAGCATCCGTTCCTTTTCAGCCACCCCCATACTGATCCAAAGAAACCGTTTTCTTTTGACAAGGTTTAAAAAGCCCTAATGCGTGAAATGCTAAGGCCCATGCAGACCCGCTATTTTCGGCAGAAACAAGGATAGGCCCGGCAACAGGGACAAGATGATGAGAATGAGTATTTCCGTGATCACAAAGGGAATGGATTCTAATGCCACGGCATCCAGATTGCCTTTTATGAGATTGGCGATGGTAAACAGGTTGACGCCCACGGGCGGGGTGGCCTGGCCGATGGCCAATGCAGTGACGAAAATCACGCCATACCACACTGGATCCACGTGAAATGTCGACAAGACCGGAATGAGAATGGGCATGACCAGATAGGAGATGGAAATGGCGTCAATGAACATGCCCAGGATCAGCAGCAGAAGATTGATTAGGATAATCATGGCCATGGCATTGGGCGATATGGAAACAATAATATCCGCCGCCCGGTCAATAAACCCTGTCACGGATGCGGTCCATGAAAAAATGCCGGCAAAGGCCACGATGAACATGATGACCGAGCTGACGACAGTGGATTCCACCAGGATATCCATCAAGGCTTTCCAAGTAATGGAACGATAGATGAAAACCGCCGCAAACAGGCTGTAAAACACGCTGACCACAGCCGCCTCTGTGGGGGTAAAGATGCCGGTATAAATCCCTCCCAGGATAATGACCGGGGAAAGTATCGCCCACACCGCCTGCCGGAAAGCGGCAATTATTTCAGCCATACTGCCTCTGCGCGATGTGCCGTGGTACCCTCGTTTTCTGGAAATCAAGAATGCCGTCAAGGCTGTTGCCAAACCGATCAGAAGCCCGGGAACCACACCGGCCAGGAAAAGGGCGCTCACGGAAACACCGGTGATACTGCCGTAAATAATAAATGCAATGCTGGGA